>Ga0302289_1000442_pt1 | contig 18610 bp, 22 predicted proteins | sample III_Fen_N1_2_FD_194552 | JGI IMG/M metagenome (GOLD analysis project Ga0302289, IMG submission 194552) | Peat permafrost microbial communities from Stordalen Mire near Abisko, Sweden - III_Fen_N1_2 | ecosystem: Environmental > Terrestrial > Soil > Wetlands > Permafrost | place: Sweden: Abisko... | reverse complement strand
AAATGTATTTCTACACTTAGGGACAAAAAATGACCCGAGCTGTATTTAGAACCACTACCTTGAAAAAACCAATGCGCAAATCTTAGGGGTTCGGGGTTCGATTTTCCGGAGCATCACCTTGCCGTACATCGATTGTACGGTACTTCACGATTTAATGCATTTCTGAATCCGAAACACAACAGAACCTTCTACGATTTGGTCGTAATCCATATGCCGGATTGGGAGCATCGTAGGTCGATACTGTTTTATGAGACCGTACTTGTTGTGTAGTTTCAATTTCTTTATTACCAACAGTAGGATTGTCAGGATCAATCTCGATTCCGCTAAAAAAGTCGAATACAACTCTACCACCCCGAAACACCGTAACATGATCCACCACCGCCACAAACAACTTTTCATCAAAAGCATCAATGACCGTATCCTGTTTTACAAGGCTGCGTATGACCTTCGCAATCAAATCGCACTTCTCACCTCTTCGCCGACCCTCTGCTTCCACCTGAACGATCTGTTGTGCCAGCGCGTCGTGTTTGGCGAGATATTCCTCCTGAAGCGTATTAACGCCGCCCTCCGACACGCCTACATGTTCCAAAATCGCAATCCGAGCCAATTCAGCGACCTGCTCCTGTTCCTTGCGCAAACCCACAATCTCCCGTTTCAGCGAAGAACAGTCGCGGAGCGTTTCTAAAGCGATCCGGCAATCCGCGATGACCTGTTCCTTCATTCCCAACAACCGGTTGAATGCCTCCACGAACTGGATACGGATTTCTTCCTCGGTGATATGCGGGGTCTGGCAATGAGGATCATGCTTGTATTTGTCATTGCACCGCCAGATGATCTTTCGGTTCGGACGGTTGCTGTTCCAGACCTTTGGACCGTAATACCCGCCACAATCGCCGCAGACGATCTTGCTGGAAAACACGCTGCCGCAGGTATTGGGGCGGCTGATCTCCTTACGCCGCGCCATCTCCGCCTGCACCGCGTCAAAATCATCCGGGTCTATGATCGCCGGATGGCTGTTCTGCACATAGTACTGCGGTACTTCGCCATGGTTCAGCTTTCGTTCCTTCGTCAGAAAGTCCACGGTATACCGCTTTTGCAGCAGCGCGTCGCCCTTGTACTTCTCGTTGGACAGGATGGAGCGTACCGTCGCCACCTGCCAGACTTGAGAGCCGCCCGGAGAAAGGATGCCGTCAGTCTTCAACAGTTTCGCGATCATCGACGGGGTCTTGCCTTCCATGAATTGTCGGAAAATGCGACGAATAATCGCCGCTTCCTCCTCCACGACCTCCGGCAGTCCGTCCTCGCCCTTGCGGTAGCCCATGAAATGCTTGTAAGGCAAGTTGACGCGTCCGTCGGCCATCCGCTTACGAACGCCCCAGGTGACGTTTTCCGAGATGGAGCGGCTCTCCTCTTGGGCGAGTGACGACATGATCGTAATCAACAGCTCGCCCTTGCCGTCGAAGGTGTAGATATTCTCCTTTTCGAAGTAAACCTCGACATTCTTGTCCTTAAGCTTTCGCACAGTAGTGAGGCTGTCGACGGTGTTTCGGGCAAAGCGGCTGACCGACTTGGTAACGATAAGATCGATCTTTCCCGCCACCGCGTCGGAAACCATCCGGTTGAAGCCTTCACGTTTGCGGGTATTGGTCGCTGAAATGCCTTCGTCCGTATAGATGCCAACGAAAATCCAGTCCTCGCGGCTCTGGATGTACTTGGTGTAGTAATCCACCTGGGCTTCGTAGCTGGTCTGCTGCTCCTCACTATCGGTGGAAACACGGGCATAGGCCGCGACCCGACGGCACTGAACACCGGTAGACGCTTTGGCGGATGTGCGGGCGATGCTGGCGGGGATCATCGTAACTTCAGGCATGTGCATTCCTCTTTCCGGCAGCCACTCGAGCTTCCGCTTTCTTTTCGTCCGTCCAGCTTTCCGATCGGGATGGGTGCTGCCATATTGTATGCTTTTCGGTGCCGTTGCGAAGCTTGAAAAGCAACTGCCCATCCGCAGGCACCAGAATCTCGGCGACGGTTTTACGAAAAGCGTCCTCATCAAAGGCGGGTAGTCCCAAGACTTCACAGCATTGAACGATCAAAATGTCCTCTGGGATCCGCTTGGCATTGCAAAAATGCTTGCCCCGGTTGATGTACGTTGGACAAGCCCATGTTTGCCTGGCATATTTCGAACCCCCATTGGCGACCTTGCGGTGAAAGTGACTGCCGCAACGCAAGCAGCGGATCATCCCAGTAAAGACGCTGGCATTATTCCCCTGTTTCCCTTTCGTGCGGGATGACCGTATCGCGATCTCTCGCTGCACCGCTTCAAAGATGTCCGCGTCGATGATCGCCTCATGATGGTCTTTCACCATATATTTCGGAAGCACTCCCCTATTTTGCTTGGTTTGCTTCGTGATATGGTCCGTGATAAAAACCTTCTGGAGCAATAGATGCCCCGCGTACTTTTCATTGCGGAGCATCTGCATGACGCTGGTCTCCGTCCAGCGTCCGCCGGTTCGAGTGGGGATGTTCAGCGCTGTGAGCTTGCGCATGATCGCGTTCTTCCCGAGTCCAGACAGATAGTCCGTAAAAATCATCTGTACCACGTCAGCCTCTTCGGGAATGACCGTGTAGATTTCCTTGTGGCAACGGTAGCCGTAGATCCAGATCGTGGTGACGGGTTTTCCTTCCCGGTAGTTCTTCTGGATCCGCCACTTCTGGTTTTCACTGGCGGATAGGCTTTCTTCCTGAGCAAAAGAAGAGAGGATGGTGAGCAACAGCTCGCCATCCCCGTCCGTCGTGTGAATATTCTGTTCTTCGAAATATACGTCCACGTCCATCGCTCGGAGTTCCCGAACCGCGTCCAGCAGATCGAGTGTATTTCTCGCGAATCGGCTGATCGACTTGGTAATGATCCGATCGATCTTCCCCTCGCGACAGTCACAAAGCATCCGCTGGAACGCGGGTCTATTGCGCTTGGTGCCGGTTAGCGCTTCATCCGCGTACATCCCGGCGTACATCCATTCGCTATTTTCTAGAATGAGCTTTTGATAGTACTCCACCTGTGCCGCCAGCGAATGGAGCATCGCGTCCTTATCACTGGATACTCTGGCATAACCCGCAACCTTGGTAAGCCTGAGCGCTTGTGAGTTTTGTACTGGAACCCTTGTAATGATTCGCTCCATGCCGATTCCTCCCTTCGGTCATGGTATATTCGCTCTGAAAGCCAGAATTATCAAGGGGTTTGACGATATATACTGTTGTTTGATAGCCCGTAGCGTTCCGCCATCTTAGCTTCCAGCAACCGAAAATCGTCTTCCGTGATCCAGCCATTGCGTACCCATGTCCGAAAGACCGCCAGCGTTGCACTGTAGTGCAGAATGCGGTTTTCCTTATCCATCTGTTCCCTCCCTGCGCGCCAGTTTGGCTCTAGCCCTGGCGCTGCAGATACGGGAGCAATACAGTCTTGTTTGTTCCCCGACAACCAAAAACGACATACCGCAGAATGCGCAGGAAACTTTTCGTACCTTTCGCTTCGCGCTCGCTTCCGGGTGCGCGTTCCACCAAGTGATGCGACAACGGTCGGAGCAGAACTTGCGTTTCTTGGCGCCGGGTTTGTGGTGAAGATACGCGCCACAGCACAAACATTTGTTCTCAGTCGAGCACCCTAGCACGCGCATTTCATCGGGATGCCTGCGGCAATAGGATTGGACGGTATTGAGCGAAAGACCAAGTTCCGTGGCCATCCGTTTATACCCAATACCCCCTGAACGCAATTGTTCCAGTCGCTTTTTCTGCTCACTGGTCATGACTGTAATGCCGCTCGGGTAAGCGGTCCGACGATTCCATCCGCGTCCAGTTGCCGCGACGACTGAAAGGCGACTACCGCGGCTGCCGTCATCGGACCATACACGCCGTCTGCCTTGCCAGGATCATAGCCAAGTTCAAGCAGTCGCGCCTGTACCGCCAGCACATCCTCGCCCCGAAGCATCGCCCTTCCCTTGGTATAGCGAAGCGTTCTGGCGCTATGGTCGACTTTGGGCGGAGTATCGTCTGTTGCGGGAATTGGATCATTACCATATTGGATGAACGGCAGCTTGTACCAATGCGTCCAGCCGCGCCCGGCGACCTTGGTCTTTATGCAGCCATACGAGAAGCCTTTCCACTCAATGGCGTAGCCGTTTCCAGCATAATAGCCCACATGCCCGGACTTATATAGCGCCAATCCTGCGATCTCCGGCAGCGTTCCGATCGCTCCCCAAGCCATACCTTTACTCTTTGCGTATGTGAACATCCCGTTCGCGCCTTTATCCGGGCATCCATTGGAGCCGTATTTGCTGGTATAGGTGGCCTCCGTCCCGATAGCCTCCAACACCCCGATGCCGCCGCCTGTCCAGGCATAGCCTTTCACAGCGCCAATGCAATCCGCTACGACCTTCTTCGCAGTGATATCCTGCCTGTAACGCACCATGCGGGAGACGATGTACGAGGATGGGTATTGGCTGGTCTTTTTTGATAATAGGCTGTTTGTGGCCTTATACAGGCAGCACCCATACCAATAGGGTTGTCTCAGCATCTTCTCGCAGAAGGCCATGAAATGCTCGTTGGTAAACGGCACTGCTGCGCGGTTCATTTGTTCGCTCATCGTACTCCCTCCCAAAAAGGAAAGCGGCGGCTTGCTTGCCGCCGCCTTTTTACTGGTCTTCCTTGTCGCTGTCCCGGTTGTGCAGCTGTTCGAGTACATCCTTGAGTTTCTGCGGGATCGGAAGCCCAAGATGTCCCGCGTTTTCGAGCATCGATACGCCCTCATTGGAGCAATAGAAGAAGAGTACCGCCGTGCGCAGCGCGCTGCCGTTGCCGATCAGGTGCGTGTCCACGATGTGCCCAACGCCGACCAGCACGAAGATCAGTACCTTTTTGGCGATGCCCCGAAAGCCGACCGCGCTGGAGAGCGTCCTGTCCGCGATGGCGCACATCACGCCCGTCACGTAGTCGGCCGCCATCAAGGCAATCAGCGCATAAAGCAGACCGTCGAAACCTCCGACAAACCAACCGAGAAACCCACCCACGGCTACCAACGCTGCTTGAATCCAAGCCCACATTTCCTTCATAAATAGTCCTCCCTGTTTGTTTTTATATGATGAAGCGCCTCTGCTTTCACAGAGGCGCGAATCGGGAACCGTTATAACTCAAGGAGAAGCGTTTGCAGTTGCTGCATCACGGCCGCCTGCGGTCTGCCAGACGTGATGGGGATCCATGACGGATCTGGCAATTTGCCTGTCCACGCCAGATCAAAAACGTTGATGGTATCCACCACCTGCTCGATCGCCTTGCGAAGCTCCAACACATGAAACGGCCAACTTTTCACATAGGTTTTACCTGCAATCACGTCCTCCGACCAACTGACTGCCGACATGCCATAAAAATCACGGATGTTGTTGATGGCGATTCGCAGACTTCTCATATGCGTTGCCTTCACCTTTGTCATATTGGTCACAATTGCCTCAAAGGGCGAGGTCATCACCGTAAAGGTTCGCACGATCTCAGGGCTAACTGCTTCCGAACCGCTGTCCACACTGCGGAAGGTGATCGTGTAGCTACCGGGCACAAGAGCGGCAGGCGTGTAGACGGTCGGCATCCCGTTGGCCAGATACCCACCGGCAGAGAACCGCTCCGGGTTGGCGACCGAATCCTCCCAATCTGCCGTGCCGATCTTCACGCACCCCTTTTGTGTACCCCCACCAAATCTCGCGCCGGTCGTGATCAAGAAACGCGGCGTGGATGAATAAGTCTGGCTTGCTGCTTTTGGCGCGGTGACCACCGGCGCGATTGGCGGACTGATCTTGCGTACCACGTTGCTGACTGCATAAGCGGAGATGGCATTGAGCGTATCCGTAACACTCAAACGATACCGTGTGGACATGCCAGAAACATTGGATGGCGTGGCCTCATAGGTGCCAGATGTCGCGCTGGTTGTGATGGTCGTGAGTGCCTCATACGCGCCCCAAGTCACGCCATCCACGGAGGTTGCTTGCTGGATCACCACCTGCCTGATCGCGCTGGTACCGGCAACAATAGCGCTCCAAACGAGGGTGATCAGGCTCGAATCGTACACAGCAGGTGAAGCCGTAAACACCGTCGGCGCGGTAGGCGGGATGTTGCGCCGTACGCTATTGCTAGATGCCAGCCAGCCCGAGTAATAGGTTTCTCCAGCCGTGCCTTGAATGCGGAGCCGGAATCGGCGGTATACGCCCGCTGTGGCGGAGGGATTCACGCTCAGGCTTCCACTGGTGGCGGTGTTGCTCAGGACTGTCAGCGCCGTCCAAACGCCCCAGGAAGAGCCGTCTGTCGAATCGCTATACTGCAGTTCATACGAGGTAATCGTGTTGCCCGCGCCATGGGTCGCCCCGCTCCATGAAAGCGTCACCGCGCCTTCGGTCATTATGGCACTGAGTGAGAAAGCGGTCGGCAATCCGCATGAGGTGATCGAGCAAAGGATACTCGCACTGACCATGATATCCGAGACGACATCCAGCGCGTCGATCGTCGTGACCCCAAACTGCGTATACGTTCCAATGACCCGCGATACCGTAGGCGTGTAGCTTCCACTACCTGCCGTTTGCATCAGCGTCGTTAGTGTCGTCCACGCGCCCCAGGTGGCATTGTCCGTGGAGGTACGGCTGGCGATCGTGAAGCCCTTGATCGCACTGGTGTCCCCAGCTGCGCCACTCCACGTGAGCGAAATCGCTTCTGTGCTGTATACGGCAGGCATAGCGGTCACGGCGATAGGCGCTGTGGGCAGCGTGTTTCGGCGTACCGAGTTAGTGGATGCCTTCCAGCCGGAATAGTAACTCGCTCCCGCCGATCCACAGGTACGTACCTGAAAGCGTCGGTAATTTCCGCGTGTGGAAGAGGGCGCGACCGACACATTGTCGCTAGTGGCGGTGGTTGGCACGGTGGTCAACGCCGTCCATGCGCCCCATGAGGCGTTGTCACTGGATTCGCTGTACTGGATCTCATACGAGGAAATCGCATTGTTGGTACCGCTGGTCGCCCCGCTCCATGAGAGCGTCACATTGCCCTCAGACAGCGTGCTGCTGACGGCGCAAGCGGTCGGCGCCGTACACGCTGTTGGATTGCTCTCATAATTGAGTGTCAGTGTCCCGGAAATGCCGCTACGCAGATTCAGGATATTTCCGGAGCCGGAGGAACTTCTTCGCAGGGTAAACGATACGGTGCCACTCCCGGCCGTCAGCAAAGCATTGCTGTACCCGCTCAGCGATACCGTGTCCGAGTGCGTGGAACTGTTGGAGGAAAAGGTTCCGGTCGATCCGGAGCCCGAACCCAGCGAAAAATCCAGACACCCGACGCTGGAGTACGTTCGGATACTGCTCAGGTACAGCGTGCCGGAGGTAATATACGCCCCTGATACAGTGGCACCCGATGCGGTTGCGGTGAAGGAAGTCCCGGCCGCCATATCCGTATTGGTTTTGGTAAAACTGCTTAGTGAATAGGAAATCGATGGCATTCGCTCACCCCTTATTCATACACGGCGGTCACCAGTGAGTTAACCAACCCGCAAAGCGCCGTATTCAGGCGCGTATCGGCGACATTAAGCGCCATGACTGCCACAGAACCTTTCAGCACCACAATTTCCGCAATCCCAAGTTCATAGGTATCGTTGCTTCGGGTCAGCGCGGGTGCTACAGGGATCTCTGCAGGTATGCCTGTCAGCACCGCGAGATAGATACGCCGCTCCACGGCGCTGAAGCGCACGACAATCCTGTCGATGCGCGGATTCACACCACTGGCTGTGGCGAGGTTCAGTTCCAACACATCTGTGTTTACATAGGAATATCCGTTGATCCACGCGCTTCCAGCCGCGACGCTGACCGCCATTCCGCTCCCCGGCGTGACCTGCAGGTTGGTGGCGACAGCGAAGAATATTCCGTTGCTGACTAGTTTACCGAAATAGGCGGCGAAATCCGTGGCGCTGTAGACCCGATCGCCGCCGGAGGAATTGAAAAACCCGCTCTTTTCCATGATCTCAGCCGCCTTTCAGTTTTTGGAGAAGCGATAACGCACCTTTGCCGAACACGATGTTGAGGGTCTGTCCGCTCGCGTCGTAGCTTTCTTCGATCTCCGTGATGCGTGCCAACAAAGTCACGCCCCACTTCTTGGAGAACACTGTCACTATTTGCCCCAAGTCAAAATCGACCTTGTAGCGCATGTTCCCGTGCGGATTGACCTCCGCATCAAAGGAACGCGCTATGGATAGCTCAGACAGCTTGTTTTGCCCGCGATACATTAGCACGGAAGGATACCCTGTGCCAAAATCCTCCTGCCGCAGGTCTTTGGCGTCGACAAAGACTTCCCGCCGGGCTTCACCTGCCATATCTGAGATGGATGCCAGTACGCGTGACACACCATCTCCCTCCCCACCGATGAGTGCCGTATTGGCATAATCCATGGCGCTCTGAGTGTAAATTTGTGTTGTCAGATTCTCATATTCACGGGAGAACACTGCCTGCGAAATCATGCCGACATAGAGAGTGACAGTCAGGGTTCCAGACGAAGGGTCAAACACCGTCTTGATGCCCCTGTCGGAAGCATCACAAAGCCCCGTAACGGTATCCAGAAGGTTTTTGTAGGATACCTGTGTTTTAACCGTTACGCCAAGGGCAGGCGATGTGTATACAATCCCAGTAATCTGCCGATTGCTGTCGGTTGGCGAAATCAAGTGGTTATTCACCAATTGCGCTACGCATACCGACAAATCCCCACTAAGTGTTTCCGTACCCCAGATGATGCGACGTGCTAGAAAGCTGGTCGCAAACCGCCCGCTGACCGTGATCGTTTCCTTGTCCGCCTGACTCATTTCCAGATGCTCAATGATCCCAACTTCCTCATCGTCGCTTTTCCAGAGGAGATTACCCAACATTAAAAGGGCAATGTTGTCCGCTGTGGCGATGGCCTTGAGTTCAAAGGATCCGCATAGAGAATACCGACGAACCCAGCGCAGATATTCAAAGGATTCTACAACACCTGCCAGTTGGCGTGTGTTTCCATACACATACAGTTCCACGCTACACCCCCAGAAACTTAGGCCGATACAGGATGGTCACTTCAAGCAGATCCATATTCTCAGCGGCGTTATAGCGAAGCAGATTGCGCCGCGGTTCCAGCTGTAGAAACACAGAACTAGTGTCCAATAGCGAAAAGGCGTTGCTTTCCGCTTGACCAAGGATGCGCGTTACCCTTTTTCCAGCAAAATGCGTATACACATGCAGTTCTTCACCAGATTCCATGACCGTGTTCAGGCGAAGCACATCCCCGGTATCAAGGCTCATGAGTTCCGGGTTGGTCACGCTGCCAAGCGCCCGAAAGACGATATGGCAACCACAGGCGACGTCGCCGATATTGTCCACCGTGATGATCTGGCTGGGCTGGCGGATTCCGAATTCTAACCCCGTGCTTAGCACTTCCAACGGAAAGAAGAGGAGTGGCGACCACATGGCCAATTCCTCCCATATATCCTCCAAGGCCTCAAAGAAAGGCGAAGGGCACAGGAGGCTGATGAAGAAATTCGGCGCGCGCTCACGGGATGAAGCGGTGAAGCCCGCCTCCTCGACTACACAGGCAATTTGTCGGTTGCGGTAGATGAGCGTTCCATGCAGTTTAGGCGTAAACACCCGCAGGAAGCGCCGCCGTTGGTCATACGTCTCTGCGATTGTTGGGGTAACAACCGAACCCTCTAGTGTGATGTTGCGCATGTCCATGGCGGACGAGATGAAAAAAGCGCCGTCCTGATCCGGCGCTTTGAAGGTATTTACCGTCTGGCGCACTTTACCGGCACCGTCCACCCGTGTCAGGAAGAAGGGACGGGTCTGCCGAAGGATGACACTTTCGCCGTTTGCATTCGTATAAGTCAGTTCCAACGCCGCACCTCCTCAGTATTCGAGTGCCAATTTCCGGGACAAGTTCTTAAACTCGCGAGCGATCTCTTTCTCCGAGAGCGCTTTGGGAGACATCACCGAGATGTTCTGCGTGATGCTGGTGCCTGCAGTTCCCGTGCCGGAGCCATATCCGTTCACCCTTGCGTTCATGTCAAAGCTCGTGGGGATGGCGTTTTGCATATCCCTGGCTACACCGGCCATCGCCTCTTCGAAGCCGACCCCAATGCCTTCGCCCATGTTGCGGCCAAGCCCGGCGAACAACGTCGAGGGCGAATGGATGCCAAAGAAGTTCTTGATGCTGTCCACCACGCCGCCAAAGAAGCCGGAAATCTTGTCACGTAGCCACGCGCCCGCGTCGTTGATGCCCTGCCACAGCCCCTGGATGAGGTTCGCGCCTACCTTGGCAAACTGCCCGATGGAACCAGTAAACGCGCTGACTAACCCCGAGACGATCTGCGGAACGGCTTTCACTACCTCGATGATGATAGTCGGCAGGTTCTGAATCAGGGCAATAAACAGCTGCACACCCGCCAGAATAATCTTGTCGATGTTTCCCACAAACGCACCGGTCAGCGCGCCCACGATCTGGGGTACCGCCGTGACCACGGTCGTGATGATCTGCGGCAAGGCCTGGATCAAGGCGACCAGCAGCTTGACGCCTGCGTCGATGATGAGCGGGATGGCGGTAATGACCGCGTTAATAATGCTGCTGATGATCTGTGGAATCGCCTTGACAATAGCCGCGATGATCGTCGGCAGCGCCGTCACTAGCGCGGTCAGGAGCTGGATGCCCGCCTGAATGATCTGCGGGATGGACTGAATCAGGAAATTAACCAGCGCGTCGATGATGGCGGGCAGCGCGTCGATCAGCTGTGGAATGGCATTGAGCAACCCTTGCGCAAACCCCAGAATCAGTTGCAGAGCCGCGTCCAGCAGCAACGGCAGCTGTTCCAGCAACCCCTGCACGATGGTCATGATGGCGGTCACGGCGGCAGGGATGAGCGTGGGCAGCACCAGTCCGATACCCTCCACCAGCGCGGTGACCAGCTGCACTGCCGCCGCGACCAGCAGCGGTAGGTTTTCGATCAGTGCGCCTGTGATCGTCATAACCGCGCTCACCGCTGCCGGGATCAGTTCCGGCAGCATGCTCAGAAGCGTTTCCAGCACTTGTGTGAACAGGGAAGTGACAGTCTCGAGCAGCATCGGCAGCAGATCCCCGATGGTCGTAAGGATGGCGCCGGTCGCGATAGGCAACGCGCTCACGACGTTCTCCAACACCGGCACGATGTTTTGCACGACCGCTTGAAACGCGTCCACCAGATTCTGCGTCAGATTGGTCATGTCGGCGTTCGCGTTGCCAAGGCCTGCCGTGAAGGAACCCAGCGCGGCTTTCATGAGCCCCAGCGAGCCGGAAATAGTCTGCGTGGATTCCCGTGCGAAGATGCCTGCGTACTGCTCTGTGTTCTCGAAGAACATCTGCATGGCCAGTTCAGCCTTTTCTGAGTTGCTGGCAGACGCCCAGGTGAAATCCAGCCCTTTGGCGAGCGCGTACGCTTCAAGCGTGGTGGCGTTCATGGACACGCCAAGGTTATCCATCATGGTGAAGTTGCCCTTGGCAGCGCCAGCGACGGAATCAAGCGCCATCTGCATGTCGATGCCCATGACGGAAGCCATGTCCGCAGCGCGCTGCATGGCCTTTTCGGTTAGCTCCAGGCTTTTTTGCTGCTCGACGCCGGAACCCTGAAACAGCGCGCCCATTTTATTGGCGGTGGCGAGGTACTGGCTCTGGGACACGCCGAGGTTTTTTTAGGCTTCCTCACCTGTCCGTTGGATGGAGTCAGCATACTTGCCAAACACAGCTTCCGAGCCGCCGAGGTTCTGCTCCAGCTCGCCGAACTGTTGCACGACTTCCTTGCCGAGCTTGATGGCGGCTGCTCCGGCAGCGGCGACTACGGTACCCATCGCCTTGCCGATGCCGCTTAGGATGCTGCCGAGCTTTTCAAACTTGCCGCCAGCCTTCTCGGCGTTTTCGCCTGAACCCACGATCTGCTTACCCAGATCGTCAGCGTCCTCAGACGATTCTTCCAACTCGCGCTTCATGCCGTTAAGTTCAGCCTGCGCTTTATTAAGCTGTATCTGCCAATTCTGAGTGCGACGGTCATTTTCGCCAAAAGAAGAAGCCGCGTTGTCCAGCGCGGCTTTGAGGGTGGTGATCCTCTCTTTTTGGGCTTCGATTTCCTTGTTGAGGACGGCGTTACGGGAAGTGACGGCCTGAATGGACTTGTCGTTTTTCTCAAACTGGCTGGTTGCCAGTGCCATTTCTCTGCCCAGCACCTTGAAGCTCTGGTTGATATCGGATAACGCCTGCTTGAACTCGCGCTCGCCTTCTACACCAATCTTGAGACCAAATTCAGAAATACCGTCACCTCCTGTCAGATACCCGGCGGGATGATATCGTCTATCGTCCAGTTGCGCTTGGGCTTCTCAAGACCCAGAAACTGCTTGTGACAGCACCATAAATCGAAGAACAGCCCGATGGGCATGAGCCAGAAATCCTCTGCGCGCATGCCCATTGGTACTGTGGCAAAATAGTAAAGTCGGGTAAAGACCTCCTCGTCCGTTACCCGACTGCCACGTTTTTTAAGCTTTCTTCCTCGCTTTCGATATTGCGCTTGGTACCCCGGAACATGGCTTCCGTGATCGCTTCCTTGTACGCGGCCAGATCCAGCGGGGAAGTGAGCAATTCGACATCCGCTTCCGTCAGCAGCGACTCCGGCACTTCCTTGTTTTTTAGATTGCGCACCAGAATGGCCTGATTGGCCAGCAATGTGAGCAGCCACACGACCTCATCCAGCGCTAGCTCAAAGTTTTCCGACTTCATGAGCTTTTCTCCGAGGTTTTCCAATCCGCCGTACCTACGGGCGATTTCTTTGGTCGCGCGGGTGGTGAGAATCAGTTCATAGGGTTGGCCGCCAATCACAATGCTGGCGCTGCGATCCGTATCCATGGCTCAATTCCTCCTGTAAAGTCTTATTCGCCGCCGGAAACCGTGTATACCGGCTCATAGACTTGGCCAAACCAGCCTGTGACCGTAGCGGTAGCCACACCGGCCGCGCCTTCGGTCACTTCGGCCTTCCAAGGATGCTTGCCCAGACCGTCGAGCTTGTTGCGCCGGAGCACCGTGCCCTCGATCGTAGGCGTGGAGAAGGTGATGGATTCGCCCTTGGTTTGCAGGTTGGTGGCGGGGATGTCAAACTTCACCTTGTAAAGCCAAAAGTATCGGTACTTACCGTCCGGTTTGAGCGCGCGAAACCCAACGGCCACCGGCACGCCCGCGTTTTCGCTTGCGGAGACGAGCACGCCGTTGTCATCCGCCACCGCGCCGGTCAGGTCGCGTGCTGCGGCGACGCCGATATCGTCCACACCCAGCGAGAGGGTGCCCGATTTGAAATCCTTGATCACCTCGGCGGCGCCATCATCGGCATAGAGTACTGCCTCCGCTAGCTCAATGGAAAGCTCCGCTTTCATGGCTTTGGCCAGCGGCGCGGGTACGCCGTAGGTTTCCTCACCGTCCGACGCTTCGGTGATCTTTGCGTAAAACATTCGATCCAAGCCAATCGTGGCCAATATTTATCCCTCCAGTTCATAATGTCTTGCCGTGTCGAGGGCGAAGTGGTGATAACCGGAATCATCCTAGTGCCCGACATAGCGGCGGTCGGTTATGGTGATACCTGCTGCCAGAAGCGCTTTCTCGATCTGCCGCTTGAGCGGACGGTAATTGCCTTGGGAAAACAGCGACAACCGCGCTTCCTGCATCTCGTACTGGGGATAGTCCCCGGCATACAAGGCAAACGTGTCCGTAAGTGGGGTAATGACAACATAGGTTTCAGGTGCTTTGCCAGTGAAAACGCCGGTTTCCACCGGAATATGGAGATCACCCAGAAGGGTATTCAATTCCGAAAGTAAGCTCATATCTGCCGCAATTCCTCCTCCAACTTGTCGATCATAGCCTTTTCACAGGCACTTTTCGAAGCGGATTTTGCTGGTTTCAGGAAAGGCCGCGCAGGTTGGCCATGCTTTCCATATTCTAGGATATTAGCCAGTTTGGCATTGCTACCTCCATCGCCGCGCGGTTCTGCGAAGCCGACTTTCACGTTATAATCCCCGTTACGGTCCTGTCTGGCCTTGGATAGCCCGATCGAGCGGAGCAATTCGCCCGTGCTCTTGGAGCGGCGTTTTGTAGCCCTGCCGATCACCGCCTGCAGGTTGCTTTTCACCTTCTGAAGCACCACATTGCCTCCGGCTTCAAGCACTTTTGGCACGATATCATCTGTTTTGCTTTCCAAGCGGCTGATTTTCAAGAGAAATTCTTCAGGCATTTTGACAATCGCCTTTGCCATCAGGATTACTTCACCGTCGGTTCCAGCTTTTCAGCTAGTACCTCGACATACAGGCCGCGCCCGCGCACATTCTCCACGCTGAGAATCCGGTACCGTCCCGTATCACAGACCAGCATCATATCGGTCGTGATCGTGAGCGTAGGGTTCTTGCGGAAACGGAAAAGCGCGCTGGCGTTGGGAAAGGCGGCGCGGTTTGCCCAGCTTTCGTTGCCATGCTTTTCTTCCCGGTAAGCACGCACGGTCGCCAGAATGGTATCACCGCTTAAGACAAAGCCTTCCGCGTCCTTTACCGGCGCGGTCCTAACAGTATCCACCAGCGTATTCATCTTGCCAAAGCTCATGGTCACACCCTCCAGTTCCGATCCAGCCGCAACAGCAGATTGACCGTATTCCAGACCTGCTGTCCCGCTTGAACGCTATCCGCAAAGAAACCCGCCGTCGAGCCATCCCGGCTTTCATAGAAATGGCTCGACAGCATGATCACAGCCTGTTCGGTGGTGGGCGGGAAGCGGGACGTTTCACCCGATTCGCCTTCGGCTGCCATTTCCAAATAGGTACCCACAGGCAAATGCTGGTAGCTCTCGGCGTAGGCGACAGCAGCGCGGATGAGACTTCTGAGGAGGTCGTCATCCGCGCCATGCTCCAGAATGAGGTTCGCTTTCACCTTGGGCAAAAGCGTATCCACGATGCTCATGCCGTCTCTCCTTTACGAAGCCTTCTGCTGGAGCACCTTGACCGCTTCGGGCAGGATCAGCTTGCCGTCCACGCGCTGGGAGGCGATGAAGCCGACCTGACCTGTCGCGACGAACAGCTCGTTGAGACGCTTGAACGAGCGTCCCTGACGGTCGGCGACCCAGTAGTAGCTGAAATCCCCGAAGGCAACCGTCCTCGCGCCTGCGGCAATAGTGGGCACATAGCCCGAGGTGTACACAGGGCGGTTGAGGAGCGTATCCGGCGTGCCTGCCGTCAGGGAGGGTTGCCAGAGATATTGGCCGCTCGCGTCCTTGAGCTTGCGAAGCGCCTTGACGGTCAGGTCGTTCATGAGGAAAACCGCCTTCTTGCGGTAGGGAGATTTAAGGGCGTAGAACAGATCCATGATCTCGTCGGTGGTGAGCGCGGTGGCGGATGCCGCCCTTACGCCCAGCTGCGCACCGCCGGTTTCGGCGAGCACACCGACGGGCTTGCCAATGCCGTCGCCGGTGAAGAACGCTTCCTCTTCCTTGGCGCCGATGCGGCGGGCAAACTCGGAGGAGATATAGCTCTCCACACCAAACACAGAGTCGTTGTGCAGTTCCTCGCTCACCTTAAGCATCGTGGCCAGTTTGTGCGCGCCGATCGTCACCTGCGCGAAGGAATCGTCGCTCTCGGGGAAGGCGGCTTCCTCCTCGCTCCAGGCAGCCGTGCCCTTGGTCGCGACCACCGGGATCTTCCGGTCGCCGGAGCCGGTATTGACCACGCTGGCTAAGGTACGGAAAAGGTTCTGCTCCTCCAAGCCCTGGATGAGCTGCTTTTCAAACTCGTCAGGCACGAGATATCCGCCTTCGGAATCCGTGCCGATCTGCAGTGCGTCCAGCACCTCGAACTTGGGTTTTGGCGTGCGCATCGCGTTCCAGAACGCGCGCCGATACTCGGCGGACGCGCGGCCGGTCTTTTCCTCCGAAGGCTTGGCTGGATTGTTCGCGATGGGCTGCGCCGTCGCGCGGGACAGCTCCGCGTCAATAGCCGACTGGCGTTCCAGCCGGTCGATTTCCTTGCCGAGGCTGACCACGTCGGCTTCCATTTTCTCATAGGTGGCGACATCATCTGCGGAGAGCAGACCGTCGGTGCCGCGCTTGGTATCCAGAAACGCCTTGGCGGCGTCCCACGCCTTAGCGCGTTTTTCGCGCAGGGTAAGGATTTGATTCATGATTCTTCCTCCAATCATAGGCCTGTTGCCGTAGAAAACAGGTGAAGCCTGTCTCCTTAATGCTGCAAAAGCGCCAGCCTCATATCGAGGTCTGACGCTTTTGTCCTGGGCTGTTCTGGTGTGGCGGGGGGGGTTTGAGAACCTTGGCGCGGAGCTTATCCAGCAGGCTGTTGGTGACCGCCCTGCGAGAGAATACGAAGCTGTTCTCCGCAGGTTCCGTGTGTGAAGCAGGCTGGAACATGATCTCATCACAGAAACCCAGTTCCAGCACCTTGTTGGCGTTCATCCAGGTTTCCGCATCCATGAGATTGGAGAGCTTTGTGCGGGACAGACCTGTCTTGATCTCATAGGCGTTCACGATGGACTCTTTTACCTCATCCAGCAGTTGAATCGCCTTGCGCATCTCCTCGCTGTCACCCATGGCCACCGTGAGGGGGTTATGGATCATGAGAAGCGAGGTCGGAGACATGAGCACGCGCGTGCCCGCCATGGCGATCACCGAAGCCGCGCTGGCGGCGATACCGTCGATCTTCACGGTCACGTCATGGGGATAGTCCATGAGCATGTTGTAGATCTGAGCCGCCGCAACGCAGTCGCCGCCCGGACTGTTGATCCAGACCATGATCGGCCCGCTGCCGGAAGTAAGATCAGCCTTGAAGGCGGCTGGCGTGACCTCATCTGAAAACCAACTTTCTTCCGCGATGACGCCGCTTAAATAGAGTGTGCGGGATTCTTGTTCGGTTTCATCCCGAACCCAGTTCCAGAAAGGCTTCTTTTGCATGGGATTCCTCCTTGCTTGATCGTTGTGAGGGTTGTGTTGCGGGGCTTGCTGGGCCCGCGAAAGCGCCAGCATCTGCCAGTTTGGTCATGTTCCCGTTGATGAGGAACAAATCCCCACCCTCGGCAGCAGGGATGCGGTTCATGTCCTCCAGCTCGCGGATATCGTTGGCGGATAGCCATCCGTTCTGCCTGCCGGTTGCGTAGCCGGTCATGCGGCTGGCATAATCGCCGCGCAGCAAGCCGTCCAGATTGAAGCGGATGAAGAGCTCGCTTTTTTCGGAGGGCAGCAGTAACGCCTGACAGAGCGACTGTTCCCAACGCACCACCCAGGGGTCGAGCGTGTATTTGACGAATTCGAGGGACTGCTGTTAGATATTCGAAAAGGACGATTTTTCCAGGTCGCCAACCATATGGGGCGGCACGCGGAAGATGCGGGCGATCTCGTCGATCTGAAACTTACGCGTTTCCAAAAACTGGGCTTGTTCTGGCGGGATGCCGATGGCCTGAAACTTTATGCCTTCTTCCAAAACCGCCACGCGATGGGCATTCCCGCTTCCCTGATACGCCGCGTTCCAGCTGTCCTTGACCCGTTGCACATCCTTAATGACCCCTGGATGCTCCAGCACGCCGCCGGGATTGGCGCCGTTGGCAAAGAAACGCGCGCCATATTCCTCGGTCGCCAGCGCCATTCCGATAGCATTCTTCGCCATGGCGATCGGACTGTAGCCAACGAGGCCGTCAAAACCCAAGCCGGGGATATGGAGCACTTCGTCCCTGCGGAGGGTGACATATCCACCCTTGGGTTTCAGTCCACTTTCATCTGTATCCCGGTAGTAGGTATAAAGGAGTTGGCCGTTTGCCGAGCGACTGACCTCCATCTTGCTGGGGAGCAGCGGGTACAGCGCGATGGGTTGCCCCCGTCCGTTTCGGATGATCTGGGCATAAGCGTTGCCCCAAAGTAAAAGATGGCTCATGAGGGTTTCGCGGAACACGAAAGACGTCATCTCAGGATTCGGCTCGTTGTGGAGCAGAGAGTACAGCGGATGCTGAGGGAAGCGTTCCTTCCCGCCGTCCATCCGATGCCGGTACACATGCAGCGGCAGCCCGGCGATGGCCTCCGAGAGGATGCGCACGCACGCGTATACCGCTGTGGTCTGCATGGCGGTGCGCTCGTTGACCGTCATTCCGGCAGTCGTACCGCCAAACAGAAAGAAGAACACGCTCCCTACGCGGTTTTGGGGTTTGTCGCGGGAATGGAACAGGCCGTTGAAAATACCCAAGCGTGCTACCTCCATGGCAATAAAATAAGGACGATCTTTCGATCATTCTCTCAAGAAATGCTTATCCTGTAAGCCTAATCGTGGCTGCGTATCCATTTCGCCAGTAGTGTCGTGGACACAAGAACGCCGCAATACTCAATTTCCGCTTTCGTAGTGGCGTAACGATCAAAGCGCCAAAGCGCTGTTCTCCTCATTCCATGAGGTCAGCTAATAGCCGATCTCCGGCTTCTTTTCTACAGAAGCATTCAACTTGCAGTTTGCATGTTGGCGTGAGAACGGTATAATGTACTTATT
>Ga0302289_1000441_pt1 | contig 18636 bp, 18 predicted proteins | sample III_Fen_N1_2_FD_194552 | JGI IMG/M metagenome (GOLD analysis project Ga0302289, IMG submission 194552) | Peat permafrost microbial communities from Stordalen Mire near Abisko, Sweden - III_Fen_N1_2 | ecosystem: Environmental > Terrestrial > Soil > Wetlands > Permafrost | place: Sweden: Abisko... | reverse complement strand
CGCTTCGCGCCAAGGAATGGGTTCACTTTCCTTCGCGCCCATCGGGCGCTTATCAGAAGAAAGGATCGCAAAGAGCGCCTCCGCATCTCGCGCAGCGAGGAGGACAGCGCCGGAGAGATTCTTTCTGTCGTCCTTCGAATGTCGCACAAAACAAAGATCCCTCTGCCAGATGGGCGCTTCGCGCCAAGGAATGGGTTCACTTTCCTTCGCGCCCATCGGGCGCTTATCAGAAGAAAGGATCGCAAAGAGCGCCTCCGCATCTCGCGCAGCGAGGAGGACAGCGCCGGAGAGATTCTTTCTGCCGTCCTTCGAATGTCGCACAAAACAAAGATCCCTCTGCCGGATAGGCGCTTCGCGCCAAGGAACGGGTTAACTTTCCTTCGCTCCGGAGAGATTCTTTCTGTCATCCTTCGAATGTCGCACAAAACAAAGATCCCTCTGCCGGATGGGCGCTTCGCGCCAAGGAATGGGTTAACTTTCCTTCGCGCCCAAAGGGCGCTTATCAGAAGAAAGGATCGCAAAGAGCGCCTCCGCATCTCGCGCAGCGAGGAGGACAGCGCCGGAGAGATTCTTTCTTCATTTTTCCAGAACGTTAATTCCCTGTGAAATCAGGTATTCATTGATCTGCTGGACGGATTCATGACTGATGATATGCTCGATGGCGCAGGCGTCGCTGTCAGCGGTCGCATCGGGGATGCCGACGATATCGGTGAAAAGAGTCTTGATGATTTTATGTTTACCTTCCAACAGGGCTGCAGTTTCTCTGCCAAGCGCCGTGAGGTAGATTTCCTGGTACTTTTCATTGGAGACGTAGCCCAGCTTTGCCAATACGTTGATTGCGTTGTTTACACTGGCCTTTGAAACATCAAGCCGGGTTGCAACGTCACTTAAGCGAACTCCGGAAGTCGTTTTTGCTTCGGGATTCTCATGGGACGGAACAATGCTGCGGGACAGGTCAAAAATTGTCTCGAGGTAATTCTGCATGGCAATACTTAGGATTTGCATGTAGGTTCTCCTTTGCCAATGATAAGGTTCTAACTTTTATTGTAGCATTTTCGAAGTGCAATAGGCAGGCTATTCGGAAAGTAAACGCGATTCCTTGACAGTTTGTGAATGGCGTTCTATAATTCTCACATGAACGAGTGAGCACATGAACACATGAAGTGCAGCCGTTTGTTTATGTTATTCTTTTACACAGAATCTTCATTCATCGGAGGAGACAGAGAATGGACAATGAAACATGCACGAAGACAGATGAATCATGCAGCTGCGATTGCGGTCATGCATTTGCGCCCGAGACATTGCTGAAGGAGAGCGGAGTACAGGAAGCGGCGATTCGCCGTCTGAAGATTGAAATTCTGGCGGGCGGGATTCTGTTTGCAGCGGCATTTCTCCTGGACCGGATCACCGGTGCATCGGACAGCATTGTATTAACCCTCTATATTGCGGCATATATGGTCCTTGGCTTTTCGGTTCTTTTTAAAGCCGCGGTGAATATTTCCAAAGGGGAGCTTTTCGATGAGAATTTCCTGATGGCGATTGCAACGATCGGGGCACTGGCTATCTGGCAATGGTCGGAAGCCGCAGCGGTCATGCTGTTTTATCAGGTCGGAGAACTTTTCCAGAAATCTGCGCTGCATCGATCCAGGCGTTCGATTGCCGAACTTGCGGCGATGCGCCCTGATTATGCCAACGTTATGAAGGGCGAAGAGCTGGTCAGAGTTCATCCGGATGTGGTAGCCATCGGTGATGTAATTGTCGTTAAGCCAGGTGAAAAAGTGCCGTTGGACGGTGTTGTACGGGATGGATGCTCCATGCTGGATACATCGGCGCTTACAGGTGAGTCGCTTCTGAGGGAGGTTGAACCGGGAGATCCGATTCTTTCCGGATGTATCAATCGGGCCGGAGTGCTTTCCGTGGAAGTCACTGCCGGTTTCGGCGAATCCACGGTTTCGAGAATAATCGAAATGGTTACCAATGCCGGCAGCCGGAAGACGAAAAGCGAGAATATGATTACGCGTTTTGCAAAAGTCTATACGCCGGTAGTCGTGATCGGCGCGGTCCTTCTTGCTGTCATTCCGACACTGTTTTTTGGTGGTGTGTTTTCGGTGTGGCTTTACCGGGCACTTTCGTTTCTCGTCATATCCTGCCCCTGCGCACTGGTCATTTCAGTTCCTCTCGGATATTTCGGAGGTATCGGAGCGGCAAGCCGGAGAGGCATACTGATAAAAGGAAGCCACTATCTCGACGCACTGCAGGATACCGATCAAATCGTGTTTGATAAAACAGGAACCCTGACCAGCGGAGTGTTCTCCGTAACCCGTGTGGTATCCGGAGATGGACTGCAGCCGGAGGAACTGGTGCGCCTTGCCCTGATTGCAGAGGCCTATTCGGATCATCCGATTGCACTATCTGTCAGGAACGCCGCACGGGAAAGAAAGATTGAAGCCGCATTCCCGGATCCGTCGGCATACAAGGAGACGGCCGGACGCGGCGTATCCGTTCTGACGGAAAAAGGGGAAATTCACGTCGGTAACCGCAAATGGATGATGGACACGGGAATCTCCGGTGTTCCGGAAATTGAGGCAGACGGAACGGTTCTTTTTGTCGCGGCGGATCATACCTACGCAGGATATCTGGAAATTGAGGATCAGGTCCGTCCGGAGGCTTCACGAACCATTGCCATGCTGCGCGAACTCCGCGTGACGAATCTGTCGATACTGACAGGCGATCACAGGACGTCCGCAGAAAATGTCGCTGAAGAACTGTGCATTTCGCAGGTCTATCCGGACCTTCTGCCCGCACAAAAACTCGAAAAAATGGAAGAGATTTTTGCATCGCGGAAAACAGATCAGCAAAAAACCGGCTCGGTTCTTTTTGTCGGAGACGGGATTAATGATGCGCCGGTTCTCGCAAGAGCGGATGTAGGGATTGCGATCGGTGCCATGGCATCCGGAGCTGCGATTGAGGCAGCGGATGTCGTGATCATGACCGACGATCTGACGGCTCTTCCGCGGGTCATCCGGATTGCAAAGAAGACACGAAGAATCATTGTTGAGAACATCGTCTTTGCTCTGACAGTAAAGGGATTGATCTTGATTCTGGCGGCTTTTGGCCTGACGAATCTATGGTTTGCTATATTTGCGGATGTCGGCGTTGCGATGATCGCGATTCTGAATGCAATCCGTGCCGGAAGATAAACAGCATTTCCCGATACGAAAAAACCCGGTGATACCGGGTTTTTTACTGAATCTGGAACCGTAAGGCAATCGATTGGATTATCGGCTGAAAAGCTCGTTGTTTCCTTCCATCGACCATGCCTCCATTTCAAGAAGATCTACGGCCAACGGGCAGATATTCAAAAGACTTCCGCCTGTTTTCACTTCGCCCTGCGGGATGTTCTTCCCGGCAGCCGCATAGAAAGTGTAGTAATTGGGGCGATCCAGTGTATAGCCGTGCTGACCCAGCTGTTTTCGCCCGAAACAGTAACCGGAAGCCGCTGAAAACCCGCAGGCAAATTCCGGTGTTGCTCCGGACTGCTGCATTTCATCCGGTGTCAGAAGCCGGTCGACACCGGGCATTTCAAGAAATTTCCTGACAAAATCCGTGATTTGCTCTGTCTTCTGCGGATTTGTAATCCGGAGAAAACAGGACCCCTGGGAACAATGGAAATAAGCGTCCTTGCTGGATATGCCGTAATTCCGCAGGATTCGGTTCGGTCGAATCGAAGTATGCACGTCGCAGCAGTTGTGGTCGCTGAAGATCAGAATCGACATCGAGTCTTTGAGTCCGGCCGCATCGATCGCGTTCATCATTTTGCCGAGACGTGCATCCAAACGGACCAGGGATTTTCTGGACGTCGAACTGCGCGGTCCGAAACGGTGCTTGGTATCGTCGGCATCCAGCAAATGAACCATGACGAGATCGGGTCGTTTTCTCCGGATGATGCCGCAGGCTGCGGCAGTTCCAAAATCATCAATTTGAGATGTCTTGAAATACCGGAGCAGATATCCATACCGGAGCAGGCAGGATGCGACAAATCCTGCCGAGCCATAATGAAAGGTATGCCAGATGCGCTGCCATATTGGAACATTCCCGGGAATTTCCGGAAAGTTGAATCTGGCATTTGCACCGCCGGTTACGGGAAAAAGGATGGAAGATACGGTCTTGCCCGCTTTTGTTGCCTCATCAGGCAGTGACTTCACACGGATATTTCCGACGTGAAAACGCCACTTTGAGATGTGAATGGAAGGGGATTGAAAATCATTATCAAAAACGCCGTGTTCTTTCGGGAGAACACCGGTCTGTATGGTCGCGTGTGTCGGATATGTATTGGAAACAAAGATCGGCGATACCTCCCGAACCAGCGTTCCTCGTGAACAGAGAGCGGAAAAATTCGGCAGTGTAAGCAGAAAATCAATATCCTGATCTCCTACGGCATCGAATGATATCATGAGCAGACCGGGTGAATTCGTCATATTGCGTTTCCTTTCACGGGTACGGAGTGCCTTATTTACACATATCATATTATAGACGCAATCAGGTAAAAAGTCAGTCGAAAAGAGACCGCGAAATAGATCCGCGACACGTAACGTTATGCTTTGTGTTTTTGCCTCCATGTGAGTGATATTATGGATGTATCCAATGGAGGGACAATTTCCCGCCAACCTGAAAAGAGGAATCGGACATGAGTCACGAGGTTTCCGCAAAAGATAGTCCAACAGCGCACAAGTCATCGGAATATGACGACAAGATTATTTATACAATCCCGAATTACACCCGGATTCATCTCGAGTGTCTGCATCTTGCTGACACAGTTTGCCCGAAACCATCTGCGTGGCTGGATACCGGATGCGGAACGGGTACGTTTGCTGCCGCAGCTATGGGAAGATTCCCGGACACAACTTTCTATCTGGCGGATCCGTCGGAATCCATGCTCGACATATGCCGGGCGAAGCTTGCCGTGCATAAAGCATCGGGCAAATGCATCATCACATCCTGTGCATCGATGGAAGTAGATCTGCCGGAGAATTCTCTCGATGTAATTACCGCGATCCAATGCCATCATTATATGGACCCTGCCGGCCGGGAGAAATCAACGGCGCATCTTTTCCGGCTTCTAAAGCCGGGCGGTCTGTATATTCATTTTGAAAACATCCGTCCTGCCTCAATGATCGGCATGGAAATCGGCAAGGAACGATGGAGACGGTTCCTTATGGAACATGGGCGCAGCTTCGAAGAGGCATACGTACAGGTTGAACGGCTGGATTCGGAATTTTTCCCGATCACGATTGAAGAACATCTGTCACTTCTCCGGGAAACCGGATTTGCTGGATCGGAAATTCTGTGGGCCTCCTATATGCAGGCCGGTTTTTACAGTGTAAAAGGAGCGTGATTATGAAAAAGAATCCGTCGGGCATGGTCTATCACGGTTCGATTGTTACGTGTGATGAGAAGGGGTCTGTCTTCTCGTATCTGGTGAGTCTCGGCGGTAAAATTGTATTTCTGGGGCAGGAGCTTACGAAGGAATATGAGAATCTTCCGGTCACCGAATTGGAAGAGCGTTCCCTGCTGCCCGCTTTCGGAGATTCGCATATTCATTTTTCCTCGTATGCACTATTTGCCGGCACATTGGATGTCCGGACGGCACACTCGAATATCGAAATGATCGACATGATTTCTGCATATGCCTTTCCGAATAAAGTGAAGCAGGTTATCGGATTCGGGTCCTCCGCCCACAGCGTTGACGAAAAGACCCTGATCCAAAAAAGCGAACTCGATCGCGCCTGCCCGGGCAAACCTGTCATGATCGTAAAATATGACGGCCATGCGTCCACAATTAACACCTGTCTGATTGAGAAGCTCCCTGAGAAAATAAAACAGCTCCGAGGTTTTCATGCCGATACCGGCATCATGAAGCAGGAGGCGTTTTTTGCCGTTACGGACTTTGTGACGGCAAAAGTGTCTTTGTTCGCGCTGCTCCGCTTCATGCTCGAAGGCGTGGACCGTCTGGCGGATCGCGGTATTGGCATGATGCACACGGTGGAGAGTGTTGGATTTGCACTCGACATGGACGTGGATCTCGTACGGTTTTTTGCTCGCGGTCTGCAGAACGCATTTCAGACCCGGCTCTTTTTCCAGACCATGGACATTCGAAAAGTACAGAAGAGAAAGCTTCCACGGATCGGCGGCTGTTTCAAAACAGCTCTGGACGGGTGTTTTGGCACGGTAGATGCGGCCATGCTGGAGGCATATCTGCCGAATACGGAAGATACCGCAACGGACAACCGCGGGATCCTCTACTACGACGATGCAGCGGTGATTGACTTTGTCACCCGGGCGAACCGGGCCGGTCTGCAAGTGGAAATGCATGCGATCGGCGACGCCGCTTTCGAACAGGCCGTGAAGGCAATCGAAGCGGCACTGATGGATTTCCCGCGGGAAAATCATCGCCATACCATTATCCATGTCTGCCTTCCGACAAAAGAGGGACTTGAGATGATTGCACGTCTGGGAATCGGTGTGGCGGCACAGCCTGCTTTTCTGGATTGGCCGTTGGAGCCGCTATCTTATCTGGAGGAGATTATGGGCGACCGCGCCTATCAGATCAGCCCGCTGCGCACGATGCTGGATATGGGCATTCATGTAAGCGGCGGATCCGATGCCCCATGTACCCTGCCGGATCCGATCGAGGGGATCTATGCAGCATGCAATCATTATGTCCCGGAACAGTCGGTGACGATTCCGGAGGCGCTGCGCATGTTCACCTATGAGACGGCGCGCATGAGTTTTGATGAGAAAGAACGGGGATCGCTCGAGGTCGGGAAAGTCGCAGATTTTGCAATTCTGAATCGGGATCCCCTGTCTATGAAAAAAGAAGACCTTCGCAGTCTGGCTGTGGAGAAATTGATTCTATCGGGCCGGAATTACAAGAAGGGGCAGACACTTGGCAATCTCGCAAAGAGAGCTATCTTTAAGAAATAAGGAGGCGGTTGTCATGATAGAAGATGTTTCCGGATTCGGAGAGAATATCGGCGGACAGAAAAGAGTCATACTGATTGTTCTGGACAGTTTCGGAATCGGCCGTCAGCCGGACGCCGCTGCATTTGGTGATGAAGGCAGCAATACACTTGCAGCGATCGCCGCAAGTTCCGAACTTCAGATTCCGAACTTGCAGAAGCTCGGAATTTTCTCCATCGACGGTGTCAGAGAGGATATCAACAGCGTACGATCCGGGGTTCCTGCGGAATTGCATGGGAAGCTTTTCACCGTTCCGCCTGCGGAATATGTGCCGGAAGGGTGCTTTGCACGCGTGGAGGAGAAATCCAACGGAAAAGACACGACGATCGGGCACTGGGAAATGGCCGGGATCTATTCAGAGACGCCGCTTCCGGTCTACCCGCACGGGTTTCCTCCGGAGGTTCTGGAAGCTTTTGAGGCGCAGACAGGCCGCCAATCCATTTGTAATCTCCCTTATTCCGGAACCGACGTAATCCGGGACTTCGGCAAACAGCACATGGAAACGGGAAATCTCATTGTGTATACATCGGCGGACAGTGTGTTCCAGATCGCAGCGCACGAATCAGTTGTCCCGCTTCCCGAGCTTTACAGGTACTGTGAAATCGCCCGTGCCATTCTGACCGGGGAACATGCTGTGGGGAGAGTGATCGCCCGTCCGTTTGTCGGCGAATATCCGAACTTTACAAGGTCTTCCGGACGGCATGATTTTTCGCTCCTTCCTCCGCAGAAAACACTTCTGGATATTCTGCTGGAAAACAGGAAAGACGTAATCGGCGTCGGGAAAATTCACGATATTTTTGCCGGAAGAGGACTGTCACGATTCATGCGTACCACAGGAAATGCCGATGGAATTGAGAAAACAAAGCTGGTAATGCAGGAGCCATTTGATGGATTGTGTTTCGTAAATCTGGTGGATTTCGATATGATGTACGGACACCGGAACGACGTTGCAGGATATGCCGCTGCGATCACGGCATTTGACCGGGAGCTGCCGGCGCTGCGTGCGCTCATGGCACCGGATGATCTTCTGATGATCACGGCGGACCACGGATGTGACCCGTCAACCGCCTCTACGGATCATTCGCGTGAGTGCGTACCGCTTCTGATATTCGGGCAGAAAATGAGGCATGGAGTGAATCTGCATACGAGGCATACTTTTTCAGATATTGCCGCAACGATTCTGGATTATCTGGAGATTCCTGAGGAAGAGACTGCCGTGATTGCCGGCACTTCCTTTCTTTCGATGCTCCGGTAAAAATCAAAGAATGATATAGTATAGATGTACGATTTCCGGAGGGCAAAAAATGTTTGAATTAAAAATAGCCAACGAGGAGAAAGAAATCCTCAAGACTGTTGACCATACGCTTCTCACCCCGATTTCTACTTGGGAACAAATCCAGACGCTCTGTGAGGAGGGTCTCCTGTACCAAGTCGCGAGTGTCTGCATTCCGCCGTCTTTTGTTCCGAGAGCGGTAGATTTTCTGGCAGGACAGCTGCCTGTGTGCACGGTCATTGGTTTTCCCAACGGGTACAACTCGGTACAGACAAAAGTTTTTGAAGCCAAAGATGCGATTGCATCCGGTGCCAAAGAAATAGATATGGTGATTTCTCTCGGGAGTGTTCGAGCAGGAAGATATGACGAAGTTGCAGATGAATTGAAGGCGCTTCGTGAAGCCTGCGAAGGGGTGATCCTGAAGGTGATTATTGAGACGTGCCTGCTGACTACGCAGGAGAAAATCCGTATGTGTGAACTTGTAACGAGGGTGCGCGCGGATTTTATCAAAACCTCCACAGGTTTCAGTACAGGGGGCGCTACAATTGAAGACATTATTCTGTTCAAAAATCATATCGGCCCGTCCGTTCGAATCAAGGCAGCCGGGGGCATATCGACGCTCGATGATGCCAAGGCATTCCTTCAAGCGGGTGCTTCCCGCCTCGGCACGAGCCGCATCGTAAAAATCATCCAAAAGCAGCAGACAACGGGATACTGAAAAACAGCCAATGACGAAGAATAAATCGATTAGGAGATTGCAGTATGCGAGAATTCATGCCGGATCCGGAGCAGATTACTTGGATCGATGCCGCACGAAGTGCGCGAGGGATGTCCTATTCACCCTATTCCCGTTTTCGGGTGGGTGCAGCGCTGCTTACCGGTGACGATCGGCTGTATACAGGATGCAATATTGAGTCTGCATCCTATACGCCCACAAATTGCGCCGAACGAACCGCATTTTTCAAGGCGGTCAGCGAAGGACATACATCCTTCAAACGGATCTGTGTCGTCGGAGCTCCTGAAGGACGCCCGCTGACTTTTTGTACACCCTGTGGTGTATGCCGTCAGGTGATGCGGGAGTTCTGTGATCCTGCGACCTTTGAAATATGGGTTTCCCAGGAAAATTACCTGACACGAAGCTACACATTGGAAGAACTTCTGCCTGAGGGGTTCGGACCGGAGTCATTGCTGTAAGAGGTGTACATGATCGGCTTGCTTGCTATTCTTCATGCGTTAATCGACGCGACAAGCGTCAGTCGGGTTTTTTCTTCCATAAGGGGATTATCTCCGGGAACAATGACTTTTTGGATTCTTATCTATAATCTTCTTGCTTTCGCACCGCAGGTTTTTCTCGGCGCGGCGGCGGATTTATTTGCCGGCAGAGAACGGCGTCAGACAGCAAAACGGTTGTCCGCTGGCCCGTATTCTTCCAATGTATATATGGCAGCGGCAATGTCCGGTGCTTTGCTGGTCTTCGCGGGTGCGGTGATTTCTATGCCAATGCAGGCGGGGATCTGCCTGGTTGCTCTCGGAAACAGCCTTTTTCATGTCGGCGGCGGTGGATACACGCTGCATAATTCCAAGGGCCGTGCCGCCTGGGCGGGCGTATTTGTCGGACCGGGAAGTCTGGGACTGGCTCTTGGCACACTATTTCCAAGGAATGTGTATTTCTATGCCGCTGCTCTGGGCGGACTTGCTGTATGTGCAGCACTTCTGTTTGCAGCGGATATACGAAAAAAGAATGCGGCGGCATCCGGTCAGCTTGTTACAGACGGTGCGGAACCGGACGTTCCCTCTCTCAAAGGAAATGGCGCAGGCGATCTTTCTCTGAAAGCACTCACTCCGAAAATTCTTGTCGCAGGCGTATGTCTCTTATGTCTTGCAGTCGTTTTTCGCGCATTCGGCGGCTCTTTTCCGGCCTTCACCTGGAAAACAGGAGCCGTCATGGCACTGACTGCAACCCTGTTCATCATGGCGGGTAAAATGTCCGGAGGCTTCGCATACGACAGGGTCGGTCCCGCAAAAACAATCATCGCATCGATCGTTATCGCAGGACCTTTGATTGCCTTTTTCCCGGATCAATCGGTACCGTCACTGATCGGTTTGTTTTGCCTGAATCTTTCGATGCCCGTCACACTTGTGCTTCTGTATCGTTTTCTTCCGAGATATCCTGCTTTTGCGTTTGGCCTTGCAGCCAGTTCGCTTATGCCCGGGACGATGTTCGGAGATTTACTGAAATCCGGATCCTGGCATTTAACCGGGATGTCCCGAAATCTTCTTTTTATCGGATGTTCCATAATCGCTCTGGCATGTGTCCTGATCGCCATCCATTGGAAGGCGATCACATCGAACCGACGAAAGGAGGAACTATCGGATGTTTAATTTGTTACTCTTCTGCACGAATTTTGACGTGATTATTGATACATTACCCGACCCCACCGTGAGTACGGCAGCCAGTGTATCCACAGCGACATCGACTGTCACAATGTCGTCCATCAGCTTAGCGGGAATCTTTTTACTGGCCGCTGCATGCATTCTGGTCATTGCTGCGACGGGTCTGGGAATCTATTTTATTACAAAACACAAGAAGAACAGAAAGAAATAACAGGACGAACCGCAATCAATCCGGCTTTCTGCCGGTAACAAACCAGCCATTATGAATGGAAACGGAGGGCCAAATATGAGCGAATCGATCGTGATTTCCCGGGTGATCCTGGATGCAGCATTTGTTCCGGATGTGAGCAGTTTGGGAGGTGTGTTTGTATTCTGGATGATTACGCTATCAGTCGGAATCATTCTCGGCACAGCGGCCATCATCTATTTTGTGTCTCGCAGCAGGAAGAATAAGAAGAAATGATTCATGCCGCTCTGCTGACGGTTCTTCTGGAGACGCTTCTGTTTTATCTGTACGGATATCGGGAAAAAAGTTTTCTCGTAATTGTCGCGCTTTCCAACCTGCTCACAAACGTGAGTCTGAATCTCTGTGTCCTGCTTACGATGATCTTTATAGCTAAAACCGGTTCTTCGCAGATACCGGTATACACAGTCATTGCATGCGGCGAAATCTGTGTCGTCGCAGCGGAATTCTTTCTATATGCGAATTATCTTGAAGAACGATCCGGAAAATTGTTCCTGCAAACCTTCTGTGCCAATGCGGTATCTTTTCTTGCCGGACTTATTCTGACGCATTTTTTGCCGTCCGGAACGTCGATTCTCTGGTAGACACGTCACTCGCGCCGGACTTTCGGTTTTTTCTCAAACAATACGACAAACATAATTGCGAAACCGATGAAGCCCAGTATCGTGGATGTCAGAAGCATGCTTTTCAGACCCCAGGCATCAAGAATGAACCCTCCGCCGAGATTCCCGATGACGTAGCCGATGCCGACACCGGCCACCATGGAAATGGCCTGTGACCGGATCCGGTCTGCGTTCGCTACGGAGCGGTCGGAAAAGTGAACAGCGGACGGTGTATAGAGCCCAAAAGCCGGCATTTGAAAAATCTGAGCGGCAAAAAGAAAACCGACACTGGGAACCAGCATTGTTGCAAATGCTTTGAGAAAGAACGAAAACGCCGAAATGGTCAGCAGCTTGTGGCTGCTGACATGCCGGGACAAAACACTGTAGAAAAACATAATCGGGAGCTCTACACAGGCAGCCAGCGACCGCGTGATACCTTGATCGGTCAGCGAACCGCCCAGTGAGTTCATGATATTCGGAAGAAAATTGTTAATACAGGAATGGCTGGCAAACAGAAAAATCGAAGCAAAACAAAAGCCGGTATATGTCTTGTTATTACGAAGGAATGTCCAGATGCTTGTCTGCGGAATCGCGGATGCATTGTTGGCGCTGATGTCTGCCGGATCCTTCGAAACGGCAGGCACATACAGGCGCATAATAAAAAAGCTTGTAATGAGAATGGCAATGACAAAGACAGGAACGATCACGCTGACACCGGAAATATCCACAAGCTTGCCAAGCGCCAGACCGGCCAGTGCATAGGAGATTGATCCGATACCCCGCGCCACACCGTAATTCACAGGAATGCCGGCATTCGTCAGCTGCATGGCCACGGCGTTCATCAGGGACGGAGCAGACATTTCGGTCATGCCGATACAGATAAAAATTATTGCGGCCGGCAGGAAGATGTGCGGCAGAAAGAAGAGAATCGATGCAAAACCTGCGCCGATAAGCAGCATGGCCGTGATGATTTTTTTCAGGGGGATCTGCGGATTTTTTCCGGCAAAGGTCGAAATCAGCGGTTGTGCGATGATCGAGGACACGGATTGGAGCGCAAGAATAATGCCGATCTCGGAATCCGTAAAATGCCTGGACTGCAGAAGAACGACTGCAAATCCGGCTATCGGGAAAAAAGTAATCCAAAAAGACGACTGAACGGCCGCAAATTGCAGATTTACTTTTTTGGTTAATGACATTTCCGTAGTTGGCATGTTTGCGTTTCTCCCTTATCATAGAGTCAGGACGATAAATGTAACACAAGGAGCGACGAATATGAAGATCATGCTGCAGATAGGTCTCTTATTTGGCATCTGCCTGGTGGGTGAGTCCATCTCAGTTTTTCTGCCGATCCCGTTTCCCGGGGCGGTTATCAGCATGATCATTCTTTTCCTGCTTCTCTTTTTTCGAGTCATCCAGGTGGATCATATCCGGCAGAAGGCGGATTTTCTTCTTAAGAATATGGCGTTCTTCCTTATTCCGGCAGGTGTCGGGATTTTATCCGTCATAGACACTTTGCGAAATAACATTCTCCCTCTCATCTGCATTGTTATTCTGACGACGATTCTGACGTTCGGGGCGACCGCATGGACCGTGCAGCTCGTCATCGCTCTTCAGGACAAGATCTCACTTGCCGGCAGAAAGAAGGGGGAAAAGAATGAGTGAAGTTTTTGCCTCACCTTTCTTCGGAATATTTCTAAGCATCTTTGCCTATGAAATCGGTATTCTGATCAATCAGAAAGTGAAATCTGCCTTTACAAGCCCCCTGCTGATTTCCGTCGTGCTATGTATGGCGGTGGTGTCGATATGCAAAATCCCGCTGGCCAGCTACAATGTCGGCGGAAATCTGATTTCGATTTTCCTCGGTCCGGCAACGGCTGTTCTTGCGCTTTCCGTCTATTCCCAGCTTTCGCTCCTGAAGAAATATCTCCTGCCGGTTCTCATTGGAACCATCGTCGGTTCCTGCGTATCGGTCGGATCGGCATATCTGCTGTGCAAAGCCTTTCATCTGGATTATACCCTGACGCAGTCGATGCTGACAAAATCCGTTACGACTCCTTTTGCGCTGGCGATTTCAGCGAACATCGGCGGGATTCCTTCGATCGCGGTTGCGGCGGTTGTGATGACCGGTATCCTCGGAGCCGTTTTCGCGCCGCTCCTGATTCGACTTTTCCGTGTGAAAAATTCCATTGCGATCGGAGTTGCGATCGGAACATGCAGTCATGCGGGCGGCACGTCAAAGGCGATTGAAATCGGCGAAACCGAAGGCGCGATGAGCGGTATCGCCATCGGTCTGGCAGGTCTCGTTACTGTCATCCTTTCCGTTTTTATGTAGGCACGATGCAGACCGGGTTTTTGATGAATATCTATTTTGCCCAAAGAAGAAAATGCAGGAGGTATGACAGCTTCGACGTATGTGCGGCCTTAACCTGAGCGACAAGTGCTGCGCATTCCTCATAGGCATGGGACAATTCTTCTTCTGTCGGTGAGATTTGGCCAAAGGTCCATCGTTCATACAAAACAGCATTCTTAGACAGTTGAAAATGATATGTATCACGGCCGCAGCCGGATACAGACACAGGAAATGACTTCATGCGGTTCGAAAAATCCGATACGGTTTCGTCCGGATCGATTTGAATGGCCATTAATGACAAATGCCGTAAACAGCGGTTCCAGAGGCTTGTCAGAATCTCGGCAGGAGGTACATCCACGGCCCACAGAACAAGTGGAATCAAGATAAATGTTTTCTCCCAGCGCCGGAGGGTCAGGAAGAGAAGCACTGAGAGCAGAAGAGCACATGCGACTCCGAGAACCAGAAGAATACGGTCATGATCTACGGTGATCCAGTGCATAAACGATGAAAAGCCATTTGCCTGTGTTCCGTTCGCCGTATGATTCGACGTGTCGTAAGGATTGCCGCCCGGTGTGGGTGTGATCGTATTTCTTGTAAAGTCGAACCCCGTAACCGGCAAATTTGGATCTGTGCCGGTTGTGGAACCTTCCCCGGAACTATACCCGGGTGTCGCATCGATCGGAATCCAACCAATACCGTTAATGTACACTTCGCACCAGGCGTGCCCGTTCCGCTCCGCCACTGTGACTTTTGCTGCGCTGTCTGTTCCCGGCGGCAACTGTACGGCAAACCCTTCTACATAACGCGCCGGGATGCCGTTGACGCGGGCCATAACGGTCATCGCCGTGGCAAAATATGTGCAATATCCTTCACGGGTCTGGAGAAAGTGCTCTACAAAATCCGTTGCCGGAGGGTCGGCTACAATCAGGGAATAGGTGAAATTCTCCTTCAGGTTCTTTTTGATTTCAAGAACCTTCTCAAGAGGTGTCGAAGCATCGGCTGTGATTGATTTGGCATATGATACAACGGTATCCGGTACGTTCACAGGCAGGTATTCATCAGAGATTTTTTTAAGCTTGGCTTTTGAGTCACCGGATGAAGGGTTCTCAATTATGTATGATTCCAATGCAAGCAATCCATTGACAAAACCGGATCGTTCCGTCCGGAAACGATTGTAGGTAATCGTATAGGACTGATCATTTTTGGGGTTTTTGAGCGAAAAGACTTCCTGATCTTCGTTATAATACACCGGGGCCGATGCCTTTGTTACGTTCAGAAGATGATCTGCCGAAAAAATCGCAGTTCCGAGATCATCATTCAAGTATGTCACCGTTATTGTGGCTGGAGCCAGAACCGCATTGATCAGACTCGCGGGGATTTTTGTACTGTCCGGCCGCTTCATGTCAAAGACATCAATTGTCTGTGCTTTGGCAAAGGGCGAATCTAAACGGCAGGTAAAGAGAGCACTGTAGCTGCTCCAGGATGTTGTTGCATAGGTTTCGAAGATACTTGCACGAAGCAGAACATTATGAGATGTCGTCACGACCATCAGATTTTTTCCTGAAGGATGAATGGATCCGCCCAGTCTTGTTACTTCCGGATAATAGCCGAGACTGGCCAGATTAAATCCGCTCTGTACAGAGGAGCCCGGCAAGGGGAGATTCAACATAGACAACATGTCATTGGCTGAATCAGAAAGAACCTGTGATCGATAACTGGAGACAGGGAAGAAATTCGTCAGAATGACCATGAGCAGTAACCCCGCAGAAATTGCGGGAATCATCCCCAGTACCGTCTGCCAGTATCCTCGTGATGATGTCGCCGGTTCCGAAGCAGAGCGCTTAACGCTCTTGGCGGTTAGAGACATATGAAGAATCACACCAAAAACGGCAGGGATCATAAGAATATACGGAAGCGGCTCTGCCATGAAAAGATGCAGAGCTACTGCCGGAGCCAAAGAAACCAGAGCCATTCCAAGCGTGCTTCTAAAAACACTCGAAAACAGAAAGATAATAAGACATGTAATGCCAACAATCGCACAAAAGAGGATGGATTCGTACCGGGGATTGGTAAAAGCTTTATCCAGATAGAACGGAACAAGCCAACGTATAAATTTTTCCGCTCCCGAAAATAGGGACTCCAGTTCTTTTGTCCTGAATAAATATGCAAAAAGAAGTGAGATTGTGAGTCCTCCGAGAAATGTCACGGTTACATAGAAATGCGAGGTGATGATCATAAGAGCCAGCATCATGACAGCGCATGCAACGAGAATATGAAACTCATTCAGTGAGTGGGAAAAACGAAAAATATTAACAACGAATGACAGAATGCCCACGGAACAAAGATATCCGCAAAAAACGCTGAAGAAGTATTTTGTGTTCCATTTTGCAGTCATCCTTCGTTCTCCTTCCTGCAGTGCGGCAAAGAGGGGAGCAGCAGTGTGTGGATTCCTTTATCCGTAAACATATTTGCAAGATTCTGCTGCTCGCACTCGAACCCCGGCTGCGGAACAATGCAGAGCGAAACTGTCGAATAATCTCCTGCGCGGTAGGTCAGAAAGGACAGAGGACCGGTTGAAGCAGACATGCTGAACACCGTTAGGGTAGCCTTTTCTGCAAGGACAAAATTTGCAATTTTTTCCTTGTATTCATGCGGGATTTCGTTTACAAATTCCAATTCGGAAAGGAATAGCCGGGCGGCATCCATACAATTTGCGTGCAGCAGATCAAACCGTTTGTCTGACTTTTCACCATAGGAAAGAATCATAAGCGGAACCTGTTCCCGAAGAAGAAAATGACTCAGACTTGCGACTCCGCAGAGCATTCTGTCAATCGCAGCGATGGCATCTTCTCCGCTGACAACGGGCGCGGTCAAATCCACATAGATGAGATGAAGGTCTTTGGCGCCTTTTTCATATTCCTTCACGTGAAGCTTGCCGACGCGCGCAGAATATTTCCAGTGGATGCTGCGCATATTGTCACCGGGTTCGTATTCACGAACACCGACAGATTCCGCGCGGTCCCTTGTTCGCCGGACCGGGAGCATAATCTCGTCATACAGAAGGGATGAATACATAAAGGAAGATGTATCGGGCAGCACGGTAAGATATATGGGGTTATCGAGAATAAAACGGTCGGCATCAAACGAAATATACCACAGGCCAAGAAAATCTGTGAACTCAATCCGGATGACTCGAAGCGGGAATTTTCCGCTGTACAAAGGTGTAATGTGAACATAAACAGGGGAAGATTTTTGGTATGACGGAGAGACATAAAACGTATTCGGAAGCGGCCGCTTTTCGGAAATGTCGGGAATTGCAACCGAAATCCTGACATTTGCAACCGGTAAGTGGATGGCTCTCGGCACCAATTCCCATACGAAATCCTCCATCTTGCCAACCAACGGCCGGGAAAGACTTGTCCGAATATTGAACGATAGCACGGAAAGAATCATTTGAACAAGAGATAACAAGAAGACGATTACAAACATAAAAAATATATAGTAATAGAGAGGAATACCGGTATACAGTAAGCCCAGAAGGCTGATTGCCCAAAGACCATAAAAGCCGATACGGCGCGCCGTCATATTATTTAGGTACGGGAAGGCTGCGAAGAAGTTCTTTCAGAACTTTTTCGAGGGTCTTGTCGGCTGAAGTCGATGCGGAACGCAGCATCAGACGATGACACAGAACCGGAAGGCACATCTGCTTGACATCCTGCGGAACCACATAATCTCTTCCCTCAAGAAGAGCCAATGATTTCGCCGTCTGCATCAGATGGATGGAGGCGCGCGGGCTGATGCCCAGTTTCAGATCCGGATGATTGCGTGTAGCTGCGGCAATTTTTGCGATATAGCTTTTAATCGAATCCGCACAAAAAACATTGCGTGATGCTTCCTGCAGTTCAAGAATGGACTCTGTCTGAATTACGGGTTCAAGAAAAGACGTGTCCGGATTTTTTTCGACACGTGACATAATGGTCATTTCCTGCTCCACTGAGGGGTAGCCCATATGAACGGAGAGGCAAAAACGGTCCAGCTGTGCGTCCGGTAAAGGGAATGTTCCGGCATGTTCGATCGGGTTCTGCGTAGCAAGAACCATAAAGGGCAAGGGAGGATTGTATGTTGTTCCGTCGACCGTAACCTGATGTTCCTGCATAATTTCAAGAAGGCTGGACTGTGTTTTCGGAGACGTGCGGTTAATTTCATCGGCCAGAATGATCTGGTGAAAGATCGGTCCCGCATGGAACTCGAATTCCTGCGTCTTCATGTTGTAGACCGACAAACCGGTGATATCCGTAGGCATGACATCGGGGGTAAATTGGATTCTCGCGAAGCTGCAGTCAAGAGATCGGGACAGGGAGTGAACCATGGTTGTTTTCCCGATGCCCGGAACGTCTTCAAGAAGGACGTGCCCGTTACTTAGCAGGGCGATAAGCAGAAGATTAACGGCAGTTTCTTTTCCCACCATCACTTTTTGCATATTTAGACGGATCAGTTGAATTTGCGAAAGAATCTGATCATGATCCACGTGTATTACCTCCGAATAAAGATGCTAATCTTGCTATCATATATAAATGATAACAATTCCGTTCGATTTTATCATAAATTCTTACGGAATAGGAGAAAAACTGTGCAAGTGTCAATACTGGAAAGCTTGTCATCTTTCCGTCAAAAAGTATAATGTAATTTGCTTATTAATTTTATGTAAATTATATTGCCGTCTGAGGAGAGAAATGATTAAGACATCACGAAG
>Ga0302289_1000436_pt1 | contig 18867 bp, 15 predicted proteins | sample III_Fen_N1_2_FD_194552 | JGI IMG/M metagenome (GOLD analysis project Ga0302289, IMG submission 194552) | Peat permafrost microbial communities from Stordalen Mire near Abisko, Sweden - III_Fen_N1_2 | ecosystem: Environmental > Terrestrial > Soil > Wetlands > Permafrost | place: Sweden: Abisko... | reverse complement strand
ACTCCGTCGGCAAGGCGCTCGGCGGTCGGGATGACCACGGTAATGTGAGAAATCTGCTGCCCAACGGTGCGAGCCACACCATTACCCTCTCCCCTTCGCTGATGCGAGACCGGGAACGGCGCGAAAAACTCAAGGCGTTTTTACGCGGCTATACGCAAAACGGCGGCACCGCGCTGCAGATTAACATTCTCGACGCGGAGACGCTCAAGGACGCGCAGAAGCACCCGGAAAACTACAAGAATCTGCTCGTGCGCATCACGGGATACAACGCGTATTTTACGAGCATCGGCAGAGAGCTGCAAAACGAAATCATCGCAAGAGAAAGTCACAATCGATATTAAGCAAAGCGTAGTAATACAGAATAATCTATAGGGAAAGACACAACCGGTACTGATATGACAAAAATCCGCTATCTCGATATCCAACGTATGTCCAGTGAAGACGGTCCGGGCCTCCGCACTACGATCTTCCTCAAGGGTTGCTCGCTAGCCTGTGCATGGTGCCATAACCCCGAGAGTATCGCAAAGAAGTTTCAGGTTCACTGGCTCGCTTCCCGCTGCATTAATTGCGGCAGCTGCGAGCATGTTTGCCCCAACGATGGCTTAAGCCGTGATGAAGACGGTGTACACATTGACCGCAGAATCTGCACAGGCTGCTGCACATGCGTTTCCGCCTGTCCGACAGTCGCGCTGGAATGCAAGGGCATCGACGCGGAAGCAGCCGAACTTTGCCGCGAGCTCGTCAAGGACCGCGCGTATTTCGGGCGTGACGGCGGCGTGACGCTATCCGGCGGTGAGGCGCTGCTGCAAGACGGCGCAATCGAACTGCTTCGTCTGCTAAAAAGCGAAGGCATTCAAACCGCGGTCGATACCAGCGGCATGGTGTTCCCAGAGCAATTGCAGGCGGCTCTACCGTATACGGATATTTTACTCTATGATCTCAAACTCATGAACGACGCGGAACACATGCGCTGGACCGGACGCGGAAACGCAATGATTCTTAGAAACCTCGGCGTTGCGGCGCTCTGGGCAAAAGGAAACGGGCGGCTCTGGATCCGAACGCCGATTATACCGGGCGCAACGGATACTGTAGAGAACATCCGCGCCATCGGAGATCGCATCAACGCCATCGGCGGGGCGGAGCGCTGGGAGCTCTGCGCGTTCAATAATCTCTGCACGGATAAATACAAACGGTTGGACATCGATTGGGGATTTAAAAATACGCCGCTGGTTTCAAGGCGGCATATGGAGGAACTACTCGCAGTTGCGCGGAGAACCCGCGCCTGTGAGGACATCCGCGCGACAGGAGCGCTTAACGAAGAGGAGTAAAGTACCATGAAACCTTCGTTCTACAACAAAATTGACGATTCCTCGATTCGCATGATGGATTGCGACAGCAAAGTTGGCGTACTCGCCACCGAGGACGAAAGCGGTTATCCGCATCTTTCGTTTATTTCATCCATTCAAGCGCTGGGCGATCAGGCGCTGACGTTCGGGCAGTTTTCGGCTGGTTTAAGCAAACGCTTCATCATGGATCGTCCGCATGTTGGGTTTCTCGTGCTCAGCGCAGACAAGCGCTATCTTTCCGGAAACGCCACCTATACGCACAGCGCGAACACGGGAAAAGAGTTTGACCTGTATAACAACAAACCACTCTTTCGTTACAATTCATATATGGGATTTTATCGAGTGTTTTATCTCAATCTGGAGCGCATCAGCGCGATCAATCCCCTCCCGATGGGCGCGATTGTGCTCGGCGCCATACTCTCGCGCGTGAAGGCGTTGTTTGTGCGCAAGAGCGAAAGAAAAGCATTGCCTTTGGTAGGGCAGCAATTGTTTTCGCAACTGGACTCGTTGAAGTTTTTATGTTATTACGATAAAAAAGGCAAAGCGCAGATGTTTCCCGTCGTGCAGGCGACCAGCGCGGGAACCGATCGCATCGCGTTTAGCAGTATTCCGTTTGGGAAGCAGCTTCGGCAAATTCCCGATGGCGCAAAGGTTTCTATCCTATGCCTAACCCTGAAAATGGAGAGTGTTCTTGTGAAAGGGCGCTACACAAAGGGGCTGCTGGAGATCGAGCGCGTTTATAACTCCATGCCACCAAAGATGGAGTATGTTTACCCGCGCAGCGAGACGATTGAACCAATTCGTTCATTTTAACCTCACCAACCAAACGCAAAAGCGGAGGATATTCCCCCGCTTTTTGTATGCGCCAAATTTGGCGTTGCTTCCGAACGTGATATTGTTTTTGATACGATGTCTACCGACTAGCTGTTCTGCTGCATATACCGTGCGATTGTGTACAAAAACTCTTTGTTCCCCGGCGGGTATTTTCCGCGGTTGATGAAGAGCTGATCGAGCCTCTTTTGATTCCCAAAGTTCCAGATCGCTTTGATCTCCTCGCGCACGTTTCGCTCGATGCGCGCGGGCTTCGTGCTGCATCGTTCCGCTACTTTCGGGTATAGTACCCGGGTGGTGCTGGTCACTTGCTCTTCCTGCATGATGAGTTCGAGTGTTATCGCCATCTGCACATATCCGAGACGGCCTGTCGGCGCGCCGAGCCTGAGCAACTCTTGATCGATTTTTGACCTCACACGTCTGTCCTCCCTGTTAATTTTCACCAATAAACAGACATTAAACTACAAAATAACAAATTACAACGATTCCGCTATTCTTCGAGAATAAACGACGAAATCCGCGTTTTTTCGATTATTTTGTATATACAATTACTGAACAAGTTTTGTTCGTTCAGTAGCGAATGCGCTATTGCCGTTTCGCTGTTCTCATCGGAATGATTTGTGTGAAACATTGTTACCCTGTAACCAGTTGAATCGCGATCAAACCTGCCGTTCATCATCTAACTTGTCAATTGTTGTTGTTTTTGCATCGGGCGTCGATTGCGGCAGAACGCCGTAAGTGATACAATAACAAAGACAGACAATTCCCGTAAAAAAATTGAATTTGGAGGCGCGAAACCATGCTTTGGACGTTGAAAAAAATCTGGTACCGCGTATTTCAGTTTGTGCTCACGTCGTGTATGTATCTCATGCCTTGGCGTCAGCCAGAACTACTTACCGGGGCTGGCAGCATCAAGAAACTGCCCGAGCTCATCAAGAGCAAAGGCGTTCACAACGTGCTCATCGTGACCGACTCTGTTTTACGCAAACTCGGCCTGCTGGATTCCTTCTTCGCCGCTTGCGACGCAGCGGGGATCAAGGGCATTGTATACGACGGCGTGGAACCAAATCCGTCGATTGAGAATATTGAAGCTGCGCGTAAGCTCTATGTGGACAACAAGTGCGACGGCATCGTCGCGTTTGGCGGAGGCTCCGCGATGGACTGCGCAAAGGCAGCAGGCGCACGCGTGGTCAAGCCCCGCCAGAGCATCGCCCAAATGGGCGGCACTCTACGCGTGCTCAAACGAATCCCGCCGTTGTTTGCCGTACCGACCACCGCTGGCACCGGTTCCGAAACGACCATTGCCGCCGTGGTAACCGACCGCGCCACGCATCATAAATATGCGATTCAGGATCTTTGCCTCATTCCGCGTTACGCGGTACTCGACCCGGAACTCACCGTAGGTTTGCCGCCGCACATCACGAGCACAACGGGAATGGACACGCTGACACACGCGGTTGAAGCCTATACCAATTTGTTCGCGCCAAAATCCACCGATAAACTCGCGATCGAAGCCGTAAAACTCGTCTTTGAAAACCTTGAGATAGTCTATCGAGACGGCAAAGACCTCACCGCGCGCGCAAACATGCAGCTCGCCGCGTTTTATGGCGGGGCGGCTTTCACGCGTGCTTGTGTGGGGTATGTACACGGAGTCGCGCATACGCTAGGCGGACTTTACGGCACGCCGCACGGCCTCGCCAATGCGGTAATTCTGCCGTATGTCATGGAAGAATTCGGCCCCGCTGTCTACTTTAAGCTTGCGCGATTGGCGGAAGCCGTCGGCATCAACGGCAAGGACGACGAGGAAAAAGCAAAGGCGTTTATTCGCGAAATCCGCCGCATGAACGCGGACATGCGCATTCAGGACAAATTCGACTTCATTCAGGATAAAGACATTCCCCAGATGATCAAGTGGGCGATGAAGGAAGCAAACCCCATCTACCCCGTGCCCGTGCTCTGGCATGAGCCGGAATTTACTGCGTTGATTGCGCGTCTTCGTGTTTCGTCGAATGAATAACACTCGCTACGAACGCCAGATACTACTGCCGCAAATCGGAGAAGCGGGTCAGGCGCGGCTCGGTGCTTCGTCTGCGCTCGTCGTCGGCTGCGGCGGATTAGGTTCGACGCTGCTCTATGATCTATGCAGCATCGGTGTCGGTCGAATCGGTTTCTGCGACGGTGACGTCGTCTCGCTGAGCAACCTCAATCGTCAGTTTTTGCATACCCCCGCCGACATCGGCAGAAGCAAAGCACAGTCCGCTTACGAGAAACTCAGTGCTTATGCGCCGGAGTTAATCCTTGAATCGCACACGTTTTTCCTGACGAACGAAACTGCGGCCGCAATTGTTTCCCGATACGATCTCGTTTTGCTTGCGGTGGATTCGATTGCAGCACGTTTGGTCGTCAATAATGCGTGTGTCAAGACGCAGGTTCCGCTCGTAGACGCCGGTATTCACGGGCTAAACGGTTCGCTTTATACGTATCGTCCCGGCAAGACTGCCTGCCTTGCGTGCTATTATGGCGAATCAACGCCGAAGCAGACCGCACCAATACCGAGCTTCGCCCCTATCGTCTCCGCGATCTCCTCGTTGGAGGCGCAGTGCGCGGCAAATATCTTGCTGGGGTTAAACAATCCGACAGACGGGCGGATGCTGCTCTTTAGTGGCGCGGATATGACGACAGAGTTTGTTTCTATTATGAAGAATCCACATTGTTCTGTCTGCGGATAAAAAAGCAAGAGATTATTTCTATTACGAATAAAACGAACTACTCCAACTGCTGATTTAAAGCTTACTCAAAATTAAAACAGGTACGCGGTTTTCTGCCGTATGCCTGTTTTTTTGTGTATATAGAGAATTATGTTGGCTCAAAACCTCAAAATAGGCGTTTTTAGCAAATTGAGCACAATTGCAGTCAATCCAGCCAACGGAAGAAACACAACCGTTGCCAGCATCATCATCAGCTCGTAAAAAACGTTGCTCCGCGGGTCCGCTTTACCGCGAAAGCGAAGCAGGAACGATCCTGAAGGGATGCCGACCGCGTTCCCCATCATGATCATGCGGGTGACGGCAAGGATGCCTTTTGCGCCAGTCTCATCGTATTCGTCTATGATTCGCTGCCAGCTCTCGCGTGCAGGTTTGCCACGCAGGTCTGCATAATGTTGCGCAAAGAGCACGCCGGATAGCTGCTCCCGCGGCACGTCGGCAAAACTGCCGCCTAGCATAGCGCGAATCTCCTCTGCGCTGAAGCCCTCTTCGAGCGCAACTCTTGTATGATAATACGAGCACATGGCGCAGCCGTTGACTTCAGTCACGGCGAGCATGATGCGCTCCAGAAACGCCTTGTTCATCTTCCCCGCCGCCTTTGCTTTTCTCAGCAACGGAATCGAGCGAAACGCAAGTGTCATGATTCGATAAAGTCCCAAAATCGAGAAAAGTTTTTTGCCGGATGTTTGCATATTGTCTCCTATTTTCGCCGAATTGACCGGAATACAATTCATCTTAACGCGAAACGATAAATTGCGCAACGAAAAACGCCCGCCGGATGGCGGGCGTATTGAGTGAACGAGATTATTTTTTGTTCTTGAGCGCCGCGGCGATAAAGCCTTTGAACAGCGGATGTGCGCGGTTCGGGCGGCTCTTGAACTCCGGATGGAACTGTACGCCGATGTAGAACGGGTGATCCGCCAGCTCGACGGTTTCCACGATTCGCTCATCCGGTGATAACCCGGAAAGTACAAGGCCAACGCTCGAGAGACGATCGCGATAATCGTTGTTGAATTCATAACGGTGACGGTGCCGCTCGTGGATCAAGGGCTGCGCATAGCATTTCTCCAAGAGCGAGCCTTCCAGTACCTTGCACGGATAGGTGCCGAGTCGCATCGTGCCGCCTTTATTGATCGTCGCGTACTGATCCGGCATGAAGTCGATGACTTTGTGCGGGCTGTTTTCGTCGAACTCGCCGCTGTTTGCGCCAAAGAGTCCGGCAACGTTACGCGCAAACTCGATCACGGCAATCTGCATGCCGAGGCAAAGTCCAAGATATGGAATCTTGTTTTCACGCGCATATTTCGCGGTCTGGATCATGCCCTCTACCCCGCGCACGCCAAAACCGCCGGGCAAAACGATGCCATCCAACCCGGCAAGTTTTTCGCCTACATTCTTCGCGTCGATCACCTCCGAGTCGATCCACTCGATCTCGACCACCGCGCTATTTTCATAGCCAGCATGGCGCATTGCTTCCGCAACGGAGAGATAGGCGTCGTGCAGTTTGACATATTTCCCGACCAAGCCGATTTTGACGTGCTCCTTGCTTCCGCGCACGCGATCGAGCATTTCGTTCCATTCCTTGAGATTCGGCTGCGGCAAGTCAAGCTGCAACTCGCGGCAGACAATCTCGGAGAAATTGTTCCGCTCCAGCATGATCGGCGCTTCGTAAAGCGTCTCAACCGTCAGGTTTTCGATGACGCAGTCTGGTTTGACGTTGCAAAACAAACCAATCTTGCGCTTGATGCTCTCGTCCACGGGACGATCCACGCGCATCACGATCACGTTTGGCGTTATTCCGGAGGATTGCAGTTCTTTGACGGAGTGTTGGGTGGGCTTGGATTTATGTTCGTCTGAGCCGGAGAGGTATGGCACAAGAGTCACGTGAATATACAGGCAGTTGCCAGGTCCAACTTCGTGTCCGACCTGACGGATGGCTTCGAGGAACGGCTGGCTTTCGATGTCGCCAATGGTACCGCCGATCTCTGTGATGACCACGTCCGCATGCGTTGCGTCGGCAACGCTGTAAATAAAGCGCTTGATCTCATTGGTCACGTGCGGAATGACCTGTACCGTCTCGCCGAGGTACGCGCCCGCGCGCTCGTTGGTCAGAATATTCCAGTATACTTTGCCCGTTGTCAGGTTGGAAAAGCGGTTGAGGTCTTCGTCGATGAAACGCTCATAGTGCCCAAGGTCGAGGTCGGTCTCCGCGCCGTCTTCGGTGACGAACACTTCCCCGTGCTGAAATGGGCTCATCGTGCCCGGGTCGACGTTGATATAAGGGTCCAGCTTTTGCGCGGCAACCTTGAGCCCGCGCGCTTTGAGTAAGCGCCCAAGCGATGCTGCCGTAATTCCTTTGCCAAGCCCCGAAACGACGCCGCCTGTTACAAAAATATACTTCGCCATACAATCTCCTCCGTGTCTCTTCCATTTCTATATCTTCATTTTATTTAAACCCGAATTAAGCCCGATCACAGGCGCCTGCATTTTCGTGATAAAAAAATCGCAAAAGTTTCAAAAACATAGTTCAAACAAAAGCAACGCCCCTCTTGAAAGGGGCGTTAAGAATGGTGGCTATTCCACCGTTACGCTTTTAGCAAGATTTCGCGGTTGATCGATCGCACAACCTTTTTCAACCGCTAAATAATAGGCGAGTAGTTGCATTGGCACGATCGCACAGAGCGGCGCGAGTGTCTCATCCATCTGTTCAATTTGCCATTGTTCGTGGGAGTGACCCTTTGCGCCTTCCCAATATCCGTTGGTTACGGCAAGTACCCGCGCGCCGCGGACGCGAACCTCTTCCATATTACTGGCGACCTTCGCCTGCAATTCCGGCTGGGTTGCAAGGGCTACGACGAGAGAGCCCTCCTCAATGAGCGCAATGGTACCGTGCTTGAGTTCACCCGCGGCATAGGCCTCGGAGTGAATGTAAGAGATTTCCTTGAGTTTCAGTGCGGCTTCCATAGCGAGGGCGTAGTCCAAGCCGCGACCGATGAAGAACACATGTTTTACGCCGAAAGAGCGGCTGGCAAAATACTGAATCTGTTCTTTGTTGTCGAGCACCTTCTGCATCGCCGCCGGAACCGTGCTCATTTCCTTGAGTCGATCCGTTATCTGCTCTTGTGTCATTTTTTCGCGCTTTTGAGCCAGGTCGAGCGCACAGAGATACAGCACGATAATTTGTGCGAGGTATGATTTTGTCGCGGCAACCGCGATTTCCGGTCCCGCATAGGTGTACAGCACGTGATCCGCCTCACGGGAGATCGTGCTGCCGATCACGTTGCAAACCGCCATCGTATCGCAGCCGAGTTCTTTTGCTCTGCGCAACGCTGCAATGGTATCCGCAGTCTCGCCAGACTGGCTGATGACCATAAACGGCTCTCCGCTATTGATCAAATTGTCGCCATAGCGGTATTCGCTGGCGATATCAATATCTACACGGAGCTTCGCCATATGTTCGGCGAACTTTTTACCGAGCATACCCGCGTGATATGCCGTTCCGCAGCTCACGATGGTGAGCCGTTCGAGGCTCTTCGCCCGCGCCTCATCCCAGGGGAATCGGTCAGACTTGAGCGTAAAATCTTTGTTTACATATTGATCGAAGGTTTTGCGGAATGTATCCGGCTCTTCGCAGATTTCTTTCATCATGAAATGTTCGTAATTGCCTTTTTTTGCGGCTTCAACATCCCAGTCGATATGCGTCGCCGGTTTTTCGATGGAAACGCCGAACTCGTCATAAAACGCAAGCCCGCTCTTTTTCAGAACCGCGATCTGCCGATCCTGAACAAAATAGACGTCGCGGGTATATTCTAAAATAGCAGGAATGTCCGAAGCCACGATGCTTTCATTCTCGCCGTGACCGACCACCATCGGGCTGTCCTTACAGGTGCAATAGATGGTTTCCGGTTCGTCCGCAAACAGGATTGCAAGCGCAAACGAGCCTTCGAGCATCGGTACGGTCTTCTTAAGCGTTTCGAGCGCATTGCCGCGATCGTAAAAGCCAAAAAGTTGGGCGACTACTTCGGTATCCGTCTCGGAGACAAACACACAGCCGTTTTTAACCAGCATGTTTTTGATCGTGAGATAATTTTCGATGATTCCGTTGTGTACGATTGCGAGCGTCTTTTTCGTATCCGTATGCGGATGTGCGTTCACGTCCGAAGGTTCTCCATGGGTCGCCCAGCGGGTATGACCGATGCCGCTCTTGCCGCTCACGGGAGACTCGATCAGTAAATTTTTCAGGTTTTCGATTTTGCCTTTTGCTTTACGCAGCGTCAGGTTGTTGCCGTCCCAAACCGCAACGCCCGCGGAATCATAGCCGCGATACGCCAGAGAGGTCAGCCCATTCATCAGTACCGGTACACAATTTTTGTCCCCAGTATATCCAACAATACCACACATGCAGTAGGAATTCCTCCTTCGCCAAAAATGAAGAGTCCGATAATAAGCCGCCAACCGCCCACCCATTATCGGACGCAAAATCCTTGGGTAATTATACAAAATATGAACACTCGCCGTCAAGCAAATTTTACGCGGGGCGGACACAACTTCTTGCGCCGCCCCGTATTGTTAGATACATAATATTGAGATTCGGAAGCTTGTTTTTTACTTTGCTGCGAAGAATTTTTCGCCGTATCCATAGTGACTTATGAGAACTAGCGGGTTACGAAAATCACTTCTTATCAAAGAATCTATCGCCGTAGCCATAGTGTTCAAAGACGTAATCAATGTCCTTATCGCCTCTGCCGGAGAGATTGACGAGGATTGAACCGCGTGCGTTTTCGCGCGCATAACGCATGGCATACGCCAAAGCGTGCGCACTCTCGATTGCGGGGATGATGCCCTCATAACGGCAAAGATAGAAGAACGCTTCCATGGCTTCTTCGTCCGTCACGCTGGTGTATTTCACGCGGCCGACGTCATGCATAAACGCATGCTCCGGTCCGACGGATGGATAGTCGAGTCCGCTGGCAATGCTGTAAACGGGCAGCGGCTCGCCCTTGTCGTCCTGCAACAGGAGGCTCTCGAACCCATGCAGCACGCCTTTTTTGCCAAAGGTGATGGAAGCCGCATTGTCGCCTATTGCCGTGCCGCGTCCCATTGGTTCAACGCCGACGATCTCGACCGGTTCTTCATAGAAGGTGGTGAAGAGGCCTGCCGCATTGGAGCCGCCGCCGACGCAGGCGCAGACCACGTCCGGCAACAACCCGGTCATGTCGACAAACTGTTCTTTGGCCTCGATGCCGACCACCATCTGGAAATCGCGAACCATCTTCGGGAAGGGATGCGGGCCAACCACGGAGCCGATGCAATAGATGGCGTCGTCATATTCGTTCAGGTACGCCATGAATGCCGCGTCTACCGCTTCCTTGAGCGTCTTGAGACCATGCGAAACGGGAATGACGCGCGCGCCGAGCATCTTCATGCGGGTTACGTTCGGGGCTTGTTTGGCGATGTCCACTTCGCCCATGTAGATGTCGCACTCAAGACCGAAGTAGGCGGCGGCGGTGGCAAGCGCCACGCCGTGCTGGCCAGCGCCGGTTTCGGCGATGAGTTTCTTTTTGCCGAGGAATTTTGCGAGCAAGCCTTCGCCCATGCAGTGGTTGAGTTTATGCGCGCCAGTGTGGTTGAGGTCTTCTCGCTTGAGGTAAATCTGCGACTTACCGAGCAAGCGGCTGAGTCGCTCTGCGTGATAGACAGGAGTCGGGCGACCCTGAAACTCCTTGCGGATGCGGCGTAGTTCGCTGATGAACTGTGCGCTATGACAGATGGTTTCATAGGCGTCGTCGATTTCTTTGAACACAGGTACGAGCTGCGGCGGCAGGAATGCGCCGCCGTATTCGCCAAAGCGGCCGTTTTCGTCGGGGTAAAGCTTGACATAGTTGGTGAAGTCTTTGTAGGTCATCATGGTGTTTTTTCCTTCGCCCGCCGTTGGCCGCGGACTTTTTGTCCTTTCCTGTTTTCGTAATTTTTAATTTTTTCTTGTTTTGCGGCAAACAAAAACGCCCTTGTTTCGACGCTTACGCCGAAACAAGGACGATGCTCTCGCGGTGCCACCTTGTTTCCCGATTAAAAATCGGGCTCTTTACGGAAATGCCAACACATTCCCCGCGATATAACGGTCTCGACCCGTCGCAGGATACTCATGTTCCCCTGCGCGCTCGGCGGTCCATTTGAACGATCGTTTCCTGCGGGACTTTCACCAGTGCCCCTGCTCTCTAAGAGGTCGTATTCGCTCGTTATCTCCGCTTCACAGCTTATGGCGGAATTATATATGATGTTAATTCTCTCGTCAAGCATATTTTTAAAAGATTTCTCAAGCATCTTTTTTTCTGTATTCTCGTCACGATTTGCTTGCGCCAACTGTTATATAGAGAGAATCGATGAAATGCGGCTCAAACGGTTGATGTTTAGTGTGTTATATGTCATAATACACTAGATGAAGAAAATAATTTCCGTCCCCGCACTGTTGCGCGGACGCTTCAACCGGAACCGCGCTACCTTGCGAAAGGGTTCTGACATGAAAAAAACGTTGCTCATAGTGTTACTTGGGATCATGATCGCATCCCTGTTTGGTTGCCGAAAAAACCCGGAGGTCACGTTTGTAGATACCCTCCCTTGCGATCAAGCGAGCGGATATACTTGGGTGGCTCGATCCAGCGCGGACGACACCGGGCTGGTCTACATCGGGCAAACCTACCGGGACGACGAAACCTACGCGCTCATGGGCGCGAGCGGCGTGCTAGAAAACGCGTTTGCCGGAGTAGAGCCGGGCATCGCCACCGTACGACTCTATTATGTGCATTCACTGGATTGGGACGGCTTAAACAGCAGCGCCAAGGGAACGGCATATTATGAATTCCTCGTCTATGACGACTTGACCATCAGCCTGATCTATTCTGAAATCGAATTGCCGGACGAGTTTTAACTCCTTTTGACAAGCAAAGAGCGACGCCCCTTTTTTTACGGGAGCGCCGCTCTTTTTTTGTTGTATTTATTCTCGCACGAACAAGCCGTTTTCGTTTCGGTCGATGACCAACGTGGTATCGGGCGCGATGTCACTTGCGATGATCTTGCGCGCAAGCAGTGTTTCTACCTTGCTTTGCAAATAGCGTTTGAGCGGACGCGCGCCATAGAGCGGGTCGCTTCCCTCGTCGACAATCAACTCTTTTGCGGCGTCTGTGACGATCACTTTTAATTGCCGCGCACTGAGACGCTTGTCCAAATCGGCAATCAAAAGATCGACAATCTGTTTCAAGTCGGCCTTCGTCAGCGGACGATAGAATACGATTTCATCCAGACGATTGAGAAACTCCGGCCGGAACGATTGCTTGAGCATTTGCATCACGAGGTCTCTGGCACTGTCCGTAATGCAGCCTTCGCGATCGATTCCTTCCAGAATCACATCCGAACCAAGGTTGCTGGTCAGAATCAGTATGGCGTTCTTGAAGTCCACCGTCCTACCTTGCCCATCCGTAATGCGCCCGTCGTCGAGCACTTGCAAGAGCACGTTGAGCACATCCGGATGCGCTTTTTCAACCTCGTCAAACAGCACAACGGCATACGGCTTTCTGCGCACCGCTTCGGTCAACTGACCGCCTTCATCGTATCCCACATAACCCGGAGGCGCGCCGATGAGCCGGCTCACGCTAAATTTCTCCATGTACTCGGACATATCGATGCGCACCATGCTCTTCTCGTCGTCAAAGAGCGCTTGTGCCAGCGCCTTCGCCAGCTCTGTCTTACCAACGCCCGTGGGGCCGAGGAACAGGAACGAGCCGATGGGGCGGTTGGGGTCCTGAATGCCCGCACGGGAGCGCAGGATGGCATCGCTGACGCGATCCACCGCCTCGTCCTGCCCGATGACGCGTTGATGAAGAATCTCCGGAAGGCGCAGGAGCTTCTCCCGTTCGCCTTCGATCAGGCGCGAAACGGGGATGCCTGTCCAGCGGGCTACGATGCGGGCGATTTCCTCCTCGCTCACGCGATCATGCAGATAGGTGGTCTCATGCGCGCCGCTTTCCGCGAGCTTCTCTTCCCGCTCCAAATCGGCGTTGAGTTGCGGCAGTTTGCCGTACTTCAGCTCGGCAGCTTTATTAAGATCATAGGCGCTCTCGGCTTTGACAATCTCCGCGTTGGCGCGCTCGATCTCTTCGCGCAGTTGCTGCACCTTGCCGATGGCAGATTTTTCATTCTCCCACTTGGCTTTCATTTCGTTGAAGGTTGCGCGGAGTTCCGCGAGTTCGCGCTGAATTTCTTCCAGGTGTTCGCGGCTGAGTTTGCTCGTTTCCTTATTGAGCGCGGCTTCCTCAATCTCCAACTGCATGATTTTGCGGCTGCTGGCATCCAGCTCCGCCGGCATACTGTCTAACTCGGTTTTGATCAGCGCGCAAGCCTCGTCTACAAGGTCGATCGCCTTATCCGGCAGAAAACGGTCGGAGATATAGCGATGGCTCAGCGTCGCAGCCGCAATGAGCGCCGCGTCCTGAATCTTGACGCCGTGAAACACCTCATAGCGCTCTTTGAGTCCGCGCAGGATCGAGATGGTGTCCTCGACCGTCGGCTCCTCCACAAGCACCGGCTGGAACCTGCGCTCCAGAGCCGCGTCCTTTTCGATATACTGGCGGTATTCATCCAGCGTCGTCGCGCCGATGCAATGCAGTTCTCCGCGTGCGAGCATGGGCTTTAAGAGATTACCCGCGTCCATCGCGCCCTCGGTTTTGCCCGCGCCGACGATGTTGTGCAGCTCGTCGATGAAGAGTATGATCCGCCCGTCGCTGTCCTTCACCTCGTTGAGAACCGCCTTGAGGCGCTCCTCAAATTCGCCGCGAAACTTCGCACCTGCGACAAGCGCGCCCATATCAAGCGAGAAGACCTTGCGATCTTTGAGATTATCCGGCACGTCTCCGCGAACAATGCGAAGCGCAAGCCCCTCCGCGATGGCGGTTTTGCCAACGCCCGGCTCACCGATGAGCACGGGGTTGTTCTTCGTCTTGCGCGAGAGAATGCGGATCACACTGCGGATCTCGTCGTCTCGTCCGATCACGGGGTCTAGCTTTTGATTACGCGCAAGCTCCACCAGATCCTGACCATATTTATTCAGTACGTCGTAGGTACCCTCGGGGGTGTCGGAGTTGATTGTGCGGTTACCGCGAACAACCTTGAGCTGCTCCGAAAACGCCTTCTCTGTTATGCCATAACGCACATAGAGATTTTTAAGTGCTGTGTTTGCTTTTTTTAGCAGGCCAAGAAACAAGTGCTCGACCGAAACATACTGGTCACCCATCTCTTTTGCGCGCTTCTCGGCTTCGTTTAGCGCATTATTGAGTTCCGGCGAAGCGTAGATTTGCTCTGCGCCGGAGCCGTTGCTGAAGATGGGTAGCGCCCTTACCTCCAGCTCAGCATCCGCACGTAGTTTGCTTGTCTCTATACCCATTGCCGTGAGGATGCTACTGATCAGCCCGTCAGTTTGGATGAGCAAAGCAAACAGTAAATGCGCCTGTCCCAATTCAGTATTTTTCTGTTCATTGGCAAGCTGTTGTGCGGCTTGTACAGCCTCTATGCTTTTTTGTGTTAACTGATTGACGTTCATCTTCGTCACCCCTTTACAAGATCATTCCACCGCTGTGGATGTGTTTGACGTAGAGCATTTCTACGTTCGTCATCGCCAGAGCGGGTTCATGGATATTTTCAAAATAACGCTTGAGCGCAGAATCCAGCAGATTGATATATGCGGCGATCCCTTCGCCGATCTGCTCGTTGTTGTGCCTGCTATCATTGGATAGGCGGAGTTTTCTATAGTATCGACCGTCCTCCATCGCGCACTCCACACGCCCGATATAACTGGTCTCAATCCGCGTCCAGAGCTTAAAAAACTGAAGCATCGCAAGCACGAGCGCGCTATTTTGACTGCGCACCGAGACACGCAATTCTCCGAGTAGCGGCCGCGCGTTTTTATAGAGCTCGACACTGTAACGCACACTGGGATTGTATTTATAGGTCAGCGCGCTGCGCAGGGAAAACATCGACTCCGACGGCTGCAATTGCGGCTCAAACACGCTGCCGATGAGCATCTGCTCGATAGCGGAAAACACCTCACGCATACGCTTTTCCGGCGTTGTATAGCGCACATATTCGGCAAGAATTTGATTGATTATCGCCGAGCGGCTAGCACTTGCCTCATAGGACAGGCGGTCGATCTCCTGCACGATTTCGTCCGACAGGACGAGCGAATACACGCTTTTGTTCATCTGTATCACCTCACGGTCTTATCAACTTCATTATAGCAACAGCGTTATACTTTGCAAGCGTTGTTAATAACTTCGCATTCATTTTTGCAATTCTTTCACGATTTCACTATACTGAATTCGCAATGTTTTTAGGAGTGAAAGATAACGAATGAAATATAACTTTGATGAGATGATCGACCGCGCGGGAACAGACAGCATCAAGCTGGAAGCAGGCGAAAAAATCAACCCGTATTTACCCAAAGATCATATGCCACTTTGGGTGGCGGATATGGATTTTGCCTGTGCGCCGGAGATTCTTTCCGCCATGCATCGGCGTTTGGATAGACAAATTCTCGGCTACACAAACCTCAGCGACGCCTGCAAGACGAGCACGTGCAGTTGGATGGAGCGTCGCTTTGGTTGGAAAACGGACGCCGAGGAAATCGTATTCTCCGCCGGCATCGTCGCGGCGCTCTTTGCCGTGGTTGCGCGCCTGACTCAGCCAGGCGATGAGGTGTGTTTCCTCACGCCCGCGTACCGCCCGTTTGATGACGCGGTAAAAAAGCAAGGGCGCGTACCCTTATATTCGCGCATGATCTGTCAAGGCGGCAACTGGACCATCGATTTTGACGATCTATCCGAGAAACTAAGACGTAGCAGCTGCAAGCTGTTTTTCCATTGCGACCCACACAATCCAACGGGTCGTGTGTTTACCGAGGCGGAACTAACGCGCCTGGGTCAACTCTGTTTTTCCAACGATGTGTTTGTGGTCAGCGACGAAATCCACGAGGATTTGGTTCGAAAGGGCTTGACTCATATTCCGCTGGCGAAACTTTTTCCTGAAGAAAAGCGGATCATCACCTGCACCAGCCCCAGCAAGAGTTTTAACCTCGCGGGAAACAATCATGCGCATCTGTTTATCCCCGACGACACGCTTCGCCGAGACTGGACGAAAAACTACTACAACGGACACCCTACCGCGCTTTCGGGGGAGGCGACCATTGCGGCGTATGACCGCTGTGAGGATTGGCTGGAGGAGCTGCGCGATTATCTGGATGAAAGTTTTGCGATGATGAAACAGGTGCTGGGCGAATATTTGCCGAAGGCAATCGTTACGATTCCGCAAGGCACCTATCTAGCCTGGGTCGATCTATCGGGCTATGGATTCAGCGAGCAAGAGCTTAAAAAGCGCATTTCGCAAGCAGGCGTCTTTGTTCAGTTTGGCGAAGATTTTGTGGACAACGCAAATTACTACATGCGCCTGAACCTCGCTAGCCCCAGAAGCATGGTGCGTGAAGGATTGGATCGCATTTGCCGAGCGCTGGAATAATATATTTTCACACCTGAAACAAAAACCGCTGAAAAGCGGTCTTTTGTTGCACTGGCGTTACATTATAGATTTGTGTTAACGCGGAAAAAGTAATGTTCTAGCAAGTTTGAAGCGTGTTGTCGGTAATATATGGATCACGCCGTAATGTTACTTCGTTACCGTTTGATGTAATAGGCTCTAGTCTGCATGAAATCAGTCTGCATGGAACTTTCGCGCACAATTCCGCTGCTTTTTTTGTATAATCTTATAAAAGATGTATTACTTTGGCAAATTCGGGAATTATTTTCGAATTTTTCGAGAACTTCCCAATTCGTAACACAGATGTAACGGCGCGCAGGTATTCTTAAGCAAGAACAAAGAGAAAAAGGACGAACTGTAAGCCGTATGAACAAGAAAACCCTGAAAACCATCCTACTCGTGATTGGAATCCTGCTTATCGTTGTTGCCGTTGCCCTGAGCCTGCGTTTCTGCAGCGGGGATAACGCGCTCGTCGCGTCTAATCCGGCGAACATCAACGAGCTCGCGCAGGAACCCAAAGCGGAAGCCATTGCGGATGAAGCGGTTCCTCTTGCCGCCGCGGACAACGCGCAGATATTACCGCTGATCACGCAGGAAGTCCCCGTGGTCGATGAAGCCCCTGCGACCAAACCACCGGTGCTGCCTACCCCGACACCAACAGCAACCCCCACGGCGACACCGACAGCAACCCTGACGGCGACACCGACAGCAACCCCGACCGCGACGCCGACGGCAACCCCGACCGCAACCCCGACCGCAACCCTGACAGCAACGCCGACGGCAACCCCAACAGCAACTCCGACGGCAACCCCGACGGCAACCCCGACGGCACCCCCGACTCCGACGCCTGTCCCGACGCCAACGACGTCCACCGCAACACGTCTACTGGAACGAGCCAGCACACTGCTCAAGGACTTCTACGCCTGCAAGACCACGGCGGAAAAACGCGCCCTGCTCGGAGCCAGCAATAACTCGCTTGGTAACGACGCCATGCGCACCAAGCTTCTTGCAGATCTCGGCGGAAGCTGGGAGCAGCTGGAAGAAGAAGTTGTGGATGCCACGCAGTATCAGCAGGACAAAACCCTCTATGTGCAGGTGTACATGAGCGGGCTGGGCAGTGAGTATGTACCCGTGGTCTACACCACGCAGAATTCCGACCGCTCTGGCAACCAATGGTCGACCAACCTTGTCTACAACGACGAGATCGGCAACTGGGTGGAATATACGCAAAAACACCCGTACAATGACAGCCGCGTTGGGTTCGGCATGACTTCGCTGTATAATAATGAGGACGGTTGGGATGAACTCAAAGACGCCATGGAAACCAGCCCCGTATGGGAAGAAGTGGTTGTAGCGGACGATGCGTCTGCCCCGTCTCCTGACCCCGGCGCAGGAGAATAGACTTACAAACGATCAAGAAACATAAAAACGGACGGCGATGAGCCGTCCGTTTTGCTTACTAGATTTTATGAGTCGATATAGCCTCTGGAAACGTAAGGGCTGGTATAGGCCCGCAGTAGAGCGCCGTAATCCGGCGTGAATTCCAAAATATCCCCCACGCGGTACTCTTTTGCGTTGGTGAGGTCGACAATCAAATGATCGGAACTTGCGCCGATGATTTTGATGTCGCTGTCACGCGGGCATAAGCCGTCCGCTACTGTGTCCTGCCGACCGATCTTGCAGATGCCGCGCACCTGGTCACCGAGGCTTTCAAACGTCGGGTGCTCGCCAAAGGCGTTTGCCCCGCTTTCGCCGATGGGAACACTTGGCTTACGCTGTACCTCGATGAGCCGGGTTGCGAGGGTGAACGCGTCGCCATAGAGCCCGTTCATCACGCGGCAGGCGGCGGTGTCGTTGCCGAGTAAAATCGATTCGCCGAGTCTGAGATGGTTGATCCCCTCCGGCACAAGCCCGCGCTTGAGCAGGCCCAACGTGCTGGAGTTTCCGCCGGAGACGATCGGAAGAGCCAGCCCCGTGCGTGTGCGCAGTTCGTCCGCAATTGTGCAGAGTTCGCCGAGATTCGTTTCGTCGGGTATGATTGCGCCGTAGCAGGTGAGGTTGGTGCCAACACCGATCAGCTCAATGCCCTCCTCTGCCTTCGCCGCGTCCACCGCGCGATCGATCGCCTCCCGGTCGAGAAACAAAAGCCCTTCACGCAAGTCGCCCAGATCGATCATCAGGATAATCTGATGCGTCTTACCCGCCGCGCAGGCGGCTTTTCCCAGCGCGCGAATGGTCACAATCTCCGAAACGAGGCTGATATCGGCCAGTTCTACCGCTTCGTCTGCTTCCTCGGGCGCAGGTGCGCGCAGGAGCAGCTTTGGCTTTTTCGTGTTGAGCCGCGCGAG
>Ga0302289_1000435_pt1 | contig 18902 bp, 15 predicted proteins | sample III_Fen_N1_2_FD_194552 | JGI IMG/M metagenome (GOLD analysis project Ga0302289, IMG submission 194552) | Peat permafrost microbial communities from Stordalen Mire near Abisko, Sweden - III_Fen_N1_2 | ecosystem: Environmental > Terrestrial > Soil > Wetlands > Permafrost | place: Sweden: Abisko... | reverse complement strand
TATGAATGCAGCTTCGGTGAATGCGTATTATTCAGCGGCTGGTACAACCTATGTTGCGACAAATATCGTTAGCGGCATTTCCGGAAACGTGATAACGCTGTCTTCGGCACAAACGACCGGTTATATCAAGCTAACCGGAATCACTTTAACGGCTGGCACACCACCTAACACCATATCAGCTCTCCTGACCGACACAGTGACGAATGCATCGACCGCAACGGCTAGTACTGGGTTTACTCTTACAGCGACGGGTCCTACCCTGAATGCAGCTCTCGCGGATGCAAATCTCACCGGTACCAAAGCTTACGGTGCGTCCAATTATATCAGCGGCGGCGCGACACTGGCCTTTGCTCCGAAGAATGACGTAGTGACTTACACTTCAAATACTTCAGGATTTTATGTAATAACAACCACGAACTCTCTGCCTGCCGGTTCGGATTGGATAAATACGTATACAACCCTGGCGACGGGAATAGGGTCGGTAAGTGCGGCGGCAATTCCGGTGTTGTCAGGGCAATCAGAGATTTATCTGTATCTGAAAGATTCTATCGGAAATGTGACATGCGTTCCGTATTATCTTGCCAGCGCCGATCACTCCACGCTCTGGTATACCGATACGACCGCCCCGTCGGCAACAGTAGCTACTTTGGTAATGTCCGCTTCGACTGCCGGAAGCTACTATAATGGTAGTGGCGTTTGTTATTACAGGAACAGCCTGATTTCCCCGACCGCAACTTCGGTTGTCCTTACGCCAAGTGGAGTAGGTACCGGTATAACTGAAAGTGAATCCGGTATTAAGGGATACAGAACTACTTCCGGAACAGGAACGCCAACTTCGACAGTGAGCTATTTATTACCAGCAACGGGCGCAAAATTATACATAGTGGATAATTGCGGAAATGAAAGCGCCGCTATCGATCTTACGTTCACATTGGATAATACTCCTCCGGTTATCTCTACATCACTTGTAAACACGTATGCTGGTGCGGCGGCTTATGATTTTCCCACTGGAACATCATTTACTTCGGGTACTGCAAGCGATAGTGGCAGTGGAATGAACCTTACAGCTTCAGTGATTTCTTACTATTATGATGGTACTTACGATGCTACGGATATTTTTATTCCATCGGGTGTGACTTTTAACACTCCAAATGCAACTCTTGCCTACGATAGATCGGATGGTAAAGTCACGACAATCAGTCAGCCAACGTTCAAGGATTGGTTTAAGCTTGTATTTACCGATAATGTCGGAAATACCAGAACATGGTACATCAGGAGACAACCGGTCTCTTCGAAATGGAGAGTATGGGAACATTCAAATGTAACTCCCTCCTATATTTCTCGCGGTACAACGTTTATCAAGCAAACTTCGGGTGACGACACTACATTCGAAATCGAGCGGCCCGCTTTGACGAATGCGTATTATGCAACCGGTGAGGAACTGGTTAAATGGAATCCGCAAGAGGAAATGAGGAAGGCTGATATCATCGTAAAAGATGATGGTGTAGCGAAAGGTGCGCAAATTACGAAACCTCTTGTTACTTCAACAGCACCTGTAAGCGTTTCGACAGCGCCGGTTTCCATCTCTTCTCTCCATTCTCTCGCTCTCGAGCGGGCGCGGAGCAAGCTTGGACTGACAGGATCTGCGGTGACAGGATCGCAAACTTCTGCGACTACTGCTTCCGTTCTGGATAGCAAAGTCGAGACAAGAGAGAAATTGGATATCTTGAGCGGAAAGACAGCAGCAGTTCTTGCACCTCTTGCCGAACAGTACCTTGCGGCGCATGGGCTCTCGCCCATCACGCCCATGGTGGGACCGGACAATACCGTTTCCAAAATCGATACACAGCGACAGTCTCGTACCTGGTTTACAAACGCCGCATGGTCCGTTGGACCCGGTTTGGCTATAGAAACTACACGTCTGCCATTTTTTCCCCCAAGGAGGAAGACGGAACTTTGAGTAGAATAATTGTTTTTTACGCATAGATGTGCTATATTTTGTATAGAAAGTTGGAGGTAATATTATGAAGAAACTTATTTTGACAGTACTCCTTTTGAGTACTCTGGTATGCTCCTTGGCGGTATTTGCTGAAGCTGCCGCTACGGAATATATAGTCCAGTCCGTAACCGGAAAAGTGGAGTTTGAATCTTCCGCCGGAAAATGGGACGCAGTGACGGTTGGGGCAAAACTTGCTCCATCAGCCGTAATCAATACCGGCGTCAACTCTACGCTCGTCTTGAAAGTAGGCGCTAACTCGGTAACGATCAAGGCAATGCAGAAAGACACCGTTGAGAAACTTGTCAGCGGCGTTGCATCCGCAAAGACCGGCGTCAAGATCGGCGCAAAAGCCGCAGCAAGCGACGTAACCGCGGATTCCGGCCAGAATCGCACGAATATTTCTACCGCATCGACTCGTGCAAGCGATGCGACGAAAGATATCGAATGGGCGAAAGAATAATCGACCTTCGATAATTAAACGGAAATGGAAAAGCCGCCCGGGAAACCGGACGGCTTTTTTTTATGTTGCGTTGTTCATTCACGATTATCTAGCCCGGACTTGTCTGTGTCCGGGCGGGTTTTATTATTTCTGCGTAAGATTGAAAACGCCGTCCCAATCGGTGGCCGGGGGAAGCGCGATGAAATCGTCGCACCGCTTGATATAGAGCGGTGCGACCTGATCGCTCGGATCGTGGGATGCTACCTTGAAGAAAATCTTGCGGGCGCCTGAAAAATCCTGCTTTTCGTAGAGATCGATAGCCTGCTCCCATTCCCAGACATTGTCGGTCTGCTCGGGGGTTGCGTCCGCGAGTTCTTCAAGAAGTTCGAAGAGACGAAGCGGCGTATTTACGCCGACGACGCGAACCCTGTCGAGCCTGCGCAGCAAAAACTCGTCGCCGATCTTGTTTCGCGTATGCTCGCTTATCAGAATGCCCTTTGTGTTGTATTGCTTGTTGACGCCCTCAAGTCGCGCGGCGAGGTTTACCGCGTTGCCCATGATCGTATAATCCATCTTGTTCGGCGTGCCCATGTTACCGACGATCATGTCGCCCGTGTTGATACCGAGGCGCGTGAAGATCGGCGAAGGACTTAATCCCTCGGACAGTACTTTTGCGTTCAGCGTATCCTCGGCTTTTTTCATCTGAATGGCCGTGCGGCAGGCAAGAACCGCGTGCTCTTCCATATAGATCGGCGCGCCGAAGAACGCGATGATCGCGTCTCCTTCGTATTTGTCTATCGTTCCGCGGTTCGCGAGGATGATATTGCTCATTTCGGTCAGATACATATTGAGGAGATTGACGAGATCGGACGGGTCGAGTTTTTCCGAGATGGTAGAGAACCCCCTGATGTCCGTGAAGATCGCCGTCATCTCGCGTTTTTCGCCGCCGAGGTTGAGCTTGGAGGGGTCTGCGATGATTTCGTTGATGACCGCGGGCGAAAGGTAGCGCGAGAACGCTGAGCGAAGGAAGGATTTTTCGCGTATGGTGTTCAGAAAGTTGATCGCCGTGAGGATGATAAAGGTCGCCGCCGCCGAGGTAAACGGAACGACGAGGCCAACATAGCGCTTTGTAAGGATAAAATACATAAGGAAAACCAGGATGGTGACGGCGAGTGCGATGATTCCGATCAGCATCGACCGCTTCGTGTCAAAGCGCTTGATGAGAAAGCTGAGCGAGAAGGAAAGGATAAAGGCGATGATAACCGATACGATCCATGGGGCATCGTCGAGGAATTCGCCCGAGAGGATCATGTTGGCGATCGTCGCGTGAATACCGACGTTGGGGAAACGTTCCTGGAACGTCGTGATCCCTTCGTCGACCGTTGACGTTGCGGTCGTTCCGATAATGCAGAACGCGCCGTTCGCGCTTTCTGCGGCCCGCTTGCGGATCGTGATGAGGTCGTCATATTGCTTTTTTGCCGTGGCAAAAGTAGAGCTGACGTATTCGCGCGTGGCCGTGTCTTTTGCGTCAAGATCGGCAAGAATCTTTTTTTCGTACTCGCCGTTCAGGAAGGTTCCAGAAGTGGAAATAAAATCGTTGCGGTATGACTTGTACGTGGCGAACGTCACGCCGTCGGCGGGTTTTTCCCCTTCGTACAAAAGTTCGCGGATATATTCCGCATTCGTGTATTTGGTCAGGGGGGATTCTTCCTGGTCCCAGTAGTTGAAGAACCCCGCCGTGTCCATGATCTTCAGGTTCGCGACGAAATCCTTTTCCAGTTTGTTGTTGCTGATGAGATCCCACGCGGAGATGTTGTTGTAGGCGTCGTAGTGTTTTTTGGGCCATTTGACGAGAACCGAGCCGTCCTGCGCCCGCGGAATCCTGATATCTTTTTTGACTCCGTTGACCAAAGCTCCCTTGAGGGTAATCTGCGAATTGGTCACTTCTATTTCAGGATCGCCCAGACGTTTCAGGAGAGGGACGAACGCGAGCTGTCCATAATATTTATCGTTATATTTGTCCAGAAGATAAACGCGCCTTCTGTATCCGTCGGCGTCGCGGTCGGAATTGACGAATCCCGCACCGCTTGAATTTTTGAGAAGATCCGCGATGGCCGGCGTCATGCCTATCATCACCGGCGTTTTGGTATCGTGCTTGGCGGTAACGTTTTTAAGCGCGATGTTCGCTTCGAGCCAGGGAACGTCGTACGCTGCCATCGAGAATTCCGCGGGGCCCTTGTGGTTCGGATCGGCAGTCATGCTTTCCGCGGTGACCATCGTAAGCGTGAGGTAGGAACGGCCGAAGAAGCGGAGCGTTTTCGCAAAGTATGCGTCTACGTCGCGGGTGACGTAGGATATCGACGCGTCGAGGGAGTTTTTGACGGCTTTGTTATTTTCGATAAGCTGATTTTTGTAATCGTTGATTTCTGAATTTTTAACCTGATGGGCGGCGAAAGCGTCCATTACCTGTACGATGCCGTCGTCGATCTGCTTGAACCCGTAATCTATATAGCCAGGAAGGTCTTTTTTCACATAGGCAGGGTCAACGGTGACCGGGCTCTTGTCCAGATAGCTCAAGTCGAACACGACCGTTTCGGCTCCCATTTCGCGCAAGAATACGATTGCGTCCGCCATCACGTCGCGGGTCCAGGGGAAGAGCCCGACTTGATCGATTGACTTGTCGTCGATGTTGACGAGAAGCACGGATTTATTTTCCGTAAGCGAGGGTATCGCCCGCAGGAAAAGGTCGTAAACCTTGTTGTCCAGCGTGGTTAACAAAAAGAGGGAACAGACAAGGACTGCCCCGACCGGTATGAAGATATTCAAATACTTTTTCATGGTGAAATCAGTATATACCTATACCGGCTCGAACTCCATTTATTTTTGCAAAATTAAGGCGACCGTTTCGCGGAATTTATTCCCGCGGTCGAATTCGTTCGCGAACATGCCGAAACTCGTCGCGCCCGGGGAAAAGACGACAATATCTCCCGCCGACGATGCCTTTTTCGCCGCCAGAACAAGGCTTTCAAGATTTGCGAACGGCCCTTCCCAGGGAACGTTTCGCTCGTCGAGCATGGGCATAAGTTTGTCCGTGCCCGAGCCTGAGAGAAGGAACATTTTTTTCGTTTTGCCGGCAACGTCGGCGAGCGGTGTGAAATCAAGGTTTTTGTCGGTTCCGCCCGAGAGGAGTATTATCGGTCTGTCGAAAGAATTGATGGCTGCGGCGACCGCTTCGGGGATTGTGGCCGCGGAGTCGTTGTACCATTTCACTCCGTCCGATTCGAGGAAATACTCGAGCCGGTGCACGATGCCGGGAAAGCGCGCGAGGGCGCTCCCTATCGAGGCGGGCGGCGCGCCGAAAAGGGCGATCGCCTGCGCTGCATTTAAAAGATTTTGCCTCATGTGTGAGCCGGGAACGGCAATGTGCGAGGGAAGTATCTCGAACGATTTTCCGGAAGACAGGCGCATCATACCCCTGCCGTCATCGTCGATCCATGCGCCGGGTATTGTTCCTTCGAGGGGTTTTGAGCTGTACCAGTGCACCTGCGCGCCCGTTTCGGAAGCGAAAATCGGACCCCAGTCGTCGTCCCTGTTGCACAAGAGGTGGCATTTCTCGTCCTGGTCGGCATATATCAGTTTTTTGTCGGCTACGTATGGTTCCATTCCTCCGTACCAGTTCTGATGGTCGCTCATGACGGGCGTCAGGATGGCGATGCGGGGTTTCAGGATCTTTCGGTCCTTGAGGTCGGCGAGCTGCCAGCTCGAGAGCTCGAGCACGACGGGCGTTGTCCCGTCGGTCTGGTCCAGAAAGGTGAGGGGACTGACGGTGATGTTTCCCCCGAGAAATGCCTTGTAGCCCAGCTCCTTAAGGCCGAAGTGAAGGGCGCTGACGGTCGAGGACTTTCCCTTGCTTCCCGTGACTGCGATGATGGGGGAGGGCGAGAAGCGCAAAAAAATCGATATGTCGGTTTCGATCGACCTTGAGGCCTGAAGGTATTCGTTGCCCTCGAGCTTGACGCCGGGGTTTTTGATGACGAGGTCTGCGTCGCGAAAGTCGGCGATTTCATGAGTGCCGAGCACGTAGCGGATATCCGGAAATCCCGAGAGCGCTTCGATCGAGGGTTTGAGTTCGGCAGCGGATTTTTTGTCGGTGATGGTTACTTTGGCGCCCGAAGAAGCGAAAAAGCGCGCGCTTGAAAGGCCCCCTCCGTTTAAGCCCAGTCCCATGATGGTGACTTTCAAGCCTGCGATATCGGTGCGTTTTCTGAATGGCGGTGAGTTAAAATTCAACGATGTACTCCTTTTGGTCCCGGGTATTGAGTATAACCCGTACCGAGAGATTGTCCCATGTTTGGCCGAGACTTGCCGGAATAGTTTTTTTCAGCTCCGCGAAAAGCGGAAGATCTTCCGAAAAGGTCGTGGACTGAAGATTATGGAGAATCGAATCGAGAGCGGGCTCGATAAGCGCTCTGATTTCGTGAAGCAGGACAGGGCTTTCAAGGCCGAAAGCGTTCATGCTCACGCAATGCTGCTTGCAGTTTACCGGATAATACGGATAGTTGCGCTTAAGCGAGGGAAGTATCAGTTTGCTGAAAAACTTGTTGATGTCGGCATCCATCCATATACCGTGGATCATGTAGCCCTGTCCTGCTTCGCCTTTCCAGGTCACCGGAATGCTTTGTTCGAGGATGATAATTCCCTTTTCACGATCGAAGGCGCGTATCGGAAAATAATCGCATTCGAAATACAGGCGGTTTGTCCGGTAGGCGTGGGTCCGGTTGTTCGTTCCTTGCTCCGTGACTTCGCTGTCGAGGGGCCTGCACGTCAGGTCGACGAGAAGCAGATACAGATAGTCGGTGTTTTCGACTCTGGTAATGCGGTAAAAGGTCGGAGTATGTATATCTACCGGGTCAAAGAACCATTTTGTCCCGCTAATGAGATGCGGTGCCAGTTTCATCAAATCTGCGCTCAGGTTCAAGATCATCCCGGTATATCCCTCGGGCGGAAGGGGATTGTTCATGGTATGGTGAACCGGAAGAGACGGTATGGCGATCGGATTGTCGAGAAAGCTAAACTGATCCTCGTTTTGGCTATAGCAAAAGGTACGCGAGCCGGTATAATGAGCGTTGGCTTCCCGAGAAAGTATGGAATTTATGCGTTCATCGGTGCAGGATACGTCGATGCTGTTTGTATTCCGGCTCATACGATGCTATAATAATCTACTATTATGATAATTAAAAGGGTTTTGGCCATACTGTCCTTGCTGCTCATTGGCATTAGTCTGTCCGCAGCGGCTCCGTATGCTACGATTAACTATGCGGAAGGTTCAAGCTTTTTGCTGATCCGCGATGGCAAAACCAACAAAATTTTAGTCGATTCTCCCGATGTTTTGGGTATGGAACTCAGGTCGGGCGATATACTGCAGACATCCTCTTCAACCTATCTTGAAATATCGATCAAATCGATATCCGCCAATATACAGGTCGCCGAAAACACCTCGTTTAAGTGCGCTGTCGATTCGAGCGGCGTTCAGGTTTCGGGCGAACTCTATTATGGCCGCGTCAGAGCCAAGGTTACGAAACTTGCAGGAGCCTCAACGTTCCATATTTCAACGCCTTCAATGGTCGCGGGCGTACGCGGGACAAACTTCGGATGCGATGTGATTGCGGCCCGTCCGCAGAATCTGATGGTCATCACAAACAGAGTTTTTTGCTTTGAGGGAAGCGTCGCGATCGATGATTTGACCAAGACCGTTCCGGATGCAATTTTGATCGGTTCGAATGAAATGGTCGAAAAAATCGTTGACCAACGACAAACGGTCGCTCAACCCATTCAGAAAACTACTATCAATCCCGAAATCAACGCATTTTGGGAGGAGCATCCGCTTTCAGGCACAACGGTTACCGCCAAGCCCGCTACCGGGACTGTTGCCGCCGATGCAACGCCGAAAGCCGAACCCGTGTATATCGTCGTGGAGCATAAATGGCCTGAGGGACGGAAAGAAGTCCGCACCGTTCCCAAAGCGGCGATTCCCGCCATCGCGGCCATTACGTTTGGCCTGATGGGAACGGCTGCCTGCATCGTCAGCGGTTATAACCAAGGTAAAAGTCTTGATGGCAATATTCTTGACAATAACACGTTCAAGGCAGGACTGGTTTTGATCGGGACGGGTTCAGTGTGCGCGCTTATCGCGGCGATTTTGCATTAACGGTCCGTCAGTCGGTAAGGTCGAATTTTCCCTCGAAGAGATAACCGCCGGTTCCCATCACGTACATTTCGTTGGCTTCGGTGTCCCATGAAACGGCGAGCCGGCGAGAATTATCCTTGTCGCGGGAAATAAACGCGTCGCTTTGGCTGTCAGAGCTTGTCTGCTCGAACAGTATTACCGCTTCCTTTTCGCACACTCCCGAACAAATCGCCGCGGTCAATGCGGCTCCTGCCGACGCGCAGCACCCGCTCTCGCGCTTGACGTTAGCCCTGACCAATATAGTTTCGCGGGTCACGCACCGCGCGATAACCGGCAGGACGTTTTTTCCCGGAAATGCCTTTTGAATCAAAGCGCCGAAGCTCGCATAATTGAGCGTTCCGAGTCCGTCGGGAAAGGCGACTACCACGTCTTCATGGATATGTATGGCGGCATATGCGGTCCTGACCCCGTCCCGTTCGATGTTTTCCACAATTCCCGGCGTGGTGCATTCGATAACGCGTCCCCCGAGAATGGCGAAGGGCGATCCTGTCGTAATGCGGAATTCGTGCGCGCCAAGCACTTCCACGATTTTTTCGCCTCTCGGCGTTTTAAATACGATCGAGCGATTGGTGATACGCCCCGAGTCGAAGGCAAAGCGCGAGGCGCACAGAAATGCGTCATCAGCCTCGCCCGATGCCGACCCCTGCGCGTTGAAAATCCTGATAGTGTTATCCGGGGAAAGAAAGATCGCGCCTGTCGCGCCGACGCCGAAACGTTTGTCGCAGAGGCTTCTCGCCGCATCCGGATACCGGTCGCTCGTGAGGGTAGCGGCGCTTTCCGCTCCGGTGTCGACGAGGATAAAACCGTTTCCCGCTAACTGGAGTTTATAGAAGGGAATCGTCATGAGCGGCTCGTGCGGAGGCTGCGCCTCTCGTCAAAACGGGCCTTGGCGAGATGCACGAGCTTGATCACGAGGTCCGCGTAGGGGAGCCCGGAAGCTTCGCACATTTTGGGGAACATGGAGATCGACGTAAAGCCGGGGATGGTGTTTATCTCGTTCAGGTAGAGGTTCTGGTTTCGTTTGTCTATGAAAAAGTCGACGCGGGAAAGCCCTGAAAGGTCAAGGGTCCGATAGGCCTGAACGGCGATGGCGCGCACTCGTTTGGTCATCTGTTCGTCTATGTCCGCCGGGATTTTAAGCGAGGCGCCGTTAGGGTCGGTATACTTTGCCTCGTAGTCGTAAAACTCGTGCGTGGGGATTATTTCTCCCGGCGTGTAGGCGACGGGCGCTTCGTTTCCCGTAACCGAGCATTCAATCTCGCGGGCGGGAATGAACGGCTCAACGATGATTTTGTCGTCCCACTGGAATGCCTCGGTGGCGCGCTTTTCGAATTCTTCCCGGTTTGATGCCTTTGCCGCCCCGACCGAACTCCCCGCGCAGGCGGGTTTTACGAAAAGCGGGTATGAAAGATCCCTTTCTGCCTTTTGCAAAAGATTTCGTTTTTCGCCTTCATTCAGCCAGTCGGCCATTTTGATCGATACGAAAGGCACTACCGGAAGGCCCGCTGCCAGCCAGAGCACTTTGGTTTTTTCCTTGTCCATCGCGATAGCGCTTGCCATTACCCCGCCGCCGACATAGGGCAGATCGGCCATTTCGAAGAGTCCCTGAATGGTACCGTCTTCGCCGAAGGTTCCGTGAAGGACGGGGAATACGACGTCGACCGGGATGCTTTTTCCGCCGCACGAAAAGGCGGATGAAGGGCCGCCGCCCGGGATAACCGATATCAGTTTTGACTTGTTCTCTATAATAGAAAGATTGGCTTTCGGGTTGCTGCGTACTGTGTCAAGCATCGACTCGTCCTGCAGGTACCACATACCGGTTTTCGTAATCCCGATAAGGGTGACCTGGTTTTTATCCGCAGGAATATTTCGCGCGATGGACGACGCCGAAACGAGCGATACTTCGTGTTCTCCGGATTTCCCGCCGTAAATTACCGCTATAGTCATTTTTTCCCTCCAGCGATGAGTTCTTTCAGCGCCTTTCGCGCTTCGTCTATTTCGTCGTATGGATCGGTATGATCCTTGTAGATAATCGAGTTTTCATGTCCTTTGCCGAGTAGCAGGACGAGGTCTCCTTTTTGCGCAAGGGCGAACGCCGCGCGGATCGCCTGCGGCCTGTTCGGGATAATCTTGAGGGTGCCGTTTATCTTTTTTTCGGGGCAACCGGCGGCTATCATTTCAAGCAGTTCGACCGGGTCTTCGCCACGCGGGTCTTCGTCGGTGAGAATGACGATTTCCGAATAATCTCCCGCAATTCGTCCCTGTTCGCTTCGTTTCATCGTGTCGCGCTCGCCGCCCGAGCCGAACACGCTGATGATCTTTCCGCCAATGCGCTTCCGCAAGGAGGGATAGATTGCCTGAAAGGATGAGGGCGTGTGGGCGTAGTCGACTACTACCTCGAACGGTTGGCCTTCCTCTATCACGGTCATGCGTCCCTTGACGGGTTTTAGTTCGCTTAGCAGGGGGACTATTTCCGCGACCGGTTTGGAAAGAACTCGGGATACAGCGATAACGGTCGCGAGCGTATTGTATACGTTGAAAGCGCCGGGCAGCTTGATGCGGACCTTGTAGCTTCTGTCTCCGGGTTCTGTCATCGTAAAGTCGACCGATCCCGCCTCCGCGGAAATTCCTGAAGCCCAAAGGCCTTGCCGCACGTCGGCCCAGGTGGAGTAGCCGTATACCGGTTTTGAGGTAGCGTTGCGGAAGTAGACCGATGCGGGGTCTTCCTCGTTGACGACGCCAAAAGAGGGTACCGCGACGCCGCGCTTGACGTGGTCGTTGCCGTCGAGGGCGCGGAAGAGGTTTGCCTTGTCGCTTTTATACTGTTCGTGGGTGCCGTGAAATTCAAGGTGTTCGTGGGTTACGTTCGTCATGAGTCCTACGTCAAAAAGGACGTCGCCCAGCCGGTTTGTCCGCACCGACAGTCCGTGGGACGAAGCTTCCACGACCGCGTACTCAAGACCGTTGTCGCGCATTTCGGCGAGTTTTTTCTGGACGGCGAGGGCTTCGGGCGTTGTCTGGTGTTCGCTGTTCGGCAGCACTTCGCGGTCGACGCAGTAGTCGACCGTCGAGAAAAAGCCCGCTTTTTTGCCGCAGAGGCGGAGTAGCTGGAAAAGGAGCGACACGGTGGTGCTCTTGCCTTCGGTTCCCGTCACGCCGATAACGATGAGGTCTCTCGAAGGATTGTCGTAAAAAGCCGCTGCGACGGGGGACATGGAGAATCGGGGGTCCTTGACGCGCAGGTAGGTGACGGCCGCGTCGTAGCTTTTAAGAGGCATACCGTGAATGACTGCGCGGGCGCCCTTTTCGATCGCCTGCGCGATAAACGCCGAGCCATCGGCATGAATTCCGCTCAGGGCGAAAAAGAGATCTCCCGGCGTAACGTGACGGGAGTCATACACAAGACCCGTGATTTCCGGATCGTTAGTACCGACTTTTTCAAGTACGGGCAAAGCAGCGCAAAACTGCGAAAGTCGTTTGTTCATTGTATATTATTGTATCAATCGCGGCGGGTGAATGCAATAACCTGTCTTGCCGCTTCGGCTTAAATTGGGTATTCTTTAGGCATGTATGAAATCCGGGTTGAATCCGATTTTGCGGCGGCTCATTTTCTTGCCGATTTTCACGGAAAATGCGAACGCCTGCACGGGCACAATTATCGGGTACTCGCCCATGCGCGCGGTGAAGTCCTGGACTCGGGCGGAATGCTCGTAGATTTCGGCGTTCTGAAATCCGCACTCCGCGAAGTGTGCGCGAAACTCGACCATTCGAACCTGAACGACAGCATCATTTTTCAAAACAATCCGAGCGCCGAGCGCATCGCGAAATATATCTTTTCCGAACTGAAAGTGCTTGTGCCCGAAGTTCCGCTGTGGGCCGTCGACGTGTACGAAACTCCTCGAAGCCGTGCGCGTTACCGGGAGTAGCGGACCGGTAGATCGATCAGTTTTTTTTACAATCTGTTACAATTCCAACCCCGTTTTTCGCTTGTAACTTTCCCGCGGGATTTGTTATTTTTAATCGATTACATTTTTCGGGGAGGTTACATGATCGAAATTGAAAATGTTTCCCGCGATTTTGGCTCGGTCAGGGCTGTGGACAACGTAAGCTTTTCCGTGCAGAAGGGCGAGATTGTCGGGCTTTTGGGGCCAAACGGGGCAGGAAAAACAACCACAATGCGGATGATAACCGGGTTTCTGGACCCATCATCCGGACTAATCAAGATTGACGGGCAGGATATCAGCGCAGATCCCAAGTCCTCAAAGGCGAAAATAGGGTACATGCCCGAGTCCGCCCCTTTATACGGCGAAATGATAGTCGACGATTATCTGCGCTACGTCGCGGCCGTTCAGGGCGCCGACGCCGAAGCAAAGGTTCCCCTGCTCGCCTCGGTCTGCGGGCTCACCGAAGTCATGCATAAAAACATCGGCGACCTTTCGCGCGGCTACCGTCAGCGCGTCGGGTTGGCCCATTCGCTCATCAACGATCCCGAGATCCTGATTCTTGACGAGCCGACGTCCGGTCTTGACCCGAACCAGATTATCGAAGTGCGCAATCTGATAAAGGAAATAGGGAAGACGCGCACCGTTATTATTTCCACGCATATATTGAGCGAGGTCGAGATGCTGTGCGACCGCGTCGTAATCATTTCGCGCGGGAAGATCGCGGCGGACAGCCCTACGGGCGAACTGCACGCGCGCTACGGGCACAAGGCATCGCTTCGCATTCAGGTTTCGGGCTGCACACTTTCAGCGCTTACGAAAGCGCTGAAAAACCTGCCGGGCGTTTCGGGCGTTTCCCAAACGGAAAACGAAACGAACCTGACGGCGGCTCTCGTTTCCATCAGCGGAGACGAAGACATCAGGCCGAACGTTTTTTCTCTCGTCAAGGAAAATGGCTGGATACTTTATGAAATGGCTCTCCAGCGAAACAGCCTCGAGGACGTATTCAGAACCCTTACTACCGCAGGAGCAGAATCATGAATCCTAAAAAATCAGTCTCTCTTGTCATAATGAAAAGGGAGCTTGCTTCCTTCTACACGAGTCCGGTCGCCTATATCGTCACCGGCCTTTTTCTCGTATTTTCCGGCATCCTTTTTTTCTCGACGTACTTTTTGGTAAACCGCGCGGAGCTCAGGAATTTTTTCAGCATCCTGCCGGTTCTGTTCGCTTTTTTCGTCCCCGCGCTCACGATGCGCGTTTTCGCCGAGGAAAAGCGGAGCGGAAGCCTCGAGACGCTGATGACCCTTCCTGTATCCGGCGTTGACGCGGTAGTCGGAAAATTTCTCGCGGTGTTTATCTTTACCGCGAGCATGCTCGTCCCGACCCTTTCATACGTTGTAACTTCCGTCGCCCTCGGCTCTCCCGACGTCGGTTCCATTTTCTGCGGATATCTCGGCGCACTTTTCCTTTCGGCCGCCTTTTCCGCGATCGGCCTTTTTGCCTCGTCGCTGACGAAAAACCAGATCGTCGCTTTTTTCGCCGCGTTCACGGCTTGCATCGTTCTCGCGATGATCGACCGTCTTCTGGTCCTTCTGCCCGCGGCGATAGTAGGCCCTCTCGAGTTTATCTCGGCGAGCTATCACTTCGAGTCGATTTCGCGCGGCATTATCGACACAAGGGATCTCCTTTATTTCCTTTCGCTCACGGTCGTGTTCCTTGGGCTTACGGCGCGCACCGTTGACGCGCGGAGGGTTGCGTGATGAAAGCGATACAAAAATTCTTGGCATGGATAAGGGGGCCTAAAAGCGACTTTTTCCTTTTTGTCCTCGTCCTTATACTTCTCAATCTTGTGGGCTCAAATGCATTCCTCAGGCTTGACCTTACGTCCCAGCATTCCTACTCGCTTTCGAAAGTGAGCCGCGAGACCATACGGTCTCTCGAAGAACCTCTTTCGGTCAAGGTGTTTTTCTCGTCAAACCTTCCTTCGCCTTATAATGGCGCGGAACGTTATCTGAAGGATTTGCTCGTCGAATATACCGGAACCGGCAGCAAGCATTTCGGCTATGAGTTTTTTGACATGGCAAAAACCGATAACCAAAACCTTGCGCGTTCCTATGGAATAAACGAAGTCCAGATTCAGGAAGTGAAGGATACGGAGGTCGGTCTCAAGAATGCGTACATGGGTCTCGCAATCGTGTACAGCGACCGTATCGAGGTGCTCGACAACCTGACGACGAGCGACGGACTTGAATACAAACTGACGACGACGATCGGAAAGATGGTGAGCACCACCAACGCGCTTTCGGGCCTTTCCGGAAAGGTCAAGATGACGCTGTTTGCCTCGTCTGCCCTGAGCCAGTTCAACATTCAGGGCTTCAAGGATCTTTCGAAAAACGTCCAGACCGTTTACGATAAGGTGAATAAAAAGAACATGGACCGCATCGAGTTCTCCGTAGTGGATCCTTCCTCGGCAGACGTCGCCTCTCTTGCCGCGCGCTACGGTCTCCAGAGCATCAACTGGAAGCCTCAGGGCGGGCTTTCCAACGGAGGCTCCGGAACGCTCGGTATCGTGCTTGAGTACAAAGATGCTTTCCGATTAATCCCGATGGAAATCCAGCAGGGAATTTTCGGCGGTTACGGAATCGCCGGTCTCGATACGCTTGAAGCGAGCCTTTCGGATAACCTGCAAAGCCTTATGTCTAAATCGCTTTCCGTAGGTTACGTGACCGGCCATGGCGAGCTTGCGCTGAACGATACGAAAGCCGGAGCCTCGAGGTTCTCTTCGCTTGTTTCGGATATTTACGAATTCAAGGAAATACCGACCGCGACGGCGGACATTCCGCAGAACGTCAACAGTCTTGTCATTGACGGGCCGAAGCAGCAATTCACAGAGGCGGAGCTCTACAAGATCGACCAGTTCCTGATGCGCGGCGGAAACCTGTTCCTGCTCGTCGATCCGTTCAACGTAATCCAGCCCCAGGGCGATATGGCCTACTACGGCGGACAGCCGACTTACGAGCCGATATCAACCGGGCTTGAAAGGCTCCTGACGAAATACGGAGTCACGCTCGGAAAGAACTACGTGCTCGACAAAACCTGCTATATCGCGCAACAGCAAGGCGTCGGCGATATGCCGATTTATTATGTGCCGCTTCTCGGAAAGGAGAGCCTGAACAAAAAGGAAAGCGTGTCGCGAAATCTTGCGTACGTGCTTTTCCTTCAGGCTGGCTCGATCGATATCACGGCGCCCGCTTCGGGAGCGTCAGCTCACAGAATCGTCCCGCTTGCGACAAGTTCTTCCGAATCATGGCTAATGTCGGACAATATCAGTTTGACACCGTACTCAATGCAGGTTCCCGGAAAAGACGCGATGGCCAAGAGGAATCTCGCCGTATTGCTTGAGGGTAAATTCGACAGCGCCTTCGACAAGGCGCCTGCCGAGGCTTTGAAAGCCGGATCGTCGCTAAGCGCCGAGAAGCATCTTTCGAAGAGCGTTCAGAACGGAAAAATTATCGTGATGGGAACTTCTACGATAACGACGCCGTCCGTCATGGACGAGAACGGCCAGCAGCCGGTCGCAATCCTCGTGCGCAACTCGGTCGACTATCTCAACGGCAACGGCGACCTCATCGAGATGAGGACGAAGGGCCTTGGCCTCAACACGCTCAATAAAACAACCCCTGCCGTGCGAACCGCGGCGCGCGTTCTGAATCTTTACGTGCTGCCCGCTCTCGTCGTATTAGCGGGGCTTTTCGCATGGAGATCGCGCGTGTGGAGACGGCGCAGGATCGAGGCGCGGTACGCGCGGAAAGACGGAAAAGGAATGGAGGCATAACCGATGAAAACCCGAAAGATAATTCTGCTTTCCGCAATCGTACTTTTGTGCGGCGTCTACGTACTGCAGATCGCGTTAGGCGGAAGGGACTCAGTCAAAATTCTCAAGCTCGCCGACAAGATAGACACGATAGTCATTGCGACAGGGACTGGCTCTTCGCCGCTGACTATCTCGAAAGACGGCGACAAATGGATTCTCGGCGACAAAAAATACCCGGCCGACTCTTCGCTCGTCGAAGGAATGGCTGCCGCGCTCGGCGAGATCAAGACGCTCGGAACGGTTTCCGGATCCGGGGACTATGAGCGCTACGGCCTGAACGAAGAGGCGCGCCTCACGGTCACGGCCTCGAAGGGCGGGAAGGTTCTCCGCACGGTCGCAGTCGGTAAGAACGCTTCGACTGCGCAGCAGTGCTATGTCCTTCTTGACGGCGGAAAGTCCGTGCAGCTCGTTTCCGGTAATTTCAAGGAAACCTTCGGCAAGGATTTGGCAACGCTCCGAAACCGTCTTGTCTGGTCGATACCGACAGAAGGCATTACCAGAGTTGACGTTGCTTCAAGCGGCACGCCTGCCTTCGCGCTCGCGAAGGCGGGAACGCCTGCGGCCTGGGTCGTAGCGTCTCCCGACAGCGCGAAGAATTTCGCGCTTGACGCAGACAAAGCATCGGCGTGGGCGCTTCTTTTCGCAACTGTCACTGCCGACTCCTTTGCCCCCGACGGAACCGCCGTGCCGGAGAAACCGTTCGAGACGTTTACCGTTACCGGAGCGGGTAAAACGGTAACCTTCAACCTTCTTGCGAAGGAAGGAGACGCGAGGTATCTGTGCTCGTCTTCGGAAAGTCCGTATCCGTTCTATCTGTCCGCCGCGATCGGCGAGAAGTTCGTCAAGACATACAAGGATTTCGGAAAGACGGTAAAGTAGTATAGGGGAAACGATATCAAAAAAAACCGGAAGGGGCGTGCTTTCCGGTTTTTTTTTTACGGGAATTGTTCACCGGTCACGTTCCGACCCTGTCGGATAATGGCTTTCAAGAAGCGATTCGATATATTTTTTTTGCTGTTTTTTATCCTTCAGATCCACTCCCAAAAACTTCCCGAAAAAATCCGGCATCAATCCGATAAAAAGAACGGATGAGACGATTTGCGTCAGTGCAAGCCTGTTTTTTGCGGAATCCCGTTCGCTCATGTCGCCCGTAAACCGCGCATCGAGCCGCGTCAGGAAAGAACAAAGCCGCTCAATGAAAGGGGTGTCGTAGTCCGAATCGTAAAGCGTGCCGTGCATATAGGATTTGGCGATTTGCGGGGAAGAAATCGCATCCTGCAGCGATGCATGGACAAATAGGGAAAGGGATTCGCGGGCGGTCGCTCGTTCGTCCTTGCCGTCGACATTATCGCCCAAAAAATCGGATAGATACGTATCGAGCGAACGGCGGATCGCTTCGTCCATGAGCTCCTCTTTGGTGCCAAAATAATAATTGATCAGCGCGAGATTAACCCCGGCATATTCTGCGATGGTTCGCGTCGTGACGTTTTGAATTCCCTTCTCGCCGACGCAGAGTATCGCCGCGTCAATAATTTTGCTTCGCGTGTCGCCGTCGATCATCTTTTTTCTCCTGTTTTATCCCAGTAGAGCGGTTGCCATAGCGTTTGCCGTCAACCTCGCACGTTGTGAAAAATCCGGCGCATAACTGGATTCCACGATAAATTTTCCCGCGACTTCGCACTTCAGGCGCCGGAATAATCTTTCGAAAATTACCGGAACGAGTTCCGCGTTATTTTCCACCGGATCGCAGCAAGTTGCAAGCATTAAAACCTTTTTACCCGCAAACAAGGACGATTGCGACGGCAGACCGGGATTGGTGACAAGGCAATAATGCCTGTCGAGAAAAGCCTTTATTTGCGCCGGGAACGAAAACGCATATACCGGTGAGGCATAGACGACGGCGTCCGCTTTTTCGATCCGGTCAAAAAGAATTTGGGCGTCGTCATGTTGGACGCAATAGGGCTTGTTTTTATCCGCAAAGCAACCATTGCATGCTATGCAGCCTTTGACCGAAAAATCATCGAGAAACAGCGTTTCTGTCTCGTGTCCCCGACCCGCAAGGGAATCTTTTAAAATCGTGATTACTTCCGCGGTTTTGCCATTTTTTCTTGGACTGCCAGAAATTGCCAGAATCTTCATGTGTTCTCTCCTTGGTATAGTAGTTGTCTATTATGGTTAAACAATTGTTTGAAACACGTGTTTAATATATAGATAAAATATTGACTTGTCAAGATTTTTCTTTTTTTGAGGTACAGCTATGCTATACTTCAATCGAGAAATAGAAAAAAGTATCGTCCAACGAGCCAACTTGTTGGCGAAGTTTCGAGGTATCGTCCAACGAGCCAACTTGTTGGCGAAGTTTCGAGGTATCGTCCAACGAGCCAACTTGTTGGCGAAGTTTC
>Ga0302289_1000427_pt1 | contig 19112 bp, 17 predicted proteins | sample III_Fen_N1_2_FD_194552 | JGI IMG/M metagenome (GOLD analysis project Ga0302289, IMG submission 194552) | Peat permafrost microbial communities from Stordalen Mire near Abisko, Sweden - III_Fen_N1_2 | ecosystem: Environmental > Terrestrial > Soil > Wetlands > Permafrost | place: Sweden: Abisko... | reverse complement strand
AGCGGGACAAATTCACACCGTGTCGGATCACCCGCAGGAGTTGCCGGCACGGATTGAGGCGAAGATACGCTATTCGGCTGCTGCCGTACCTGCGACGCTGTCAGAAGCCGGAGAAGGTCATGTGCGGGTTGACTTTGATGACCCGGTTCGAGCCGTCACCCCCGGACAGTCCGTTGTTTTTTATCAGGGAGACCAGGTTCTCGGCGGTGGAATTATTGAGACAGATGAACATTTCAGTATATAATGTATATACAACATTGCTGCAGGCAGGCAGCGTAAACAAACAGACGGATATGGAGGGCAACAATGCTTAACAGGACAACATTTGTCTGTACAGCAAAAGACGGATTGGAGCTGCAGGGTATTTCCTGGAGGGATTCGTCCATTCCGCCCAAGGCCGTTCTGCTGATTGTTCATGGTATGATCGAACATTGTCAGCGATATGATTCTGTTGCAGCCTTTCTGGCCGGCAACGGGGTGACCGTGTTATCTTTTGATTTGCGCGGGCACGGACAGACTTCGCCGGAGGAGGCTGACAGAGGTTTTTTCGCAGCAAAGAACGGCGTGGATCTGCTTATGTCGGATCTGGACTGTGTTCGCGGGAAAATTCACGAACTTCTTCCGGAAAGTGATGCATCGCTTCCGTTTTTTATTCTCGGCCACAGCATGGGATCATTTATTACTTCTTGTTATGTTAAGAGAACACGTGCAGTTGGCCTGGCCGGTGTGATCCTATCCGGGACGACTTCCAAACCGGGGCCGACCGGTATTGCACGGGGGATTGCACGTCTGCAGGCCGTGATCAAGGGGCCGAAATCCCGGGGGTATCTGCTTTCGATGCTTGCATTCGGCTCATATAATAAGAAATGTGTTCCGAGACGGACGAGTACAGACTGGCTTTCCCGTGACAATGATATCGTAGATGCATATTTGGCTGATCCCGCATGTACATTTCTTTTTAAGGCATCAGGATTTGCGGATCTTTTTGCACTGCTCGGTGAAATCGGCCCGAAGAACTGGACCGGTGCTGTACCGGCGGATGTTCCTATATATATTTTCTCCGGAGAAATGGATCCGGTAGGCAACTATGCCAAAGGCCCGAAAACATTGATACAGTGGTTCAAGGATACAGGTCATGACGTCGAATGGAAGATCTATCCCGGCGGACGTCACGAAATGATAAACGAGATCAACCGAAATGAAGTATATGCAGATGTACTTTCATTTATTCTCACACACTCGCAGTCAAAGAAAACCCGGCGCGGGGCACTTGCCAGCGGGCCAGGGGATCCGCAATAATATTGCATCAAAGTTCCAAGGAGTTATGAGAATAAGAGACAAAGAATATCTGGAGGTATCTATGAGTTATTCAAGTGAGAGAGCACGTAATCTGGGGGAAACCGCAGAATCTGTATTAAAGAGTCAGTTCGCTTCTTTATCGATTTCCGGTGCGGTGAGTGCGCAGTTTGTATCCATGTATAATAAAGAAATCGTTGCGGGAGTTTCCGGACTTCAGCATACAACACCGGTTATTTCCGTTTTGCTGCAGGCGGAGGAATTGTATTCTTTCTATGAGTCCAATTTCAGCAAAGGCTTCTCCGTGCTGCTGGTATACGGCAACGGAGAGGTATCTGCCTATACGGCGTCAGAAGGCACCGTTGCACCGGGCATTCTGCAGGAGAATGAAACTGCCTGCATCAAAGCAATTCTGACCGACTCATTCGAGTGGGGCGGCACATTGAACGAAGACGGTGAACTGATCTGCGATCTCGCATCACCGGCACCCGGCCCGCACTATTACACAAATCTTCTCATCGGCAACCGCATTCGCTTTGACCGCCCGCTGCAGAGCACCCCGAAAAGTGCGATCGACCGGCTCGGAGGCGGATCGTTCCGCTCGCATGCAGATACACAGGTTCTTGCGACGCGGTGGGATTATCTTCCGGAGGAGAACGGCTATCCGGCAAACCGCCAGTTTTACCTGCTCGAAAACGGACGCCAGATTTTCTATTCCGGAACCGCCGTACAGGACGGTGTCGGTAAGTCAATTTGCACGCATGCACAGAATCGCACAGTCATCGAGTATAAAATGGATTCCGGCCTGACGATCCGACGCACCATATTCATTCTGCCGCAGACGGATAGACTTCCATTGGCCGTAGAAGCCCAGATGATTGAACTGGAAAATGATTCGGAAAATGCAAGAGAGCTCAGGCTTGTGTGTACAGGCATGTTCGGCACATCCGAGACCGGCGCTATTCGCGAAGACGTCATTTTTTCAACGGTTGTCGCACAGTCCGAAGTGTTCTTTACACCGGCAGGCGAAATTGCGGCCCTGTCATTTAACCCGAATCCGAAGTGGACCAAAGGAAACATTCGTTACAGTGCGCTGCTTGTGCATCAGGACGGCAAGGTTGTTTATCCGGATCAGTTCTGTGCGAAATACAGCGAATTCGTTGGATCCGGCACATTGGCACAGCCGGAGAAGATTGCACGTCTTTCGAATCGCCATACCCGCAAAGGCCCGGGATTCTTTGTTCTTTCTACGCCTGTAACCGTGCCGGCCCATGGAAAAGTATCGGCAGACTCGTTTGCATGCCTGTCATCGGATGTCGTTAATCCGGAATTCAAGGATGACGAGACGGTAAAATCCGAACTGGCCGCGCTAATCAGCCGTTTTCAGGATCCGGAAGCCCTTCCGAAAGAACTGCAGACAGTGAAAGATTTTGCGAAAGCCTATGCTTCCTATATCAAAATTACGCATGATGATAAGGATTTCGAGGCATACGTCAACAACAATCTTCCGTTCCAGGTTTTCTACCAGACCTTTGTCTCCAGGTCTCTGGACTGGACGCAGAAAGGATACCGCGAAATCGGTTTCCGCGAAATCCAGGATGTTTTCGCATCCATGTATTATCTGGCCGGCATGGGACAGGTCGATTTCGTGAAAAAACTGCTCCGGGAGTGGGCCGGAAACGTTCACACAGACGGGTATGCAAACCACAATTTCTATTGGACGGGCAAGGAAGCCGGCTGGTGGTCGGACGATTCGCTGTGGCTGCTGCAGGCTCTGGACCGCTATGTAAGTCTGACCGGTGATTATGCGTTTCTGAAAGAAGAACTGCCCGTGGCCGGTACGAAATCGGACAAGAGAAGTCTGCTCAGGACGATTCAGGCCATTATCAGATACTCCTTCAAAATTTCCGTCGGAAAGCACGGACTGCCGCTCATTGACCGTGCAGACTGGAACGACTGTCTGCGTGTGGATCCGGACTGCCTGTCCGGTCTGGGCAAAATGGAACTGTATACGACACAGCTGGCAGCCGCCGGCAAAGAATATGGTGAGATTCCGTTCGAATCAGAATATTCCGAATCGGTCATGAACGGCTTCCTTCTAAAGGTTGCCATGGATGCAGCCATCGGGATTTTCCGCGGCTGCGGCGATGAAGATTATGCGAAAGAACTGGAAGTATCGGCGGCATCTCTGAAGGACATTCTTTCAGTGACGGCATGGAAAGAAGATTTTTTTGCTCGTGTTCTTTTCAACCGAAGTGCAAAACCGGGACTCAAGTATCTCGGGGCAAAGAATGACGGACTGGTCATCGAAGAAGGAGCGAAGGGGACATATTTCCTGAATTCCTTCAGTTGGGCGGTTCTTTCCGATTGCGCTTCCGAAGAACAGATCGAAATCATGATGGATTCGATTGACGCATACCTGCGAACACCGTTTGGATATCGACTCTGCACAGGTGCGGATTATCCGCAGATCGCTCCGAAAATCGATGTTGCCCTGTATTATGCAGGCGACCGTGAGAACGGCGGAATTTTCAAGCACGCCAACATGATGGCCGCCGCCGCGATGCTGAAAGCCGCGAAAACCGTAGAGAACAAAGCACTTGCCGAGCGTCTCGCTGCAACGGCATATTGGGTAATCGACTGTATTCTGCCCTACCGCACGCTGTCCGATCCTTTTGCCGTATGCGGCAATCCGAGACTTTGCACGCAGTATAACAATTCCGAGACCGGTGAAAACATCGGACCGACGCTCTCCGGAACATCCACATGGCTTCTGATATGTCTGTTTATGGGCTTTGGCGTGGAATTCACCAGTGAGGCTCTGATTATTGACCCGATACTTCGACTGACCGATACCGGAGAAGATATTACTGTGAACACCGGAAAAGCAACTTACCATATCACGGTATCCAAAGGTGACGGGTTTCGAAGGACGAAAGAAGGCGTATCCATCGTCTGCGACGGGAAATCCGTTGACGGAGTCCGTGTTCCGATTTTCACGGACGGCAGAACACACGAAGTGCTTGTCAGGTTGTAATCGTCCGACATGATTTTGCAGGGGCCGGCACGGGGAGAGCCTCCCGTTCCGGCTCCTTTTCTTTGTTTTGTTGCGCACGGAAGACGGACTTGTATTACAATAAGATGAATGTATGTCAGAAGAAAAGAGGATGTTTTCATGCCGATAGCAAGTGTGTATCTATCTGAGATTGTAAAGGCGTTTGATCTGGAAATTTTGTACAGTCCCGGGAACCTCGACCAGATCCGCATCAATGTGGCGGACGTCACCCGCCCGGGTCTTCAGCTGGCCGGCTACTTTGACCATTTCGGACCCGACCGCATCCAGCTGATCGGAAATATGGAGCATGCCTATTTGGACAAGCTGTCTACGGAAATCCGCAGGAAACGTCTGAATGCGCTTTTCGGCAAGGGAATTCCGTGCCTGATACTGACAAGAAACCACGAACCGCATCCGGAATTGATTCCGTGCGCGAAGAGGAAGAAGATACCGATCCTCCGGACGAAGCAGGCGACTTCCGAATTTTTGAGTTCACTCGTCAAACACTTGAATGTTGAACTGGCTCCCCGGATATCCATGCACGGGGTACTGGTCGAAGTCAACGGTGAAGGTATTCTTATCCTGGGCGAGAGCGGTGTCGGCAAATCGGAAACCGCTCTCGAAATCGTCAAGCGCGGACACCGTCTCATTGCAGACGATCAGGTTGAAATCCGCCGGGTATCCGAGACAACACTTCTGGGACGTGCGCCGGATATCATACGGCATCTGATTGAAATTCGCGGCATCGGCATTATGGATGTCAAAGAATTATTCGGAGTATCCTCCGTCAAAATGCAGGAGAATATTGATTTTGTTATTAATCTGGAACTGTGGGATGAGAAGAAGTCATATGACCGCCTCGGAATCAATGAAGAAACCACGGATATTCTTGGAATTCCGGTTCCGTCCATTACGATTCCGGTCGGTCCCGGCCGCAACCTTGCCATTATCGTAGAAGCGGCGGCGATTAACTATCGTGTTAAGAAGATGGGACATAACGCGGCCAAGAGTCTGATTGACCGGGTTTTTCCGGGCGGCGGAAGTCTGTCGCTTTTCTAAATCCCGCGAAAATGTATGCAGGGAGCCATATGGAAATTGCAATAGAGAAAAAAATAGTCCGCTTTTACGACATCCTCAGCAGCGGAGGTAACGAGGATCTTTCTTCAAGGATCAGGGAAGGTGAACCCATGCGCCGTCATACGACCATGCGCGTAGGCGGTCCGGCCGATCTTTTTGTCGAACCCGCAGGTCTCCTGGAAGTTGCATCGTTATATAACGCCGCAAAGAAGTGCGGGCTCCCGTGTTTTATTATCGGCAACGGATCCAATCTCGTAGTTTCGGACGAAGGAATCGAAGGACTTGTTATTTCACTCGGTGAGCCTCTTTCGAAAATTTGGTTTGAAGATGACGCGGATGATGCGGATTTTGTACTTGTGCATGCATTTTCCGGCGCACTTTTGTCAAGGGTCGCTATGGTTTGTGCAAAACGCGGTCTTGCCGGCATGGAATTTGCATCCGGAATACCGGGGAGCATCGGCGGAGCGGTTTATATGAATGCGGGTGCGTACGGAAGTCAGATGTCAGATATTGTTTACCGGAGTGTATTTCTTACATCGGAAGGCGATCTTTGTACAATTACAGGTGCGGAGCATGCCTATGGATACCGGACGAGTTTTTTCACATCGCATGAGGGCGTCATTCTTTCGTCCATTCTCCGGCTGCCGACGGGTGACCCGAAGACGATTATGGACAGAATTATGGAGCTGAACGGGAAACGTTCGGCAGCACAGCCGATTTCGATGCCCAGTGCGGGGAGCGTTTTCAAGAGGCCGCAAGGTCACTTTGCAGGAGCTTTAATCGAAGCAGCCGGACTGAAAGGCACGGCAGTCGGCGGTGCACAGGTCTCGGAGAAACATGCGGGCTTCATTGTAAATACAGGATCGGCCACGGCAAAAGATGTGTGTGATCTTGTGAAGATGGTCCGGGAGACCGTAAAGAGACATGCTGGAGTGGATCTTGAACCTGAAATCAAATTTGTCGGACGCGGATTTAACTAGAGGAGGCGCAGACACATGGACATTGTTATTTTGACAGGCATGTCGGGGGCAGGGAAAAGTCAGGCGGCAAATTTCCTGGAAGATATGGGATATTTTTGCATTGACAATCTTCCGCCTATGCTGCTGCCGGTTCTTGTCCGGACATTTCTGAACAAAAAGGTTGGCGAGAGCTTTGGCACATCCAAACTGGCCTTTGTCGTCGACATTCGCAGCAACGAACTGCTGAACGGATTCGATCAGGCTATATCGGAGATTCATCAACTCGAATGCACCTACCGCATTATTTTTCTGGAGGCATCCGATCAGGTGCTTGTCAGCAGGTTTCAGCAGACAAGAAGACGCCATCCTCTGTCAGACGGAACGGGCCTGTCTGAAGCGATTCAGCAGGAACGCAATTTGCTGCAGGGAATCCGCGAAATTGCAACGCATATCATCGATACGTCATCGATGGCCATTCCCTCGCTCCGCGATGAGATTTACAGTATTGTAGCCGGTGAATCCTGCAGCAGGGGAATGACCATTCTGGTTGAGTCTTTCGGATTCAAGTACGGGATACCGGTTGACTGCGACAACATGTATGATGTGAGGTTTTTACCCAATCCGTTTTACGAGCAGGAACTGAAGATGTATTCAGGAAAAGATCCTGAAATCGCACAGTATCTGGGCCGTTTTCCGGAAACGGACTTATTTGTTGAAAAACAGGTGGATGTTCTTTCTTATACATTGCCTCTGTATATCAGGGAATGCAAAGCCCGGCTTGTTATCGGAATCGGCTGCACGGGCGGAAGACACCGCTCCGTGTTTATTGCGGAATCCATATGCAGGCGGCTTCTTGATCTGGGATACAATGCGGTTGTGTATCATAGAGATATCGATAAGGATCCTCGATATGCCGCAGTGAAACCTGCCGTGAACCCATGAAACCTCAGAGGCCGAGCATGTCGGAACATTCTTTTTCCAAATCCATCAAGGCAGATCTCCTCAAGGTGGCAGACAGGACGACTGAAGAAATGCAGGCGGAGCTTGCGGCGGCTTTCATGTGCGCAGGTCGGCCGGGAGCAGATAAAGAACCCGACCCGATGTATTTTACGACATCGTCTTTTGCCTACGCAGAAAGACTCGTCGGGCAGCTTCGGGCGATCGGGCTGGATGCGCTTGCTGAAAAATCCGAAAAAGCGGTCCGGTCGTTATGGCACATCTTTCCGCTGCCCGCTGAAACGGTTACTTTTGAAGGGTTCATACAAAAACACGATAAGGAACCGCTTCAGGACCATATTTCGTCTTCGACCGCCTTGCGGCGGGCGGCCCTTCGCGGAGCTTTTCTCGCATCAGGGATGATGACGGAACCAACAAAGTCTTATCAGATTGAAATTACCGTCCGAAGTGTTCGGGCGGCGGATTTTCTGGTGCTTCTTCTGCATGCGGAGAATATTGAGCCGGGTATCATGAGCCGAAATGGTCATCCCGTGCTTTATTTCAAGGAGGGACAGGCCATTGCGGATTTCCTTGCTTCGGTCGGTGCGCACAACAGTCTGCTTCGATTTGAAAGTGTACGGGTGGATAAGGAACTCCGGAACACGGTGAACCGTGTTGTAAACTGTGATACGGCCAATGCAAAGCGTCAGGCGGATGCCTGCGCTCGTCAGAGCTCGGTTCTTGAGACTCTTCTGGAACACACCGCTGCCGCGCAGATTCCCAAAGAACTACTGGAAGCCGCCCGACTTCGTATCGAGAATCCGGGCATGTCCATCAAGGATCTCGGAGATCTTATGACTCCGCCTATCGGAAAATCGGGCATGAATCACCGGCTTCGCAAACTCGAAGAAATCGCACAGGATTTGGGATTATAGGCATGTGGTAGAAAACGGGATTAAGATGTGTTAGAATTCAAAAATGTATAACTCGAGCCGCGGAAGGACAGAATATGAGCCAATCAAATTACGTCCGGTATGATAATCAGTTTCATCGTCCCAGAAGAAAAAAACAGAACGGCGGGTTTTCAGCACTGATTGCTTTAACGGCAGTTCTTGTCCTGACCGTCGTAGTCGTCGGGTTATATACCTGGATATCTTCGATGGATTCACCGAAGGAGAGCACAAATGAAACGACATCCGGATCAGCAGGGACGTCTTCGAATGATATAATCATCACCACTGCGACTCCGGTTCCGCCCGTTACCATCGCATCTTATCAGAATCCCGTATTGTTTCCCGCCAAAGCCCTCATGAATGTACCGATGGGTCAGCCCGCTTCCGGACTGTCTCCGTCTGAGCGCGGCGTTACACAGGACGTAATGACAGGAGACACGGTTGTCTCACCTTATACGAGGTCACCGGCCATTTCTATGGGAGACCCAGTGAATTTTCAGTCGGTTCCGGGAATATTAACTTTCCGCGGGAACAACTTCCGCAACTGTGCCTCATGGGGGACGACTGAAGTTACACAGGGCGCCCTGACACAGATGTGGGACTTCAACAAAGTGGGCACAAAAGCATCCTCCTCCTGGGCTTTTTCCTGGTCGGGCACCGGCTGGACAGGCCAGCCTCTTGTGATTCAGTGGGACTGGGACGTTCAGCAAATGATGAATCTTTATCCGGATAAGAAAGCAAAAAAGGGTCTGACGGAAGTGATTATCGCTACGATGGACGGCAACGTATATTTTCTGGATTTGGATGACGGAACACAAACCAGGGATCCGATCTATGTCGGAGCAACGATTAAAGGAACACCTTGCGTTGATCCCCGCGGATACCCGCTGCTGTATGTAGGGCAGGGGGATTCCAATGGTGTTGACGGAGATGCGAAAAACCTGATCGGATACCGCATATACAGTCTGATTGATTCGAAAATGCTGTATTTCCAGAATGGTATGGATTCCCGCGCTTTCCGGACGAATTGGGGAGCCTGTGACTCTTCACCGATTGTGAATGCAACCTCGGACTCTTTGATTTACCCGAATGAAAACGGCATGATCTATACGCTGAAACTGAATACGGTTTTTGACAAGACGGCGGGAACGATTTCCATCAATCCTGAAAGCGTTGCCTATCGATATCTGATTGACGGTATTTCGGGCAGTTCGATTGGTATCGAGAGTTCTATGTCGGTGTATGATCACTACGGCTACTGCAATGACAATTCCGGCAACCTGATCTGCATCGATCTGAATACGATGCAATTAGTCTGGGCGCGGCAGTTGGACGACGATTCGGATGTCACTCCGGTTATTGAAGAAGAAGCAGGCCGGGTTTACTTGTATGTCGGAACCGAAGTTGACTGGCAGCGGTCAGATGAACTTGACTATATGGGGGCTTCGTATACGTACAAAATTGATGCGATGACCGGAGAAGAGATTTGGGAGACGGATCAATCCTGTTATACACATAACGGTGTGGACAAAGGCGATGACATTAACGGCGGCATGCTGGGAACTCCGATTGTCGGCAAACAATCCATATCGGATCTTGTTATCTTTTCCTATTGTATGACAAATGGTCTTTACAGCGGAAACCGTCTCGTTGCTTATAACAAAGATACCGGAGAAGAAGTATGGACCTATGAGATGAACCAGTATTCATGGAGTTCACCGGTTGACGTATATGACGCTGAAGGCAATGCCTATATTGTTATGTGTGACAGTGTCGGTCAGATTCACCTTGTAAACGGGAAAACAGGAAAACGCATCTGCTATCTGCAGACGATCCGGAATAAAGGAACCGCCAACGAACTCAAGACCGGAAATATGGAATCATCGCCCATCGTATTTAACGGAATGATAGTGATCGGAACAAGAGCAGGTTCAATATTCGGGGTGAAGATATCATGAGCATGTTACAGAACATGCCGCTTCCGGCAGGAAACATGAAGCCGGACAGATCCCATGACGTGGACATGACTGCGAAAACCTATCAGGAAATCATCTGCATTGAGGCGGAGCTGTCCGGATATCGCCGCAGCAGTTTGCGTGCAAGCATTGATTTTGACAGGAAAATTGTTACATGGAAGGATAGCCTTCAGTGGAATAACAATTTTATGCGATCTATGTCAACGGATAAAATCAAGGAGTTACGCATGTGCCTTCCGGGCACGCATCTTCTGCAGTGGTCGACGCATTATACCGGACTGGTCTCTCAGGACGACATTACAGTCTGTCATCCCGCAGACTGGACCGTTGTCATTTCCTTTCGGCAGAGCCCGCAGGTCCGGATTGTTGGAAACAGTCAGTTTCCGCAGGAATGGCAGGCTTTCCGCGATTTGATCGAATCAATTACAAAAATTCCCTTTCGCCTTCGATAAAAATGCATTTCAGAAATATCTAATTAAGACAACTAATTGGCAATGACATTGCCTTTCATATTTCCAGACCGACTCTTTTCTGATACAATACATATTGTTTAAGACTTTAGGAGGACAACTGCGTGGATTTTATGGAGGGTCTTTTTCTGGGATCGCTTTGGAGCGATACGGATTTTGAGAACCGGAGGCATGTGAGTCTTTTCATGCTCTTTGGCATGTTTGTCTGCGGCGTGATTGCACTCAGTTATGTAACGGGAAGTTTTTCCGGTATCCTTGGCGGGCAGCGTATTCTGAAGATGATCCTTTTTCTGATTCTTTTTCTTGCATCCCCGTTCATTTGCTTCCGGTATTACCGATATATGCTTGGACTGAGACTGCTGATATTGTTTGTGCAGGCGGGGAAGCTGGTTTTACTGACTTTGCTTTTAACTACCTGGGTCATGCCGTATCTTCAGATTTCATCAAGCGATCTGCAGGCGCGCCTTTTGACTTTTCTTAATCAAACACTTGAATCTTCTACGGAGCATTTTGCGAATTCTGCCGGTACTTTTTCGACCGTAATCGGCGTAATTACAGGCGGGGTGTATCTTGTATTTCTTTTTGTATCCATTCTCATACTGGCAGTTCTGGTACCGGGAACAATTTTGCTGCTGGCCCGCGCTGTACAATATGGGTATGACAAGTTGATTTCGAAGTTTATTTTGGGTAACATCACAGACCGCTGAGAAGAGGGTTATATGGCTTTGCTCGAGAACAGAATCACATTATCTCTGGAGGATTTGGAAGGGCAGCTTGGAGCAACTAAGCTGCCTATATTCGTTCGTAAAGCTGAAGACGCTTTTTTGGAAAAGACCAGAGAGATAGCGGATTACGTCTGCAGTCATCCGCAAATCAGGGGTATTTTTGTCTCCGGCCCCACGTCATCCGGCAAAACGACATTTACCGACCGGCTGGCATCCCGGCTGGAAGATATCGGTAAAACGGCATTCCGTTTATCTCTGGATGACTATTACAATATCATAGAACTTCGTTATGACAAAGACGGAAGACCCGATTTTGAGAGTCTGTCGACAATTGATACAAAGTTAGCCAGTGAAAATATCCATTCGCTTCTTTCCGGGCTAAAAACATCCATGCCGGTTTTTGACTTTCAGACACGGGAAAGAGAGACACATCTTCCTTCTCCTGAGATTCAGTTAAAGCAAGACAGTCTGCTTCTCGTTGAGGGGCTTCATGGACTGTCGCCAGAAATATCGGGATTGATCCCGCGTGAACTTTGGGTGGGCATCTTCATAATGCCCTGGGGTGAAATCGTTGCTGACCGCCGATTGATTGAGAGTCAGGAAGTTCGCCTTCTGCGCAGAATTATTCGTGATGTCCGTCATCGCGGAGCACATGCTCTCGCAACGATTGATTACTGGCCGATGATTCTTGCTTCTGAGCAGATGTACTTTACCGAATATCTGACACGGGCCGACTTTTATGTAAATTCACTGCTGACCTATGAAAGCATGGTCATCGCGCCGCTTGCACTGCAGGACATTCGTTCTGCACTGACACGGTATGAAGCGAACATTCTTGAGCCGTCGGTTTTTCTGAAGCGCAATGATCCTCCGAAAGCATATGCAAATCTTGACGCCGCACTCGTCATTGCCCGCCAGAAAGTGCACGACCTTGAGCGCGTTCCGATGATTGATGCAGCTATTGTTCCGGCCAAGTCCATACTGAATGAATTCCTATAGGATCTGCTTGCCCGCTGCGACGTAAAACAGGGACATTCCTGCCGTGATACTCTACTTGACAGATGATCTCCAAGAAAGGATACTCTTAGAATACAGGCGCGTCTCAAGCCGAAAGAAGCCGGAGATGTGATCTATTTTCTATGAAAGGGGCGAAGATATATGCCAATTCGCATTCAGAACAATTTACCGGCGACCGAAATACTTGAGAAGGAGAATATCTTCGTCATGCCGGAGGACCGTGCATTTCGACAGGACATTCGACCTCTGCGCATCCTTATCCTGAATCTTATGCCCAACAAGATCGCTACCGAGACGCAGCTTCTGCGTGCTCTGTCGAACTCGCCGCTGCAGGTGGATATCGATCTGATTTACACGGCATCCTATCAGCCGAGGAATACAGGCATCGATCATCTGACGAAATTCTATGAGACTTTCGATGCTGTCAGGGACCGGTACTATGACGGCATGATTATTACAGGGGCTCCTGTTGAACAAATGGATTTTGAAGAAGTGGCCTATTGGCCGGAGCTCTCCGCGATCATGGAATGGAGCAATCTGCACGTCTATTCAACGCTGCATATCTGCTGGGGCGCACAGGCCGGACTTTACTATCATTACGGTGTTCCCAAGTACGATGTACCGAAGAAGGTTTTTGGCATTTTTCCGCACAGTATGACATATACGAAGCCTGTGAAACTGTTTCGCGGGTTTGATGACATTTTCCAGATTCCGCACTCCAGACATACGGAAATTCGCAGGGAAGACATTCTCGCAAGGAAGGGACTCCGGCTTCTGTCTGAATCCGCTGAATGCGGAGTATATGCAGTGTCTGATCTGACGGGCCGTCGGATTTTCGTGACAGGGCATACGGAATATGACGCAAACACGCTCCGCGATGAATATATCCGGGATCATGACAAAGGACTTCCCATCGAAATTCCGAAGAATTATTTCCCGGATGACGACCCGACGAAGGAACCGATGGTTACGTGGAGATCCTGCGCGACGCTGCTTTTCACGAACTGGCTGAACTATTACGTGTATCAGGAGACTCCGTTTGATCTGACGACGCTGTCACCGGCGATTGATATCCGATAATCGCAAAGGCTGCGGGTTCAATCCTGCAACGCTTCTGTGGTATAATTATTTCGAACCATTTGATCAGGCGCAGCAGCATTGTGCTTCCAAATCCGAGAGGGGGGTTCCCTTATGGTAACAACCGTAACAACCGATACTTTTCAATCATTTATTACTGACTCCGAACTGCCTGTAATCATTGATTTCTGGGCGGCGTGGTGCGGTCCCTGCAGAGCTTTTTCAAGCGTTATTGACCGGCTTGGTGAAGACTATGCGGACAAGATTCTCGTCGGCAAGATCAACGTGGACGAGCAGCCGAAGCTAGCGGATCAGTTCCATGTCATGAGTATTCCGACCGTCGGAGTCTTCTTCAAAGGAGAACTTAAGGAGACGCTTGTCGGATCAAGAAGTTATGACGGGATGGCGGCGGTTGCGGACAAGTATCTTGTCTGACTCCGAATATTGTCTGACCTGAACGGTAGGCTTTTTCGTAATGTACGATTCGCTGCGAAAGCACCGGTTTCCGAAAAGGTCGGATCGGTGCTTTCTTATTTTGATGAATAAATAGGGTGATCGCGTGGAAGAAAATCGATTGGCATCCAAATTTGAACCGGCTGTTATTCTGGATAAAGACCGGATTGCTTCCGTTGCGCCTGTTCGCCCTGCGGACGGACATAAAGGCACATTTGGCACCCTTCTGGTTTGGGCCGGATCGGAAGGCATGGGAGGAGCCGCATATCTGTGCGCCAATGCCGCGTGCCGGAGCGGGGTCGGACTCGTTCATCTCTGGGTCTCGCGAGAACTCGTTACGCCGATGTTCTTATCCCTGCCGGAGGCAATTACGCATGCAATATCTCCCGACTTTCCTTCAGCGAGAGAAGAGCTTTCCTCCTTTCTTCCGAAAATGTCCGCCTGCGTGATCGGTCCCGGCCTTCGCGCAGATGATGCATTTGTACGCGAGGGAATAATGTACATGGCGCAGAACGCAAAACGACTCGTCGTGGATGCGGGTGCGCTGACCGTGATTGCCCGTGAGCCGGATATTTTCATGCCGGTATTTGCCGGCCGCGAACGGCACGGTATGGAACCTGCTATTTTTACACCGCATCCCGGTGAGTTCGCAAAACTGTATCCTTCGTGGGATAAAAATGACCGTATAGGCGGAGCCGAAGCGTTTGCCGACGCATGGAAAGTCATCGTTGTGCTCAAGGGATTTCAAACAGTGATTTGCACACCGGCCGGAGCATGTTATATTAATTCTACGGGAAATGACGGATTGGCAAAAGGCGGTTCCGGAGATGTGCTCTCTGGGCTCATCGGCAGTCTTCTGGCACAGGGCCTGTCTTCTGACAACGCAGCCCTCGCCGGTGTCTATCTTCACGGTCTGGCCGGCGATTTCGCTTCCGCGGCATTGGGGAGACGCTATATGCAGCCAACGGATTTGTTCGGTTTTTTCACTGAGGCATTTCGAACCTGTCGATGGGATTGATAAATAAAAAAGCAAGGGGTAGCAAATGATGCATGAGTTCCCGAATCGTTCCTGGGCGGAAATCAATCTGGATATACTCGCTGGAAATATGCGGGAAATCCGGAGGATCACATCACCGCAGGCGGAAGTTATGGCGGTTGTCAAAGCAGATGCCTATGGACACGGAGCCATTCAGGTTGCGAAGGTTCTCCTTGAAAACGGAGCGACTCGTCTCGCCGTCTCGATGTTGGACGAAGCAATCGAGCTTCGCAAACATGGCATTATCGTACCCATTCTGACGCTGAGTCACACGGATCCCAGACGTATCCCGGAGATTCTTCTCTACAATCTGACACAGACTGTATATGCGGAAGAATTTGCCGCTGCGCTGTCACGTCAGGCGCAGGCGGAAAATAAAGAAGTATCCATTCATATCAAAGTAGATACGGGCATGGGGCGCATCGGATATCTGACCGGCGAAGATGAAGTCGAAGAAATACTTCGAATATCAAGAATGCCGGGTATTGTTGTTGAAGGACTCTTTACGCATTTTGCCACATCGGATGAACCGGACACGGCATATGTCGAACTGCAGTTTGACCGGTTTATGCAAATGGCGGCAATATTGGAGACCTGCGGACTTACCGTCCCGATCAAGCATGCCTGCAACAGCGCCGGTATTCTCCGCTTCCCTGAAATGCATCTGGATATGGTCCGCGCAGGACTGATTATGTACGGGATGTTCCCCAAAGGATGTCCGGATGCATACCAGCCCGTGACACTCCGCCCGGCTATGACCCTCAAGTCCAGCATTGTACACATGAAAGATCTTCCTGCCGGCTGCGCCGTAAGTTACGGAAGACACTTCATCACCGACAAAGACAGCGTTATCGCAACCATACCCATCGGATACGCCGATGGATACTCACGGCGTCTTTCGAACCGCGCCGATGTGCTCGTGCAGGGCAAACGGGCCAGGGTAGTCGGAAACATCTGCATGGATATGTGTATGATTGATGTTACGGATTTCAAAGAGCGTCCGGAAATAAACAATGAAGTCGTTCTTTTCGGAACACAGACGGTCGGAGATACGGAGTATTTTCTTGCTATTGACGAATTGTCGGATATTCTGGATACAATCAATTATGAAATTACCTGTCTCATAGGGAAACGTGTTCCGCGCGTGTACCTGCAAGGCGGAAATATCGTGCATATGCACAGCTGCATCTGGTAAAATCAAACGGTTCAATACGGAAAGGGGATACAAATGGATAAAATCACAGAAAAGAGGCTCAAACTCTTCGCCGCGAATATGCGCAAGATGATCATCGAAGGAGTCTTTCAGGCGCAGTCGGGACATCCCGGCGGATCTCTGTCATGTACGGACATTCTGGCTTATTTATACGGGGAGAGACTGCACGTGGATCCGTGCGATACTGCGAATCCGGACAGGGACCGTTTTGTGCTTTCCAAAGGGCACTGCGCGCCCGCACTCTATGCTGCACTCACTCTTAGGGAATTCTTTGCATCCTGTGAGATCGGCGGCCTGCGAAGCTGCGGAGCGATGCTGCAGGGTCACCCCTGTATGACCGAAACCCCCGGTATTGATATGTCAACCGGTTCTCTTGGCCAGGGTATCGCTGCATCGGTCGGAATGGCGATGATGGGCAAGCTCGACAAGAGAGATTACAGAGTATTTTCCATTCTAGGAGACGGCGAACTGCAGGAGGGCGAGGTATGGGAAGCCCAAATGGCCGCAGCTCATTACAAGCTTGACAACCTGACCGCCTTTATTGACAATAACGGTCTTCAGATCGACGGACCCACCAGCGAAGTCATGAACCTCGGATCCATTCCGGCCAAAGTAGCCGCGTTCGGCTGGCATGTGATTGAGATCGACGGTCACGACCTTCAGCAGATTGAAAATGCCGTCCATGAAGCCGAGAATGTGAAGGGTCAGCCCACCATGATCGTCGCGCATACCCATAAAGGCAAAGGCGTTTCCTTCATGGAGGATCAGGCGCAGTGGCACGGTGCCGCACCCAAACAGGATCAGTATGATGCCGCAATGATAGAACTGAATGCAGCCATTGCTGCGCTGGAGGTATAAGAATGGGAAAAATGGCAACCAGAGAAGCATATGGCCGCGCACTGGCGGAATTCGGAGTCGACGAGCGAGTCGTCGTACTCGATGCGGATTTATCCAAATCGACCTTTACGGTTACATTCAAGAAAGTTTTCCCCGAAAGACATTTCAATATGGGAATCGCCGAAGGCAATATGATGTCGGTAGCAGCCGGTATGGCAACCTGCGGGAAAATCGCGTTCGCATCCACTTTCGCGATTTTTGCCGCGGAACGTGCGCTTGAGCAGGTCAGGAACTCCGCCTGCTACCCGAATCTCAACGTAAAAGTCTGTGCGACACATGCAGGCATCACGGTTGGCGAGGACGGTGCATCCCATCAGTGTGTCGAGGATCTGGCGATTATGCGCGCAATTCCGAACATGCACGTCGTATCTCCCTGTGACGGAGCTTCCGCACGTGCGGTCATCCGCGCGGCCATGGATACTCCGGGACCATTCTATGTCCGTCTCGGCCGTCTGGCCGTCGAAGATGTCTACGGAACTTATGGGGATGAGATTTCGTTTACTCTGGGCAAGGCGAACACGCTGCGCGAAGGCACGGACGTCACGCTGATCGGTATCGGCCTCATGGTTCAGCAGAGCCTGAAGGCAGCAGAAATGCTGGCACAGGAGGGCATCTCCGCCCGCGTCATCGATATGCACACATTAAAACCCATAGACGTTGAAACAATCGTGAAGGCTTCAAAAGAAACCGGTGCCATTGTCACTGCGGAGGAACACAATATCATCGGAGGATTGGGCGGTGCAGTTGCTGAAGTTCTTTCCGAAAACGCCCCGTGCATACTCCGCCGCGTCGGTGTTAAGGATATCTTCGGGCAGTCCGGCAAGCCGGAAGCACTGCTGGTTCTTTATCATCTGATGCCGGAGGATATCGTAAAGGCGGCGCATGAAGCCATCGCCGCGCGGAAATAGTCATCGGCAGGGAAGCAAAGGGTGCCGGATTCGGTTCGCTTATTTGAGGGTTTTCGCTAAGAGTCCGCGTGGATATCCTCTGGATGCATCTTCCTGGACAATTGCGAAACCGCGTTTCTTATAGAAGGCAACCATAATATGATTTTGCAGAGAGGTGTGCAGCAGCATGTGAGTAACGTGCATGCGGTGCACCTCTTCTTCTGCCGCGCGATAAAGAAGGCCCCCGATACCAAGTCCCTGCCGATCCTCGTGGACGGCAAAACGTGAAAAGTAGGCAACCGTATCCTGCGGCTGCAAAAAAAGCCTTTCCGGAAGTCCGTCCACGTTCAAAGAGGAGACGGGCCGGAGCAGCAGTCGGACAGAGCCGACAATACCGCCGCTGGAATCGACGGCAACAAATACGGGCAGAGTCCCGATCGCCTGCCGGATGTCCTGAACGGTTTCGCGAGAAGCTTCGAGGGCTCCGACGGGTATGCCGGACAGAACCCGGTACATTTCCATCGATTCGGAAACGACGGAATGGATTTTGTCTGCATCCGGGGGAACAGCGGCACGCACAGTGATTGCGTGCGGACCTCTTTTCTTATGGATTCCGGCTTCATTGCCGGAAGAAATTACGGAAGGAGTATCACTCATGCGGTTAACCCAGACATTTCACAAGAATGGCCTTGTGCGCATGCAGCCGGTTCTCCGCTTCGTCAAACACGACCGAGCAGGGAGAATCGATGACGTCCGCCGTTACTTCGTATCCACGGTAAGCGGGGAGACAATGCAGGAAAATTGCATCTTTCGCTGCGTGGGACATCAACTCGCCGTTCACCTGATAATCTTTGAAAACAGCTACTCGCGCTGCTTTTTCCGACTCCTGACCCATGCTGGTCCATGTATCCGTGTAGATAACATCGGCGTCTTTGGCTGCCGCAAAAGGATCAGTCGTCATGACGATCCGGGAGCCCGTAACGGCGGCGTCCTTTTTTGCCTGATCAACATAGAACGAAGGACAGGTATGCGAGGCAGGGGATGCCACGGAAATATGCATGCCGGATTTGGCGCAAGCCTGCAGA
>Ga0302289_1000425_pt1 | contig 19114 bp, 15 predicted proteins | sample III_Fen_N1_2_FD_194552 | JGI IMG/M metagenome (GOLD analysis project Ga0302289, IMG submission 194552) | Peat permafrost microbial communities from Stordalen Mire near Abisko, Sweden - III_Fen_N1_2 | ecosystem: Environmental > Terrestrial > Soil > Wetlands > Permafrost | place: Sweden: Abisko... | reverse complement strand
GGAAAAGCCCTACCAGTATCCGTCCACGCCGTCTCTTCCGCACATGTACGCACTTGACTATCAATTGGACCGGATCCTTGCGGAAGGCATTCAAAACCGGTTTGACCGACATGCAGCCATGGCTGCGCGGGTACAGGACTGGGCGAGGAAGAATTTTGCGTTATACTCAAATCCGGAGCATCTATCGGTAACGGTTACCTGTATTACAAACACGCGCGGCCTCGTGTTTTCGGAATTGAATGCAGCGATGGGCAAGAAGGGATATCTTCTTTCCAATGGATACGGAGCTCTGAAGGATAAGACTTTCCGCATCGCCCATATGGCGGATGCGACGCTGGAAGATCTGGATGCAATGCTGAGTGATTTGGATGAAGTACTGAAACAATTTTAGGAGGAATACCATGAAGATTATTATTACTGAAAAAATAGCAGCAGATTCGGTCCAGTATCTCAGGGATCGCGGATTTGATGTTGATGAGAAGTTGGGTCTTTCACAGGCGGAGATTATTGAAATCATGGCGCCGTATGATGCGCTCATCGTCCGCAGCGTCACACAGGTTAACCCTGAACTGATAGCGAAAGCGACGAATTTGAAAGTGGTCGGCCGTGCCGGAAACGGAACGGACAATATTGACGTTAAGGCCTGTACGGAACGCGGCATAATCGCAGTCAATACGCCGGAAGCTAATATCATGGCAGCCGGAGAACTGGCTGTAGCTCTTGCCTTCGCCGTTTTCCGCAATATCTGTTATGCCAACGAAGCCGCGCATCGTGATGATTTCCGCCGCGGTCAAATGATCGGAAATGAACTTGAAGGAAAAACAGCCGGAATCATCGGACTCGGACGTATCGGGTCCATCGTTGCCCGTAAGCTGAAAGGTATTGGTATGGAAGTCGTTGCATACGATCCTTACATACCGCAGGAAGCTTTTGACCGTGTGCAGGCGAAGCGCTGTCAGTCATTGGACGAGCTTCTGGCCGTTGCCGACCTCATTACATTCCACACCCCCAAGAACAAAGAAACCTACAATATGATTGATGCCCCTCAGCTTGCAAAATGCAAAAAGGGCGTGCGTATTGTTAATGCCGCACGCGGCGGACTTGTAAACGAAGCGGCTCTTGCCGAGGCGCTCAAATCCGGACAGGTTGCTGCAGCCGGAATTGATGTTTTTGACAAAGAACCTTCGTACGACAAAAAACCCGGCGAACAGCAATATTCAAATCCGCTGATGGGCCTTCCCAACTGTGTCGTCACTCCGCATCTGGGAGCTTCTTCCCATGAAGCGAATCACAACGTCGGAACCGCGGTTACCGAGATGGTTGCCAGGGCGCTGGAAGGCGATCTGGTCGCAGCCATCAATATGCCGAATATTTCCGGAAATCTGACGGCGCTTCGCCCGTATATCTCTCTATCGGAGAAGCTTGGCAAGATCTACTATCAGGCGGAAAAAACACCGGTGAAGAAAATCGAAGTCGGCTACTGCGGCGAACTTGCCAAACAGGAGACCGGAATCCTAACACTATCCGTTCTCAAGGGTTTTCTCTCAGCACTGACTACGGACCGTTTGAGCTTCGTGAACGTGCGTCAGGCCGTTGAGAACAGAGGTATCGAGATTGTTGAGAGCAAGAGTACGCTGATCAAGAAATACAACAACCTGATTACCGTCAAGTTTTTTACGGAAGATAACCGAGAACTCTGCGTCGACGGCACGATTTTCGGCGTCGACACGGAAGTGCTGGTCACATTCTTTGGATATCAGATGAACTTTGAACTGGCTCCGAACGTCATTGCCATGCAAAATGACGACGTTCCCGGCATCATCGGCAGAGTGGCTTCCATTCTCGGTGAAAACAAGATCAATATTGCGAGCATGCACTGGGGCAGAAAACCTGACTCCGGGAAGGCGCAGTCATTTATCTCTGTAGATCAGCCGGTCACAAAGGAAATCGTCGACCAGTTAGCCAATGTTAAGGGAGTCCTCCGGATTTCACAGCTGGATTTTTCTTAAGAGAAGCAAGACGATTTTTAAAATAGCACCACGTAAGTGAGGCATCATAAATTGTGTACCCCGGAATTCAATCTTTTTTGGATTCCGGGGTTTTTTAGTCTTGACTATGACGTTACGTCAAGGTGTACAGTACAAGAGACAAGGGGTGAAGACATGGAATACACGATTCGGAAACTTGCCGCGCTCGCAGAAATATCAACTTCATTCGATGGATGTATTCCGGAGATAGCGAAAGTGGGGTCTATACAATGGCGCAGCGCGCCTGAGGAAGTGCAGTAGTGTCCGGTTATTCGCGCCATTCGACGGATGTACTCCGGAGATAGCGAAAGTGGGGTCTATACAATGGCGCAGCGCGCCTGAGGAAGTGCAGTAGTATCCGGTTATTCGCGCCATTCGACGGATGTACTCCGGAGATAGCGAAAACCGGATACTACTGTACTTTGATTATGTAGAACGTCCCCTCCTGAAATACAACCGTACCAAGACTTTGCATGAACGTGTCGTTGATATCGGGGAATTGCGTGCGCTCCAGATTGCCGACAATGAGATAGGTGACATTATATTTTTGAAGCAGCCAACGGACCGCGGATTCGTCGTTGCTCGTATATATGTTTTTAATGTCGTTTTGTCTGGGAGTCATTATGTCCGCCCAGACGTCGGGTTTTTTCGGATCTGATACCAGATTTCCGGTTTTGTCGACAATTCCCTGGAAGTGCCAGAGCCACTCATGTGTCTGCCAGCCCAGAATCGTAGGCAGACCAGTGTATGCCGAGACGACGTTGTTGTCCGTATAGCTGTATCCGTTGACTTCGCAGATGACCGGGTTTCCCTTAACGTTAGCATTCAGCCAATGTATGCCTGCCGCATATTCTGCAAGATCGGCTCCGGCCAGCGCAATCTGCGGACTGTCTCTGGTTGCAAGATCCGTGGTTCCGTCCAACCCCTTATAGAATTTTATATCCAGAGTGCCGTATCTCTGCTTGGTTGACGCAGAGGGATAGTGCATCGGAATACAGAGCAGCAGAGACAGAATAATTGCAGTAAAAATGACTGCAGCAGATCGCAGAGATGTTTTTCTCCGTATAACCAAAAAGCGGAAGAAGGTATAAGCCATGACAAGTGACAAGAGAACGAACGCTTCAAATGCGAATTTGAACATGGTATTGGCTCGTTTGTAGCTTCCGCCGTATATGTCTCGCACATAGAAGATTTCGGGCGCCGCCAGAAGAAGGAAAGACACGACCGCAATTCCGGACATGAAAACATCCGAAGGCCAGCGGGTCGCGAAAAACCTGGCGATTCGATTCGCTGGAAGAAGAGGTTCCATAGACGCCTTATCTTCCGAAGCACTTTTCTTGAAATTGCCCCGCGGCATTTTTTCAAACTTCAATTGGGTTTTCCCGCGATTGAAAAATTCTTTTCGGGAAAAAATGGTAATAAAGAGCAAAAGAACCGCAAAGAAAAGATGGACGCCCCATAGGATCAAAAATTGATACACAGGCGAATGATCCACGGCTTTCGCAAGGGAATTGGCAATCATATCAAAGTGTGAATTGAAGGTAAGAGAGCAAATGCTTGCGCTGGCGAACAGGAAAGACATGCCGGCACCGGTTCGAGTCAGCGCATTCGGAAGAAACGTAACCCCGATCAGACAGACGGCAAATACAGCCGCCTCCATAACGACAAGTGCATATGCGCTTTTTGAGTATTTCAGGTAAACGGAAAGAATCAGGAAGACTTCAAATAGAAAGAAAGGGACTCCGGCCAGTGATGCAAAATGATGGGATGTAATGATATTGCAGATGAGAAGCACCATGCTGCCTGCGATGAAATAGATCAGGAAGTCCCAGTAATTGCACATCGTGGCAATTCCCAGAAGAACGCCTGCGATGACAACTTCCGGTTGGAGGAGATGTTTTATTTCATACAGGAAACGCCTGGGAAGCATATTCATTTCAGAAAAAACCGGAAAGGAGCGGACCTGTAATTCCTCTCCGGCCGGCGGCCGCGCTTTGTCGTGCAGAGAAAACAAAACGCCGATGATCAGCATTACGATCAATAATCCGACAACGTGCGCATGCAGATCGCCCAGCAGATAGGAATAATACGGGAATTCGTGAATGGTATAATCGCCCAGTTTAATTACTGCGTTGGTCGCTTTATCCAGAATCAGCGTATCCGGGTTGTGCCCGATAAATCGTGTGGAATCCGGATAAAAGAAATTATCAATTCTGCCGACCTCGACTCCGTGCGCCCTGAGAAATTTCAGGAATGAATTTCCGATACTGTTTTCATCATAGAAGAAAGCATGGGAATTTCCGAATACTGAAACAGCGAATGCACTCAGAATACCGCATCCGACCCGAAAAGCCCGGGGAGCCTGCATTCCTTTCCGGATCAGGCTGTCAAAAAACATGGAACCGAGTGTATATGCCATGGTAAAAGAAAACGCAAATGTGGTACACATGGAAAGGTTATAGGCAACTCCGGTAGTTATTCCGGTAATCTTCGTAATAAATGCATATATATACTGTCCATAATAGTAATAGTTAATACTGTACCCGGCCAGCCACGGATCCGGTGCCGGAAGAGTGTCCGTACGGACCAGCGAGTTGAGAAACGCAAAGTCCATAAATTTCTCTTCGCCGTTAATTTCGGGGCGAATGCCCTTCAGCGCACACATAATCAAGAGTGCACATACGAAAAATGTCTCCTGAAAAGCTATCTCCCGGATATCCGCATCGGATGAAAGAGCGGAAACCGCAGCTTTTCTCGTCGATGGGAGTCCCCAGCTGACTGCTGCCAGAAGAGCAAGGAAAATACTGATCCATAAACGCGAGAATCCGATCACGCCCAGATAGCACAAAGTCCACAAAATAAAGGAAGCCGACAAAATCCCGATGGCTTTCGAAAACCCGTAGCATTTTCCGCGAAAATTGGAGAAGAGCCGGCAGGTAAGCGGAAACGAAGCAATACCGAATGTCAGCAGTGTAAACCACCACGACAAAAACGATCCCTGATCCTGTTTGAGAAGAAAAGAGAGCAGAATAGCAAACGTCGGAGGAATGAGAAACCACAATAAATGCAGCGGCTGCATTCTCTCAGGGGTGAGGCGGCCCGATACGGTTCCGGTTCGTACTTGCGAAGTGCGTCCGTCCGCTCGCGGAGACGTCTTTGCACGCTTTTCATTTGTCATTGGAATTCCTCCGTGGACAAGTTTGTGCATATATTCATTATCAAAAGCACATCATCATTATATCTGATTTCTATGAACACTCAAATTCAGAATATGCGGTCAATCGCAGCGGAACCGGATATCTTCTGCGGAGCCGGCATGTATTCCTGTTCAATCTGACGTGCTGTCTGCCTTGCCAGAGCCACACACGGGTCCATGCGGTATTCCGAACCGTCTTCACCGCCGTCATCGACCATCGCCAGACTGTTGACATACAGTCCGGGAAGAGGCGTAAGCAACTGATTTCCCGGTCGGGTAGTCGGTGTGGCATACCGGTTTCTTGTGAGACGCCAGTTGAGAATATCGCTTCGGACAATGGCTGGATTTACAAGCTGCAGATTTTTGAAAAAGGCCTGAAAGACTTCTGCATCCGACTGTGTCCATAACGGGTGTGATGTGACAAAAGAACCGGACAGGTACAGGACATGGCCTCCGTACCGGCGCGCACCGACCAGGTTTGTGTGCTCAATCATGCGCTGAAAAGGCGATTCAAACGAAATCGGGCGCGAAAAGCACCCGGTGAACTGTGTTTTCATAAGCAGAAGAAGGCACATATTCGCCTTGTAGGTCACGTCCATCAGTGCGTCCCGATAATCAGTCGGGATCAAAAGATTGTGTGTAATATGGGCAAAGTTACGGCACGATGCTGTGAAAAGGACTGTATCCGTCTCGATAACCACCGTTGTACAGTCTGCCAGAACGCACGCAATCTGATATCTCGGGTAAGGAGTATCTGTGCCGGTGCTGTTCGAAAAGGAAGATGCCCCGGCTGACGTGCCTAATGAACCGCCCTGCGGGGAGGAGGTATCGGCCGGGCCAATCTGGGAGATATCCATAACTGTGTAGCCGTAATGAATCAGGCCTCCGGAATCGGTAATCTCCTGCGACAGCGCACTGATCAGCGAATGGAAACCTCTCTCAAGATACCCGAGCTTTTTCCGGCCGACGCGTCCGTACCATAAGGAATCGAACCAGGCTAAATCATCCTGAAGACCAAGTTCCTTGAGAAGCGAGATCAGGTTACGGTCGCTCTTGCGAATATGGTGCGGAAGAAGTTCAAGATATTCATGGCCGATACGCATGGATGCCAGCATACCGCCCGCAGTGGAATGCTGTTCGACAACCTGCACGGAGAATCCTTTGCGTGAGAGTTCCCAAGCGCAGACAAGCCCGGAAATTCCGGCACCGACTACACAGATGGAAGGCCGCGAATCGGACATGTTCACTCCTTTGTTGAAATCCGTTTGGATTCCATATAATAACGTTTTTCGCTGGCTTCTCCCATGGAAAAAGTCTTCCTCGGAAAAACACCCTCTGCAGAAATCGTCTCAAAAAAACTGTTTTTCGAAATAGAGGGAAGAAGAAAACCAAGATTCTCTTCCGTAGAAAGCGCACGAACCGTGTCTTCTCCGTGAATATAATCCAGACGAACGTCCGGCCGGCTGGAAAGCAGATGATCCAGCGCATTCTGCAGAGAGCCGACGGCCAATGAATGGCGGGGTGCGGTCAATATCATAAAGAAAGTCTGTTCCCCCTGAAGGACCGGTACAATCTGCGCGGAACCTTCAAATGCCGAAGACTGTTCAGCCCAATCCGTTTCGGAAAAGAAATGAAAACCCTGCCCGGCCAAATATGTCCCGGCGGAAGCGTAGAAATCTTCAACGGACAATCCGAACGCAACTCTGTGAATCGGTTCGAAATCGAGACCTTCATCGTGGATATTTACAACCTCAACTAATGCAAAACGTGCGGGATGAATGGATTTCTCTTCGTCAGTCAATGTATGTGAGATGGAATCCCAATGTGCCTTCGCGGTTGCCAGAGAGTGATTCCCGTCTCCGACAGCAAAAAGAAAGCCGTCGGCCGAGGTATGAAGAAGTGAAGTCAGAGCTCCGACAATCTGTTTGGCTTCGGGAGTATCAGAACCGGCAAAATATCCTGTCAGATGACCGCCGTTCTGCATAAGGTCAAAATCATAAACCGGCGCGTCCCCCGCAGATTGCAGGGATGCAAATGCCGGCTCAATTACCGTGCGGTCCGGATCATCGATCAACACCATAATGTGCGGGATTTCCACTTCGGCGTCACGACGGATCCGTACACGCGGCGGTATGCGTGAAAGCACGGTACCTTCCGTTGCGCGGATCCGCAGAGCCGTGCCGGGAGTAAAATCGTACTGATCCAGGTCAACGGCCAGAATAAGACCTTTACGGGAAGCGTGAAATCCGGTTGAGCGGTCAAGAAGAATAAAACCGCTCGGCAGTCCGGCGAGGGTCCCGTCAGAAAGATACATCGAAATGGATTCATTAATGTCCGATATCTTACGGTCGAGCTGATCGGAAGAGAGCGCGTCCAGATATACTTCGGGAAGAATCATGTGTGAGGCAGACGGCACACCGGCTGTAAGAGTCTCAACCCGGCTCCAGTAGGAGGGTTCAGATGTAAACTGGTCGCACGCAATGACGGCCCATCTGCTTACATCTATGTCCTTTCGAGGGATAAGGATTTCCGGTGCCATGATGGCTATCTCTGAAAAAACAGATGCACGCATGGGAATGCCCCCTTTAAAGTAATACAGAATGTATCGGATATTGTATCACAGAACCAGGCGGATAACTATATATAAGCACGCGCTGCAAGCCGTTTCAGAACGAATCATGACCTGTCACCGGATATGCGGTTCGGGCCATTTTTCCATACAAAAACACATAAAGAAAAGTCTTCGGGTAAAGAATATTGCATATTTCATAGCTATTTATGGGACAGTATGCAGAAAAAACGGATCAGAAAAAATGGACTATTTACTTCGAAAAGAATTAATAAAAACAATATTAAATGACCTGTTGACAAAGATATGACGCGGATATACAATCAATTCGTGACCGTGCTCGAGCACGCACGGCTTTTTATAACTTGATGATAACATTGCTCAGACGTAATTGGAATGCAGAAATCACAAGAAATCCAAAACGCAGGTCCCAAAAGGGAAGAACACAGGATTCATTTGGAAGGGAGGGAAGAAATAGAGCGATCGACGTGAAAATCCGGAGAGGTACAGCCGGATATTATGCTTCACAAATTCACGCCCGATCCGTTAATGTGGCCTCAATCCGTACAGACAAAGGACCTTACATGAAACGAACACATCCACAGCACATACGAACATAATGCTTCATCCAATCAGAAAAGAAAAAGGAGAGAAAAGGTATGAAAAAGGCTTTAAGAATTCTTGCTCTTGTTCTAACCACAGCTTTAATGTTTTCTGTCGTTGCCTGCGCTAAAAAAGACACCACAACCAAGATTGGTGTTGCAATGCCTACTCAGGACCTGCAGCGTTGGAACCAGGACGGCGCCAACATGAAAAAGCAGCTGGAAGATGCCGGTTACACGGTTGACCTTCAGTACGCAAATAATGACGTTGCTACACAGGTATCTCAGATTGAAAACATGATTACCGGAGGATGTGACGTTCTCGTTATTGCATCCATCGACGGTAATTCTCTTGGAACAGTACTGGCAGATGCAAAAGCTGCAAAAATTCCGGTTATTGCATATGACCGTCTCATTATGAACACAGATGCAGTTTCCTATTATGCAACTTTCGACAACTATATGGTTGGAACCATTCAGGGCCAGTATATTGAAAAAACTCTGGATCTGAAGAATACCGATAAGACATTTAACATCGAGCTTTTCGCCGGTTCTCCGGACGATAACAACGCCAGATTCTTCTATCAGGGCGCTATTGATGTTTTGCAGCCGTACATTGACTCGGGCAAGCTCGTAGTCGTATCCGGCCAGACAGCTTTCACAGACATTGCGATTTCCGGTTGGAAGACAGACGCGGCTCAGGCACGTATGGATAACCTTCTTACTGCTTTCTACGCAACAGGGAAGACATTGGACGTCGTCCTTTCACCCAATGACTCTCTTGCCCTTGGTATTGAGAATTCACTTGATAGTACTGGATCCTATGTTGTTGGTCAGAATTGGCCGATCATCACCGGTCAGGACTGTGACGTTGCCAACACAAAGAACATCATTGCCGGAAAGCAGTCGATGTCCATTTTCAAGGACACCCGTACTCTTGCAGCAAAAGTTGTTGAAATGGTTACAGCGATCGTTAATGGAACAACACCTGCCGTTAATGACACGAAGACCTATAACAACGGCAAGTTAATTGTTCCGTCCTTCCTGTGCGTACCCGTATATGCTGATGTTACAAACTATAAGGCCATTCTGGTCGACAGCGGATACTACACAGCAGACCAGCTCGCATAAGTCAAAATTGAAGCACAAGCATTATGTGAACATTTCGTGGATTTTTGAAATGATAAAGTTATAGGGGTGCGGCATGGCTTTGGCTATTGCTGAAGCCATGCCCGCTTACTTCCGGGTGACAATTCCGATTGAATACAAGACAGACAGGAGGGAACCTGAAAGTGGCAAAAGTACTGCTGGAAATGAAGAATATCACAAAACTTTTTCCAGGTGTCAAGGCACTGGACAATGTAAACCTCAGTGTAGAAGAAGGAGAAATTCATGCGCTCGTGGGAGAGAACGGCGCAGGTAAATCCACACTTATGAGCGTGCTCAGCGGAATTTATCCGCACGGCTCTTATGAGGGCGACATCTTATACAATGGAGAAATATGCAAATTTAGAGAAATCAAAGACAGTGAACGTGTAGGAATTGTTATTATTCATCAGGAACTGGCACTCGTTCCGTATCTTTCCATCGGGGAGAATATGTTTCTGGGCAACGAGCGCGGATCCTTTGTAAATCTGGATTGGGATGCCACATTTCATGAAGCGGATCAATTGCTTCGGACTGTGGGACTGAATGAAAAATCCAGAACTCTCATAAAAAATATCGGGGTCGGTAAACAGCAGCTCGTCGAAATTGCAAAAGCTCTCGGTAAAAATGTAAAGCTTTTGATTCTGGATGAACCGACGGCATCTTTGAACGAAAATGATTCAAGGAAGCTTCTTGACCTGATTTTGGATTTGAAGAAGAAGGGCGTTACGTCCATCATCATTTCGCATAAATTAAACGAGATTTCCTATGTTGCCGACAAAATAACGATTATTCGTGACGGATCAACGATTGAGACTCTCGACAAGAACGTTGACGTCATCACGGAAGAGAGAATTATCAAAGGCATGGTAGGCAGAGAACTGACCGATCGTTTCCCCAAACGCACGTCGCATATCGGAGATGAATGCTTTTCCGTCCATAACTGGACCGTATATCATCCGCTGTATTCTGAGCGGAAGATGGTGGATAATGCCTCGATTCATGTCTGCAAAGGCGAAGTGGTCGGTATTGCCGGCCTTATGGGAGCCGGACGGACGGAACTCGCGATGAGTGTTTTCGGGAAAGCGTATGGTGCGGATATTCGAGGGAATCTTGTTAAGGATGGTGTGCCTCTAGATCTACATAATATAAGAGCGGCCATTCGACATAAGATCGCCTATATTACGGAAGATCGAAAAGGAGACGGGCTGGTTCTCGGGAAAACGATTGCTGAAAATATCACTCTTGCCAAGATGAACAAGGTCAGTAAAAGGTCACAGATCGATCAGGACCTGGAAGTAAAATTTGCAAAAATTTATCGTGATAAACTCCGGATCAAATGTTCCAACGTGCAGCAGCTCGTCGGAAACTTGTCAGGCGGAAATCAGCAGAAGGTTCTTGTAAGTAAGTGGATGTTTACGGATCCTGACATCATGATCCTGGACGAACCAACGAGAGGCATTGATGTGGGTGCGAAATATGAGATATACTGCATCATCAATGATCTTGTGGCGGAGGGCAAGGCGCTCATCCTGATATCGTCCGAGCTTCCGGAACTTCTGGGAATGTGTGACCGGATTTATGTTATGAACGAAGGGAAAATTGTGGGGGAACTCACAAGAGAGAATGCATCTCAGGAAATTATCATGGGAATGATTCTATCTGCGAGTAAAGGAGCTTGAGAGAAATGGCAAATCGAACATCTGAACAGAATCCAACTATGGATACTGCAAATACAAGCAAGATTGATAATATGAGAGACTCGGCCGCTAAGATAGGCGGGTTTCTGGCAAAGAATCTGAAACCCTATACCATGATGATCGCTCTTCTGGTGGTTGTTATCTTTTTTGAGATTACCACGAACGGGGTACTTCTTGTTCCGCGAAACGTGTCGAACCTGATTTTCCAGAACGCATACGTCGTTATACTCGCAGTCGGCATGCTTCTTTGCATACTGACAGGAGGCAATATTGACCTCTCCGTAGGATCAGTCGTTTGCTTCATTGGCGCATTAGCGGGCAAAATGATTATTACGTACCATTTCAACATTTATCTCGGAATAGCACTTTGCCTTCTAGCAGGAATTCTGGTCGGGATGTGGCATGGCTTTTGGATAGCCTACGTAAATATACCACCTTTTATTGCTACGCTGACCGGAATGATGCTGTTCAAAGGTCTTGGGTCCCAAATTTTAAACGGACAGACGCTCGCTCCTTTTCCATCGTCATTTCTTGGACTTTCTACCGGTTTCTTCCCCGACGTGTTCAATGTGACGGATTTCAATCTGACCTGTATGTTGGTAGGTATTTTGGCTGCAATCGCGTTTGTCGGTTCGCAGATATTTTCACGCATTCGGAAAGTGAGTAAGGGATATGAGACGGATGGCATTATTGGCTATATTGTTAAAATGACAATCGTTACGGGCGCTATCCTACTCGTGGCCTATACACTGGCACTATATAGAGGAATTCCAACGGTTCTCCTTACACTGGCCATTGTCGTTATGTTGTATGCATATATTACCAACAAGACTGTGGCCGGGCGATATCTGTATGCACTCGGCGGAAATCAGAAGGCGGCCAGACTCTCGGGAATTGATACGAAGAAAGTATTTTTCCTTGCGTATACGAACATGTCTTTCCTGGCTGCAGTCGCAGGTCTTGTGTTTGCAGCACGTCTGAACTCGGCCAACCCGACTTCCGGTGAAGGCTTTGAACTGGATGCGATCGGTGCCGTCTTCATTGGCGGCGCATCGGCATACGGCGGAGTCGGAACAGTCGGAGGCGTGCTGATCGGAGCTGCATTTATGGGCGTTATGAATAACGGAATGTCCATTATGGGAACTAGTACTTTTCAGCAGAAAATTGTTAAGGGCTTAGTACTATTATTTGCAATTGCTTTTGATGTATATTCTAAAAGAAAATCAAAGTAAAATTCTTCGGAATTGGGATGGTGGTACTTACGTGACTTCAATCAAAGAAATTGCTGAACTGGCCGGTGTATCAAGAGGAACGGTGGATCGTGCACTGAATAACAGAGATGGAGTTAATCCGGAAGTCGCGAAAATGATCCGGAAAATTGCCGAGGAGAAGGGCTATAAATCCAATCGAGCGGCATTGGCACTGGCCGCCCGGAAGAAGCCGCTGAAAATCGGCGCCATTTTCCCGGCCGAAGGCAATATATTCTTTGATGATGTTATCCGCGGTTTACGTGCAGCTGAACAGGAATATGCGGACTACGGCGTGTCCGTGTCCCTCAGAACATCACACGGATTCTCGGAGGCCGTGCAGCTTCGACTCATCGATGAACTTTACGAAGAAGGAATCCAAGCTCTCGTTCTGGCTCCGGTAAATGAAAAAGCGGTTGCACACAAAATTAATGAATTGATCAAAAAAGGAATTCCTGTTGTAACGGCAAATACGGATATCGAAAAGACACGCAGACTTTGTTATGTAGGAACCGACTACGAAAAGAGCGGACAAATTGTTGCAGGACTTGTCGGATTGGTTGCTGACGGACATGCAATGAGAGTGGTGATTAACACAGGATCCATTCATGTTTTGGGTCATAACCAGAGAATCACCGGATTCAACCATGTTGCGAAGGAATCGTACCCGAACATTGAAATCCTTGATATTTTTGAGACTCTTGATGATGCAGAGACGGCATACAAGCTCACAAGCAAGGTGTTGGAGAAGTACAAGAATCTCGATGCAATCTATATGACGGCCGGAGGTGTCGGCGGCACATGCAGAGCTCTCGCAGATACAGGAAATGCTGGACGGATTAAAGTATTTACATATGACTGCACAGCAGAATCCAGACCCTACCTGGAGAACGGTACGATCTCGGCAACCATTTCTCAGGATCCGTTCCAGCAGGGATACCAGCCGATCAAAATACTATTTGATTATTTTCTCGATAAACAGCCTCCGGAAAAAGAACTGAACTACACCGGAGCAAATATTATTATTCGCGAAAGCATACAGACGATAGAGTCATATACTTAATACCGAACATATGGAAGGAAGGCACTACTATGAATGAATTTTATCCCGGCATCTCCAAAATACAATATGAAGGGACGTCCTCCAAAAATCCTTTGGCATTTCGTCATTATAATCCGGAAGAAATGATTGCAGGCAAAACAATGCGCAATCATATGCGGTTTGCCATGTCCTACTGGCACACGATGGTTGCAGAAGGCGGCGACATGTTCGGGAGCGGTACAATCGATAAAAAGTACGGTGAAGATGATGTGCTTGAGAGCGCAAAACAGAAAGCACGCGCCGCATTTGAATTGATGGATAAACTGGATATGGATTTCTTCTGTTTCCATGACCGCGACATTTCTCCGGAAGCGGACACACTTGAAGAAACCAATATCCGTCTGGATGCAGTGACCGATATCATAGAGAATTTGATGAAGAAATACAACAAGAAGCTGCTGTGGGGCACGGCAAATCTGTTCAGTAACCGGCGTTATATGAACGGCGCCGGCACGGCACCGAATGCGGATGTTTTTGCATTTGCCGCTGCGCAGATCAAGAAAGCGGTCGAAATTACCGTGCGTCTTGGCGGTGAAGGCTATGTTTTCTGGGGCGGGCGTGAAGGTTATGAGACGCTTCTGAATACGAATATGGCTTTAGAACAGGATAATATGGCCCGATTGATGCGGATGACCGTGGATTATGCCCGGAGCATCGGATTTAAGGGTGACTTCTATATCGAACCCAAGCCCAAAGAACCGACCAAGCACCAGTATGATTTTGATGCATCCACCGTACTCGCGTTCCTTCGCAAGTACGATCTTGACAAGGATTTCAAGCTGAATCTGGAAGCGAATCACGCAACTTTGGCCATGCATACTTTCCAGCATGAGCTCTGTGTTGCGCGTACCAACGGTGCTTTCGGATCAGTTGATGCAAACCAGGGAGATCTCCTGCTTGGCTGGGATACCGATCAATTCCCGACCAATGTGTATGACAGCACGCTGGCTATGATCGAAATTCTCAAAGCCGGCGGATTTACCAAAGGCGGCCTGAATTTTGATGCCAAAACACGCCGTGCGTCCAATACGCCGGAGGACATATTCTATGGATATATTGCCGGCATGGATACTTTTGCACTTGGATTGAAAATGGCAGTGCGTCTGATGGAAGACGGGCGGATCGATGAGTTTGTTAAAAATCGCTACGCAAGTTATCAGACCGGTATCGGAGCGGACATCATCAGCGGCAAAGCAACGATGGCGGATCTCGAAGCTTATGCACTTGCGAAGGGCAACGTTACGGCTGACAGCGGGCGGCAGGAATATCTTGAAAACATCCTGAATACGGTTCTGTTTGGGTGAGCAGTCTTTAAAGGAGTTACCTATGAATTACCTCATTGGCATTGATATTGGCACTTCCGGAACCAAAACGGTTCTCTTTGATGAAAAGGGATCGGTTGTAAGTCATGCCCGCATCGAATACCCGATGGCTCAGCCGCAAAACGGCTGGGCGGAACAGAACCCGGCGGACTGGTGGCATGCTGTCGTTGATACGCTGAAGGACGTAGTGAATCAGAGCGGTATTTCTGCAGAACAGATTCGAGGCATTGGATTATCCGGGCAAATGCACGGGCTCGTAATGCTTGATGAACAAGATCAGGTGATCCGGCCGGCAATTATTTGGTGCGATCAGCGGACCGCTCGGGAATGTGAAGAAATCACAGCCAAAATCGGAGCAGCGCGGCTGATTGAAATTACGGCAAATCCCGCACTGACGGGCTTCACTGCATCGAAAATCCTATGGGTCCGGAATCACGAGCCGGAGAATTACGAACGCTGCAGGAAAATCCTGCTTCCCAAAGATTATATCCGTCTCATGCTGACCGGAGAATATGCCACGGAAGTATCCGATGCATCCGGCATGCAGCTTCTGGATATCGGCGGCCGCTGCTGGTCGGACGAGGTACTCGGGAAGCTCGGGATCGACAAATCCCTGCTGGCTCCAGTATATGAATCGCCGGAAATAAGCGGACAGATATCCGTATCTGCAGCAGCACTTACGGGGCTGCATGCAGGAACGCCGGTTGTCGGAGGAGCCGGGGATAATGCGGCTGCTGCTGTTGGAACAGGTGTCGTTCAGGATGGACAGGCATTCACAACGATCGGATCATCCGGGGTTGTCTATGCACATACATCAAAAATGCATATTGACCCGGGCGGGCGGGTGCATACTTTTTGCTGTGCGGTACCGGGCTGCTGGCATGTCATGGGAGTTACCCAGGGCGCAGGACTCTCCCTATCCTGGTTCAGAGATCAGTTTTGTCAGTCGGAAGTGGAATCGGCCGCACTTATGAACGTCAGTCCCTATTATCTAATGGATAAAGAGGCTGCGAAGGTGCCGATCGGCTCGAACCGTCTTCTGTTCCTGCCATATTTGATGGGCGAAAGAACGCCGCACCTTGATCCGGACTGTCGAGGAGTCTTCTTCGGACTGTCCGCCATGCACCAGAAAAAAGATCTGATCCGTTCAGTCATGGAAGGTGTTTCATTTTCGCTTCGGGACTGTCTGGAAGTTATCTCCGGAATGGATACGCCCATCCAAATCATGCGGGCCTGCGGCGGCGGAGCCAGTCCGCTTTGGCGCCAGATGCTTGCAGATATTTATAACTGTGAGGTCAGCACAATCGTTTCACAGGAAGGACCCGCTTTAGGCGCAGCCCTGATAGCCGGTGCCGGTACGGGCGTATATCGCGATATCAGGGAAGCATGTTCCATCGCTGTGCAGACGCGTGATGAATCCTCACCCACTGAGAAAAGGCATCTGCAATATGATGCATACTATCAGCTTTATCGAGCCCTGTATCCTTCACTGAAGGATCACTATAAGACCCTGTCAAAACTATAAATGCCAACTTCTTTCATGGCTTACCTTGCCGTGATTTTTCCCTCCTTAAATACCCGGCGCTTCATGTTGTGCCGGGTATTTTTTATGCGTGAAAGGGAAGGTAAAAAGGCAAAAACATAGAAAAGCCCGAATGCATACGAAGTACCGGATGTGAAGAGTCCGAATCTGCTGCTATTTACGAAACATCGGCCGCAGGTTCGTAATGCACGCGTCCGAGTTTTTCACTGAAAATCACAAAGCAAAGAAGAAGAATGAACGCACCGGCAGGAATGATCCAGAGAGTCGTAACGCCGGCAACGGCACCGACCAGGATCGGCAGAAGGGTGTATCCGATATTTGCCATACCCATCTGATAACCGATGGCGATCTGAGAGAATTCCCGTCCAAAGCGCAGAGGCGTATCCTGCATAGTGCACGGATACATCGGTGCAAATCCCAAACCAATCAGACACAGGCCAACCGGACATAGAACTTCGGTTGCAACAGGAAGAATCAGACAGACAAATCCGATTACGCTGATTACGGAGCCGAGACGAACCGATGTACGTGTCCCGATTTTTTCCACGAAAAAGCCAATCAGTATCCGCCCGACCGTAATGCTCAAATAGAATACGGAAACCCATATGCCCGCGTTAAAAACGGAGACATGGCGTGCGCTTCGCAGATAGCTTGCGCTCCACAGTCCGATGCAGGTCTCCGTTCCGACATAAAAGAAAAAAACAAGCATTGCCGAGAGAAGACCTTTTCGATGCAGGATCATACGGAATCCATTTTGGACGCGCTGCTGCAGCGGAGCGTGTACGGCAGATTTTACTGCCGAAGCAGCTGCCTTACGTACCTTTTCATGTTCGGGTGAATGCAGCGACCAGAGACGAAGTGTAAGCAGGAAAATCAGTGCCAGTGTCAGCTGGATCACTGCGACAGCGATATAGCCGATTCGCCATGAGCCGCCGGCAACAATGGCCTGCGTCATGATCAGCGGGCCGCAGAAAGCTCCCAGTCCCCAACAGGCATGAAGCCAGTTCATATGTCGCGAAGAGAAGTGGGTAGCCACATAATCGTTGAGGCCGGTATCAACGGCACCGGCTCCGATTCCGAGAGGAATGCACAGAAGCACGAGGAAAAAGAAGGAGCGCGACAGACCGAAGCCGAGCATGCCGAGACCGGTAAGAATACAGCTGACACCAACAACCAGCCCCGTGCCGTATTTTTTGAGAATATGTCCGCTCGAAAAGGCCGAAATGACCGTGCCAATGGTTGCAACCACCGTCAGGTATCCGGCACCGGCCAGCGGCATTGAAAAAGTGTGACGCATTTCCGGCCAGGCCACACCCATGATGCCGTCCGGAAGCCCCAGACTGACAAAAGCCAGATAAATAATGAGTAAAAGGATCGCTGTTATCATATTCTATCTCCTCTGAAACGAATCCGCTCAAGGGATCGTTTATCGTTCTTTCCAATCGTCCATAGCTATTTTAAGCAGGCCGCTCTGGTACAAATCATCCACCTGATCCACGATATGCAGGGCGGGACAGCGCGCGGCGGGAATGATCCGCTCCAGTTCTCCCTGCAGATCTGCAATATCGGAACCGGCAAGTCCAAACCCTGAAAGCGCAACATCCGGAGGGTTAATGATACAGATGATGCTGACGATTGCTCGGGCAAGACACTGAAGAAACAAGGTTCTGCCGTCGGATCCCGCCATGTCAGCCTTGATACGGCGGAGTTTTTCGCAGAAGGTCACGGGAACGCCCAGATGCTCGAAGGGCAGAAACTCCAGTTCTCCCGCATACCCGCAGACACCGCGAATTAGCTGTCCGCGCACAAGAATACCGGCTCCGGGTCCGTTGGCACCCAGGAAAATGTGCACCAGATCCGGCCATTGATCGCGTTCCGCCGAAACGAACACGTTTACATCGTTTTCCAGATGAACCGGAACGGACAATGCTGTCTCGAGCATTTGCTGCAGAGGAAGATCCTGCATATCCGGATAATCCGGCAGATAGGTCAGCCGCCCGTTTTCAATGACACCGGGAATTCCCAGGCAAAGAACGGAAAGACTCGGGAACTGTTCCCGGATGCGGAGCAGATTTTCGAGCAGAAGAGGAGATGAATGTCCGGAAGTAAGGAGGCTGCGGGCATCATGCAGAACCTGTCCGAAAACGTCATATACACGAATATAGAGATTATGATCTTCGATATAGGCGCATACGGCTGTTTGAAAAACAGGAGAAAGTGCGAACAATTCCGCAGGCCGGCCGCCGCGCGTGGCGGATTCCGGGAGCCGGATCACTTCGCCGCTCGCGAGAAGATCGCCGATCAGCGCCGAAACCGTAGGGAAACTGAGCCCCGATTCTTCGGCAAGTTCTGCTTTCGTGATCTGTGCTGCCTGCCGCATTAAATTGCGGATGATCCGGCGGTTCTGCATACGGACCTGGTCAAAATGGGAGCAGTCCTGCGTGCCCATATGTGATACACCAACCTTTCAAAATATACTTATGAAAGTATGTTTAATAACTATTTCATTTTACTATGGAAAAACAGAATGTCAACTGTGTTCTGCAAATCTCCGGCAATTTAGACCGAAAGGAAAAATGCACAAAAAAAGGGGTATGCAACTTTCTGTGTGTAATTTGAATAATTTGTTGACTTGTGAACAGGGTGACAAATTCCACTTT
>Ga0302289_1000423_pt1 | contig 19116 bp, 16 predicted proteins | sample III_Fen_N1_2_FD_194552 | JGI IMG/M metagenome (GOLD analysis project Ga0302289, IMG submission 194552) | Peat permafrost microbial communities from Stordalen Mire near Abisko, Sweden - III_Fen_N1_2 | ecosystem: Environmental > Terrestrial > Soil > Wetlands > Permafrost | place: Sweden: Abisko... | reverse complement strand
TATTTTGCGACTATAATATTTATGCACCATACAAACCTTTCTTCTATGAATATATGCATCATATATCCCTAGGAGGCTCTACTTCTATATCTTTTTGATCATAAGATTCACAAATAAAAAAATAAGGCGGCTGTCGTGATTGACAGCTGCCTTAAACAAATAATTATATTTTGTCACTTTACTTTTCCCCCTTATTGACGAATTTCTTTCCATTCTGGATGTAGTATCCATCATGCATAGTTTTAACCTGTATACCATTCAAGTCGTAAACCGGAGCATTGCTCTTATTTACAGAAACATTAGTGATGCCATCGGCACTGCGAACATAAATAATACCTGAGGTCAACAACTTAGACGTGTCCCATACCTGAGTATCCGAAGGAGTGGCAGGAATGATCGTGGTGAAACCTGTTCCGCTTACTGTAGACAAGCCCATACTGTTGAAAAGAGTGAAACCGGTATCGTCAGAGATTGCAGTTTTGATACTATCCATATCCAGACTGAGCGTTCCGTCATTGATAGCAAACGCTCCCGTTATTTGTATGCGGCTGTTACCTGTGGAGGTGAGAGGGATATTGACAGTTCCTTGATTGATGACACAACCTCCTTTGAGCTTGAGAACATTGCTTGTGGCAATAATCGTGTCACCGGCTTGAAGAGTACCTCCCTCGGCGACGGTGACTCTGCCGATTATTGTGCCCTTGCCCGAAAGTGTCGCTCCACTATTGACAGAATATGCCCCTGCACCGGAATTTGTACCGTTGACAATGAGATTGCCGCTATTAACTGTTGTCGTGCCACTATACACATTATTACCAGTAAGTCTCCACGAGCCAGTACCTTGTTTTACAATGGATGTTACACCGTAATGACCACTAGTAACACAAGCATTGTCGATGATACCGTTGAAAGTCTCATTTGTGTTAGCACCTCCGACACACCAAGTCATCTTTGTTCCGTCAGTTTTCTTACTTGAACAACTCAGATAAGTGCCTGCATCTCCGCTCAAACCTCCTAAGTAGAGAGTTCCTGTGGTCTCCCAATAGACAATGCTTACATTACCTTTCGTGTAAACCACACCGTTAGGGATACCGTTACTATTGTCGAGGAGTAGCTGACTGCTTGAACCGACGCCATTGGCAATAAGCGTTCCATAGAACCCATCCCAATTACCACTGATATATTCGCGGACATAATTAACCTTATCTTCGAGTGTGCCATATCCTGTCACTGTGCTGTTAATATAACAATTGCGATAGAAAGAGACTGTCGATTTAGCATCTGCAGCTACTTCTATTGGGAAGAGATAGGTGCAATAATTATCATTAGCGTCTTTTGTACTTAGAGTACCACCTGCAAGAACCAGCTTCGGAGATATATTGGAACCGCTTCCTAGATACACTTTCTTATCGGTAATACTATTCAGATAATTCAGGTATAACATACCTCCCTTGAGAATTGTATTACCGTCATATTGAAAGAAGTTGGGGGATGAAGGCGAAAGAGTACCGTTGCCTGAAAGGATAAAGTTGCCTGAGCCCTCAATAGCACCAGACATAGCCATCGTCACAGAATTAGCTATATTCAACTGCGAACTGTTATAGATTTTTGCGGAACGGTTTGTTGATGTTGCCGCACCGGTATAGTTCCATGTACCTCCGTCCATAATCCAGTTTTGTGAAAACTCGTCGGAAGCACCAAGACTACTACTTACACCACCGTTCTTCAGTGTCGAGAAATTGATGACACCATCGTGCATGACGGTAGGACCCTTATAGGCATTGTCCGCATTCAGCGTAAGAGTACCCTTGCCTGTCTTATTTATCGAGCAGATACCTGCTATCACACCCGAGCCATCGAACGTCACATCAGAATCTCCACTGACAACAATTGTAGTTGGTCTGACAGAATCAACGATGTTAACAGCCAATGCCACAGTGGCAGGAAATAGAACCTTTAAATTGTCGGTAAAAATGCCTGAGCCGCCATTCCAGCAAACTGAGGTATGATCCCAATCACTGCCTGAGACACTCCACATAAAATCAGGCGTGTAATTATCACAGTCTACCATCGGCACATAGGTGGGCTGTGTCTTAGCCGTCAGTTCGGTAGAATAATCTGAGAAGGTATCACCCTTATATGCACGCAGTCTGAATTTATATGTAGTACCGGCAACCAGATTTTTAACAGTATATGATTCACTGTTGGAGTTTATCTTTGCCACCTCCTGATAAGTGCCGTCTACAAGCTGTTCAAGAGAAAATCCCTCTTCACCTTCAGTAAAGTCGTACCAGCCAAGTTTCAAAGAGGAGTCTGTAGACTCCGAGAGCGAGAACAATACCGGTCGGCGCAGATATAATGTACGATTGGCACTGCTGAGACTATTAATATAATTTTCAATATTGGCATATCCGTTTGAAGATATCGTCATGGCATCATTCTTTGCGGGGTTGGTGCCGTTGGCAGTCTCCCAGGCATCTGGCATGCCGTCATTATCTGTATCAGTGGGCTTCGTAAATGATTTCACACCCCATGATGTGGGGACTCCTACAGGAGTCTGACCTTCATTAGAGAGAATTGCTCCCTCGGTACCGAAAGATTTCACTTCATGCACCATATAGAAGTCAGCCATATCACGGTAAGGCAAACTGGCACCAACTGTGGGCAACAGAGAATCTATGAGCTGAGTGGCCTTGTATACAGGCAGCTCTGGATATTTGAAAGGTGTCGTGGCAAAGGTAGGACCACCGGAATACTCGCTATGCGGAATCTCATAAGGATTGAATATACCGTCTTTATCCCTATCCTGCCAGTTGTCCTCAGCATAGACATGGAAATCACTATTACCGCTGGTGATAGCGTTACCACCACCTGCAGGGCCGTTGATAAAGAGGTTGTTGGTAGTATTCACATACGAAGTGCCTTCCGAATCGCCTCCCATCAGGTAACAACCGCTACTCCAATCATAAACGATATTATTTACATATTGGTTAATGCCCTTTATCTTATTATTTCGTGTACTGTTATCGCAATACAGGTTGCGATAGAGAGTGACAGAGTCTGTCTGGATAAGACCTCCTGCAGAATGGGTCAGCAATCCCTGACCGATGATACAGTTGGACAAGGTGAAATTATAAAAGTCGCCCTTCCCATCGGGATTGAGAGAGAACGTCTCATCAAGTCCCCACGAGAAAGAGCAATGGTCAAACATCATATTTGTACCATTAGCAGCTCCCGCGCAATCCTTCCCGGAATCGCCATTTTTCCCCATCCGGAAACGCATGTAACGACAGATGATATTGCTGGCACCCGAGAAAGATACACCATTACCATAGACAATAATACCCTCTCCTGGAGCTGTCTGTCCCGCCACATACAGATTGCTTGAAAAAACCATACGGCTAGAGATATTGATAACACCGGAAACATCGAACACGATAATACGATTGGATGAACTAACAGCATCACGGAGCGAACCTGTACCATTGTCATTCAGATTTGTCACATGATAGACGGAGCCATAACGGCCTCCTGCTGCAAAACGCCCCCATCCCACAGCTCCGGGAAAAGCCAACTGTTTTGCACCAACTTCAGACACACCTGCTAACAATAGCATGCCTACAAACAATGCATGATATAATTTCATAATATTTTTATATGGTTAATAATAGATATGGCGCAAAGTTACGCCCAAAATAAGCCATCCTACATTGTTTTTTGATTTTTAATTTGTGGATTTTGGGTTAACGTTTTAATTTACATACTTACCTTATCATTTTGATATATGTTGACGTGTATCGGCCGTACGGACGATATAAATACCGTGAGGAAGAACTGAAACATCGAAATGACCAACAGTTGATTTTGATACGAAATTAGAGCATCCGTAACCTGAGAGCCACGTATTATTACTTGATGTAATTTTACTTCCTGTAAATGAGATGTTTTTAAGATGAAAATAAGGCATTATGATTCTTAGAGAGTTGTGAACTATCTGTTTTTCGGCCCATGAAGATATGCACAAAAATGTTATCGAAAAATGCTAAAATTCCATTTATGTGTGATGGATCTTTTGATAGTCAGAAAGTATTAGCTATATTTGCAGAGTAAAGAATATTTCATTATGAGCAATTTCAGACTTCAAGTGTTCTGCAGTGTCGCAAAGAACCTGAGCTATACTAAAGCAGCTCAGGAACTGGATATCACGCAACCTGCCATAACAAAACATATACACGAACTGGAAACACAGTACAAAGTGCGTCTATTTGAGAGAATGGGTAATAAGATAACCCTCACTCATGCAGGAGAAGTGTTTCTAAACCACTGCATAGACATCCTGCACGGGTATTCACGCCTTGACTTCGATATGAATATACTCCACGGCGGTTATAGCGGCAATCTCCGTATTGGTGGCAGTACTACCATTGCCCAATACGTACTGCCAACGATTCTGGCAAAGTTCACGTCTAAATTCCCCGACATTAAAATATCTCTTGTAAGCGGAAATTCTGATGAGATAGAAAAGGAACTCCTCAACCATCATATCGACTTGGGACTAATTGAAGGGGATAAACGCCTGTCAAACCTTAAATATACTCATTTCATGGATGATGAACTAGTGGCCATAACATCCACCAGGTCACATTATGCCCACCTTGACGAGATATCGAAAGAGGAGTTGCCCACCGTCCCTCTCGTTTTGCGCGAAAACGGTTCCGGAACATTGAGCGTGTTAAATACCGCTCTGGAGAAAATCGGATTAAAGACTTCACTCCTCAATGTGCTTATGCAATTAGGCAGTTCTGAGAGTATAAAACTATTTCTTGAGAATGCCGATGCTGTCTCTATCATATCATTCCGCTGTGTGACCAGGGAACTGATAGGTGGAATATTGAAAGTCATCGAACTGCCTGAACTTGAGATGAAGAGAGAATTCTGCTTCATGCAACTGCAAGGCGACGAGGAGGGTCTCCCGTCGCTGTTTATGCAGTTTGCCATCCACGAGAATAACGTCTAGACTATTAATTTCACCAGCCAGTAACCTCCCACCACAAGCCATATATACAATAGTGACGCCAGATAAAACGGTTTGGCTCCTGCTTGTTTAAATTTCTCTATACTGGTATCCGTACCAAGTGCCGTCATTGCCATTGTCAGAAGAAACGTATCCAACCCGTTGATTCCGGCAATACACTCCTTCAGACCTTCCTTTGGTATGAAACTGCACTCACCCAATACCGAGTTAAGAATGATGATACCGATAAAACCGAAAGCAAACCAAGGGATGGTAATTTTCCCCCTACCCGTCTTTTGAGGATTATGCTTTGCCCGCAGACGTGAGAGCACAATACTCATGACCACCAGCACTGGAGCCAGCAACATCACTCGAATCATCTTTGTGATTGTGGCCTGGTCGGCAATATGGAGTGCACCACTGGCATCCATCGCATTACCTGCTCCAACCACATGTGCCACCTCATGAAGAGTAGAACCGGTATAGATTGCCATCTGTTCGGGAGAGAGATTAACGATACCGCTGCGGTAAATGATAGGATAAAGAAACATCGACAGCGTACCGAAGATAACGACCGTTGATACTGCCACAGCTGTCTTGTGAGCCTCACACTTCACCACAGGCTCTGCCCCTAGCACAGCTGCCGCACCACAGATGGCGCTACCCGTGGATGTCATCAGCGCTGTATCAGAATCCATCTTCAATATCTTACCCAGTAATACCCCCAATCCGATGGTACCACAGATGATGATCACATCCACCATAAAAGCAGAAAGACCGACGTCGAACACCTGCTGGAGCGTCAGTCTGAACCCATAAAGCACGATACCCGTTCTCAATATCTGTTTTGTACAGAACTTGATTCCAGGAACCCAAGTGTCGGGTATAAAATTACGCAGACTGTTAGCATACAACATACCCAATATGATTCCAACAATGAGTGGACTCAGCGACATATTTTTCACCCATTCAAATTCTGCGATATAGCATGCAGACAATGAAAACAGCGCTATCAGAAGTATACCATGAAGCACATTTCCTCTTTTCTCACTAATTCTAATCTTATTCATTACTTTTATCTATAATATTTTTTCGTTTCCGGTTGCAAAAGTACTATAAATAAAGGTATCAGGCAAATCATATTTTTGTATGACTTATAACAAAAAGTTATAATAAGGTAGAATTCTTGATTTCTTTTATATCGGTACAAACAGCATCGATACCGCCATCAGCTATGCGACTCCACACATCACCCAACATCACAGCACCGCCAAACGACAATCTTTCCAGCAGTGGTATACATTCAAATGTCACTCCACCCAAAGCCATGACCTTGCTGTCGATGATACCATCGGCAGAAGCCCGGTGAAGAGAATCTTCTGAGAAGGCTGACAGATAACCGGCCTTAGATATACTATCGAATATCGGACTGAGAAACATATAATCCACAATATGCTTGCGTTCCGTCACATCAGCGAAGGAATGGCATGAACAGCTCACCGTTCCGCCAAAACCTGAAGGAATCAGACTATTTCTGGAATTGAGGTGTATGCCGCCCAACATATATTTATCATGCAATTCAAAATAATCATGCACTACCACTCTACCTCTATACACCTCGGGTATCTGCATGATGATACGTTCATAATCATCCCTTTGTCCATAAGGCTTACGCAGATGCACCCTGTCGACACCGGCATCTAACAGACAGCAGATGGCAGAAGCCTCTCCCGACATGATGTCGGGAGAGGTGATGATAATCAGTTTCATCGTCTTTACTTCTTCAGTCGGTCGATAATCAAGTCGGCAACTCTTTTCCCGGACATCAGCATACCTCCGAAAATAGGTCCCATGCGTGGTGTTCCGGATACTGCAGAAGCAGCCATTCCGCAGACATAGAGTCCGGAGTATATCTCCTTTGTGCCTTTCACCACCTCATCTTCACCTTCGATCACATCAAGCGAGCGTTCACCGATCACCTTACCGGTGGATGTCTGCAGTTCGATGCCGTTTTTACGTGCCACGGTCTTACACATCTCGCTATCATGACCTGTGCCGTCTATCACAAACTTAGCCATGATATTAAGCGGGTCTACATGCAACCCCTCCCTTAATACGGGTGTCCAGTTTACCACCACGCCGCTTACCACGTTATTTTTAAACACCACATCCTCAACGGAATAACAGTTGAATACCGTAGCTCCCTCATGAACAGCATGATACAGCAGCGCCGATGTGCTCTCTACCGAGTCCATCACATATAAGTCGTCTTCATAATGTGTATACTTGATCTTGAAATCCTCAACAATGTCAAGAGCTTCTTTCTGTACTACAATCTGGTTGAACATCATGGCACCACCCCACATACCACCGCCTGGCGATAGTTTGCGATCAAACAGGGAAACTTTCAGACCGGCCTTACTCAGATAATAAGCGGCAACGATACCCGACGGACCACCTCCTACGATGGCAACATCTAAATCCAGATTATTCTGTAACTTGTCGAAATAGGTACTTATAATACCTTTGGAAACTTGTGTCTCAATCATTTTCTTTTTTATTTTTAGTGAGTTAAACAATTATCTTCTTTCAGTGAATGACTAATCCTCATGGCACAGAAGTTGGGACCACACATGGTACAGTATTTTCCACCCACAGGATTTGCCGTCTTATAGTATTCAAGAGCTCGTTCCGGGTCGAGGGACAGGTTGAACTGATCTTTCCATCTGAAATCATACCGTGCCTTGCTGAGGGCATTGTCGCGTATGCACGCACCCGGATATCCTTTGGCAATATCGGCAGCATGAGCTGCAATCTTGTAAGCAATGACACCGTTGCGCACATCTTCCATATCAGGTAGGGCAAGATGTTCTTTCGGAGTGACATAACATAGCATCGCCGTACCCAGCCAGCCTATCTGTGCAGCCCCGATAGCACTCGTTATGTGGTCATAACCCGGAGCGATGTCGGTGACCAGCGGACCTAATGTATAGAATGGAGCCTCATGACACTTATCTAGTTGCCGCTCCATATTTTCACCTATCTTCTGCATCGGTACATGTCCGGGGCCTTCAATAAAGGCCTGTACATTCTTTTGCCATGCGTGCTCCACCAGTTCGCCCATCGTATCGAGTTCGGCAAACTGTGCCCTATCGTTGGCATCGTAGATACACCCAGGCCGTAATCCGTCACCCAACGATACTGCCACATCATACTGAGCCAGAATGTCGCATATATCGTCAAAGTGTTCATAAAGAAAACTCTCGCGGTTATGAACCATGCACCATTTTGAGATGATACTGCCTCCACGGCTCACCATCCCTGTAAGCCGCTCGTTGGCGTAATGTACATTCTTCAGCCTGATGCCGCAATGTATGGTGAAATAGTCCACACCCTGCTCGCACTGTTCGATGAGCGTATCGCGGAATATCTCCCAGGTCAGTTTCTCAGCCTCGCCGTCAACCTTCTCCATTGCCTGATACATCGGCACAGTACCTACAGGGACAGGGCAGTTTCGTAAGATCCACTCACGCGTCTCGTGTATATGATCGCCGGTAGAGAGGTCCATCAGCGTATCACCGCCCCATTTACAGCTCCATACAGCCTTCTCCACCTCCTCGTCGATGCCCGATGACATCGAGGAATTTCCTATATTGGTATTTATCTTCACCATGAAGTTGCGGCCGATAATCATCGGTTCTGCCTCAGGATGGTTGATATTGGCTGGTATGACAGCACGGCCTCTGGCCACCTCGCTACGCACAAACTCGGGAGTGATATGGGTCTCTATACCCATCGTCTCACAATTCATATTCTCGCGTATCGCCACATACTCCATTTCGGGAGTTATCACACCTTTTTTAGCCCAATACATCTGAGTCTTTCCACCTTCAATATTGTATTGCCGCTGCCATGTATCCCGCAGTCTAGGAAGTCCCTTACGTAAGTCTATCTCCACGTTGGCATCGCTGTACGATCCGCTCGTATCATAAATATATACCGGAGCATTCTCTTTCATCACCTCCTTGCCGTCTTCAAGTACAATTGTCGGTGTCAGGTAACTTTTCTCATTCCAACCTTCAGATATGGATAAATATTTCCTCTTATATACACCTTCTCTGACGAAGGATATGTGATCTTTATTTTTTCTTTCATTATCTATATATTATTTATTATGTCTATCATACGCATCATCTCTTTGGCTGGTTTACAGGAATTCAGCATGGCTCCGCTCACGGCGATGCCATCTACACCGGCTTCCATGATATCCGGAATATCCTGGTATGTTATGCCACCGATGGCGAAAATGGGGATATTCATGTTTTTCATTCGCATACCTCTTATGATATGATGGTAACCGTCGATACCAAGTACCGGCGAGAGATTCTTTTTGGTCGTCGTAAACCTGAACGGTCCACAACCCACATAGTCGGCACCGGCACCATAGAGAGACTCGACGTCGGCAAGTGTGTTGGCCGTTCCTCCGATTATATAATCACTGCTCAATATATGGCGTGCCTCTGCGACAGGCATATCATTTTTACCAAGATGCACGCCATCGGCATGTAACTCTCTCACGAGTTCAACATGATCATCGATGACAAACACGGCTCCGTAAGTCACACACATCGGTTTGATTACGCCTGCCACCTCCATTATTTCCTGTGTGGAAGCACCCTTCATTCTCAGTTGAATCCATCGGCAACCACCTTCTAACGCCATTTTCACACCGTCGGCATAAGAATACCGCGCCGTCCGATGGGTGATAAATTGCAATTTATTCATCTATTTGTTCTTTTAAGATTAGAGGTAAAGGTGCAAAGAAATGATTTAGAGGACCGTGCCCGTCACCTATATGCACATCCTTGCCGGCCTTTAGGGCTTCGGTGATATAGTGTTTTGCTCCAGACACCGCCTCCGGCAGTTGCAAACCTCTTGCCAGTAATGCTGTTATAGCCGACGAAAAGGTGCATCCTGTACCATGATTATTTGTTGAAGGCACAGTAACATCTGAGAATACATATTCCCAGACAACCCTTTCACCGTCGAACATGAAGAGCCAATCATTCTTCGTGTCACCCTCGATATGACCGCCTGTGATAAGCACATTGCGGCATCCCGTCTTTGCAATCCTGCATGCTGCTGCACGCGCATCTTCCATAGAGTTAATTTCTATCCCCGACAACTGTTCTGCCTCAAGAGTATTGGGTGTCAGCAGATATGTCATTGGCAAAAGTTTACTACAGAAGGTGCCGACCGCATCTTGTCTCATTAGTCGGGTACCGCTACTCGATATCATAACAGGATCCACCACGATATATTTGTCGCGGTATTTACGCAGTGTATCAGCAATTGCCGATACAGTCTCCCCTCTATCCATCATTCCGATTTTCACCGCCTGCGGACGAATATCATCCATGACGGCATTTATCTGATCTGTGATTACGGCTGAGTCAATTGGGTACACCTGTTTTACCCCTTTTGTGTTCTGTACGGTGATTGCCGTTATCACCGATGAGGCATAAACACCTAATGCGGACATGGTTTTTATGTCAGCCTGTATGCCGGCACCACCGCTACAGTCAGATCCTGCGATTGTTAAAGCTGTAATATAAAACATACTCCACTTAATAAATTAATTAAGAGGGGCTACTACATCAATATATATACATGGATATGCGAAAAGCGAACTCACTGAATTTTGAGTTCTCTCCCTACGGCAGTACTAACTGCATCAGGTTCCACGGGTATAATCTCAGCCGGCATCATGCCAGCACCCCTCTCCGGATAACATCCGAATAATTTTCGGATGCAAAAATAAGAAATATTATTGGAATGTGCAAGTTTATCTGTTAAAAGTCTTTTTTATCGTTCATTTTTGTAGTCATCTCTTCGGCTATTTTATTTTTATATTCAGTTGCTGTCATGCCTGTTATGATTTTGAATATCTTCGACAGTCTCTCAGGACTGGAGAAACCTACCTTATAAGTAATATCCTTGATAGCGAGACCTTTGTCACTCTCTATCAGTCTTTTTACCTCATCCACCTTGAATCTGTTGATCCAGATGTTGAAGTTCATCTTTTTCACACTATTCAGATACCACGACAACTGACGCGGCACAATACCTATTTCATTGGCAACGCTCACAATACTGATGTCATCACGCAGATACGGTTTCCTTTTATCTCTCTCCCAGGCCGAAATAAGACTGATCAAATTATCTTCATCGCGTTTCTCTTCGATGGGGAGTGAATCTTCTAAAGAATCTTCTTCCCCCATTTTAACCAAAGCCATGCTTTTATACTGTTCCACAAGGGCCGTCTCACTGTAAATAGTCTCAGAGTTGATGATGCAGACCACACAGAAGGTATAAACAATGTTATTTGCAATCATAAAACAAAAATCATAGACGGGACTATCTGTCAAGGTATCTACTGCAGCAAAACCGAAAAATATAATAAACGCATAGACAATATAAAACAATTTATTACCATTGAGCACCTTCTCACCCGAATAAATGCCATTGAGTTCTTTTCTGAAGTTAATACTACTTTTTATAAAGCAATAAAAACAGTAGCTCATCACCAATCCGATGATGACGTTCAATGTGATTCGAAGATACGCCGATATGGGTGTCGAGAGATACTTGACGTAATTGTCAATGCTTAACGCATCTTTTCCATACTGTGACAGATAGACAGACACATGGAAAACAAAAATCAAAAGTACGGGGATGGAAATGATGGATATTATTTTCTTATTAATTGCGTATGAGTGCATCAGTCTCAACAGTACCAAAGACTCCAGGATAACCTGCCAATAAAAGATAAACGGCACAATAAAATCATTGAGATAGAACATGTTAGTTCCATAAATGAAGCAAGCAATAGACATGATGTCAATAAAAAAATCCAGAAAAGCCTCATAAGCCTGGAATCTTTTAATCTGCCTGAATGAACCATTCGACAAAGGACAATGGACACTTAAAAGCAATATGCCCAAAGTTAAGCATACGGTAGCACTAATAGTATAAATAATCAGCGTTGGTAATCCCATAAAATCTAGTCAAGTTATATGGGATGCAAATTTAATAAAAAAAAACGATTTCAAACTTGATAGACAGAATATAATGATAAAAACATAAAAAACCCCAATGCAATGAAGCATTAGGGCGTTCCACTATTGATTAATAGTAACGATTGATATAATAGCTAGTAATAGTTTTATTTTGGAAGGTTGAAAGCCTTAGTCAGATCAGTCATCTGCTGCTGTGACATTCCTTCAGGTTCAAAACCCATGTTCTTACAATTAATATATATCATAGCACTCTTCACCAGAGTGTCCACCATATCAAAAGCCTCCATGATATCAGGACCGATTGCAAAGACTCCGTGTTTCTCCCACATCACCACGTCATAATCATCAAGTTCCTTGATAGTGGCATTTGCCAAGTCTATACTGCTTGGCATCTCGTAAGGTATAATTCCAAGACCACGCGGACAGAATGCTTTTGTCTCAGGTATCATGCTCCACAGTAGATTTGTCAGTACATCCTTACCCAGGAACTTACGTATATGACTCATTGCTACCAGTTCGATAGGATGTGTGTGCAGAGACGCTTTATAAGGAGAGCCCTTTTCAATCAGATGGTTATGAACATCAAGATGTGAAGGAAGTTCGCTTGTCGGTTGTACAGGATTATCTGCAATAATTTCATAAGACGCGCAGTCATCAAGTATACGAATGAAAGAAACGTTATCCATCGGCCAGCGTGCCAGATCACGCATACGTTTGTTCGTACCTTTGCAGAAGAAATAGCATCCTTTCAGATGTGGCAATGTCATACCGATCTCCTTAATTCCATTTATTGCAGGCATCTTGCGTATTTCATCATCCACATATTCGGTGATATTTATTGTAATATTACCACCATTGCGCTCCGCCCATCCTTTTTGCCAGAGATAACCGGCCACTTCGGCCACTTTCATCACCTCTTTTTCCAAAGTTGGACGTCCTTCTAATATACTTTTCATGATTTCCTTTAAAATTTTGCACAAAAGTACTACATATATAATTGGCACACCATTGTTTTTTGATTTTTATTCTGAAAGTTTTGAGAATGGTGAAATTTAACAATGAAAAATAAAAAATGTAGAATTGGTTGATGTTTTTGCACTTATTTTTATATCTTTGCACGCATAAAAAAGTAAAAGGTTTGGAATTAAGAAAGATAACAAACGATACGGTTAAGATTGCGTTGCCCATGTTGCTGGGCGGAGCGATACTCTACTGGATGTATCATGGTTTCGACTTCAAGCAGATAGAGCATGTCTTACTGCATGAGATGAACTGGACATGGATGATTCTGTCATTCCCTTTCGGGATCATGGCTCAGGTACTCCGAGGATGGAGGTGGAAGCAGACACTTGCTCCAATAGGTGAAAAACCGAGGACTAACACATGCGTCAACTCCATATTCCTGTCTTACGCTTCCAGTCTTATCATTCCACGCATAGGGGAGTTTGCCCGCTGCGCCGCACTCAAGCGATATGACGGGATCTCATTTTCCAAAGCTCTCGGTACTGTTGTAACAGAGAGGGTTATCGACTCTCTGCTGGTACTTATCATCACTGGCACTACCCTATTAATGCAGTTGGGAGTATTCTCCACATTCTTCTACGAGACGGGGACGAGTATGGATGACATACTATCAAAATTCTCCACCACAGGATATGTAGTAACGATAATATGCGCTCTGGCAACCATTTTCCTTGTATATATTATGATTAAGAAGATGTCTATATATAATAAGGTAAAAGACACCATCACCGGTCTATGGATGGGTATCATCTCTCTCAAGAACGTCAAGAACATTCCCCTGTTCCTCTTTTACTCCCTAGCTATCTGGGGAAGTTACTTCCTACATTATTACCTCACATTCTTCTGTTTCGGATTTACATCTCATCTGGGAATCATGTGCGCGATGGTGACATTCGCAGTAGGAAGCATTGCTGTAATAGTACCAACACCTAACGGTGCCGGCCCATGGCACTTTGCTGTAAAGACGATGCTCGTACTCTATGGGGTATCTGATTCCAACGCCTGCATATTCGTACTTATAGTCCACACCGTGCAGACGATGCTGGTTATTCTACTGGGAGTTTACAGTTGGGGGGCATTGGCTTTTACAAAACGTAAGACCGCGGTAGCGTAAACTCCACTCAATGGAGACAACACTACCCCGTACATTTATAATTATTAGTTATTATAATACTGAATAATATGGGCGAAATTAAAAATTTGAATCCACAATGCATCTGGAAGAACTTCGATGCACTAACACAAGTTCCACGTCCTTCTGGTCACCTGGAACGTGTTCAACAATTTCTTCTCGACTTTGCCAAAAACATAGGCGTGGAAGCTTTCAAAGATGATGCCGAAAACATCATCATGCGCAAACCGGCCACAACGGGTATGGAGGGATGCAAGACCGTAACACTACAGGCTCACATGGATATGGTGCCACAGAAGGTTAAAGACAGCACACACAACTTCCTTACCGACCCGATAGAAACATATATCGACGGCGACTGGGTTAAGGCCAAAGGTACGACCCTCGGCTCTGACGACGGTATGGGTGTGGCAGCCATCATGGCTGTCATGGAGGCTACTGACTTGAAACATGGTCCTATCGAAGCTCTTATCACTGCCGACGAAGAGACAAGCATGGTAGGCACCAACAATCTTAAGGAGGGTATCTTGAAAGGAGATATCATGCTCAACCTCGACACTGAGGTAGAAGGAGAAATGATCATCGGTAGTGCTGGCGGTATCGATATCACGGCCGAACTGGAATACAAGAATGCAGAAACCGACAAGGACGATATCGCCGTCAAGGTGTCGCTGAAAGGACTGCGCGGGGGTCACTCCGGACTGGAAATCAACGAAGGTCGTGCTAACGCCAACAAGCTAATGGTTAGATTCGTACGTGAAGCCATTGCCAGCTATGAAGCAAGACTGATTTCATGGGACGGTGGCAACATGCGTAATGCTATTCCATTCGAATGCGAGGTAGTAATGGCAATACCACGCGACAGAGAGGAACCACTGTCTGTTCTCGTTGACGAGTGCCAGAAACTGTTCAACGACGAATACAAAGGCATCGAAAAAGATATCGAGATGTGTTTAGAAATTACCGATCTGCCCGACACACAGGTTCCGGAAGAGATTCAGGATAATCTCGTAGATGCCATCTTCGCCTGCCATAACGGTGTAATACGTAACATACCTACCATTCCAAGCATCGTAGAGACATCATCCAACCTTGCAATCATCAATATCGGCAGCGACAAGGCTTGTATCCAGATTCTGGCCCGCAGCTCGAGCGACAGCATGAAGGAATATATCTCCACCACGCTTCAGAGTTGCTTCAATATGGCAGGAATGCGCGTCACGCTGGGCGGAGAATATGGCGGATGGGATCCTAACACTGACGGGGAAACAATCAAACTGATGGAGAAGATATACAAAGAACTCTTCAGTGTCAACCCTACAGTGCAGGTAGTACACGCAGGACTCGAGTGTAGCGTAATCCTATCTAAATACCCCAACCTCGACATCGTGTCATTTGGCCCTACATTGTGCTCTCCTCACACAGCCAGTGAAAGAGTATTTGTACCGTCAATCGATAAATTCTGGAAACTGCTTACCACAACATTGGAGCAAATCCCCGAAAAATAAGAAATAAATGACGTTTCGCCAGACAAAAAGACTTTTTTTGCTTGGCGAAACACTTTTTTTTCGTACTTTTGCAATCTGAAATCAAGATTATTAACAAATAACATGGACGATTATCACGCGGAAAATATGAATTTATAGGACGGAGAGTTTGCTTAGATGAGCTTATTCCCTGCCCCATCAACATATTCGGAGAATTAGCTTATGAAAACATTCTGGAATACAAATCACTGCTTGAAAAGTATAGACGAGTGGGTGCCCAACTGCTGGGTACAGGTCACATGCCCCACAGAAGAAGACCAAGAGCTTCTTCAGGATCATTATAAAATACCCGATTATTTTCTTTCCGACATCAGCGACACCGACGAACGTGCCCGCTATGAGTATGACGACGGATGGATGCTTATCATCCTTCGTATCCCTTACGTAAAGGAAATACGCTCACGTACTCCTTACACGACCGTGCCGCTGGGTATCATCCATAAAGGTGATATTACTATTACCGTCTGCTACTACGAAACCAATATGATGATTGACTTCGTCAGCTACCACCAGAAAAGAGGTGAGGGATTTACCGACTCCGTAGATATGATTTTCCGTATCTTCCTATCATCGGCAGTATGGTATCTGAAACGTCTGAAGCAGATCAATGAACTGATAGAGAAATCAAAACGCAACCTCGACAGAGGGGTGAACAATGAGTCACTGATCGGCCTGAGCCGCCTGCAAGACTCTCTCACCTACTTCATCACGTCAATACGTGGCAACGAAAACCTACTTACCAAACTGAAGTTTAAACTACAGGTCGACGAAGTGGATGCTGATCTCATCGAGGATGTCAATATTGAGATGAGTCAGGCGCGTGAAACCACCAACATCTATTCCAACATTCTCGAATCGACAATGGACACTTACTCAAGCATCATCAACAATAATATGAATACTATTATGCGTACTCTCACCTCAGTATCCATCATTCTGATGTTCCCCACACTCATAGCCAGTCTATTCGGTATGAACCTTCAAAATGGTATGGAAACATCTAAGTGGGGATTTATTATCGCTATGATTATTTCTGTGTTTATTTCAGCACTATCTTGGTGGATTTTCCGTCATAAGAGACTGATTTAAATCATTAAATTAAAAAAAAACCTTTAAAATTAGGTAATTTCAAATATTTTCAGTAAGTTTGCAATTCAATAAATGTATGGAAAACCTAACGTTATGATTATGCGGTAACAGAAAATACACTTTTCTACCGAGTAAGAAACGTCAATGCAATGCAATCATATAACTAAAAAGTGAAATGATGGACTCTCAAGAAATGGCACTCGAAAACGGTGCAACGCAAGAAGAAAAAAAAGTAGAAGAACTGGAGAAAACAGTAGAAACGACTGAAACTGCTGATACAGAAGTGGCTTCTCAAGTAGAAATTGTTACAGACGCAGAGCCTGTAACTGAAGAACCGTCTATCTTAAAAGAATATAAGACCAAAGACGAAGTGCTTGACCGCATAAGGGAAATAGCAAGAGATGTTGATTATCCACAGAAAGATGAGATCGACTATCTGAAATCGACATTCTACAAACTCCACATTGCCGAAAAAGACGCAAACTACAAGAACTACATCGATAGCGGTGGTGATCCCGAAAAATATGTCATGGAACCAGATGAAGACGAGGATGTTTTTAAGGCAGAAATGGCTATCATCAAAGATAAACGTTCCAGAATATTCAAGGAACAGGAGTCTGAGAAAGAAAAAAATCTGAAAAAGAAACTAGACATCATTGAGAAAGTCAAGGCCATGGCCACCACTCCCGAAGATGCAAACAAATCATACAACGAATTCAAAAAACTACAGCAGGACTGGAAGGATATAAAATCTGTACCGGCCGAGAAAGCTAACGAACTCTGGAAGAACTACCAGCTGTACGTGGAGCAATTCTATGATCTGCTAAAACTCAATAGTGAAGCACGCGAGTACGACTTCCGCAAGAATCTTGAGATTAAGACCCATCTGTGCGAAACGGCTGAGAAACTGGCTGAGGAATCCGATGTCATAAGCGCGTTCCACCAATTACAAAAGTTGCATCAGGAATACCGCGAGACAGGACCTGTATCAAAGGAACTGCGCGAAGAGGTATGGAACAGGTTCAAGGTTGCTTCCACCACTATTAACAAGTGTCACCAGCAACATTTCGAGGAGATGCGTTCCAAAGAGGAAGAGAATCTCGAGAAGAAGACCGCACTCTGCGAGAAAGTAGAGGCTATAGCTGCCGAAGAGAACAAAGGCTCATCCGACTGGGAGAAGCACACCAAGGATATCATCGATATACAGACCGAATGGAAGACCATCGGTTTCGCACCTCAGAAGATGAACGTTAAGATTTTCGAACGTTTCCGCGCGGCATGTGACGAATTCTTTGGAAAGAAAGCTGAATACTTTAAACAGCTGAAAGAGAAATTCAACGAAAACACAGAGAAGAAGAAAATGCTCTGTGAACAGGCTGAAACTCTTAAGGACAGCACTGAATGGAAAGCAACAGCAGACAAGCTCATGCAACTCCAGAAAGAATGGAAGGCCATCGGAGTCGTACCTAAGAAATTAGGCGATGCCCTTTGGAAACAGTTCCTCGGTGCATGCAACCATTTCTTTGAGGCCCGTAACGCAGCAAATGCGGGACAGCACAACGAGGAACATGACAACCTCGCTAAGAAACATGCCATCATCGAGAAGTTGCAGAACATCGGTATCGAAGCAGGCAAGGACACTCAGGAGATTGTACAGAATCTCACGGATGAGTACAATGCTATAGGTCACGTACCATTCAAAGAGAAAGATAATGTTTATAATGAATATCACGAGGTACTCGACAAGCTTTATAAAGAGCTAAATATCTCTGTTGCCAAACGTAAACTCAACAATTTCAGGAACAACCTGAAAAATGCTATTCAAGATGGTGGAAATGCCCTTAACGGAGAACGTGCAAGACTGATGCGCCAATATGAGGCGATCAAGCAAGAGGTGCAGACCTACGAGAACAACCTCGGTTTTCTCAATTCTTCGAGCAAGAAGGGCAACAGCCTTATCGATGAGATGAACCACAAAGTACAGAAGTTGAAAGATGACTTGGAACTGGTAAAACAGAAGATCAAGGCTATTGATGAAGAATACAAACAAGACTAAAATCGACATCAATCGAACATAAATAAAAATCCCCACGAAGAATTTCGTGGGGATTTTTGGGTCATGCGATAAAGTCCGTGTATAGATCTTAGCGATTATTCATGGTACCGAATAGCAGTGAAACGACACACCCTCATTTTATTTGCCTAATTCTTAATCACAGTGGCTCTTATTAT
>Ga0302289_1000418_pt1 | contig 19328 bp, 18 predicted proteins | sample III_Fen_N1_2_FD_194552 | JGI IMG/M metagenome (GOLD analysis project Ga0302289, IMG submission 194552) | Peat permafrost microbial communities from Stordalen Mire near Abisko, Sweden - III_Fen_N1_2 | ecosystem: Environmental > Terrestrial > Soil > Wetlands > Permafrost | place: Sweden: Abisko... | reverse complement strand
GCTCAAAGCGCTTGACTGAAGACGGGCTGTAGGCGAGCGCGCCCAGTGGGCGATGAAGCGAGCCGAAAGCCCAGTGAGCAAGGGAGTGTTCCGAGCCGCTTCAGCGGCAACGCAAAACGACGTCTGCGAACCGAGTTGAGAGCGGTACGATTTGGACTATTTACTCATATTTTGACCTAGGTAGCTTTGGAAAATGCTTTACAAACGATGCAATCTGATAAGACGTGTAACGATTATGTAACAATATTCTAGTTTTTTGTTGATCTGGGTTATATATTACAAAAATTACAGAAAAGTTATTTTATTTAAATCAAGAATGCAACGCGTATGTAATAAAAATTTCTTACAATAAAGTCATAACAGAGAAGGAGCGACTACCGTGAAAAACATTCAAACATTAGTGAAACTAACTTTTGTGGCGATACTAGTCCTGTTCACGTTCGTTTTTAGCGGTTGCGCGCTCAAGCAGGATGTTATTCACTCAAATGCCGTCTATCCGACAGAAACGATAAACACGCAGATTGAGACAATCACTGATACGTTAACCCCACTTGCCGCGCCGAAGATCGTCGCTGATAATAATGCGGTGACTGTCACCTTGATTTGCGATTACCAAGTTGACTAAACTTGAACCAGTATTTAAAATAATTAAAAAGTGAAGTTTATTGTGTAATAACGATAAGTTCACTCAGTATAAAACAAAGGAACGCCTTAAAAGCGTTCCTTTCTGTTTCTCGATTGTTACGGACGCTTTGCTCCGCAAGCTGCACAAAACGAATCTGCGCTGCCCATATGGACACCGCAAACGGGACAGACCCAGCCATCGACCACTTCAGCTTCGTCAGTCGATTCGGGTTCTGGTTGGGGGTCAGGCTCCGTTTTCGGTTGCGCAGCTCCGCATTTGGAGCAGAAAGCTGAGCCAAATGGGATTTGCTCGCCGCAAGATACGCATTTTTTACTGCCGCGCTGTTCCAGAATTTGCGCCTCCAGCTTAGCAATCTCACTTTCCAAATCTTTCGCACGTTGCGCAAGATCTTTGAATTCGTCGATTGCCTGCAACGGATGTTTTTCACAAAACTGCTCACCGATTGTTGCGTAGACTGCCTTTAATTCACGCGTTCTGTTTGCCACTTCAGCGCTTTTGCTGATTGCGCCAACTGCATCTGTCGTTTTTTTCCAGATATCCTGGCCAAACTGTTCAATCTTTTTTCCAAAATCTTCAGCCATAATCAATTCCTCCGTCATATGGTCTATATTGCCCATATATTTGAAGTATATCATGCATTAAAAAGCCTGCAATCCGCTAGCTGTTTTTTTAACCAAAACATTGCAATCTAATCAAGATTTCAGTATAATAACCCTTGCGCGAACATTCTTGGAGGGTTGTCAGAGTGGTCGATCGTGCGGCACTCGAAATGCCGTGTCCCGAAAGGGACCCAGGGTTCGAATCCCTGGCCCTCCGCCATCGAAGAAGGCACTCTTATTCGCAAAGGATGAGGGTGCTTTCTTTTTTACTTCATTCAAAATGGATCGGTATGGTCTCTGGATGAAAAACGACCAATTCGTCATAAGAAATTGATCAAAAGAACGAAAGAGGAAGCACATGCGTCAGGATGTTTTTGATGCCATTTGGAAGCTGCGAAATCAGAGCAACTCCGCGTATCTATCTTATGTTGATGAAGACGGATATCCGGAGACACGCGCAATGCTTATTCTGGAGCATGATCAGATTCACACACAATATCTTTCGTCAAACACCTCTTCCGGTAAAATCTCCGCGTTGCGACTAAATCCGAAAGCGTCGCTCTATTATTGCGATCCAGACAATTTTCAAGGAGTATTATTCATCGGTGATATCGAAGTCTGCACCGACGCAGCCACAAAAGAGTTTCTTTGGCGCGAAGGATTCGAGAAGTACTATCCCAAAGGTGTAACCGACCCGGATTACTGCGTGCTGAAACTATCGGTGAAAAAGGGCAGCCATTACCACGGGCTTTGCAACACGCACTTTACGCCGGACGAGCTGGAATAGAGATGCTCGCGTCGGTAGATTGAGCTGAGGCAAATAGAAAGGAACCATCTGTTTTGACGAAGAAAACGACTCACGAGAAATCGTTCAACCTTTTACTATTTCTTGGCCTGATTTTTGTTGCTGTCAATCTGCGCGCGCCTATCACGGCTGTCGGGCCGCTGGTCTCTACCATGAAGGGAGAGCTCCCATTCTCGAATGGCGTGTTCGGGCTTCTAACAACTATTCCGCTTATTATGTTCGCGCTGCTTTCACCATTCGTTCGGCGTATTTCCGATCGACTTGGTGCTGGACAGACGCTGCTGTATGCAGTTGTTGCTATTTTGCTGGGTGTATTGGTGCGCTCCTACGGCGGTAATTTCGGTCTATTTTCCGGAACGTTTTTACTAGGCGCGGGCATCGCGATTGGCAACGTTCTCGTGCCGGGTATCATCAAAGCGCGCTTCCCAGAGCGGATTGGTCTCGCTACAGGCGCGTTTACAATCTCTATGACCTCGTTTGCCGCTGTTTCTGCGGCGGTGAGCTATCCGCTTTCAAAATTGCCCAATATGGGCTGGCGAAACACACTCGCGGTTTGGGTGGCGCTTGCGCTCGTCGGAATCCTCGTATGGTTGCCGCAGCGAAACCTCTCCCTGACGCAACAGTCAGCAGTACAATCAGCCTCACAAGAGCCGGAAAAATCCGTCTGGCGCACTGGGCTTGCCTGGTGGCTCACTGTACTCATGGGCGCGCAGTCGTTCTTGTTTTATTTCTTTGCGGCATGGTTACCGAGCATCGCGCTGAGCAAAGGTCTTACGCCGGAGTCGGCAGGGTATATGGCGTTTGCGTTTCAGCTGGCCACGATTCCGGCCGCGTTTGTGATCCCCTCAATCGCTACGCGGCTCAAGGATCAACGCGGGCTGATCTCCATCGTCGCGGTGCTGTATATCGCGTCGCTCAGCGGTTTGGTGTTTGCAAAATCTACTGTATTGCTCACGATTTGCGTGTTGCTCTATGGCTTTTCGACTGGGTCTTGCTTTAATCTTTGTATGCTACTCATCAGTTTGCGTACGCGAACTGCCAACCGAACCACAAGTCTCTCCGGCATGGTGCAGTCTCTTGGATATGGCTTTGGTGCGCTGGGCCCGATTCTCGGCGGATGGTTGTATGATTGGACGGGCAACTGGAATACCGCGTTTGCCTGCGTAGGGATATTGATCGTGATCATCTTTTTCTCCGGCAGACAGGCGGGCAAGAATCAATACATTTAAAAATTTAGATCATAAAAAGACCGCCTGTTCGTGAGGAACGGGCGGTTTTTTGTAAAACAAAATCTCTATTCGTGATCCAAGCCGTGGGTTGCTGCGGTCGCGCATGCGGCGTAGACCCGAGAAGCTCCGGCGCGTTTGAGCGCTACGGCGCAGGCAAGCAGCGTGCTGTGCGTGGTGGTTACATCATCCACCAATAAAATATTCATACCGCGTACGGCAGGAGAAGCAGAGAACGCCTGCAATACGTTTTTCGCGCGCTCAAATTCATTTAGCTTGGTTTGCGATTTTGTAAAGCGCGTTCGCTGCATTAGATCGTTTTGCTGCAACAACGAAAACCGTTTGCATAGATCCTGTGCAAGCAGGTCGCTTTGGTTATAAGAGCGTAACCATTGCTTCAGCGGGTGCAGCGGAACAGGGACAACGCGGTCGATTTGCCATGCCGGCGGCAGTTCGATTGCGTTGGCGAAAAATGGCGCAAGCCGCATCTGATTTTGATATTTCAGCGAGCGTATTCCATCGCGCGCGCCTCCGCGATAGCGATAGGCTGCAACGATGCCATCCAACGGTGCGGGACAAACGAGCGCAGGAGAGGGCGAGAGAGAAGCGCGGCAAGCATCGCAGAGATTGTCCGCGCCAAGCAATGTTTCGCGCCCGCAGAGCGCGCAAGCGACGTCCGGCGGATACAATGCGTCGAGCAGCATACTCATGAACGTTTTACGCGATTTGCCGTTCATACGCCCAGCGCCTTGAGTTCACTCAGACGGCTGCAAAGCGCGGTATACCTTCGATCGGTGCGGTTGTTGCTCACCATACTCATGAGTGCATCCCTGCGCCCGATGCAAACAACTTGTTTTTTCGCGCGCGTGACTGCGGTGTAAAGTAGATTTCGCGTCATCATGGGCGACGCTGCGCCAAACATCGGCAAAATTACGATTGGAAACTCGCTGCCCTGACTTTTGTGAATCGAGATGCAGTAAGCCAGCTCCAGCTCGTCGATGTGCGTATAGTCAAATACCGCCAATCTCTCATCATCAAAAATCACGCTCAATGAGTGGTCAGTTTCGTGTATCTGGTAGATTGTGCCGAGATCGCCGTTGAAAGCTCCTGTGCCGTCTTCACTGCCGCCGTTGGGCATCTTCTTTCGCCACTCAACCTTGTAATTATTCTTCATCTGCATGATACGGTCGCCCTCGCGAAAGACGGTATCTCCGCTGATGTGCTCGGTTTTATACGGTGCGGGCGGGTTGAGCGCGGACTGCAACTTGGCGTTGATGTTCCAAACACCCAGTACGCCTTTCTTCATCGGCGCTAAGATCTGCACATCCAGCAGCGGCTCGTTGGTAGCGAGCACCTCACCGGGATGCGTGCAGATATGCAGAATCCGATCGAGGATGCGATCCTGCGAGGCGACGTCTTCAAACAAAAAGTCGCTTTCCGGAACATCCAGAATCGGCGCAAATCCTTCGTTGATGCGGTGCGCGTTGGTCACGATCATGCTCGACTGCGCCTGACGGAAGATCTCGTCCAGCCGCACAACACGAATGGTTTCGCTGCTGATGATATCCCTGAGCACGTCTCCCGCGCCTACGGAGGGCAACTGGTCCGCGTCGCCGACGAGGATGAGCCGCGTGCCGACGGTGATCGCCTTAAGGAGCGCGTTCATGAGCATGGCATCCACCATGGACATTTCGTCCACGATGACCATGTCGACAAAGAGCGGGTCGTCTGCGTTGCGCAAGAACCCCTCGCCGGGAACGTATTCTAAGAGTCGATGGATGGTCTTTGCCTCGTGTCCTGTGGCGTCGCTCATGCGCTTGGCGGCGCGCCCGGTCGGCGCGGTCAGCGCGACCTCCAGCCCGATTTCTTCGAGGATGGCGGTGATGAAGCGGATGATAGTGGTTTTGCCCGTGCCGGGGCCGCCGGTGATGATCAGCGCGCCTTCGTCGAGCGCGGAAAGCACAGCGCCGCGTTGCTGATTGGAAAGCTCCAGCTTTTGCGCAGCCTGAATCGCCGCAAAGTCAAAGAACGGATTTGTAACGGGCTTTTGCGAAAGGCTCAGCAATTTTTCCGCAATATATCCTTCGATACGGTCAAAGTACGGTAGAAAAACAGATTCCGTCTCGCCGACGAATTGCTGCACCGCCTCGCCGCGCGAAAGCAATAGATCGAGTGTATCGGATAATCGATCTTCCGGTGCACCGAGCAGCTTGCTGGAATAATTGAGTAGAGAAGTCTTGGGCAAATAGGTGTGCCCGTATTCGTTCGCCGCGGTGGAGAGCGCATAGAGAAGCCCCGCGCGCAGGCGGGATTCTGACTCGGTGGAAAATCCCGCAACGTTCTGCGCAATCTTGTCCGCGGTGATAAACCCGATGCCGTCCACGTCCTTGATGATCTGGTATGGGTCTTCCTCAATCCGCGCCAGACACAGGTCTCCATAGATTTTGAAGAGTTTATAGGCCTGATTGACGGTTACGCCATATGGCTCCAGCGCAAGTAAAATATCGCGCATCATGCGGTTTTCCGTGTAGCTAGCTAGGATCATATCCCGCCGTTTCGCGCCGATACCGGGTATTTCCGATAGTCGCAAGGGGTCTTCGTCGAGTATGCTGAGCGTCTCCATACCAAATGTGCTGACAATTGCGCGCGCGGTCGCAGGTCCAACACCCTTGATGAGCCCGCTGCCGAGATAGGTTTCGATGGCGGAGAGTGTCGCCGGGGCGACGGTATGATAGGAGACGACCTTAAATTGGCTGCCATATTTGGGGTGCGAGGAATACTCACCCGTCAGCTCCAACCGCTCGCCTACATTGGCCAGCGGAAGAGCGCCGACGACGGTGAGTCTTTCCCCTTCTTCGAGGGTAAGCTCCAGCACCGTCCAACCGTTTTCGGTGTTACGGTAGATGATGGAGTTAACGACGCCCGTAATTTCTGCCATATCGTGTCCTGTCGTGTGAATTTGCGTTAATCGGATGATGTCAATTAAAAAAAAGAATCGCGCGATGCAAGTTGCACCAAACAAACAATTGCCCCCGCGCATGACGCGGGGGCTAGTTGATTTCGTTTAGAAGTCCAGTCGAGTTTCGATGTAGGCGGTGAGTTCCGCGATGGGCAAGCGTACCTGTTCCATCGTGTCGCGGTCTCGTACGGTGACGCAGCCATCGGTCTCGGTGTCAAAGTCCACGGTGACGCAGAACGGCGTACCGATTTCGTCCTCGCGGCGGTAACGTTTGCCGATTGAGCCCGTCTCGTCAAAGTCCACCATGAATTTCTTGGCGAGCTTTTCGTAAACGGCCTGCGCCTGCTCGCTCAGCTTTTTGCTCAGCGGCAGTACGGCGCACTTAAACGGCGCAAGCGCGGGGTGCAGATGAAGAACCGAGCGGACATCCCCGCCCTCCAACGTCTGTTCTTCATAGGCATTGCAGAGGAACGCAAGCGCGACGCGATCTGCGCCGAGGGACGGCTCCACACAATACGGAATAAACTTTTCGTTGGTATACGGATCGAGATACTCAAAGTTTTCGCCGCTGTGGTCGGCGTGGCTCTTGAGGTCAAAATCCGTGCGATCGGCGATGCCCCAAAGCTCGCCCCAACCGAATGGGAACATAAACTCGATGTCTGTCGTCCCCTTGCTGTAGTGCGAAAGCTCTTCCTGCTCATGCTCGCGCAGGCGGATGCTCTCGTCCTTCATGCCGAGGGCAAGCAGGAACTTGTGGCAGTAATCTTTCCAGTAGCGGTACCATTCCATATCGGTGCCGGGCGCGCAGAAAAACTCCAGTTCCATCTGCTCAAACTCGCGGATGCGGAAGATGAAGTTGCCGGGCGTGATCTCATTGCGGAAGGATTTGCCGACCTGCGCAATGCCGAATGGCAGCTTTTTACGCGTGGTGCGCAGTACGTTTTTGAAGTTCACAAAGATGCCCTGCGCGGTTTCGGGGCGCAGATACAGCTCCGACGCGGTGTCCTCAGTGACGCCCTGAAATGTTTTGAACATCAGGTTAAATTTACGGATTCCCGTAAAGTCGGTCTTGCCGCACTCTGGGCAGACGATGCCCTTTTCCTTGATGAACTCTTCCATCTGCGCGTTCGACCAGCCGTCGGGATGAACTTCCGTCAGCTTTTCCGCGGCAACATAGTCTTCGATGAGCTTGTCTGCGCGAAAGCGCGCGCGGCAACTCTTGCAGTCCATCAGCGGGTCGGAAAATCCGCCAACGTGACCGCTGGCGACCCAGGTTTCGGGGTTCATGAGAATCGCAGCGTCCATGCCGACGTTATAGGGCGACTCCTGCACAAATTTTCTCCACCAGGCGCGCTTGATGTTATTCTTAAACTCTACGCCGAGCGGGCCGTAGTCCCAGCTGTTAGCGAGACCGCCGTAGATCTCACTGCCGGGGTAGACAAAGCCGCGCCCCTTGCAGAGCGAGACGATTTGATCCATCGTATACCAGGAAGGTTTTTCCGATTGAGCTGCCATGTTAAATATGCTCCTTATTCGTCAGTCACCGCATATTATCGCAGGAAAACGGCTGTTTTGTCAAGGCGCGCAGGGGAATGCGTCGTGATGATTCAGCAAATCGAGCGCATACGCAAGCAGGAGTTTTGACACGCGAGTCGAAACAATATAAAGTAAATACAATAGCCGCTGCTTTCCGAGTGAAATCAAATGCATCATAAGGAATGTGACAAAGTCATGGAACAAAGCCTGAGCGGTATGGTAGCATTGCATAACAATATAAGGAGGATGGATTCATGAACACGTATCGGTTGAAGATTGACGGCATGGGCTGCGCGCATTGTGTAAACAAGGTGACGAGAATTCTGAAAGAGTCTGGCTTCGAGGTCGTTTCTGTAGATATGGGTGATGCAAAGATTAAGTCTGACATGAACCCCTCTACCGTACTCAAGACGGCTGGTACTGTTTTAGAGGACGAGGGATACATGCTCACCACGGTGTTGGCAGACTGAGATGATCTGGCGGCTTCGTAGAAAACGAGGCAAAGAGAAGCATGGGTAATCTACATACGGGCCATGTCGTTGTTGGCATGTCCGGCGGGGTCGATAGCGCTGTTGCCGCGCTGCTATTAAAACAGCAGGGGCACGACGTTGTCGGCGTATTCATGAAAAACTGGGAAGAAGAGGACGACGAAACGGGCGTCTGCTCCGCAGCAAGCGATTATGACGACGTCAAGAGCGTTTGCTCGGTTATCGGAATTCCCTATTATACGGTCAATTTTGCGCGGGAGTATCGTGACCGCGTATTTTCCTATTTTCTGGAAGAATATGCGCGCGGCAGAACGCCGAATCCGGACGTGCTCTGCAACTGTGAAATCAAGTTTCGAGCGTTTCTGGACTTTGCGGTCTCCACCGGAGCCGATACACTCGCGACGGGGCATTACGCGCGGCTGGATAAAACCGACGGCGTGAAGCTCCTGCGCGCAAGGGACTTGGGTAAAGATCAAACCTATTTTCTCGCGGGACTGACGCAGGATCAGCTAAAAAACGCGATGTTCCCAATCGGCGAACTACAAAAGTCGGAGGTGCGCAAGCTCGCGCAGGAATCCGGCTTGAGCAACGCCGCAAAAAAGGACTCGACGGGCATCTGCTTTATCGGTGAGCGGAACTTTAAGCAGTTTTTGATGCAATACCTACCCGCTCAGCCGGGGGATATGGTGGACGAAACGGGAAAAGTGATCGCGAAGCATGACGGGCTGATGTATTACACGCTTGGGCAGCGCAAAGGCCTCGGCATCGGCGGGCGCAGCGACGGCAGCGGCGAAAGCTGGTTTGTCATCGGCAAAGACCTCAAGCGCAATCTGCTCATCGTGCAGCAGGGCGAGCATGACGAGCTATTTTCGCTCTCGCTCGATGCGGAGAAACTCAACTGGATTGCAGGGAATCCGCCCGCAAGCGAGTTTGTCTGCACGGCAAAGTTTCGTTATCGCCAGCCGGATCAGCCAGTTCATGTCTCAATTCAGAGCGCGGGCGCGCATGTCGCGTTTGATACACCCCAGCGTGCAGTCACGCCCGGACAGTGGGTCGTGTTTTATCAAGGGGAAGAATGCCTCGGCGGCGGGCCGATCGATCGCGTGGGGCCAAAAAAGGCGATACGCATCTAGCGCATGCAAATACCATTCAAACGCCGGGTTTCCGGCGTTTTTTACGCCGAAGGGCAAGCGTAGTTTTGCATAAATGACACAATATGCGATTGTGACTGATTTGCATTTTTTTGAATTGTTTTTTATAATAGGAATATATGCAACAGAATGGTCAGAGAATTCACCCGCGGGAGCGGCTGGATTGCGCAATTGAGCTTCTTTTCGGCGCGCGCGTCGTCGCGGATGTGGGTTGTGACCACGGGCGGCTGAGCTGCGCGCTGATTCAGCGAAACGTGGCGGAACGCTGCATCGCAATCGACATCAGTGAACCGTCGCTCAAGAAGGCGGAGCGCTTGATTCGGCAGATAGGCGCGCAAGACCGCATTGAAACGCGGCTTGGCGACGGGCTCATGCCACTCATAGCAGGCGAAGCGGATGCGCTCGCCATCCTCGGTATGGGCGGCACGCTCATGACTGAAATTCTAGCCGTGAATCCACCGCTGATGGGTGCGAAAAAGTGTGTGTTGCAGCCCATGCGCGCGGCTGAAGACATTCGTCGCTGGCTCTATGAGCGTAACTATCCTGTACTAAGAGATTGTGTCGTGCTGGACGCAGGACGTTATTATCAGGTGTTTTCGGTCGGTCAGCCGCTGGTTCAAAAGCAGGAGTTGCCTGCAGGCTGGCCTGCGGAGTGTTTTTTGCTCGGCTACACGGCGTTTCTAAACCGAGAGCCGTTGATGAAGCCGCTCGCGGAACATATGTTGGCCACGACAAAGCGAAAATTAAAAACACAGTACGCCGATGCATTACTACGCCAAGCGGAGCAACTGGAACAGATTTTGACAAATTGGGAGATGAAACCATGAAAATACAGGAGCTCACCGCGACGATGGAACGCATTGCCCCGCGTGCGTTAGCGCTGGAGTTTGATAACCCGGGACTATTGATCGAGCCGGATCACACCGAGATTTCGCGCGTACTCGTCGCGCTGGATTGCACGAAGGCAGTTGCGGAGGAAGCGGTTGAGTGGGGCGCGGATCTTGTGTTGACGCACCATCCGCTGTTCTTTCATCCCGTCAAGCACATGACGTTCAGCGACCCTGCGACGGTTGCCGCCTGCATATTGCTGCGTCACGGCATCGGGCTTTACGCCGCGCACACCAATTTAGACGCGGCGCACGGCGGCGTGAACGATACGCTATGCTCGCTTTTTGGCATTCGCGAGGCGATTCCTTTTGACGAAGGCGTCGGCAGAGTGGGTACGCTGAAGGAGCCAGAGACGCTCTTGTCGTTTGCAAACCGCGCAAAGTCAGTCCTGGGTGCGCGGGTAGCCGTCGCTGGCGACGCGGAGCGGATCGTTCAGCGCGTGGCGGTGATGGGCGGCAGCGGTGGAGATTCTGTCGTACTTGCGGCGGCGCAGGGCGCAGATGTACTGCTGACCGGCGAGGTTAAGCACTCGGATGCCATCGATGCGCAGTCGCTTGGGATGAGTCTTGTAGTTGCGGGGCACTATGAAACAGAGGTAGTTGTGCTCGAACCTTTGATCAAGCGTTTACAGAACGATTGTTTTGGTGTACAATATCAGTTATCGCGTGTGGACGGGAGTCCGTTTGTGCGCCTTTGAGGAGGGAAATGCCGTGAGAAAGATGGAAGCATTATGGGCCTACCAGGAAGCTGAGGTCGCGAAGAATACCGTTGAGACGGAGATTCGTTCCACCCCTGCAAGACTCTTGCTGAACAAGCTGCATAAGCAGCTGAAAAACCAGCAGGCTGTCATTGCGAAGCTTTCCGAGGACATCGAATCATACGAACAACAAATGACAAAATTGACCGACCGCGTGAGCAAACTCGAAGAGAGATTGCAGGTTGAGAGCGCGGAACTCGACACCATTAAGCAGGACGACGAGAGCACCGCAGAGGAAATGACGGAGCTCAAGGGAGACATCGAGCGGCTCAATCGCGAAGTATCGCAGGGCGTACGCGAAGTGAGGACGCTGCTGAACGAAATCGAAAAGGCATCGGATGAATATCAAACCACAGCGCGCGCCGCGAGCAAAGCGAAGAAGGAATACGACACACTGCGCGTTCAGTGCGAAGAAGAGAGGGTAGCGCGACAAGGTGAACTGGATCGTCATGATCAAAACCTTGAAACGCTCTCCAAAACAGTCGATCCCGCGTTGCTGGAACGGTATCAGCAGGTGAAATTGCATCATGTTGTGCCGATCGCGAAAATCGTCAATAGCAAGTGCGGCGGGTGCAATATGTCCCTGCCGATGGTAATGCTGAAAAAGATTGCGACCACCGACGGAATCGTGGAATGCGAAAACTGCGGTAGAATCCTGTATCAAGTCAACGACTGACACGCATTGACAACAGAATATTGTTTTGAGTAAGAAAGGCGACCGCGCCCGCGAAAGCAGGTGAGGAAAGTCCGAGCACCACAGGGCAGAGTGCCGGGTAACACCCGGCGGAGGCGACTCCAGGGAAAGTGCAACAGAAAGAAACCGCCCGGCAACGGGTAAGGATGGAAAGGCGAGGTAAGAGCTCACCCGCGCTCCGGCGACGGAAGCGCGCTGTAAACCCCACTTGGTGCAAGATTGGTATGGGAGCATTTAATAGCGGCTCGCTACGCTCTCGGGAATCGCATGAGCCTCTCGGCAACGATTGGCCTTAGATAGATGGTCGCACTAGACAGAACTCGGCTTATTTCTTGCTCAATATTTTTTCAAAAGCATGCGCGCCTTGTGGCGCGTTTTGCGAAATGTTATAAATATCGCCACCCAAACGGCGAAACTGGGAGAAAAGATGGAAACGACGGCAACGACAACAACCAAACCAGGAATACTCAGCGGCATTCAGCCGACGAGCGTACTCACCATAGGCAATTATTTCGGTGCGCTGAAGAATTGGGCCACCATGCAGGACGAATTCGAAGCGTATTATATGGTCGCCAATCTGCACGCGCAGACGGTCAAAATGGATCCTGCGGAACTCCGCCGGCGCAGCATCGAAACCTTTGCGCTATTCCTCGCTTGCGGCATCGATCCAAATCGCTCGACCATCTTTGTCCAGAGCCATGTGCCGGAGCACACACAGCTCACCTGGGCGCTGATGTGCAACACCTACATGGGCGAGCTTTCGCGCATGACGCAGTTCAAAGAGAAGAGCGCAAAGAACACTGACAACATCAACGCAGGCCTCTTTACGTATCCTGTGCTGATGGCGGCGGATATCCTGATCTATCAGGCGAAGTACATCCCCGTCGGAGCGGATCAAAAGCAGCATGTTGAGCTGACGCGTGACATCGCGATTCGCTTCAACAACATGTATGGCGAAACGTTCGTCGTGCCGGAGCCGTATATTCCCAAGATCGGCGCACGCATCATGAGCCTGCAGGAGCCGGAGAAAAAGATGAGCAAGTCCGACCCCAATCCCAACGGATACATCCGCATCCTCGACGAGCCGGACGCGATCTTGAAAAAGCTCAAGCGCGCGGTGACGGACAGCGAGGGAGAAGTTACGGGCAATCCGGAACGCACGGGTGTCTACAACCTGCTTTCGATCTACTCCGCCTGTACGAACGGAAGCATCGAAAACTCGGTCGCGCATTTCGAAGGCAAAGGCTATGGCGACCTCAAGAGCGGCGTCGCGGAGTCGATCATTGAAACGCTCCGCCCGATTCAGACCGAGTATGCGCGTCTGCTTGCCGACAAGGCGTATCTCACCGAGACGATGAAACACGGTGCAGAAATTGCTTCGGCAACCGCGCGCAAGACCGTCAGCAAGGTCTACCACAAGATGGGGTTTGACTCGTTCAAGGCATAGGTAACACAAGCGACGGAAGGAATTCCGTCGCTTTTTTTCAGGATTGGAGGTAGACCGATGATATCACACGAGGCATTTGGTGCGCTTAAGGAACGTGCGCTGAGAATCGGCTGTTCTTCGTTTACCTACCTGGAATACGAAAGCGTGAAGTCTTATGACGTCCTCGCTGACTCGGATTCGCTGATACTGCTTGCTGGCTTTAAACCGGAAGCGGATATTCGGGATTTGCAGTGGGCGGCAAAGGAACCGGGCGCGGTCATCGCTGCGGCGAAGCGCGGCGGAAAAGAAACGCTCGTTACGTTTGTACCTGAATCTTGGAAAGCAAGATTCGTGAAAAGCGGCTTTAACGAGTTCGGCATTTTGCGCGAATATTGGATTAGACAACTGAAAGCATCCTATGAGCCGAAACCTGCCTGCGAACCGATTTTACTTTCGGAAGCGGAGGAGGCAGCCGCTGTTTCGCAAAGCTGCCGCCTGCAAAGCCGGGAGTTCTTTGGAGAAACAAGGGAGAGTATCATCGCATGGATGACCGGCTGTGATCCGCAGGCGCTGGCCGGAGGATCGCGACACGAGACCGTGCTAGCCTGCCGAAACGGCAGCAGAATGATCGGCATCGTCAGCACGTCGTTATACGGTTATGACGGAAAATCCGGCCCGATCATTTGGATACGGGAGGTTGCCGTTTTGCCGGAGTTTCAGGGCGAAGGCTATGGCAGGGCTTTGGTTGAGAGCGCGCTGCAATACGGGCTTGATCACGGAGCGACGCGCGCTTTCTTGCTGGCGGACGACTGCAACACGAGCGCAATTGTGCTCTACCGAAAAATCGGCTTTGAGCCGAGCGAGGACGATGTGCAGATCGATCTGGTCTATCAGCCATAATGGGATTAACGCAACAAATAACGCCGCCTCCGACTGATCGGAAGCGGCGTTTTGCTTGACATGTTTTAATTTACGCGAGGAGTTTTTCCAGTGTCGCGAGTTTCACACAGACGCAGAAGACCTCCATCGCCAGCTTGACTTCAGAAATCGGCGGGTAGGAAGGCGCAATGCGCAGGTTGGTATCCTCGGGATCGACGCCGCCGGGATAGGTGGCTCCCGCGCCGGTGAGCGCCACGCCAACGTCCTTGCTGAGCGCGACTACTCGCTTGGCGGTGCCGGGCATGAGGTTGACACTCACGAAATAGCCGCCGAGCGGACGGTGCCAGCTCGCGATTTCGAGCGGATCGATCTCTTTTTCCAGCGCCTCGCAGACGAGGTCAAATTTTGGCTTCATGAAAGCGGCGTGCTTCTTCATATGCGCATGGGTGTTTTCTGCGTTTTTGAGGAAGCGCACATGCATTAGCTCATTCACCTTGTTTGGGCCAATGGTCTGGAAGGTCATCAGGCTCAGCATATATTTGATGTTTTCCACGCTTGCAGCCATGCAGGAGACGCCCGCGCCCGCAAACGTTACCTTGCTGGTAGACGCAAACTCATATACGAGGTCGGGATTGCCCGCCTCGCGGCAAAGACCGATCATATCCGGGAACGGGATGTCGTCGCCCTCGAAGGTATGGATGCAATACGCGTTGTCCCACATGAGTGCGAAATCCGGCGCGGCGGGGCGCAGAGCAGCGATGCGCTTGCAGGTCTCCAGCGGGAAGACATAGCCGTCGGGGTTGGAAAACTTCGGCACGCACCACATGCCCTTGACGGAAGCGTCTTTGACGAGCTCTTCCACAAGATCCATGTTTGGCCCTTTTTCATCCATCGGCACGGGAACCAGTTCCATGCCGAAGCTCTTGCTGACGTTGAAGTGGCGGTCGTAGCCGGGGAAGGGACAGAGAAACTTAATCTTCTCCTCTTTCGCCCAGGGACGGACGCTGTTCTTAAGGCCGTGGGTGTAAGCCTTTGCGATCAGGTCGTACATGAGTTGCAGGCTCGCGTTGTTACCGAGGATCACTTCTTCCGGCTTACAAAACAGAATGTCCGCGAATAACTTACGGCAGGAAGGAAGCCCCGCCAGCTCGCCATAGTTGCGCGTGTCCATGCCGTCCATGTCAAAATTGCCGTCATCAAGCGTGTGAAACAGATCGTTTGATAACGCGAGTTGCGCGGTTTCGGGTTTGCCGCGGGTGAGATTGAGGTTGAGTTTATTGCCGCGCAGAGCCTCGTAGTCCTGTTGTACGCGGGTCAGTTCCGCTTGGAGAGCCGCTTTGTCCAAATCCGAGTAACGCATGATTGAATTCTTCCTTTCGAGCGAGTATGAAATCGCCCGAGACCGTCAGTTCGCGGAATCGGGCGAATAGAATGGTTTGGTTTTTATGCTACTTCAACCAATCGCGTAATGCAATTCTTTTTTTCGCATAGCCAATAGATTTTTCTGCAATCTTATGCAAAGAAATTCAACTATGATTTCCCCAAGCGCTTTTTCATCGTCTTTTCAGTTGCGCTCAAAATGGTTACACAACTATTTTATGGATTAAGAGTTATGCCTTACCTAACCGCTTCTTCATTGTCTTTTCGACTGCATTGAGAATGTTTTCATAACCTGTGCAGCGGCAGAGATGCCCGGAGAGCTGCTTTCGGAGCTCTTCGCGCGTGTATTCTTTGCCGGTTTCCAGCACTTTCACTGCGGTCATGATGAACCCCGGCGTGCAAAATCCGCATTGTACGGCGGCTTCGTCCACAAACGCCTGCTGAATGTCGCTGAGCTCGCCATCGGGGCTGAGCAGACTTTCCAGCGTGCGAATGTGTTTTCCTTCCGCCCAGACAGCGAGGTAGATGCAGGAGTTAAAGCACTCTCCGTCGATGATGACGTTGCAGGCGCCGCATTCGCCGACCTCGCAGCCCTTTTTGACCGAGGTGAGGCGATAGTCGTTTCTTAACATATCCGTCAGCGAGGCGCGGACGTCTACATACGTTTCTACGTCCTTGCCGTTAATGTTACACTTGACCAGTTTCTTTTCCATATTAAAACACACCTCCTGCGCGCTCGACGGCGGCGCGTAAGCCGCGGCGGGCGGTCTCGCTAATGATCTGCTTACGGAAGTCCGCGCTCGCGCGCCAGCTGGTGCGCGGGTTGACGTCGCTTAGCACCGCGTCTCCGATGAGCGCAATGGTTGCCTCGTTGACCGGCTGTCCGTTCACTGCGGCTTCGGCAGATCTGGCGCGCATCGGCACCGGCCCCGCGACGCCGTAAGAAATACGCACGCGCTGAATCGTTTTTTTATCCGCGCTGAGCACTACGTTGATCGAGCAGCCGATGGTCGCAATGTCCATGGCGTTTCGCATGGTGTATTTGATGTAGTAGCCAAAGCAGTTTTCGTAGCTTTCCTTGGGGATGAGAATGCCAGTAAGCAGTTCGCCGGGCGCAAGATCGACCTTGCCGACACCCTTATAGAAATCATGAATGCTGATTTTTCGCATGCCGTTGACCCCGGTGATCTCCAGCATTGCGTCGTAAGCTACCTGCGTGGAGGCGGTGTCCGCGCTGGTGACGCCATTGCAAATGTTGCCGCCTAGGGTGCCGACGCTTCTGAGCTGTGGGCCACCAACGGTGTCGGCCGATTCGCCGAGAGCCGGCATATATTGCTGTAACAGCGGGCTATTCGTCGCGTGGGAAAAGCTCGTCATGGGACCGATGCGTAGTGCGCCGTCGGGGTCAAGCGTCACCTCGCGTAGCTCGTCGAGCTTAAAGAGGCTGATGAGCTCTGCGCCGGCGAGTTTGCCTTCGCGCATTTTGATCAATATATCGCTGCCGCCCGCAATCAGAACTGCCGACGGATGCGCCTGCATGAGTTCAACGGCGTTTTGTACGCTGGTTGCCTCATATAAAGCGGAAAAATCATACATACTTCGTCAGCTCCTTTCTTATAACATGCCTTCCTCTTTGAATCGCTCAAAGAGGATATGCGGCGTCATGGGCGTTTGGTTGATTGCAACGCCGGTTGCGTTGAGAATCGCGTTGCGGATGGCGGGCGCTCCCGGGCAGGCGGGCGGTTCGCCGAGTGCCTTTGTGCCAAAGGGGCTAGTCGGCTCAAAGTTTTCCACAAACTCCGCCTTGAGATCCGGGTGATCCATCATGGTGCAGAGCTTGTAGTCGAGCAGGTTATTGTTCAGCGGCTTGCCGGTCTTGGGGTCAAAGAGCAATTGCTCGCCCATGCCGTAACCGATCCCCATGCTCATGCCGCCGTGTACCTGCGCTTCCGCGAGTTGTGGATTGATCAGTCTGCCGCAATCGTGAACGTTGATCATGCGCAGCAGTTTGACTTTACACATGGGAATATCTACCTCTACTTCGGCAAAACCGCAACCGAAGGAATAGGCGTTGCTCTTGATCTGCGTGGTGCCTTCCGCGCTGAACTGCTCCGCCTGATCGAGGGAGTAGAGCGCGCTGGTCGCCAGCTCGTCGATGTTCATCAAGAGTTCGCTGCTTGCCTTGTCGATCACGCGGCCGTCGACGATGTCGATCTGCTCCGCGGGTTTGTTCGTCAGGTACGAGGCGTAGTTGAGTAGCTTGTTTTTCAGCTGAGTTCCGATGTTATGGATCGCGAAACCCGCGACGTAAGTCTGGCGGGAGGCGTAAGCACTCGTGCCAAACGGGGTCGTATCTGTGTCCTGCGTGGAGACGACGTGCACCTTTTCCATCGGAATGCCGACCGTATCCGCGACCATCTGCGCAAACACGGTGTCCGCGCCCTGGCCGATCTCGGTTTCACAGATGTGCAACTGCACGGAACCATCCTGATTCATGACCATGCGGCAGCTGCTGGCTTCCAACGCGATGGGCCAGACGGCGGTGTTGTACCAAAAGATCGCCATGCCGACGCCGCGACGGATGGGTCCGGTTTGATTGGCGTATTCCGCGTGCAGGCGGTCATAATCCATATAGGCTTTGCCTTTGGCGATGCACTGATTCAGGCTGTCGAAATAGTTGCAGTTCTTGGAGAACGCATCGACATAACCGACCGGCATCATGTTCATCTGGCGCACTACGACGGAATCCATTCCGAGTGCCTTCGCCGCGTCTTCGACGCTGCTCTCGATTGCGAACGACACCTGCGGGATACCGTAGGCGCGCATTGCGCCCGCCGCGGGTAGGTTGGTGAACACGGTGTACGCGTCTACTTTTGTTGCGACTGCATCCACATAGATCTGCTTGAACGCATTCGCGCCCTTGGCGCAGATGCCGTGGCCGTGGCTCGCGTAGCCGCCCTGATTGGAATACGCTTCCATCTGGCGCGCGACAAAACGTCCGTCCGGGCGTGCATAGGTGACGATGTGGTAGCGAATCGCGTGGCGTACGCGGTTGCTGATAAAGGTTTCTTCGCGGCTGACGTCGAGCTTCACGAGCCTGCCGCCGACCTGCTGGCTGCAGAATCCGCAGAGCGGTTCATACAGCGCATCCTGCTTGTTGCCAAATCCGCCGCCGATATATGGCTTAATCAAGCGTACGCTGCCCCAGGGGAGTCCAAGCGCCTGCCCGCAGATGCGGCGCACGATGTGCGGAATCTGCGTGCTGGAAACGATGACGATCTTGCCCGCCTGTTCTTCGGCGTAGCAGATGTGGTTTTCGATGTGGCAGTGTTGTACGATTGGCGTATCATACCAGCCCTCGATTTTCACGAGACCCGGTTCCGTAATCGCTTCGTCAAAATTACCGACTTCGTAGTTTGTGCGCCCGAGGATGTTGTTTTTGAATCTCTCGTGCAGCTGAGGCGCTCCGTCTTTCATGGCTTCCTGCACGTCCAGTACAAAGGGATATTCTTCATATTCCACTTTGAGCGTGCGAATGCCCTGTTCCGCCGCGACCTCGTCCTCGGCAATGACCACGGCGACATCGTCACCATAGTAGCGCACATGACGATTCAGCAGCAGACGGTCGGCAACGTCCTGATGATGCGGGTCGGTCGACCAGGGATGCCCCGCCGTTGGGAAGGGTAGATTTGGCACGTCAAAACAGGTCAGCACCTTCACTACGCCGGGGATTTTCTCGGCGGCGCTGGTGTCGACGGATTTGACCATACCGTGGGCAATGGTCGAGTGGTAAATTTTTACGATGAGTGCGCTTTTGTCAACCAGGTCGTCCGTAAAACGCGCACGGCCGGTTACCTTGTCGAATGCGTCTACGCGCTTGACGCTTTGTCCAAC
>Ga0302289_1000417_pt1 | contig 19443 bp, 20 predicted proteins | sample III_Fen_N1_2_FD_194552 | JGI IMG/M metagenome (GOLD analysis project Ga0302289, IMG submission 194552) | Peat permafrost microbial communities from Stordalen Mire near Abisko, Sweden - III_Fen_N1_2 | ecosystem: Environmental > Terrestrial > Soil > Wetlands > Permafrost | place: Sweden: Abisko... | reverse complement strand
TGAAACTCAAGACCCTGCCTTTGGTCTGCCGGCTTTCTGGATCGAGTCCCACATGAAGGATCAGGCCAGCATGTTGGGCTACACCGTGGTGGATACCAGTACCGTGGTGGCTACCCATTTGAATCACGTCATTCTTTCCCATGCTGCCGAACTGCTGGGGCGTCAGGAAACGCAAGCCTTGCTGGACCACGTTGCCAAAGAATCACCCAAGCTGGTCGAAGACCTGGTACCCAAGCAAGTGTCCCTGTCGGTGGTGCAGCGTGTGCTGCAAAACCTGCTGGAAGAAGGCGTTTCCATTCGCGACATGCGAACCATCATCGAAACGCTGGCCGAGTACACGGTTCGCACCCAGGATCCGCTGGAATTGACCACCCAGATTCGTATCGCCATGGGCAGAGCCATTGTTCAGCAGATTTTCCCCGGCAACACCGAATTGCAAGTCATGGCCCTGGAGCCGAGTTTGGAACGGATTCTGACTCAGGCCCTGGGTACCGGCGGAGATGCTGGTGCCATTGAGCCAGGGCTGGCTGACACCTTATTGCGGGAAACCGCCAGCGCAGCGCAGAAACAAGAAGATCTTGGTTCTCCTGCCGTGTTGCTTGTTCCCGGTTCTTTGCGCTGGTTGCTTTCCCGCTTCCTGCGCCGTGCCGTACCCCAACTAAAGGTGATCGCCAATGGCGAAGTACCTGATTCCCGCACCATCAAGGTGACGACGATTATTGGAGCCAACAAATGACAGTCAAACGCTTCTACGCCGATACCGCCAGAGAATGCCTGCGGCGAGTGAAAGATGAACTTGGCCCCGACGCCATCGTGGTGTCCAACCGTGCTGTTGACGGGGGCGTGGAAATTACAGCAATGTCAGCGGACAGCTTGGATGCCATTTCCCGTCAGGCAAGCGTAGAGACGGTCGTCACCTCTGCTGTCGCCAATGGCGCACCGCGGGTGGCAAGTACGCCCCGTCCTCCCGAGCGCAGTCCGTTTCCACCTCGGGCAGAAGCGAGCAGCGACGATTACACGGTGAATCTCACAGCAAAAGCTCGCAAGCAACCTGCCGTCAAAAACTGGCAGCCACCTGTGCATCAGCCGGACGTGATTGATGACAAGCCCCGTCTGCGCCCTTTGCCGCCGAAGGCAAAAGTCAGCCGGGAGAGTGTGCCCAGCAGCGCCCAAGTGGCAGCAACGCTGAAGACGGCACTGGAAGAAGGGGAGCGCATAGCCGCCCAGCCCAGTAACGACGGTCGTGTTAATGAGCTGTTGCTGGAAATGCAGTCCATCAAGGGCATGCTGGAGCAGCAGTTGGCAGGCTTCGCTTGGGGGGAAATGTCAAAGAATGCCCCTATGCGCGCTTTGCTGCTTTCTGAAATGCTGGAAGCGGGGTTTTCCGGTCAATTGGCGCGGCGTCTGACCTCTGAGTTGCCTTCTGAAATGGGTTTGGAAGAAGGACGGAAGTGGTTGATGTCCTCCCTCAATCGTCGCCTGCGCACCTTGGGTAATGAGGGTGACCTGATTGATCGCGGTGGCGTCTATGCCCTTGTTGGCCCCACTGGCGTCGGCAAGACAACGACAACGGCCAAATTGGCAGCGCGCTGTGTCGTCCGCTATGGTGCCGAGAAGGTGGCCCTGTTGACGACCGATAGCTACCGGATCGGTGCCCATGAACAGCTGCGCATCTATGGTCGCATTCTTGGTGTGCCCGTCCATGTAGTGCGGGATGGCGAAGACTTGCGCCATACCCTGGCCGACCTCAAAGACAAACACATGGTGCTGATTGACACGGTCGGCATGAGTCAGCGGGACCGCATGGTGGCGGAGCAAGCCGCGATGTTGATGCGTGCCGGTGAGGTCAATCGCCTTTTGCTGCTCAATGCCACCAGCCGTGGTGACACGCTGGACGATGTGATCCGGGCCTATGCCGGTGAAGACCTGACCGGTTGCATTATCACCAAAACCGACGAAACCTCTGCGTTGGCCCCTGCTGTTGATGCCTTAGTGCGCCATGGCCTGTTGTTGGCGTATATGGCCAATGGACAGCGGGTACCCGAGGACCTGCACTTGCCCAATCGCAGCTATCTGCTTCATCGCTCCTTCAAGCAGCCGATTGCCGGTTCCCCTCATCGTTTGCGTGAAAACGAAGTTGGTATGGTCATGGCTCGCCAAGGCGGCCCTGGTGCTGCCATGAGTAAGCGCAATGAGGGAACTCACCTTGGCTGAACAGAGTGCGGTGGATCAGGCAGCAGGCTTACGCCGTCTGTTTGGTAACCGCAGCGCCCGTAGCGTTTCCTTCGTTCATACCCGACGTAGGCCGGGTAGTGCCATGAATGTGGCGCGGACGGCGAATGTTCTTGCGTCCCATGGCCATCAGGTCATCATCGTGGATGAGTATGCGGGGCCTGACAGCGTCACTGCCATTACCGGGCAGACTGCGGATTTTGATTTGTTTGACGCATTTATCGGCGATTGCAGCCTGGAAGACACCTTTATCAAGGCAACTGCAAAAATCACGGTGGTTCCTGCGGTACGGGCTGCCCGTGAGTTTGGCGTGGGAGAGGTGGATATCGAGCAGCGGATGGCAGCCTGCCTGTCAGAGTTGGGGGTCAAAGCCGGTTTTGTCCTATTGGATAGTGGTGTGAGGCAGGGTGATGTTTCGCAGCTTGCCAGGGCCGCAGACCATCTTGCCTTTGTCACCAGGCCAGTGGGTTCTTCCATAACGGATACCTATGCCCTGATCAAGACTCAGCGGGAAAGAGCTGGACGGCAGCTCATTCAGTTGGTGCTGGAAGGTTCTGGCGCTGAGTCGGGTGCCAGGGATTACCGCACAATTTTCCAGAATATTCAGGCCACAGCGCATAAACATTTGGACGTAAATCTGAATCTATTGGGTACCCTGGATAGCGATGGAGTGAACGACCTTGCCGATGGATTGCTCACGCGCTTGTCGCCAGCTTCACCAAAACATGCTCGTGGCGGTAATGTCGTGCGTTTGCGAGGAATGTTCGGCCCCTCGGGGCTGTTTGAATCGGTGGTATAGTCCGACGGAATTTCAACCCGATTTCCGAGCGTAATCGCCGTCCCAGATTGATGTATACCGCCCAAGGCTCGCTGGACCGTAGTCAGCTAGTCACCCAATATGCTCCGTTGGTAAAACGCATCGCCTTTCATTTGATGGCGAAGCTGCCGGCTAGCGTCCAGGTTGACGACTTGATTCAGAATGGCATGCTTGGGCTGCTTGACGCTCTCGGGCGCTATGAAGAAGGTCTTGGGGCCCAATTCGAAACCTACGCCGTGCAGCGCATCCGTGGTTCGATGCTTGATGGCCTCCGGGAAAACGACTGGTTGCCACGGGGCGTGCGCAGAGAAATGCGGCGTGTGGAAACCGCCATCCAGAAGCTGGAGCATGAACACGGTCGCCATCCTTCGGAAACGGAACTGGCCGGTTCCCTTGGCATGAGTCTGGATGAGTATCAGAAACTGCTTCTTGAGGCGCGAGGCCACCAGTTGGTTTATCTGGAGGACTTGACCGATGCCGGTGATGATGACTATCTCGACCGGCATCTGGCCAGCCCGGTTCTCGACCCTTTGGCTGCCCTGGAAGATGCCAGCATGCGAGCAGCCTTGGCAAAGGCTATTGCCGCACTGCCGGAACGAGAAAAACTGATGATGGCTTTGTACTATGAGCAGGACTTGAACCTACGGGAAATCGGTGAAGTCATGGGTGTTACCGAGTCTCGGGTCTGTCAACTGCATAGTCAGGCTGTTGCCCGATTGCGGGCAACCATTGTTGGTGATGGTGGTGAAGGCTCAAAAGAAAAACCTCTGGCCAAAGCTCGCCGGGGTCGTAAACCCAAGGCTGCGTAAAGGAAACTGAACTCATGGATCTGATCAGCGTTCTTGGTCTTCTGCTTGGCATCAGCGCCATCATCGGCGGTCAGATATTAGAGGGCGGGCATGTTGGCTCATTGATTCAGCCCACCGCTTTCCTAATTGTTATTGGCGGGACTGTTGGCGCTGTTCTCGTGCAACACCCGCTACGGGTAATGATGAAAGGTCTTGGGTTGATGCGTTGGGCTTTTTTCCCTCCGGTTATTGATGCAAAGGGCTTGATTGATCAATTAGCCCATTGGAGTCATCTTGCCCGCAAAGAGGGGCTGCTGTCCCTGGAGAACCAGATGCAGAGCATGAGTGACCCCTTTTTGAAAAAAGGACTGCAATTACTGGTGGATGGGGCGGAACCGGAACGGTTGCGGGAGGTAATGGAAGTGGAAATTACCTCCTATGAAGATGATGTGAAGATGGCGGCCAAGGTTTGGGAAGCCGCCGCAGGCTACTCGCCAACCATGGGGATTATCGGTGCTGTTATGGGGCTGATTCATGTGATGGAAAACCTGTCGGATCCATCAAAGCTGGGGGCTGGTATTGCTGTTGCGTTCGTCGCCACCATTTATGGATTGGTGACGGCAAATTTGATTTGCCTGCCCGTTGCGAAGAAGCTGATGACTAATTTGGCCCGGATAGTCAATCAGAAGGAAATGTTTGTTGATGGCCTTGTTGGGATTGCCAATGGTGATAACCCTCGCATCATTGAAAGCCGCTTGCAGGGCTACCTCATTGACTGAATAAGAACATGGCCCGCCGCCGCAAACAGGAAGAAGAACACGAAAACCACGAGCGGTGGCTGATTTCCTATGCGGACTTTATTACATTGTTGTTCGCATTTTTTGTGGTCATGTATGCCATTTCGTCTATCAACGAAGGCAAGTATCGGGTGCTTTCGGATGCGTTGAACTCGGCATTTCGAACGGTTCCCGGGGATACCAGTGGGGCTCAGGCTGTTGTGAATCCCAATGCACCGACACCCGTTGCAATTCCTATGCGGCGGCCCCAGCCCTCACTTAAAACGGATGAGGCATCCCGTATCAATCGGGAAAAAGTGCGCAATATGGCGAAGGAAATCAACGCCATCCTTGCGCCATTAGTGCAAGAAGGTAAGGTTAGGGTAACGGAAGGTGCTCGCGGCATTACGGTGGAAATTAACGCCAGCGTGCTGTTTGCTCCTGGGGATGCACGCCTTGATCTGGTTGCAATCAAAGCATTGACTGCCGTTGCTCGAGTAATCGCACCGTCGACTTTTCCGGTCATCGTAGAAGGCCACACCGATAACATTCCCATCAGCAACGTTTTGTTTCCTTCTAATTGGGAACTGTCAGGAGTTAGGGCATCCAGCGTGGTGCGGTTATTTATCGACAATGGTGTTGATCCTCGTCGCCTTACAGCCACAGGCTACGCAGATCAGCGGCCGATAGCAGACAACTCGACTCCGGATGGCCGTCAGCGGAATCGACGGGTGGCAATCACCATTGAGTCGCAAAATCCTGATACGCCAGTCGAAGTGAATGTATCCCCTTGACGCATCGGGCGTCGAGAGAATGTTATCGGGTTTTATGGAAGAGTGATCTGCTGCAATAGCAGATCAGGCGCTGCCTAGCGTGCGACCGTGCCCTAAGGTTTTGGTCTGACCATCACGGCCATAGGTAGCAGGTTGATTGGCTTCAGCCATCAGCGTTTGAATGGCAGCCTGATTATTGCTGAGTCGTTCAGCAATTAAGCGGCCATTGGTGTTGTTCAGACTTTTGGCCTGCTTGGCCAAGTCAAGGCAAGTAGCCCAGAGTGCGCGGCATTTTTCGTTTTGCTGAGCTATCCAAGCCGTCAATTCCTGGGGAATCAGGCTGATTCCTGACTCGACCATCAATTCAGTCCTTTTGTCGCTGAGTTGGGCCAATTCTTCAACAAGCTTTGTTTTTGCAGCATTTACTGGCGCAAGTTCATCCCTGCCGCCTTTGACGAGAGTCAGTTGTTCTTCTTTGAGCAAGCTGATGAATTTTTCAATCAGAAGCTTCTCTGCTTCCAGTTGAGTAAAAAAAACAGCAGTTTGCATTGGAGTAGCCATGGTTAATCAATCAGGCTTCTGGGCGATTGCGAAGCATCTGCTTGACGTTATCAAGGAGACCATCAGCAATTTTTTCAGGGTTGATCTTAAAGCGGCCTTCAGAAATTGCCTGCTTGATTTCCTTGACGCGATCAGAGTTGACTACAGGCGTATTGGCGACAACATTCTGTACGGCTTGCAAATGCTCGGTCGATGTAACTTGGGTCTCTGCAACGGCAGCGCTGGGCACTTGTTGCTGTGCTGGCGCTTGCTGTGCCGATGCACGGGAAGACGACGCGGCAGCTCCGCCGGGAAGCCCGGGGGTCGTTGGTGTCGAGTTATTGATTTTCACAGGAAATTCCTTTCCACTCAGGGAGTTCTTGTCTGATTAACGGCATCCCGAGTGGAAACTTTAGGAAGTCGATCAGGCAATATGAAAGTCACATTCTACGTTAAATCAGTTAGTTATTTCTACGATTCCACCGGGCTTGGCGATGCCGCTGACGATTTGTCCGTTGGGTAGTCGGGCTCTGACCACTTGCTCTTCACTGGCACCTGACAAGGCTTGGCCTTCGCTGGATACGCTAAAGCCATTACCCCTGCTGATGACAGTAATCCTTTGACCCTGCTGGATGATCAAGGGGAGGCGCAATGCATCAGTGCGCAGGGGCTGGCCGGCTATCAGTGAAACATTCAGGGTCTTTCCCAGCGCCTGCTGAGGGTTGTCCAGCAAGTTTCCCGGGAACTCGGTGAGGTCGCCCTGTCGGACTTCAATATCGGCTTCCGTCAAAATTTGCCCCGCACCCAAATTGCGGCGAATTACAAGATAACTACCTTGTATCTTGACTTGAACAGGCACGTAAATTGACCAACTTGCCCCTGACTGGCATTGGACGGTCAGATTGGTCCTTCCCCAGAGGCGGCCATTGTCATGCTTCACCAGAAAGGATGAGCAAGGTTGTAGCTGGTTTGATGGGTCGATGCTTCCAACCGTAAAGGTAGCAGTGCCAGGCAACCCCCTGGTCTGAATCCGCAAAAAATCCTCGGCCGCTTTTTTAACAGGCATTGGATCCTGGTAAGCGTAGCCGATGGTCGAAACTAACGACAGTAGGCAGATGAGTCCGAATCGGTTCATGCGGCCATTCAAGCATGGCGAAACAATGGTTGATAGGTTCAAAACCGAGCAATTAGTCTGGCACTTCACCGCGGTGGCAAGCGGCAAGTTTTGCCGAAAGCCGCGTTAATCGCGGCAATGGCAAAGAAAGCGGCAAATTTAAATCTTATAAATGGTCTAGAAATGGCTTAACCACGCGGTTCTTCGTAATGGCATAAATTGTGCATTACGACAGTTGTCTGAATTTCTTTAGCCAACACATCATGATCGATCGACTGGACCTAGAACTGCGTACTGAGCAAACAGCGCTGAATCTTCGTGCCTATCGGCAGGAGCTGTTGGCGTCAAATATTGCGAATGCTGATACGCCCTATTTCAAGGCTAAGGATATTGATTTCAAAAGTGCTTTTGAAAATATCTTGGCTGGTCGTGGCGCGGGCGGTATCGGAAATGTTGATCTGGCAAGGACTTCGCCCGCTCACATTGCTGGTCAGGGTACCGGGCTTTATGAGCCACAGGCAAAGTATCGGACTGAATATCAAGGTGCAGTGGACGGCAATACAGTCAATATTGATGTGGAACGCAGTGCTTTTGCCGAGAACTCGATTCACATGGAAGCAATGCTGACCTTTATTAAGGGCAGCCTGAAAGACATGCAAACCGCCATTCAAGGGCAATGAGGTAAGTCATGTTTAATGTTTTCAATATTTCTGGATCAGCGCTGACAGCACAGTCAGCCCGACTTAATGCGGTGGCCAGCAACTTGGCCAATGCAGACAGCGTGGTCGGTGCAGATGGCAAGCCCTACCGTGCCAAGCAGGTGGTGTTTCAAGCAACACCCATGGGCAATGATGGCGGAAATGGCGTTCGTGTCACTCAGGTAGTTGAAAGTGCAGCACCCTTGCGCATGACCTACGACCCGGCAAGCCCTGCCGCGAATTCGGATGGTTACGTGGCAATGCCCAATGTGAATGTGGTGGAAGAAATGGTGAACATGATCTCCGCCTCCCGTGCATATCAAACCAATGCCGAAGTGATGAGTGCGACCAAGTCGCTCATGCTCAAGACTTTGGCGATTGGTCAGTAAGACTAATAAGGGGAAGCTAAATGGCAACGTCCAGCACAATCTCAAGCGATGTCTTGTCTGCTCTAAATGGATCGAGCAGTTCAAGTTCCTCATCAAGTACTTCATCCACTGCCGATACAAAGAATCAGTTCCTGACACTGCTGACAACGCAGTTGCAGAACCAGGATCCGCTGAATCCCATGGATAACGCGCAGATGACTTCACAGCTGGCACAAATCAGTACCGTGGATGGCATTACCAAGCTGAACTCGACATTGCAGACTTTGCTCGATAACACCAGTGCCACCCAGGCCGTACAGTCAGCCGGGTTGATTGGCAAAGGTGTACTGGTTCCTGGCAGCGGCCTGAGCTTGAGTAGCAGCCAAGCCGCGGGTGGCTTTGAGTTGGCGGGCAATGCGGACGTGGTCAAGCTGACGATCAAGGACAGTAATGGCGCCGTAGTGAGGACCGTTGATTTGGGCTCCAAACAACAAGGTATGCAGACCTTTACCTGGGATGGCAAGAATGACGCTGGAGCGGTGGCTGCCGATGGCAATTACACTTTCAGCATTGATGCGACCCAAGGCACTAGCTCGATTAAGGCAACCAATCTGCAGTTGGGCGCAGTTGGCAGTATTTCAGGCAAGGGAAGCAGCATGACGATCAATGTGACCGGCGTTGGCAGCTTTGCGATGTCAGACATTCGCGAAATTATTTGACCGTTAGCAAGTCAGGAGAAGCATCATGGGATTTCAGCAAGGATTAAGTGGCCTGAACGCAAGTTCCCAAGCCCTTGGCGCCATTGGTAACAACGTTGCAAACTCGGGAACTGTCGGTTTTAAATCGGCAACTGCTCAATTTTCCGATGTCTACGCCGCATCCTTGCAAGGTGCTGGGGCAAGCCAGATTGGTATTGGTACTGCTGTTGCGAACATCGCGCAAGAGTTCTCCCAGGGAAATATTACTTCCACCAACAATCCCCTCGATATCGCCATCAACGGCTCCGGGTTTTACCGGATGCAGAATACGGAAGGTGTGGTTACCTATACCCGTAATGGCCAGTTCCAGGTAGACAAGAACGGTTTCATCATCAATTCGGCCGGAAGCCAACTGACTGGTTATATGGCAAATGCCAATGGCGTGATTAGCACTTCCAATGCAACACCAATTCACGTTGATACTTCTTCATTAAGTCCCCAAGCAACAGGAACTGGTACGCCGGCAACCGGCTTGGTTCTCGGGCTGAATCTCGACTCTCGTAAAACGCCTCCCTCAGGCTCTATTGCAGCGAGCGTGACAGGCTCCGCCCTGGGTGCCTCAATCGACCTGACGGCGGGCCCCGCAGCATTTGACGTCACCATCAATGGTTACAGTACGACTGCATTAAACATGCAGCCCGACCCTGCTGATCCGACTACAAAGATTCCAACCGATTTGACAGTTCCAGCCGGCACCTACACGCCGACATCATTGGCGGCCATTGTGCAAACAAGGATCAATTCGGTATTGCCATCTGGTACATCAGTCACCGTAGCTCCCGATGCGACGGGGAGCTTAGTCATTACCGCTGTTCCTGGTGGGACAGGGTCATCGGTGAGCGTGAATGATATTGGTGGTGCCCTCATGGGGGCGGGTGTTACATCGACAGTAGTTGGTGCCGATGCTTTTAATCCCAGCAACCCTTTGACATACACAAGCACAACGTCCGGCACTGTCTATGACTCATTGGGTAATCCCCATACGCTTGGCCTGTACTTCGTCAAAGCGGCAACGCCCAATCAGTACAACGTATATACCAACCTGGATGGTGGTACTCCGACTGCGGCTTCGACCATTAACTTTTCAAGTACCGGCGCCCCGACACCACTAACGGCCTTCACGATTCCTCAGTCTTTTACTGTGACCACGGGTGGCTCGACTCCGCTGACGTTCAATCTTGACCTGACATCAAGTACCCAGTACGGAAGTGTTTTTGGTGTCAACTCGATTGCGCAGGATGGCTACGCTTCTGGAACCTTGACCGGTTTGAATGTTTCATCAGATGGCACACTGCAAGGAAAGTACAGCAACGGTAAAACTCGTGATTTAGCTCAGATCGTTTTGTCCACCTTCAAAAATGCTAACGGTTTGCAGTCTGTTGGGGGTAATCAGTGGCAAGAAACAGCAGCCTCCGGTCAGCCACTTACCGGAACACCAGGAAGCGGCATCAATGGTGTTCTGCAATCTAAATCGGTTGAAGAATCCAACACGGATTTGACCGCAGAGTTGGTCAACATGATTACTGCCCAACGTGCCTACCAAGCCAATGCACAAACGATCAAGACGGAAGACCAGATTATGCAGACCCTGGTTAACCTTCGTTAATTATTGAGGCCCTGAGTCATGGATCGCCTGGTTTACACCGCCATGTCTGGAGCTTCCCAGACCTTGAACCGACAAGCGGCGGTGTCCCACAATCTGGCAAATGTGTCGACGACAGGCTATCGCTCGGAAGAGCACCGCATGCGCGCAGTTCAGGTGCTGACGACAACGATTCCCGGTACCGGAGCCGCGCTGCCGACTCGCGCCTTTACTGTTGATGCCAGTACCCATACCGACTTTACGCAAGGTCCTATGCTGGAAACCGGGCGCGCTCTTGACGTTGCGGTACAAAGCAAAGGTTGGATTACTCTTTCCATGCCCGATGGCACTGAGGCTTACACCCGGAACGGCAGTCTTGAACTGAGCGTCAATGGCGTGCTGCAAACACGCAATGGAACACCTGTATTGGGTGGCGATGGTCCGATCACCGTTCCTCCTGACTCAAAAATTTCCATCGGCAAGGATGGAACGGTTTCGGTGATTCCCCAAACAGGATCCCAGAATTCAGTAAATGCAATCGGTCGAATCAAATTGGTTAACCCGCCGGAAGAAAATTTGCGTCGGGGCGATGATGGCCTGTTCCGGACAGCCGATGGAAGCGTGCCACCCATCGACGATAAAGTTGCTCTCGCCGGTGGTTTCATCGAAAACAGCAATGTGAATCCCGTTGAGCAGATGGTCAGCATGATTTCCCTGTCTCGCCAGTTTGAAATGCAGATGAAGATGATTACAACGGCAGACCAGAATGACAAGTCAGCAACCCAGGTGATTTCGGCCCGTTAGGCCGAAGAATAATTAGGAAAAAACAATGATCAGATCACTCTGGATTGCCAAAACAGGTCTTGATGCCCAGCAAACGCAGCTGGACGTTATCTCCAATAACTTGGCGAATACCAGTACCAACGGGTTCAAGCGGAACCGTGCGGTATTTGAAGACTTGCTTTATCAAACCATGCGTCAGCCGGGGGCTTTGTCATCCCAGCAAACTACTATTCCTTCTGGCTTGATGGTGGGTACTGGTGTTCGACCCATCTCGACAGAACACATCTTCACTCAAGGCAGTCTGCAAAAGACGGATAACCCTCTGGATATGGCCATCAATGGCAACGGATTTTTTCAGATACAAATGCCAGATGGAACCTTGTCCTATACCCGCGACGGGGCCTTCCAGAAAGACAGCACGGGGCAAATCGTTACATCGAGTGGTTATCCCCTCTCGCCCCCTATTACCATTCCGTCCAACGCGCTGACAATCAGCGTAAGCCGGGACGGTATTGTTTCCATCACTCAGCCCGGGACAACGGCCACGACCCAGGTGGGCACCATTCAGGTTGCCACCTTCGTTAATAACGGTGGTTTGCAAAGCGTGGGTGAAAACTTGTTCGTTGAAACAGCTTCTTCAGGAACGCCGACGCCCAATACCCCGGGCAACAATGGCGCTGGCTTGATCAACCAGACTTACGTCGAGACATCCAACGTCAATGTGGCGGAGGAGCTCGTCAGCATGATCCAGACCCAGCGTGCCTACGAAATGAATTCAAAAGCGATTTCCACATCGGATCAGATGCTGGCTCGCTTGACGCAACTCTGATAAAGGGAAAGGACGCATCATGAACCGTACCCTATCGATGATGTCATTGCTCTGCCTCGGACTTGCCGGCTGTGTTAATACCGTACCGCCCACCGCAGTTCATCAGCCGATGACTATCCGTCCTGAGCCCCGGGAGTCGTTGGCAACCTTCAATGGTTCCATCTACAACACAGCCAGTGCCCGTCCATTGTTCGAGGATCGTCGCGCTCGCTTTGTGGGTGACATCATCACCATCAACATTTCAGAAAAAGTTCAGGCCTCCAAGCAGTCGGAAAATATTGCCAATCGCACAAGTACCGTCGATGCTGGCATACCGACGCTTAATGGTGTTCCGTTCAAGGGGGTCTCGAACTTGAGTATCGCCGCAAACGATACAAGCAAGTTTGACGGTAAGGGATCGAATACCTCAACGGCAGACTTTACTTCGACGATCACTGTGACCGTTATTGAAGTTCTTCCCAATGGCAATTTGCTGGTCTCCGGTGAAAAGCAAATTGGTCTCAAGGAAGGCGAAGAGTTTGTGCGCTTCTCCGGTGTTGTTAATCCGAACACGATCACGACGGCCAATACCGTTCAATCGACCCAGGTGGCGGATGCCCGGATCGAATACAAGGCCAACGGCTTTATCAACGATGTCCAGGTCATGGGTTGGCTGGGTCGTTTCTTCCTGAGCTTCCTGCCCTTCTGACAAGTTTGAGGAGTTGATGTCATGAGCCTTACCCACAAAATACTGATCGGCATCATGTGGCTTTTCGCTGGACTAATGGTGGCTGATGCTGCGCGGGCAGAACGGATCAAGGATCTCGCTTCCATTGCTGGTGTGCGTAATAACCAATTGGTGGGCTATGGCCTGGTTGTCGGCCTGGATGGTAGTGGTGACCAGACGACCCAGACGCCGTTTACCGTTCAAAGTATCGTGAACATGCTGTCGAACCTTGGCGTCACCATGCCCCCGGGGACCAGTCTTCAGTTGAAGAATGTGGCCGCCGTCATGGTGACATCAACCCTGCCTCCCTTCGCCCGCAGCGGGCAGCAGATCGACATTACCGTCTCATCCATCGGCAATGCTAAAAGCCTCAAGGGCGGTACTCTTGTGCTAACACCGCTGAAGGGTGCTGATGGCCAGATTTACGCCATGGCGCAAGGCAACGTAGTTGTTAATGGTGCAGGAGCTTCCGGTGGTGGTTCGAAGGTTACGATCAATCACCTGTCGGTGGGTCGTGTTTCCGGCGGCGCCACTGTCGAGCGGGAAGTTCCAACGCCTCTGGGCCAGGGTGAATTTGTTTATCTGGACCTGAATACGACGGACTTCGGCACAACACAGCGAATGGTTGAGGCCATCAACCGTGTGATTCCTGGGGTTGCAACCGCGGCAGATGGACGTCAGATAAGAGTCAAAGCTCCTATTAATCCCGATGACCGTGTGAGTTTCATCGGCCGCATTGAAAACATTCAATTGCAGGCAGCCCAAGGGGTGGCAAAGGTAATTGTTAATTCACGTTCTGGATCTATCGTCATGAACCAGGCGGTGACGCTGGATCGTTGTGCCGTAGCCCATGGAAATCTTTCGGTTTCGGTGAGTGCGGATAACAGCGTCAGTCAGCCTGGTGCCCTCTCCGGTGGTCAAACAGCGGGGGTAACAAATACAGATATCAGCATCAAGCAGGACAGTGGTTCGCTGATGAACGTGAAGGCAGGGGTCAATCTGGCTGATGTGGTGCGTGCATTGAATGCCATCGGTGCCAACCCGCAAGATCTCATTGCGATTTTGCAGGCCATGAAGGCCGCCGGTGCGCTGCATGCCGAGCTTGAAATCATCTGACGGGCAGTTTTTGCCGCTTTTTCCTCTGATCATTTTCAGCGCTTAAGTGCCACCCTAGGGCCATGACTGTGCCCGTCGATACCAATATCTTTGATCAGCGAGGGCTGGCGGATATCAAACGTCTTTCCAAGACGAATGATCCCCAGGCCCTGAAAGCTGCTGCCAAGCAGTTTGAGTCCATGTTCCTGAGCATGGTGCTCAAGTCCATGCGCGATGCAACCCCGAAAGAAGGGATCATGGACAGCGAGCAGACGCGCATGTATGAATCGCTTCTGGATCAACAGCTTGCGCAGGTAATGGCAACCAAGGGTGCCGGCACCGGGCTTGCTGCAATGATCGAAAAACAACTCTCGCGGAGCACAACCCTTAACCCCCTGCTTCCCGAGACGGCTCCCCTGTTAAACCCGGCGCCGAAAGCAGTTCCACTGAAAAGTGAGGGCGGTGCCATACCTTTAAATCCGGCCGCAACTGTCCCTGCGGGTATCTCATTGAATGAGAATGGAAGTGCCGGTACTGCTTCTAGTGTCGAAGCACCTTCAGCCGCCAAAGATTTTGTTGCAAGGGTCTGGCCCCATGCTCAGGAAGCCAGCCGTACTACCGGTATTCCTACCCAGTTCCTGGTAGCCCATGCGGCCTTGGAAACGGGCTGGGGGCGTTCTGAGCCTCGCTATAGCGATGGCCGGCCCAGCTATAACCTGTTCGGGATCAAGGCTGGAAAGTCCTGGAATGGGCAAGCCATCGAGTCCCATACCACTGAATACGTGGATGGCGTTCCTCAACGCCAGGTTGAGCGGTTCCGTGCCTATGGTTCCTATGCGGAGGCCTTCCGGGACTACGGCAACTTACTGGCGTCAAACCCCAGATACGCCAAGGTCGTTGGCAGTACAGATGGAACTGTTTTTGCCAAGGGCTTGCAGCAAGCCGGCTATGCGACCGATCCGCTCTACGCCAACAAGCTGGAGCGAATTATTAGCAGCCCAACCTTGAGAGCCTTGACAGGCTAAACAGCCCGCGAAGCAGATCAAGGGCCCGCAGACGTAGCGCCATTTGTCAGTAGAGAGTCCTCGATGCTGATCCGGCACGGGGGTTGCTCTATCTGGAATAAGCATTCAACTCTCGGCAAGTTTTGCCGTTAGCTGGACTATTCCAAGGAGCAGGCATGGCGACCGGTATTTTAAATGTGGGCATCAGTGGGCTTAGTGCAGCCCAGATGGGGTTTCAGACCACAAGCCACAACATTGCAAATGCATCGACCGATGGCTATAGCCGGCAGTCGATTGTGCAAACAACCAACACGCCCTTGTCGTTTGGTTCCGGTTTTCTTGGGCAGGGTACTAATGTCCAGACCGTTCAGCGTGTTTATAGCCAGTTTTTGAGTAATCAGGTTTTGTCTGCCCAGACAACAGCTTCGGAGATGAGTAGCTATCTGGAACAGATAAGCCAAATCGACAACATGGTCGGTGATAGCAGTGCTGGTCTGACACCGGCTCTGGCAAGCTTCTTTAAGGGCGTCCAAGAAGCGGCGGCGAATCCTTCGTCAATTTCATCCCGGCAGTCCATGCTGTCGAGTGCACAAAGTTTGGTTTCACAGTTCAATGCCCTGGACGAACGCTTGACCTCGATCCGTAGCGGACTCAATACGCAAATCAGTAGTGAGGTAACGACGATCAATGCCTATGCAGCCAAAATCGCCGATATCAACAATAATATTATTGCTGCCAATGCCACAGGCAGTGGTCAGCCGCCGAACGATCTCCTCGATCAACGCGACCAGATCGTTGCCGAATTAAACAAAGTGATCCGGGTGCAGACGGTAACGCAGTCCGATGGCTCCTATAGTGTTTTTATCGGGAACGGACAGCCGCTGGTTGTTGGCACACAGTCTTCGAAACTGCTGGCAACGCCTTCCACTGACAATCCCGAGCAAATGACGATCGCCATGCAGTCGTCCTCTAACGGCGGCTCAATTATTTTGCCCGACTCGTTGATTTCTGGCGGAACCTTGGGCGGCTTGGTTTCGTTTCGGAGTCAGACCCTTGATGCCGTGCAAAACGGAATTGGCCGCATTGCGCTGACCCTGGCCAAGAATGTTAATGACCAGCATGCCCTAGGCATGGACTTGGATGGCAAGCTCGGTGGCAAGGTGTTTAACCTCACCAATACTGTCGGGGCTCCCCTTGCTAACACCAACAATCTTGGTAATGGAGCACCCAGCTTTCAGATCAGCAATTATGCTCAACTGAGCACCAGTGACTATCGCCTTAGCTACACCGGCTCAAGTTACACATTGACGCGCTTGTCTGATAACACGGTGACCGATGTGGGTAACGGCCCGACACTGACAACCGTCGACGGTTTAACAATCAATACCTCCGTTGGAACACCGACTGCCAACGATAGCTGGTTGATTCAGCCGACCCGTAATGCGGCGAAGAATATTTCCATGGCATTGACGGATGCTCGTTCAGTAGCCTTGGCTGCACCTATCAAAACCAGCAAGGCCCTGACTAATACAGGGTCTGGCAGTGTCGATGCCGGAGTTATGGTGTCAACGACAACCCCTGCCACGGCGGCCAGTGCCTTTGCCACCCAGGGTATCTTGACTCCTCCTGTGCTGATCAAGTTTGATAATCCAGCGACAACCTATACGGTCTACGACAACAGCAATCCATCATCACCGACCGCATTGGAAGGCCCTATCACCTTCACAGCGGGTAGTGATGTTTTCCCAACACCTAGCGGGCTGGATTATGGATATCGCATCAAAATCAGTGGCACTCCTGCCAGCGGTGACCAGTTCACTGTGGACTACAACTCCAACGGCATCTCTGATAACCGTAATGCAGTACTGCTCGGGGCATTGCAGACAAGCAATACCATGGAAAGTACTGCTTCAGCCCCGAATACGGGGACGGCCAGTTATCAGGGGGCCTATTCACAATTGGTGAGCTTTGTTGGCAGCAAGACCAATGAGGTAACTGTGATCGGCGATGCCCAGACAAAATTAGTGGAGCAGGCAACGGCGACTGTTCAGTCTTTATCCGGTGTGAATATGGACGAAGAAGCTGCCAATCTTTTGCGATACCAACAGGCGTATCAGGCCTCTTCAAAAATTATTTCGATTGCAGGCAAGTTGTTTGACGACATCTTGGCTCTTCACAATTAAGAAAAATCAGGAGATTGATGATGCGTATTAGTACCTCCATGATTTACAACTCTGGGGTCTCGACGATCAACGACAAGACCTCCGCAATGCTGCATACCCAGCAGCAGGTATCGTCAGGCCGCAGGGTCGTAACCCCTTCAGATGACCCTGTGGCTGCCGCTCGTGCCCTTGATGTCAGTCAGGCTCAAAGCGTTAACGCCCAGCAGGGGACAAACTTGGACAACACCAAGTCCTCACTGGGATTGGAAGAAAGCCAGTTGTCCGGCGTTAATGATGTCCTTACCCGGGTACGAGAGCTTATTGTGCAGGCAGGCAACTCCAATTTGTCTGCCAATGATCGGCGGTCCATTGCCACTGAACTACGTTCCAATTACGATCAGTTGCAGGGCCTCGCTAACTCATCGGATGGGAATGGGAATTACCTGTTTTCAGGCTACATGGGGAGCACGATTCCTTTCGGTGGAACGGTAGATACCCTCAACCAAGCTCCAGGCAATGAAGTAAGTTATTTCGGAGATAGCGGGCAACGGACGTTGCAAGTGTCAGCAACACGGCAGATCGCAATCAGCGATCCTGGGAACAGTGTTTTTCAACAAATTCCTAACGGGAATGGACACTTCGTTACCAGCTATGCTTCTTACAACTCTGGGGGCGGCGTGGTCAATGCTGGTAGCGTTGCAGACCCCGCAGCTTGGAATTCCTCAGTACCGCAGAGTGTTAGTGCTGTATTTTCAGTGGATACCAGCGTTATTCCAAGTAAAACTTACTACGATCTGGTGGATACACAGAGCGGATCTCCTACGCAGGGGACCTCTTTACTGACAGGTCAGGTCTACACGCTTCCATTGGACGCAACCTCTGCACCTGCTCCAGCGACTTATCCAGGGCAACTCAGACTCTATTCAGATGGGCAGCCGATCTCTCTGAAAAGTGTCGCGGGAGACACCAGTACTTTCAACATGGGGTCGAATATAACGATCACTGGTGCTCCTGCTCAAGGGGACAGTTTTTCAACGGCACCCAGTACTTCTCAAAGCGTTTTCAAAACTATTGCAACGGTAATTAATGTTCTTGAAAAGGGTAATACGGGAACTTCAGCTGGTGTAGCCGCCTTATCGAACGATATCGGGTTTGCGCTAACCAACATTGATCAGGCGACGGACAACATCCTGACAGTTCGTGCAGCCGTGGGCTCACGATTGAATGAAGTCGATGCCCTGAGTAATATCAATCAGGATTTGAGTCTTCAGTATTCATCGACGCTGTCAACGTTGCAGGATTTGGATTACGCGAAAACCATTACCGACTTGACGCGCGAGCAAACTGACCTGCAAGCGGCACAGAAGTCCTTTGTGTCCACTTCTCAGTTGTCACTGTTTACCTACATACAGTAATGAGACAACTTGCGCTTATCGGATGTGTTTTACTCGCAGGGTGCGGTAGCGTAGCCAATTTTGTTAACACGACTAACGCCCCTAGTAACTTTCCCAAAGAGGGGAGCGTTATTCCTGCGACAGATATCGCACTGAGTCCGACGACAACGATTACCCTTGAGAAATTGATTTATTGGGGTGGGGTCGGAGCCATTGCCTATTATGTGATGGACCCGTTTTCGCCGAACTGGGATATTCAGGAAGCCCAGTTCCCCAATGACCACTATCACCTATCCCTCAAGATGAAACGCTACTATTCCGGCGGCGCAGGTGAAGCACGTATGGTGTTTAACCATAGAGCCAAGGAGCTGGCAAACGCAGGTGGATTTGCTGGCTACAAAATTCTTGAGTACAGCGAAGGCCTGGAGTCAAGCATTGCCGGGTCCCAGCGAGTGTCGCAAGGGGTGATCGTGCTAACCGGGCCAGTACAACAATAAGCACTGGCAATACTGTTATTGTCGAAACTAGGGCTTGGTGACGACAATCTCTGTTGCGGGCTTTGCAGCCAGAATGACGGTTTCCAGGGAATTAAACCCCCGCTCATAGAGCCGGACTAAGGCCGACTCCATATAGGGCAGGGAAAGCATCAGCACAATAAAGCCTGCGCTGAGCGTTACTGGAAAGCCGATGGCAAACAGATTCAAGGTTGGTGCCATCCGAGTAAGTACACCCAAAGCCAGATTGGCAATCAGTAAGGCTGCAATGAGGGGCAGCGCAAGCAGAACCCCCGAAGAAAACAGGGTGCCTGCCCAAGACAGAAAACTGGCAAGGCCTTTGATGGCAAAGGGCTGGGCCGTAATGGGCAACATCTGAAAGCTTTTGGCCAGTGCGGCAATGGCAACCAGATGGCCATCCATCGACAAAAAAATCAACGAAGCAAACAGTGAAAGAAACTCGGTAATGACCGGAGTTTGGCCGCTGCTTTGTGGGTCGTAGAAGACGGCGAAAGACAGACCCATTTGCA
>Ga0302289_1000416_pt1 | contig 19516 bp, 22 predicted proteins | sample III_Fen_N1_2_FD_194552 | JGI IMG/M metagenome (GOLD analysis project Ga0302289, IMG submission 194552) | Peat permafrost microbial communities from Stordalen Mire near Abisko, Sweden - III_Fen_N1_2 | ecosystem: Environmental > Terrestrial > Soil > Wetlands > Permafrost | place: Sweden: Abisko... | reverse complement strand
CAGCTTTACATTCACCTGAAGAAAGGCTATCTCGGTTTTCTGGTTATAGGAAATCATGCCTGCCGATGCTTCTACCTTGTTTTTGGTATCAGAAAGACTGGCCTCGCCCTGAAAGGACGCTACTTCGGTGTCCCGGTCATAGCTCAGTTGCCCGGCAGAAAAAGAATACCCTTTCTCGGAGTCGGAACCATGCACGTTACCGGTTGCCGTAACGTAGCGGTAATCTTTCCCCGTCAATTCAATAAGGTCTCCCGTTATCCGGAGAGTGCCAACGGTTACGACCGCATTTCCCTTCAATTGAGTTGTTTCATTCTTCTTCCCGGCGGCTCCGCTCATTTGATCGGCGGAAAAAGAGATCGGCTTATCCGCCGATGCGAGACAGGGGACAAACAGCAGTAAAATCAAAACAAAAGGAAGAATATTTTTTATTTTCATGGGGCTCCGGTCCCGTTTACCAGTTTACCTGAAACGGGCTTGCTGAATTCATACAGCCTTGCGAGAGTATCCGCGAAAAACCCGGTGCCGCTTATTACCGACCCATCCGATTTTTCTATTTCGACTTTACCGTCAACGGGACTGCTCAAACGATGAGTTTGTTTTGTCCATCGCAAGTCCTCCGCGCTAAAAGTAAGATTATCTTTTATAGAATGAAACGTGGTCCCTTCACCAAGAGAGTAAACCTCGGAAGAATCATCCACGAGCAAAAGACCTGCCTGACCTTCTGCCTCAAGAGTTCCGCTAGCATCGGAAGAATATTGATGAAAGGTAACTTTCTCGCCCGCCCATATCCGGTCGGTATCATACATCTCGAGAGTGTCGGCCGAAAGAAGCATTGAAAGCCGGGCATCTTTATATCGGGACGCTTCGACTCCCGTTAGCACCATCTCGGGAATTACCGCTGTGCCGAAAGTGTCGTTTCCATAATTGAAAGAACAGGATAGAAAAAGAGGAAAAAGCGTGAAAAAAAGTGCAAAAAGGCCCATGAAGGGTTTCATTCAACCAATATATCGAGTTTATTCAATTTCGTCAAAAGCCAAGGTCATCATTGACAGCTCAGATAAGAGGTTTTAGACTTCAAAGTGGTATAGTACCTGTTTTTTCCCAGGAGTTTCTATGGCAGATTTTTTGAGCGATGCCGATTTCGATCAATATCGAAAACTGATTTACGACGAAAGCGGCATAACATTCTCAGCGACCAACAGGGCAATCCTGGAAAGCCGTCTGAAAGAACGCCTCAGAGACAAGCAAATCAACCAGGTAAATGATTATTATGCGATCCTCCTGAAGGACAAAGAAGAACTCAAGCTGATGCTCGATTCGGTAACGACGAATCTTACCCGCTTTTTCAGAAACCAGCCGCATTTTGACGCACTTATTAACTATGTCATTCCCGAAGTCCTTAAAATCAAGAAGGAACGGGGTGAAAGCAAAATTCGCATTTGGAGCGCAGGATGTTCCACGGGCGAAGAACCATATACACTCGCAATGATTTTCAAGGACAAGCTTCCTTCGAACATCACGGCAGAAATAGTCGCGTCGGATCTTTCCCTTAAATCGCTTATGGTCGGAAAGGCGGGGTTCTATCCCGAAAACCGTATTGTCGGAATTCCGGACAATTACCTGCCGAAATTCTTCGAGCAAAAAAACAACGGATATCAGGTAAAGGACGAAATCATGAAAATGATACGATTCGATTACCATAACCTGAAAAACGACTCCGGACAAAGGAATATCGATATACTATTTTGCCGGAATGTGTTGATATACTTTGACGAACCGGCGCAAAAAGCCGTAATTGACCGGTTCTGGGACGCAATGTCACCGAAATCCTATCTTTTTATAGGACATTCAGAGTCTCTTTTCGGAATGAAGACGAAATTCGAATTTCTGAAAACCGACTGGGCATGCCTCTACCAAAAAAATTCCTGACAGGATGTTGAAATGGACGCTGTATCCGTACTTATAGTTGACGATTCCGCCCTTATGCGGAGCTTGATCGGAAAAATCGTAGAAGCGACTCCGGGTCTTCAAATTGCCGACAAGGCGATGAACGGACGCTTTGCGCTCCAGAAAATCGCACGGTGCAAACCCGATATCATCGTTCTCGACATAGAAATGCCCGAAATGAACGGAATTCAATTCTTGCAGGAACGCAAAAAACTCGGTATGGATATACCTGTCATAATCCTTTCAAGCATCGCCAAGGAAGGCGCGCGCGTCACCATGGAATGCCTTGATCTCGGAGCGAGCGATTTCGTCACGAAACCGTCCGGTTCAGAGTCGGCGAATCTCCATACGGTCGCAAATATACTCGTCGAGCTTCTCATCGGTTACGGTAGCCAATACCAGCTTAAAAAGATCGCGGGTACGGCGAAAAAAATACCGGAAGAAATTTTACGCTCCTATGAATCAAAGTTTACGGAAAGCGATCATGGTGCTGTCGAACATAAGGAAATCCACGAAAAGGGACATATAGAGGAAATTCCGCAGGCTACGATCGCAACGCTTTCCCTGAGCGGAATCCACGTTACTTCCCCACACGTCCAGTTCCAAAAGCCGATTCCCGTACGCAAAAGCGGGAACATCGAGATTATAGCCATCGGTATTTCGACGGGAGGACCGAATGCGCTCCGCGAAGTGTTCGCGAAGCTGGACCCTGAACTTCCGCAACCGATAGTCGTAGTACAGCATATGCCCGCGGGATTTACCGAGGAATTCGCGAACAGCCTGAACCGTATATGCCCGCTTGAAGTAAAGGAAGCACAGGAAGGAGACCTCGTCAAACCCGGTCGCATTCTGATCGCGCCCGGAGACAAGCATCTTGAGGTTGAAAAAAGATCCCTCGCGACTATCGTGCATCTCACCGACGCGCCGCCAGAGAATGGACATCGTCCTTCGGTTGACGTTCTTTTCGCGTCGGTACTGCGCGAATACCAAAATCACGTTCTCGCGATTATCATGACCGGGATGGGAAAGGATGGAGCCGTTAAAATTACCGAGCTGTATAAAGAAGGCTCAAGAACGCTTGGACAGGACGAAGGATCAAGTATCGTGTTTGGAATGCCCCGGGTGGCATGGGAAATGGGCGGAGTCATGGAACAGGTTTCTCTTTCAAAAATGGCCGAGACGATAAATAAATATGGCAAGGAATTCGCCCGATAGTCCGAAAAAGCTATTCGTCATCAAAGCTATTCGTCCTCGGGTTTTTTATCCGGCTCGCCGCATTCCATGCTTATCCGCCTGATAGCCGTCGTCGTTCCGTTTTTATCAAGATCGATAACAACACCCTGCAATACTGGCTTTGCCCAGGAATCGCGCGACCAGTCAGGAATGCGCGTGAGATATTCCTTGATCTTCACCGCGGGGTCCGTCCCCCCGACGGAATTAAGGCTGCCCGTTCGCCCGGCGTCGGTAATTGCGCCGCAGCCAAGAGGCAGGATAGTCTCGTCCGAGGTTTGAACCCGACCGTGCGAACCGATAACCGCCGACACTTTCCCGTCCGCATGAAAAAAGAATGCCTGCTTTTCCGCGGTAGCCCCGGAATGAAAATCTACGATGATATACGGCGTTTCCTGATGCAAACGGTCCACGAGAACCGTCAAAGCGGTAAAGGGATTTTCGCTGTGAATTCGGTTAAACCCTACGCGCCCGAGCATTGAAACCACGGCAACTTTCTCGTTCCCAACCTGTATGTACCGCCAACCCCGACCTGGACTTTCAGGCGGAAGGTTTGCCGGACGAATGACGTAAGGAATAGTATCAAGCCCTTCAACTAAATCTTTTTTATAGAAGATACAATCACCACCGGTAAGGAGCTCGATGCCCATTTTGCGCAAATATCCCGCATGTTGTCGGCCGAGACCGAACGAGCCTGTTGTCCCGTCGCCGTTACCTATGATCAAATCGGGTTTTTCTGTCTTTTTAAGAATTGGTAGAGCTTGTTTCACGCACCAAATACCGGCCTTTCCCACAATCTCGCTTATATATACAATTCTTATTCCCAAAAAAGCACTCTCCAATTATACCTGACCGCGTTTCGCAAGGATTTCGGCGCATTTTTCTTTTTCCGCGGTCTTTCCCAACTCTTCATAGGTATCACGAAGATTATACAGGGCATCGTCAAGATCGGGAATCAGCGTAATGGCTTTTTCAAACGACTTGGCTGCTTCATTGAAACGGGATTGCGAAAACTGTAAAACTCCAAAATTGTTCCATACTCGTCCGTTTCCGGGACTAAGCTCAAGAGCGTTTTTATAGCATTCCTCCGCGGCGGCATCCTCCCCCAATTCGTGAAGCACAACGCCCAGCGTATCGAGAATATCGACGTCAACGGGTTTGTTTTTCGCTGCCTGAAAAAGCGCATCGCACGAATCCTGTCTCTTCCCGAGCGCATGGTAGCTCAACGCGAGGTTAAACCACAAGGTTGCGTTATGAGGCTCGATCAAGAGGCCCTTGCGCAAGCTCGCAATTGCTTCCGCATGCAAACCCTGCGAAGCGAACACGACGGCACTGTCATTTAAATAAGTGGGGGTTTCTTCCATAAACACCTCGAATAGGTCAAACGATCAGATTTGACCGCTCTTTAGATTATTGAGCGACGAGATCCGGTCGCGGAGACTTGCCGCTCGCTCAAATTCTTCCTTGTCCACGGCTTCACACAGTTCGCGCTGTAAAAAAGTAACCACGGAAGGCTGATCGGGAGACGACGTACTTGGCTCGGAATTTCCGGTCACCTGTTCCGCGGGAATACCGTTCAGGGCAAGAACTTCATCATCAACATTGACCGCGCATTCCATGCGGGCCGAAAGGCATAAAATATCGGAAGGCCTCGATTCAAGCCTGATTTCTTTCCCGTTTTGCATTAGCACAAGGCGGCATAAATACGTACCGCTCCGGATACCGTAGATCTCGACATGATCAAGCCGAGCCTGCAACGCGTCGATTGTCGCGATTAAAAGTTCATGAACCATAGGACGAGGGGCAAGAATATGCGTCAATTCCACCAAAATATTCTGGATATCTATTTCGGAAACATATACGGGAAGTACAACGCTGGAGCCTTCTGGACGAATAAACACGGCGTTTCCAGCGTCGGCTTTAGAGATTGTCCAAATTTGTGAAGGTAAAAACCTCGCTGTCTTCATGCTATAAGAGTACTACACCGGGAAAGGGAAAACAAGGAAACGGACTTTAAATCCACACTTAACTCAAGCAAGTCCTTCAAGCATAGACTCGAACAATCCGGCAATAAGCTCGGCTTTTTCTTGTCCGGGATACCTGCCTCGAAGGGAGAGACAGGCACTCTCAATTTGATGAACACCAAATAATCGGGCAGCTTCAATTGCTCCTGAATCGACAAAACGCGTGATTACAGTCTCGATAACAGGCGAAGAGACACCCTCTTCACGGGCTTGAACGAAAGCTTTCGACAGGAATTCGATATCTTCAGGTTTTTTTTCAAGGTGCAGGATAACAGGCAGGCTTTTCTTTCCTTCCACGATGTCATCTCCCCGTTTTTTACCGGGATTTCCTGTCAAGAGGTTCCTCACATCGTCAATAACCTGAAAACCTACGCCGATACGCGCGGAAAGCTCCCCAAAATCGGCAGCTTCGCCTTCGTCCTTTCCGCCTGCAATCATGCCAAGTTCACCTGCCATACGCGAAAGCGTTCCGGTTTTAAGCGTTACCATTGCTTCATATTCCGCGCGCGAAGGAACTACTGACGGCTCGCGATGCCACCTTATATCCATTGCCTGCCCAAGATGAAGTCGGCGGAGCTCGCGCGAAACAGTCCTGTACAGTACCAGTTTCATCGAATCAGAGGAAGGAAAAGTATCGATAATGGATTGGGCAAAGAAGTAAAGCCAGGCGGCGCAATTGATCGCGGTATCCTGCCCGTAAATAAGATGGATTGCCGGTTTCCCGCGCCGTTCATCGGCATGATCCTCAATATCATCATGGATAAGGCTCGCGGTGTGCGAAAACTCGACAATAGGTGTAAGCCCGTAGGCACGATCCCCGCCGCCGGCAAGTTCGCATGAAAGAACCATCAGCAGAGGCCGCCACCGCTTTCCTCCGCGCAGCAAGAGATCCCGGCAAGGTTCGACAAGTGGCTGAATATGAATACTCCGCACGGCACCCGGCACGGCGGAAAAAGAGCCAAAAATCCAGTCAGATCCGAAGGAAACAGGCAATTTATCGGAAAGAATCGACTCGATCTTTTCAAGACGTCGGGTATATTCTATATTCATGAAATCATTGTATACGATATAAATATTCTTGCAAGGGGATATCATGCCGACAAATAGCTACGAAAAACCGGATTTCTGGAGCAAAAAAGCTTTTTCCGAAGGCTATCCGGCCCGATCCGTCTATAAACTCAAGGAAATGGACGAAAAGTTCGGCTTGATCAAGAAAAGTTACCGCGTGCTCGATCTTGGCGCCGCCCCGGGCAGCTGGACGACATTTGTGCTCCGTGCGCTCGACGGAAACGGGCACGTCACAGCTATCGATCTGTCCCCTCTCTCAAAAGACGTTAAAGGTACAAATCTTTCTTTTTTCCAGGGTGATCTTTATGCGGCAAATATCCGCGAGGAAGCAATGAAACGGGGACCCTATAATCTGGTCATTTGCGATGCGGCGCCCGCGACAACCGGAAACCGCACGGTCGACACCGCCCGCTCAAGCGGACTTGTAGAACTTGCTATCTTTTACGCGGAAGAAATGCTTCTTCCCGGGGGAAATTTCGTCGTCAAGGTTTTTCAGGGCGGAGACCAGCAAGAACTCCTGAAAAAGATGAAAACCGTCTTTACCACCGCCCGAGGGTTCAAGCCGGAAGCGTGCAGGACAGAAAGCTTTGAGACATATTTGATCGGATTGGGTAAAAAATAGCGCGAACAAGTAAGTTTTTACATAACAGTTACCGAGAATATATACTGACTCTGCTTCACTTATGATATACTGGAGATCCTATGCAAAAAAGTTACAGGGCGCTTTTTTTAAGTTTAATGCCCGCCGTTTATATTATAATGCTCACTTCCTGCGGTTCTGGCTTCCAGATAGGCTCGCCTGATACCGGCACAGCCGACAAAGCCAGCATTGGTGCGGAATTTACCGGTATGGGCGGCGCAGACACGAGCCTTCCGACAGTACTCCCCGGTCAAACCGAATCAGAAAAAGAACAGGCACCTGACCTCTATTACATCGCTTATACCGTGCAAAAAGGCGATATGATCGGGCATATTGCGGATGAACACAGCGTCACCCAGGATGCGATCATCAGTTTGAACAAGCTCAAAAACACCAGAACCATCCAGATCGGACAGGTTCTGAAAATACCTTCAATAAATGGAATCTTGTATACAACCAAAAAGGGTGACACTCCGGAATCTATCGCTGACAAATACAGCGTCTCCCTCGAAAAAATAGCACTAGTTAATAATATCACGGACAATATCGTTTCCGCGGGTACGGTTCTCTTTCTGCCTGACGCAAAGCTCGACCGGGTTACCATACAGGAAATCAACGGAGACTTGTTTCACCGACCCATTCATGGCGGCTTTTATGTTTCATCCCGCTACGGTTGGCGTAATAATCCATTCAGCGGCTACCGGACCTTCCATAACGGAATGGACATGGCGACTTCATATGGAACGCCTGTATACGCAGCGCTCGACGGAACCGTTTCGGCTACGGGTTTTGACGTGACTTACGGTAATTACATAATAATTTCGCATCATTCAGGATATCAAACTATGTATGGACATTTAAGCTCCATACTGACAACCCGGGGACAATCTGTTACAACCCAGACAAGGATTGGACTGGTGGGCAATACCGGGGAGAGCACGGGTCCCCATCTTCATTTCACCGTGTATAAAAACAGGGCAACGATGAATCCTGCGCAGCTCTTGAACTAGAAAAATTATTGGGTATTGTGCTGTAATCCGAATTTTTTCACAAAAAAATCTATATTAGTCGCAATAAAAAACATACAATAAATCGTAATGGCAACGCCGCATAGCAAGAAGAGCGGAATCGAGTACGCCGTGCCAAAAACAGCCTTGGACCATTGACCCATAGAACTGAAAGGAAGAAAGGCAAAACCCGCTATCATGATGGCGCCGCAAAGAAGCCATCGCTGCAGTGAAACCCGCTGTTCAGACGTACAATCAGTGTTATACGCAAGACCCGAACCCTGTATGCGCGCAATCGCTGCCGCGACAACGGGATCGATCGATCGCGGTATTCCCTTTGAAGGAACATAAGGCTTGGCAAGAACTTTTTCAGCGCGGGTAAGGTTGCGAACCGCAGTCCGGCATGTCGGGCAAAAAAGCAGATGCACGGTAATGCCGACGGGGACGCGTTCAAACTTGTCGAGCTCAAGATATCCATCAAAGGCTTTTTCACATGTCATTTTTTGTCTCCTTCATCAAGGCGTTCTCTGAGCAATTTCTTGGCCCGAAACACATGGGACTTGATGGTGTTTACCGGAAGACCGGTAACTTCGCTGATCTCCGCATAGGCCATATCATAGAAAAAAAACATATCAATGCACGCTCGATACCGTTCGGGAAGATCCGTCAGGGCTTCGCGAATCGCGTCGATCGAACAATTGCGCAAATGCAGTTCCTCGGGATTTTCGCAAGGATCGACGATCTCGAAATCCTCGGCAAGCGAGGTGTATTCATGCTTACGCTTGATCGAGTTTATCGCGGTATTGTACGCGATCCGCATCACCCAGGTGGAGAATTGGGATTCTCCCCTGAAAGTAGCGAGCGAAACATACACCTTGACCAGCACGTCCTGAACGAAATCTTCGGCATCGTCGGGATTCCTGAAAAAACTGTAACCCAGACCGAAAATTCTTTTCCGGTATTTTTCCGCAAGAACGGCGAAGGACGAAGCATTCCCGGCCAGCGCTTCCTTGCAGAGAATCAAATCATCGTTAATGGCGAACGAGCGGTTATTGAGCGGTAGATTCAATTGATTTTCTTGCCGGTCGCGTAATGAAGTAAAAAGCCAGCAAACTGCCGCCGATCGCAAAGGGAATCAATCCCCCAAGCAAGGTATAGCTCATCCCTTCAATAAACAGAAAAAGCAACGAAAGCACAAACCCGATTCCGGTCAGCAAAAAACCGGCCAGAAGGCTGAAAAGATACAAATCAAAAACCGGCTGGATATACACACCCGTCTCGATCTGACGCACGATTTCACGATGACGCCACAGTCTGTAAAAGAAAATTACCACCGCACCCATCACAATTCCGGTTATCGGTATTATCGCGATGATGATCTGCGCGGCTGGCACTACGCTCGTAGCACCTGCATCTGCCATACTGAACCTCCTGCCTATTTCCTGACACTAAAAAAGGAAACAGGTTGCATTTATTCCGGTTCCCGGCTATTCAAGAACCATATATTCGCTGAAATAGACGGTTTCTATTTTACCAAGAACGAGAATTTTGTTTATTCCCTCAAGAAGAGCGCTTTTCACTCCGCTTTCCCCGAGTTTTCCGATTTCGCCGATAGTTCGCGAGCGAAACCATTCGAGAACTAATGCGCGCATGCTTCGGGTTTTCTGCACCAATTCTTCCTGAAAAGCAAGGTCCGCGGAATCATACGGCATAAAAGGCGCGACGATTACCGTTACCGCTTTTTTATCCGCGGTCGCAGCGCGCAAAAGTCCGATATCTCCGAAAACCGCGGTTTTACCTGCAGGATCCCGGGCAATAATATCCGCCGGAGCGGGCCTGTTTTGTTCACTCGTAAAAAGACTTCTGGAAGCGGTTCTGTTTCCGGAACCAAACGTAATCGTTCCCTTTGAAAACGCCCAAATCGTTCCCGACGCGATCAAAAAAACAATAAAGCCAAGGATGATAACAAGCATGAGAGAAAGAAATCCGTTTGGCCGCAATCCGCTATTCTCCGTCATAAAACTCAAACTCCGAAAGGGCAGCCGCAAGTTTGCCAGCCGTCCGGACGCGAAGGATGATCGTGTCATCCAGATATTCAACGTTAATAACCGATCCTTCGCGGTGCGCAAAGGCAACCAGATCCTGACGGCTCGAAGGAAGCCGATACAAACGCTCATCTCCCGAAAGCAGCGCTTCCATGCGCTCAACAAACGGTGCGAAGCCTTCGCTCGTTTTTGCGCTTATCATAACGCCATCGGGATATTCGGAAGCAAGACGCGCGCGCGTAAATTCGTCTACCCGGTCAATCTTGTTGAGAACGAGAAGAACCGGCTGGGTATTCGCGCCCACTTCGTCGAGAACTTCGCGGGTTGTCTTCAGTTCCATCGCTATATCCGGGTCGGAAGCGTCGAGGATTAAAAGGATTACATCGGCGAAAGCGGCTTCCTCAAGCGTTGCGTGAAATGCGTCGACCAGGGAATGGGGCAAATTGCGGATAAAACCGACGGTATCGGTCAAGAGTATTTTTCTGCCCGTGGGAAGGGCAAAACGGCGGGTTGTCGGGTCGAGCGTGGCAAACAGCCTGTCCTCGGAAAGGACTCCGGCGCCGGTCAGGGCGTTGAGCAAGGTCGATTTCCCGACATTGGTATACCCGACGATTGCGCAGGAGGGAACCGTAGTCCGCTCGCGTTTTTTTCGTCTGGTTGCGCGATCGCTGCGGACGACGATCAGTTCTTTCTTTATAAGAGCAATCTTGTTCATGACGGACCGCTTGTCCAGTTCGAGCTGGGTTTCGCCCGAACCCTTGGTCCCAAATCGCCCTCCGCGCTGACGGGAAAGAGCGCCATACGTATGGGCAAGCCGGGGAAGGGAATATTCAAGCCGCGCGAGTTCTACCTGTAAAACGGCCTCCCGGGTTATTGCACGATTCCCGAAGATCCGTATAATGAGTTCCTGCCGGTCCAAGCAGGTAATACCGGAAAGCTCTTCCCAGTTTCTCTGATGAGTCGACGAAATCTCGAAATCAAAAATGATGAACTCGGCATCCCTTTCCTTGGCAAAAGAGGATATTTCCGTGGCTTTCCCGGAACCCATACCGAACTTGGGAGCGGGTTCAAGCCGTCGGAGCACAATATGTCCTGCCACGGTAAATCCGGCAGTATCCGCGAGACTGGCAATTTCGCGAACGGTTTCCTCATCGGAAAGAAGACGATCCTCGGTTTTTCCGACGAGTATCGCATACAGAGGCTTATTATCCTCTTTTTCAACATCGATCATTGGATTCACTATACCGTAACCCATCCAAAATTGATAGTTTGAAGGCATTTTCTCCCGGTAATTGTCTTATGGTCGGGGAAAAACAAACCGATAAAGTAATGGGTTTCCATACCCAATTCGTCCGGAGGCTTTGTGCGGACCGTACCGAAGATTGCGCTTAGTTTGTTGATATCCATACTCCTCTTCTCTCTCCTTGCCGTCGCGGCATATGCCGGGTTATTCAATATCCTTGAAACCCGCTTCTATCAGCCGACGGTAATTAAATCCATGGAAGATCAACTCGGTTCGGTTTCGGACGCGATCGAAGTATGGCACAGGCAAAATACCGCAACTTTCACTTCGTTCATAAATTCCGGCGCGGTCAAACGAAGCGTGCTTCCGAACCAGAGCAGTCAGGATATTTTTGACCGCTCAAACCTTGCAGGCGCTCTCATGGCGGACATGCCGGGACTTACCGGAATCAGAATTATCGACTCCGGAGATACGGCAGGAACGACAGCCGGGGATACTGGGCGGAGGCGCATCCATTTTAGTACTTTTCAGGACGATATTTTAAAGAAAGAAGATTTTCAGATTTCGTATAACAATTACGGAGTCAACGCGGACGACATACCCTTCAGCTACCTTTCCCTTGCGGACAAAGCCGGGCCAAGGGTGATTACCGACTCGGCAAAAGACCGTTTTCTATACTGCTTTCCCTTTTACGACTCGTATGAAACCTGGCGGGGAACCGCCATTTTCTACGTTTCCGCCCGATCGGCTTCCCAATACCTAGTCGGACAAAAACTTCTCAGGATAAGCGACGAGATCGTACTTCTCACCGATGCCGACTACAAGACATCTGGAATCATCACCGGCATGCCTCAAACCGGCAGGGAGATTTTGGGTCAATCTATTTTGGCACGCTGGCTTCAGGGCGATTTTACGACGGATCGAATCGTCTCGACCGACAGTTCAGGGTGGGTCCTTCTCTCGAAAAAAACAGGCACCTACGGTTTTACCGGTCAATTGGCGCAAGAGTCCCTTTTCAGTTTCCCGCCATCGGTTAAAATCCTTTTTCTTGCGGTCAGTTTTCTCACCCTTTATCTCGTCATATTCCTCTTTTTTAACCTGAAACAGGATGAAATGGTCGTGATAAAAAACCGCATCAGACGTTTCCAGGTTCAGCTTCTCGGCGAGGTCATGGAAAAAAACGACGAAGCGAAATGGGAAGAAGTCAGAAAGAATCTATCGGTGCGAAAAAATGATATAAACGCCGAAATAAAAAAAGGACTCGGGCGAAGGTTCAACAAAAAACACGGCGAAGAAATCGATTCTCTACTGGACAAAAGCTGGGAAGAAATTCTTTCCGCTCTTGGTCGCCAGGAACCGCAGCGGAGCTCTCTTCCGAACACCGACGATATCCGCCTCATGCTCGAACAGGTTTTGCAAAACAATGCGATCAACCTCAACCTGACGGGAGTACCAGTTTCTTCTCCCACGAAAAACTCCAAGCCAAAGAGCGCACAAAAACCGGTTCCCGAAAAAATCGGGTCAGTCGATGAACTTGGCGAAATCGAGTCAGTCGAAGAACTTGACGAAGTTGAATCGGTCGAGGAACTCGACGAAGTCGAGTCTGCCGAGGAACTTGACGAAGTTGAATCGGTCGAGGTACTCGATGAAGTCGAGTCTGCCGAGGAACTTGACGAAGTCGAGTCTGCCGAGGAACTTGACGAAGTCGAGTCTGCCGAGGAACTTGACGAAGTTGAATCGGTCGAGGAACTCGACGAAGTTGAATCAGTCGAAGAACTCGACGATGTTGAATCAGTCGAAGAACTTGACGAAGTCGAATCAGTCGAAGAACTCGACGAAGTTGAATCAGTCGATGAACTTGACGAAGTCGAATCAGTCGAAGAACTCGACGAAGTCGAATCCGCCGAGGAGCTCTCCGTAGAAGTCGTAGAAGTCGTAGAAGTCAGCGGAGTAACCGAATTCACTATTCTTGATGAGCCACTCCCGATAATTATCACAAATGACGAAAATATAGAAAAAATACTGAGGGAAGAACCGATCAATGCTCTTCCGGCCGAGCCTGAGGAAGTAGAATACCTAGACGGTGAATGGGAACCCGAGCTTCTTGAGGTAGCGTCGGAAGAAGAAATGCTTGACTACCTCGAAGACAATGTACCCGATAAGGTACTCATCTATAATTTTGACGAAAAACCAGGATTTGACTCGGGACATAGAAACGAAATAAATACTAATGACATTGAATTGGACAATAGCATCAGTATAGCAAGTCTGGATTTTTCCACTCTTGACGAAACCGAAACGGAAGAGGATGCCACTGAAGTTGACTACGTCGAAGCATTCCTGCTTGACCGCACACTGTATCTGCATGCCATGCCTGACACTGCCCCAAGCTACGGATTTCTCGAAGTCACGGGAGACGAAGAAGCACCGGAGGAACTGGTCGAGCTTGAGCAACAGGAAGCCCCCGAAGAAGGCGAGACGATCGTAAACAGGGACGGGCTTTTTCTCGTCGGCGCTAAAGCCGGTGAAGCCCCCCACTCTCCAATCGATCCAGAATTCCAGAAATTAGTCGATTCAGTACTTTAAAAAAACAGTTTCGTTTGGCTCACAACTGCGCATCTAAAATATGACGGCATATTTCAGCAAAACCTGATCCATATCGTTCCGCTGAAACCCACGAGGGCTTATTTGTCATGCGGTCGATCCAGATGTCAATATTCGCCACCGCGCACGCATTCGGAAAATACTCGAACATCACTTCATCGTTGAGGGCATCCCCGATGTAGAGAACTTTTGATCGGTCTTGTGCGTCATCATATCCTTCGCATTCGCGAAGCAGCATCAGCGCCGCTTCCCTCTTGTTAAAAGAACCGATCCAGCAATTGATGTGGATGGAACTCGGTTTGGCCACGCAGCCTTCGCGCTCAAAAATAGCAATGATTTCGTTTATCTCGCCCTCAGTGAGCGGCGGCTGAACATACTCTGCGTGATCTATCGCATAGTCGTACAATCTGAAACGGTTATCCCGCGCGGCTCGGGCTCGCGGAACGGCGCGATAAGCGGCTTCAATCGCGCGTACTAAGGAGGGCTCCGTATTTCTCGCGGCCGAAGGATGCACGAGAATGCCGGTGGCATAATCGGCGCAGTGCGGATCGACCGCCGCCAAAGTCTTCAAGTAAGGAGAATCAGGCTGAAAATAAGAGACGGCGCCGTTTTCAGTGATGGCGCCGTCTATCGGCCATTCCTGCAAGTGCACTTCCCCCCATCCGGCGGAACGCCCCGTTACGGCAATCACCCGAAAGCCCGCGGTTTTCATTTCGCACAGGACTGCGTATGCCTCGGGAACGATCTTTCCGTCTTTTGTCATCGTATCGTCAATATCGGTAAGTATCCATCGAATTTGCCGGGCAGCTTCCCGGCCCATGAGTTGAATCGGTTTCATTTGCGATTTCATTTATGGCTTGTACCTTCGGGTTTGGACACATGTCTGGACGGATGCCTTGCGTGTTCTCGTTCATGTTCCTCGCGAAGTTTCTCTACAATAACCTCATCGGCCGGGGCAAAAAGATAATCGGACATCTCGGCGACTGTTGCCCAGCGAATGTCATCATGGTCATGCAGTCTCATATGTCCGCCTAAAAGGATGGCGCGAACGGCGATGAGATGAACGACCTTGCCATTACCATAATCGTGGACTGTATCGGTTAAAACATCCCCAGTCTCGATATGGACGTCCATCTCTTCGTGAAGTTCCCTCGCCGCGCATACGGCCGGCGACTCTCCGTTCTCTATCTTTCCTCCGGGAAATTCCCAATATCCGCCAAGCGTAATCTCGGGTTTGCGGCGGGCTATGAGAATCCGGCCCTCACGGTTTTCAATCACTGCTGCGGCGACTTCTATCATTTATTCAGTATACCGTTTCTTCGCCAAGATTGTCAAAATAGGGAAAAAGGGATATCCTGTCGCCATGAAATTCACCGCAAAACTTTCCGTCAGAAGCTATGAACTCGATTCGTATAATCATGTCAACAACGCGATTTACCTGCAATATCTTGAATATGGCCGCATGGAATTTCTCCGCGCGATCGGCTTTGATTTTCCGGGACTTTTAGCTGCCGGATTTTTTTTATACGTCACGCACATCGATATCCACTATCGGGGATCAGCGCGCTTGTTCGACGAACTTTCAATTGAGGTTGAGCCGACGAAGCTCGGAAAGGTTTCTGGAACGTTTCATCAAACCATAAAAAACCAGCTCGATGAAATTTGCGCCGAAGCCGACGTTTCCTGGGGGTGCGTGGACTCGAACGGAAGACCGTCAAAGATACCTGAACTATTCAGGGTCTCGGGTCTCGAGCCGGAGGAATAATAAGAAAAGGCCATCCTGCAATTACTTGCCGAACGGCCTCCATAAAAATAATTGCTTACATCACTCTGATCGAAACGGCATCCGCTTCCGTACCGTTGACAACATAATCAAGCTGTACTTTCGCGTTTGCTGCTATTTTGTCGAGAGCAAATACCTTGCCGTCGGCTCCGGTAATTGCAGCGGAAGCTTTAACCGTAACCTTCAATGACTTTCCGTCAGCGCCGAGAACGATGAGCTGAACAGGCGTCTTGTTTACCGCATCGGCGGCGATAACGCCGGAAACGGTTCCGCTCAACGCGACCGGCTTGGACACGGAAGCCGTTTCGGCCTTCACGGCGGGCTTTACAGTGGTTTTTACGGCAACTTTAGAAGCGGACCTGGCCGCCGGTTTGGCAGTTGAGGTCACGGCTGCTTTTGCGCCGGGAGCGGCTTTTGCAGTGGTTGCGGCTGTCTCGGCGAATACAAGAGTTCCAACAATTGAAAAGCAACGATGATTGCGAATTTCTTCATAAAATCCTCCAGAATTGTTTTTCATTCCCCCACAGGGAATCTGAAAAAAAAAATACAATACTCGAGGTTGAATTGAGCTTAATGCAAGATTAAAAAACTCTCATTTATCGTTAATCGGGAATGTAATGGAAAATACGGTTCCATCGGGCACGCTGCTCTGAACGTCGATTGTCGCGCCATGCTGCAGCGCGATTGTCTCTACGATGCTGAGCCCGAGGCCGAACCCCTGAACACCAGCGGTTTCAAACCGCTGGAATCGTCCGAAAAGATACGGGATATTTGACGGATCAATGCAAATGCCGAAATCGCGCACGGAGAGAGAAGCTCCTTTATCAGACACAAAGACCGATATCTGAATATCCGTTTCGGGATTCGCATACTTGACCGCATTGTCAAAAAGATTGATAAAAATTTGTCTCAGCATATTTTGATCAGCCTGAATCCACGCGCCGGGAGACAGGGACGTCGTGACTCCCAACCCGCGAGATCGTGCCAGCAAGGCGAAATCATCGACAAGGGATCGAATCTCAAGGCCGAGATCAAGCCTTTTAAATTCAGGCCTGATTTCGCGGCTGTCGTATCTTGCCAAAAGAAGAAGCTTTTCGATAATGCGCGTAATGGTATCGATTTCCTCAAGCCCGCTTTCAAGCACTTCAGCGTATTCTTCCTGCGAACGCTCATGACGCAATGTCGTCTCGAGCTGGCCTTTCACGATAGAAAGAGGCGTCTTGATTTGATGCGACAGATCGGCAATGAACGTTCGCTGCTCGGTAAACGCGTTATCCAACCGTTCAAGCATGGTATCGAAACTCTTTCCCAATGCGGAGATCTCTCTCATGCCGCTATTGATCGAAACCCGCTCGTTCAGATTCTTGACTCCGATCCGGCCCATGCTGTCAATGATATTCTCGAGCGGCCTCAGGGCACGTCGCACGATAAAGACGATAGTCAAGGCGAGAAAAACAAGCACAGCGGGAATGATCAGCAGAAGCGCAGTCTTCAGATTATAAATGGCGCTTTCGATTGTTGCTATCGGCTGTCCGACCAATATTCGGTATCCGGGTCGATTCTTCTCCGGGACATCCTGCGCATACACGCGCAGAAGCATAGTCTGCCCATCCGTAAAAACGGTTTTCACGGTAACGATAGCCCCGGGATTAATCGGATTCTCGGGTCGAAAATTGACATTGCGGGAAGTTGCGATGATAGCCCCGGAAATATCGCTTATCTGCACGATCGAATTAAGCAGTATACTGTCCGGCGATTTTTCCGTTACCCATGTTTGGGCAAACGAAACAAATTCGGCATAGGCATTTCGGTCTTTCCCCTCGAGATTCCAAAACAGGTCGATGCTCTCGATCAAACCCTCGGCCTTTGACTTGAGAACCGCATCCATGCCGGCGTACAGCTGGGAATAAAAAAGAAAATAAATGAACAATCCAAGGGAACAAAGCGCGATTCCGAGCGCGGAGAGCGTCGGGAGCAAAATAGTCCCAAGAAGGCCGATATTATGCTTTTTCATGATCGCTTAAAATATATCCTCTTCCGCGCACGGTACGGATAAGCCGGGAGTCGCGCCCATCGTCGATTTTCTTTCGCAGATATGCGACGTACACGTCAACTATATTCGTATCGGTGTCAAAATTAAGATCCCAGACATGATTGGCTATCATGGTTCGGGTTACGACCTGGTCGGCATTTCTTAATAGATACTCAAGCAGGGAGTATTCGCGATTGGAAAGCTCGACAGGCTGTCCCGAGCGCGAAGCTTTGTGCGTCCTGAGGTCGAGAACCAGATCCGCATAGACAAGGGATGAATCGGGCCGCACGCGCGGACGCAAAAGAGCCCTGACGCGGGCGAGAAATTCCTCGAACGCGAACGGCTTGGTCAGATAGTCGTCGGCGCCCGCGTCAAGACCGCGAACCTTGTCGCTGACGCTGTCGCGCGCCGAAACGAGCATTACCGGCATATCTGGCCGGCTTGAGCGCAGTTTCTTGAGCACGCTGATACCATCCATCCCCGGCAGCATTATATCGAGCACGACCGCGTCGTAGTCTTCCTGCAAGGCCAGTTGAAGCGCCTCGTCCCCGTCGCTCGCGACATCGACGGCGTAGCCGTCTTCCTTCAGCCCTTTGCGTATGAATTGGGCGATCTTTGCCTCATCGTCGGCTACGAGAATTCTCATAACTGGACGGCCTTCGGGACGAGAGCAAGCGCCGTCACGGCGTCGATCGTTTGCACGCCGATACTTTCTGCGAACGCAAGCGATTCGCGCGTGCCGTCCAGCACGTCCTCGATACGGTGTGCGTCGGAGCAGCAAACGATGCACGCTCCGCGCTCCGCTGCCATTTCCCAGAATTCCCGGACGGGATAGGGCGGACGCATTCCCTGATCGCCGCGAACCATAGACTTCCGCAAACCTAATCCATTGATCTCCATCGGGATTCCGTTCGCCACAGCCGCGTCGATGATTTCCGCGCACACAGACCTCACGTCCTCGTCCATTTTTGGAAACCCGGCAAGAAAAAGATCGGGATGGGCGAAAAGATCATACAGTCCCGAATCAAGACCCTGGATGGTAAGATCGGTATAGCGCCTCAGCAAGGGCTTGTCATGCACGTCGGGAATATACCAAAACTCCCCGTTATCATTTACCCAATGCGCGCCGTACACCAGATATTCGGCGCCAAGTTCGGCACGAAGATAATCACGATACCAGTGCTCGTAAGCTGGATACCACTCGCATTCAAAACCCCAAAAAAAAGGAAAGGTCGCTTCAGCTCGGCCCGAACGAACCATTTCAAGATACCGGGGGATGCCCGCAACGGACATTCTGCTTCCCGACCAGACACCATCGTCGGGATAGGGACAATGATCTGAAATGCCAAGTCCGGAACAGCCTTCGGATGCGGCCTGACGAACGTAATCAACCGGATTTCCCATCGCATGTTTGCACAGCCGGGTGTGGGTATGAAAGGAACTGATATTCACAAATACACTATAGCAGTTTGCAAAATGACAGGCAATGGATCATTATCCTACTTTGACTTCTTCACGTTCGTACCGAGCATAACCTTGCGGACTTTCAGGTCACTGAGCACGTTCACGACCTGCACGATATAATCGTACTTCACGTCCCGATCGCCGTTAATGACGACGGTCGGGTCTGTCGCTCCCGCGAGCTTGTTCTTGAAGCTCGACCGAAAAGCATCTTCGTCGGAAGGAAGCTGATACGGTTTTTCGTCCATCGTCACAATCCCCGTTATCTGCACGAAAAGAATAATGCTGTCCGGCTTGTCCTCGCTTTTCGCGACGTTCGCGTCCGGCAGGTTGACCTTGATTTTTCCCTGATAGATCAGGGGCGTCGCCACCATGAAGATGATCAGAAGGACGAGCACGACGTCGGTAAACGGCGTGATATCGATCTTGGCG
>Ga0302289_1000408_pt1 | contig 19714 bp, 17 predicted proteins | sample III_Fen_N1_2_FD_194552 | JGI IMG/M metagenome (GOLD analysis project Ga0302289, IMG submission 194552) | Peat permafrost microbial communities from Stordalen Mire near Abisko, Sweden - III_Fen_N1_2 | ecosystem: Environmental > Terrestrial > Soil > Wetlands > Permafrost | place: Sweden: Abisko... | reverse complement strand
AAGCTGGTATCGGTTAAGATTCCAGCTTGGGTATAATATAGTATCTTCATGGGGGATGCGTATAGATCAACTTTTATAAACAGTCAGAACTGATAAACAACATCCTTATTTCAGCAGCAGATCCACCATCTCTTCTCCGGCTTGTGTAAGTACCATACTTCCCAATTCTAATGCTGGGGTATCAAACGTACAATCCGGTCGCGTGGCTGCTTCCGCGACTGTTTTCACAAAAAAAGTGTACAATGCAGAAGTCTTGTATTCATCGTAGGGATAATTCTGTAAGGGTATATCATAATCCAGCGAGATGAGATCCATATTCTCAAGGAGAGATAGTTCAATGCCAAGCATCTTCACCTGTTCCATTGAATCACCCGGTGCACTGAGATATACAGGAGCCAGTGCGACCCCATGACGAGCAGCATCGTCGGCTTTCGCCAGGGTAAAGCATGCAACAGGCAGGCATTGCCGATGCCGCAATTCCATTAAAAAATCAACCTGTAGGGCTGATAAACCCTCGGGTGTTGCTATTGGTGCATGATCATGTCCGCAGCCACAGTTCTCATCATGCTCGTGAGGTTGTCCGCAGCCACAGTTCTCATCATGCTCGTGAGGTTGTTCACAGCCACAATGCCCATCATTCTCATGAGGTTGTCCGCAGTTACAGGGATCATCATTTTCTTGGGTTTGCTCACAGCCACATTGTTCTATATGTTCTTGGTGATCGCACCCATGGTTATGGACTCCACAGGCGCAGTGTTCATCATGTTTATCCATTATGTACCACCTTTACCGTAATCCCAAATAAGTTCAATTCATTATATACTACGCTGGCACAAGAACGCAACAAGCCACAACTGAATAGATCACCGCATGGATGTGGCTGTAAACGAGCTCTCCACTGTTCGTATCGATCGCCATAGATTAGACGATCGCAGGCAACACAGTGTGATTTATTTTGGGCGGCCAAAGCAAGATACTCCTCTGAAATCGCCAGTCGTTAAGTTTGCATGACTCTGTAATTTGGCACTTATGAACCGCTCCAAATGAGATGGTCAGGAATTGAATGGGAATTATAAAACCGTCCTGTGTTTCAATCTGTTTCTCATTGGTTGGCAAGCTGCAACAACCATAGAGTACATATTGAATACAGGACGGAATGCCAATTATGGTTTATGCCACAAACGTCTGACGATGGCCAGCGAATTGCGCCGTTGTTTCAACCTGATTACACTCCGGAATAGTCCACAACCACAGGGGTGCGGGTTTTAGCTGACTCCATCATGGCCAGGATAACCAGACTCGCACGCGCTGCATCTTCCAGAGATACATGAAACGGCTCACCCGATAGCACACAATCAACAAAACTGCGAACACTTTCAAATGCAAAACCTTTGGGTTGACCAAAGATCGAATTTTGCACGATCACATCCGGTACTACAACCTTCTGATCGGTATATAACTGTACCAGATTATGGTTGGAGGCATCGATAGCGATCATGCCTTTTGTGCCCAAGATGTTGCATTTGATATCATTCACGCAGGGGTTGGCATTGGGGGTAATCCAACCGTTTTCCATCTGTGCAATACCGCCGTTTTCGAATTCCAACGTGGTGAGATATTCATCCACGGCGTCTACGCCCAAACCCTGGAGCAATCCTTCCCGGCTAACCGTATAAACGCGTGTCACGGCGCTGTTCATCAACCAACTCAACGTATCCACACTATGGCTGCCAAGGAACCAGAGAATGGAGGATTTTGCCGCCCATGGCAGCATATCGGTGGCTACCCATTTTACATCATTCAGACGAAAGTAAGCGCTGTATACGTCGCCCAATGTACCTTGATCCACAGCAACCTTGGCAGCATTGAAGGGGGGGCTCCAGCGGTTGTGAAGATCAACCATGGCACGCACATTGTTCTCACGTACAGCCTTTAAAATCCGCATCACATCCACACGCGTGGTTGCGATGGGTTTTTCAATCAGGATATGCTTCCCGTGCTCGGCAGCGGAAACGGCGATATCGCCATGCAGAAAATCAGGGGTTACAATGGCAACCGCATCACAGTCCGACTCCTCAAACATCTTTTGATAATCTGCATATACATTTTTAATACCAACACGCTGCGCCACATCTTCGGCCTTTTCAAGGTTCTGATCACAGATGGCAACAATTTCTGCAAATGGATGAGCTTTGTAAATTCGAGCATGGTTTTCACCCCAGATACCGGCGCCTACAATGGCCATTTTGAGTTTTTCCATAGGTATTCCTCCATTTTCCGTTGAATCGCATACCTCATCCTTTGACTGAACCAAAGGTAAGGCCGCGGATCATATATTTTTGAACACTGATGGCGAAAATCAACACGGGAAGGACTGCCAGAGTACCGGTGGCTGCCATTTCGCCCCATTTAACACCTGAAACCGAGAGATACGTCATCACGCTTACAGGCATTGTTTTTGCATTTACTGTGGTTAGAAAATTGGCAAAAACGAACTCATTCCATGAATTGATGATACAGAAGATGGCCGTAGCAACCATGCCGGGCAAAACCAGTGGCAAGACAATCTTCCGTAATATGGCGATCTGGGAGCAACCGTCCACCATAGCGGCTTCTTCCAGCTCCTTAGGTAGATCTTCAATGAAACCACGCATCATCCACATCGCGAAAGGCAGGTTGAAGGTGGTATAGCAGATGATGAGCAGGAAGTGAGTATCAATGATGCGAAACATGGATGCCAGCATAAAATATGGGACGATGACGGCCATTGCCGGTAAAAATCGCTGACTGAGTATCCAGAAGGCACGGCCTTCACGTTTACGCCAGTTAAATCGGGCAAAACCGTAGGCGGCAAACGTACCAAACACCAAGGAGATCACGGTGCTGCAAACGGCAATGATCGCACTGTTGATAAACAGCTTCATAATATTATCGTGGAAAATGGTCTCATAGTTGACCGTTGTGAAGCTGGCAAACACATTGCCTGGATCGAAGATATCGACCTTGTTGCGAAAGCTCACCGATACCATCCATAAAAAGGGACTCAGGAAGTATAGACTGAGTAGAACGAAACCAAAACCCAGCAGCAATTTGCCAAGATTTTTGCGCCATCTCCATCGCCGATGTTTCAGCATATCAATCAGCCTCCCTTCGTTGTAATCGGATCAATAGATTGCTCACAAGGGTTACCAGGATTAGCAGCACCATCGCCACCGCGGCTCCGCGACCGATGAGGCCGTTTTGAGCATTAACCAACCGATACACGTGAAGGCTTAAAAACTCCGTCGCATTGCCCGGGCCACCTTGGGTGAGCACAAAGGCTGTATCGAAAAGCTTGAGAGCATCTACCGCTCGCAGCAATAAAGCTAAGAATATCAATTTCTTCATCATGGGGAGGGTAATGGAGAATAACGTGCGTAGACGGCTGGCTCCGTCGATCATTGCCGATTCATAGGGTTCACTGGGCAGCGACCGCAAGCCCGCGTAAAGGATGAGGGCCACAAAGGGAACAAACTGCCAGATATCCACCAGCAGGATAGACCAGAACGCCATACCGGAATCCAGCCAGGTAACCTTAATGCCAAACAAGCCGCTTAGTAGATAGTTGATTAACCCATACTCGGAGTTAAACATCAGCTTCCACATCTGACCTGCAATGGTTGGCGTAATGGCTAACGGAATGATCATAATACCGATAACCAGCGGCTTTAGCTTGAATTCATGCGCATTGAGCATCAGCGCGATTAAGAATCCGATCAGCATCTCAATCGCTGTAGCAAGCGTCATAAATTCTACAGATATCGCGACCGCGTGCCAAAAATCTGGATCTCGGCCGGAGAAAAGGCGGATGTAGTTATTCAGTCCAGTGAACTTCGCCCGTGCAAAATCCCAGCCCAACTGATAATTGGTAAAGCTCGTCAAGAGCAAAAAAATGGTTGGAACAATGGACAACAAGAACAGAATGCACATTGCAGGAGCCACATATTTTGTTTGCGGGTTCCGCTTCAGATATCCACGAATACCTCCCCGCGGCGGGTACTTCTGATTCCCATAACTTGCCATGGCATACTCCCCCAGCACCTTGGCGCAGGGGTGGGATCGGGGTGTAAGGGGATTTCCCTTGCATAGCCGATCCCACCGCCGACGTCATGGGATCTTGTTATTCGAGCAGACTTTCGATGTCATCCTGCGAACGCTGGCAAGCCTCTTGCACAGTCATATCACCAGCGAGTGCGGCACTACCGTAAGAGCCGGCAATCTCCAGAATCTGATTGATCTGGTCATGCTGCGGAATCCAGCTCAGACCCTTTTCTACCAAGCCGTTCGCTGCGATAAGGGCTTCCTTCTGCGCGGAGTAAGAAGGGTTGAGGGTAGCCAGTTCAGCGTTTTCAAATACGCTTGCGCGGGTAGCCACACCACCGGCCTTTACGTAATCGACCGACTTCGCACGGCTGGCCATGAAGCAGATAAAGTCCCAAGCTTCTTCGGGGTTTTTGGATGAGGTGGGAATACCCAGATTCCAGCCAGCTAAAGCAGCACCGTCACCGGCAGGGCCGGTCGGGGTAGGTACAAAAGCAACTTTGTCTGCGACTTTGGAGGTTTCCGGATTGGTGATCTGGTTTGCCAGTGCGGTGGCATCCAGCCACATTGCAGTTTTACCGGAGATAAAGGCGCCTAGCGCTTCCTCATGGGTATAGGTGCCCACATCCGGGGGTGCACATTTAAGGAGATTTACATAGAAATCTAGGGAAGCGATGGTTTCAGGCGTGGTGCAGGTTACCACGGTTTTGCCCTTTGCCAGTTCAGCCTGATCCAGGAAGCCGCCGCCGAAGTTGTACATCAGGCTCATCCAGCCAGAGGCAAAGTGGATACCGCGCTGTGCGCGCATACTCACACCATAGAGGCCGTCTTCCTTGCCATTAAAGAACTGCGCCAAGGCTAAGAATTCGTCCATGGTCTTGGGAGGCTGCTTTCCGTACTTTTCAAAAAGATCGGTGCGGTAGGCGATAAAGCGTGTCTCGCCTGCGGTAGGGATTCCGTAGTTGACGCCGTTGGCACCGGCGATACCGTTGCGGTACGCGGCCATGATATCTTCATAGTCGAACCACGCGGGCGTCTTTGCCGGATCGTCAACATAGGTGGAGATTGGAAGCAGAACATTCTTGGAGGCATATTCACTCATCCAGAACGCATCCACCATAAACACATCGTAGGTGCCGCCACCTTGTACATCAAGGAGTTGCTTGCTCTTGAGATTGGTCTCTTCGACGACATCCCAAACCACCTTGATGCCGGTCAGTGCTGTAAATTCGTCTGCCATGGTTTGAAAAGCCTCAGTGGAGGGGTGGGATGCCATTGCCACGGTGATGGTTTTACCGTCGGATTGAGCCTTGACTTTTTGCCCCCAACCTTCCAACGTTGATGTATCGCCCTCGGCGAATACAGCGGTAGAGACCAGCACAAGCATCAGGCACAGTATCCAAGAGATAGTCCTTTTCCAGTTTCTCATTCCTTACGCTCCTTTCAATTGTCCACATGGCGGGGAACAGACCCCTTTGTCGATTTTCATTATAGGTTAGTTTCTGGATACTGTATTTGCAGTATCCTATTTCAACTTTATACAATACTTCGATGAAAATTTAACGATATGGGGGTCGCTGGATAGTGTGGAAATGATGCCCAGAACCGAGTGGGCGTTGTACGCGTGATAATCATTTGCAGGAAAAGAACAAGGCAGCATGGTTGCATACCTGGCATCTTGTTTGGCAAAGGTGATTATTAAGAAAGCTGACAACGCTATTACTGCAATCCGCGATGGCTATAGATAGAGGGTGAATGCCTAACCGTATGATGGCAGCTACAACAAACCAGTGAGTTTTACAGATTTTTCGTACTCAGAGGGGGACATTTTTACATGCTGCCGAAAGACTCTGGAGAAATAGTGTACCGAAGAAAACCCAAGCATTTGGGCGATTTGCGTGAAGGTGTAACTAGCTTCACCAATAAGCTTTTTCGCCTGATAGATTTTCATGCCGTTGAAATAGTCAATCAGGCTTTGCTTTTTCTGTTTCTGGAATACTTCCTGAAGGTAGCTTTCAGAGAATGAAACGGCCGCGCTGATATCAGCCATTTTGAGCTTTCGATACAGATTGGCATTCAGGTACGCAACCACGCTATCGGCGATGGCGCGGTCATTTCGTACACGTCCATGACTGGGAGCATCAGCAGAGGCGGTGGCTGGAGTCAGTTGATCTCTCACAATGAGCAACAGCAGGTTTTCCAATGAGTTGCGAAATACCTGCTCCGCCCCATAGGGGATTTGCTTTCGCCTTTCCAGCTTAGCCTGATAGAGACAGTTATAGGGCCCTTCAAAAATGGCGCGTCCCTCCTGATAAAGCATCCCGACAATGTTTTTTTGGTTTTGGCTCAGTTCCACGGTGTGACTGCGGAACATTTCGGTTGGAAGCTCTGGGCACGTAAATGAAAAAATGCAAGCGCTGCTGTCCTTGCCAATGGTTAAAAGTTGGTGAATTTCATTGGGCGGATGCAGTACTGCCTGCCCCTGGGACAGGTGAATCTCCTGATCACCGGCGCAGCAGATGAGGTTACCGCTATCAGCGTATACCATTTCCCAAAAATCGTGACTTTCGACCGTACCACAGAAATGCGGGGCATACTCGTAATAATGTAGGCTGATAACATTTTCAACAGCGATTTCGTTTCTGAGCTGGGTAAAAACATAGCCGGTGGCGTTTCCGCCTATCAACTCGGACATGGAAGATTACGCCTTCTTTCAGGAGATATATAATACTCAAAGATTTGCGCTGTTCTTTGAAATAGGATTACCTGCCTCAGACATCCTTTTATTTGTGTTTTCCAGTGGAAATCTTGCGTCTCTCGGTGTTGTGTAACCTTGGGCAAAACAGGCTTGATCCTTTCAAAAAAATCGTGGCGTGCGAAGAGCGAAACCCTTTCCAACGGAAAGAACATCACCTGCTCCGCTTTGACACAGATGTAGAATTTTCACGCCATTGTGTGAGAAAATTATAACAGAAGTCAGCCAAGGATATCAAGGCAGGAGCTGCAGTCTTTGTGAATCAAGCCGTACGAAAAACACAAGGAAGGTTCGTCATTAGAAATCCGAGATAACCATCGTTTGCGATAAAAGTGGCCCCTTGACGCCTGGGCTTCATTTTCATCTGTGCTAGACCATCGGGAATGAAGAGGTGTTTTGGCTGCTTTATCCATTAAAATCCCTTTTATCTCGTCACTGCCGTTGATGCATCAAAAGGTTGTCGGAGGTTGTTTGCAAATTAATTTAAATACTTCAAAAATTGTTGACAATAGTGAAACCCTGTGCTATGCTTTATACAAGCAAAGAGGCTGACGGAAACGTCGGCCTCTTTGTGGCATTTTGGAATCCAATCGTTGAACAAAGACAATCTGAGGAGGAGAAGCCATGAGGAGCGGGAGAATCTGGATCGTAATAATGCTCGCGGTGGTACTGGCTACGGCACCGTTTATCGCGCTGGCCGAAGGGGGCGTCAGTGTCACAATCGGGCAGGTATCTGAGGTTGCAAATCTAAACCCAACACTGTATCCACGCACACCCGACAGTAATGTTCAATGTCTGATCTTTGACGGTTTAATTAAACCCCAGTCCGATCTCTCGTTCGGCCCGTCGTTGGCAGAGAGTTGGGATGTTTCCCAAGATGGAAAACTGTATACCTTCCATCTGCGCAAAGATGTCAAGTGGCACGATGGCGAACCTTTCACCGCAGCCGATGTGGTATTCACCTTCACCTCGCTCGCTGATCCCACCTATGTAGGAGGTGCGGAGAGCCGTGTGGATTCTGTGACTGGCGTAAAAGAGTATCGTGCAGGCACTGCTACAAGCGTTAGCGGAATTCAGGCTCCGGACGATTACACCGTAACGTTTGAGCTCACCGATCCCAACGCTGCTTTCCTGGGTCAGCTCAATATCCCCGTTCTGCCTAAGCACCTGTTGGGCGACATCAAGCCCGGTGACTGGGAAAAGGCAGATTTTAACCGCAACCCAGTGGGCACCGGCAAGTATAAATTCGTGAAATGGGAGTCCGGCCAGTACATCGAACTGGCTAAGAACGCAGATTACTTCGGTGACAAGCCCTCAATTGATACCATCTACTATCGCTTTGGTGACCAGACCACGCTGACTGCCGCTCTGCTCAACGGCGAAATCGACGTAGTGGAAACCATTGAACCCTCTGAGGTTGAGCTCCTCACGAGTGCCGGCAGTGCTGCGGCCGTCACCTACCCGACGCTGAACGTTTATTACATTGGCCTCAACCAGCTCAACAAGAACCTTCAGGATATCAAAGTGCGTCAGGCGATGTCCTATGCGCTGGATAAAACCACGATGATCCAGACCGTGTTTGGCGAATATGCTTTCCCGACGGACGATATCTTCCCGGAAAACCACTGGTCCCACAGCACCACCGTCACCAGTTACCCTTATGATCCCGCCAAGGCAGAAGCGCTTCTGCAGGAAGCCGGTTATGTCAAGAATGCCTCCACCGGTATCTATGAAAAGGATGGCCAACCGCTGCACCTGATCTATGATATGGTTACCAAAGGACAGGCGCAGGCTGACATGGCTCAGCTGGTTCAGCAGTACTTCAAGGCAGTGGGCATTGATATGGAAATCCGCGAACAGGATTTCTCCACATTGGCCTTCACCCGTCTTCTGCCGCAGGATGCCAACGGTCAGAACCGCGCGGTTACCGCAGATGACTTTGACATGTATACGTTGGGCTTTGGCGTGGAAGTAGATCCGGACGAGTACCGTAACTATTTTGTTTCCACCGCCACACCGCCCAATGGCATGAACTTCATCTCTTATAACAATCCCACCGTGGATGAGCTCTTCGCCAAGTCCCTGACGCTCACCACGCTGGAAGATCGCGAAGCCTGCTACCACGAAATCGCCGATACGATCTCTAACGATATTCCGTGGATTCCACTGTATGGCAACCTGTCCATTGCAGGTGTCAGCAACAAGGTCAAGAATTTTGCGGCTGACTTCCGCGGCATTACCTATCAGATTGAGAAGTGGGCCCTCGAATAACCCAAATCGCGGGGCAAGGGGAACGGGTAGACCGCCCCCTTGCCCCCGCAAACCTTCCATAAGGGGCTAAGTATGCTGAATACCGCGCAAGTGATGAAAGACCTGATCCGTTTTGATACCTCCAACCCGCCCGGGAACGAAATGTGTGTGCTGGATTATCTGTCGTCATTGCTGAAAAGCTTCGGGGCACAGGTGGCAATACAGTCGCTTGCAAAGGGGCGGCGCGGCAACCTGGTTGCGCATATTCCGGGTGAAAACCATGGCTTGAGTCCACTGGTGTTATTAAGCCATGTGGATGTGGTGCCTGCTGATGCCTCGCGATGGCGGTTTCCACCTTTTGAGGCGATCGAATCGGAAGGCTACATTTATGGTCGCGGTGCGATTGATACCAAGCAATTGACGGTCATGGAGCTGATCGCATTTCTCGCGCTTCACAGGGGAAACCAGCTTAGCCGGGATGTGTATCTGGTCGCAACCGGCGATGAAGAGTGTGGAAGCGAGTTGGGACTTAAAAGCCTGCTAAGTGGCTCCGTGGTTCTGGATGGACATGAAGTTGCTGGAAACGATATTTTTCGGGGTGCATGTGTCCTCAGCGAAGGCGGCGGTTTTCCCATAGAGACGGGGGAACAGACGCTGTATCTGCTGGAGACAGGGCAAAAAGGATGCGGTCAGGTTGAATTTACCTTTCGGGAACCGGGTAGCATTTATCTCGCGGGTAACGGTACCTTGCTCCGTGCAACCGGCTTAGTGCAGCAACTGTATGAAACCAAGCTGGATTGTAGGGTTACGCCAACACTGGAAGGGTTTGAGGCGGAACTTTGCAGCGCATTGACTTGTTCCCCACAGGATCTGACACGGCATTTATCGCCGATGATGGGCAACATCCTGACTGCCATGCGCAGCAACACGATAACGCCAACGTTGATGCAGGGTGCAGGCTTGCGTGAAGTGACGGTAACCTGCGATACACGCTTGCTTCCAGGGTACGGATTGTCATATCTGGAAAGCACAGTGCGTCCCTTGGCGGAAAAATGGGGCGCAGAATTGCGTATTATTTCCTTCAGTGAGGGATATGAGAGCGAAGCAGGCAATACCTTGCACCTGTTGGAGGATTGCCTCCAAGAAGAGTTGCCACAGCCAAGGAAGCCTGTCGCGCTGGTGCCGTTTTTAAGCATGGGTTCCAGCGATGGCCGATTTTTACAGCCGCTTGGAGCCAGTGTATACGGTTTTAGCCCTGTTCTGCCTTGGGATATGACATTTGATCAGGCAGTGCGCATGGTGCACGGCGTGGATGAGCGAATCCATCGGGATTCATTGGATTTTGGCTGCCGAGTGCTGACACGCGCGGCACGCCGCCTTGCTGGGGCAGCGGATAAGGAGAAAGCATGAATCGATTGGACGTCGCCCGTGAGAAGATCGCGCGGGCAGGTGAAATGCTCCGGGAGCGTGGGGCGGACGCATGGACGTTCTATGCCCGCAACGGACAGGATCCTTCATTTGAATTGATGTTTGGTCGTGCCGCGAAGCTGGAAACACTGGTATTCATCACGGCGAATGGCGAGACCACCGTGCTTTGCGATCCGTCGGAGGCAGCGGAGCTTCAGGCATCGGCGCTTTATATCAAGGTAATTCCAGCATTCGCCAAAGACATCCCATCCTTGTTTTGTTCGCTGTTCAAGGCACAAAAAGTAAATCGTATGGCCATCAATGAAACTGCGGATGACAGCCGCTGTGACGGTCTGTCGGTTGGGTTATACGAAAAGCTGTGCCTTGCCGTGGGACAGGAAGACATGGAACGGGTAGCCATGTCCAGCGAAGCGATGCTGGAGGAACTGCGTGCCGTGAAAACGCCCAGTGAGATTGCCATTATGGAAGAATGCAGCCGCATCACCTGCGATATTTATGATGAAGTGTTCCTCACCATTCATATAGGCATGAGTGAGACAGATGTGGGCGAGATGATGGTACGGGAGTTGTTCAAACGAGGCTGTACCAGCGGCATTGGCGCGCCGGATGATCTGCCTCTCGTATTGCTGGTACGTTGCGGTATGTCCCACCGCAGACCCAATCCAGCAAACATCATCGCGGCAGGTGATATGCTTGTGATTGATTTCAGTGCCCGTTTTAACGGCTACACTTCGGACATTGCCCGTACGATGTACTTTTTAAGCCCCAATGAAGAGCATGCGCCGGAGGATGTGCGACGCGCGGCGGAAGGTGCGATCAATGCGGTAGGCGCGGTGCTCAAGGCAATTCAACCTGGTATGAAGGGTTACGAAGTGGACGCGGTGGGGAGACAGTCCATCCTGAATAGTGGCTACCCTAACATTCCGCACTCGGTGGGGCATCAGGTGGGGTTGGAGTGCCATGATGGCGGCACGGTGCTTGGCCCGCATCGGGATCGAAAATCAATGTGTGGCGTACTTCGCAAAAATGAAATTTATGCCATTGAGCCGACGGTGCTGCAAGACCCGCTTCCTTCGGCTATCATTGAAGACAATGTTTTGTTGACAGAGGATGGATGTCGGTTGATCAGCCGCAGGCAAACTGGGATCATCGAAATCCCGTATCGGGAGGGTTTGCTTTCATGATGGATGCGGTTTCAATGCTTGCGGAGTTGGTGTCCATCTCCTCTGTAACAGGGACAGCCGGAGAAAAGCAAGCAATTGAATGGCTGGAACGGGAGCTTGCCTCGTATGGCATCCCATCGGAGCATATCGGTGTGCCGGAACGGCCGAATCTGGTCGCGCGCATGTGGGGAAGCAATCCATCACTCAGGCCGTTGGTACTTCTTTCGCACATAGACGTGGTTCCAGCGGAGGAAGCCCAATGGAAGCATCCGCCTTTTGGCGGGAAGGTAGAAGATGGAAGGCTTTACGGGCGTGGCACGCTGGATACCAAGCAACTTACCATCATGGAGTTGATCGCGTTCCTGAAGTTGAATGCATCAGGGCATCCGAAGCGCGATGTTGTGCTGATTGCTACCGTTGATGAAGAAAAGGGAAGCATGCTAGGCGCGGCACGTTTGGCGGAGGAGAAGCCGGATCTATTTCATGGAGCTATCGCCATCAGCGAAGGTGGCGGCTTTCCGATCATCGTTAACTCAAAGTCGTATCTGACCATGACGATAGGGGAGAAGGCCAGTTGCCGAGTAAAGCTGACTGCGGAAGGGCAGTCAGGCCATGCGGGTGCACCGGGAACCGATCAGGCGGTGGTTAAACTTGCGCGGGCACTAGCCAAGGTGTTGGAATGTGTAAACCGACTTGAAAAGGGCGGTGCGACAGCGGAAGCAATGGCAGCTTGCATTGGCAAAACGCCGGAAAACAAGTTCGCTGCGGAGCTACTGGATTATTCCGGTAGTTGCGGTGTAGCAATACAACCGTTCAAAATTGGCGAGAAGGTCAATGTGCTGCCCGCGGACGCAACACTTTCGCTTGAGCTTCGTCCATTGCCCGGAACGACGCAAGCGCAGGTGGAGGGGTGGTTGAACGACTGGCTCCGAGAGGAAGACGCAGCTTATAAAATCGAATCGTTCCAGCCAGGCTGTGGATGTGAACCCGAGAGTAAACATGTAAAACGGATCATGGCGAGCGTAGAACAATCGGCATCTCGACATGGCTTGATGGCAACTGTTCTTCCCATGCTGGCGCTTGGGCGAACCGATGGACGTTTTTTCAGCGAAGGAAGCAGCGTATTCGGGTTTTCGCCGTTGGGGTTGGAGGATACGTTTGATGCTATTCTGCCAAAGGTGCATGGCGTGGACGAGAGCGTGAATCTTTCTGGCTTTACAATGGGCTGTGAAATACTTGCCGATCTGGTGCATGAGCTGGCGATGGAGGTTGAGGATTGATGGATAAAGTGCTTCGGGATAGCATTATTCGTGAGGTGACCCAAAAACTTGATGAACTGGACATCGATGTATACCTGATTTTAACCAGCGAGGGAAGCGACCCGATCACTTCGTTCATCCCCGGCGTGGGTACGGTAGGCGCAGGTGCATTCGCCTTTACGCGAGAGGGCAAGCGATACGCACTTTCCACAAAGATTGATGCGCAGGATATTGCTGAAAGCGGTCTGTTTGATCAGGTGATAAAGTATGACTCCTTTGAACAGGCGCTTAAAGACCTGATGCAAACGCTTACGCCCCGTGTGATCGCGCTAAACCAATCCATGGACTACCCCCGTTGCGACGGGTTGACGATAGGTCGCCGACGCTGGCTGACGGCAGCCATGTCAGAATCGCATTCCTACCAAACCGTAAGCTCCGAACTTTTTTTACCGGAGCTGTTCGCGCAGTATGGCGCATAAGGAGGGATACCATTGAAAAAATACATCCGGCATCGACTGATACAGGTGATTCCCATTGTGTTTGGTATCACCATTCTGACCTACCTTATCATGAAGCTGGCGCCCGGCGGCCCGTTGGCTAATATGGTCAACCCGCGCACTTCCATTGAATCCATCAATCGCGCCAAGGAAGCACTGGGGCTTGATAAACCCATTCTGGTGCAGTATGTCAGTTGGATGGGGCAGATATTTCAGGGAAACTTCGGCTATTCGACGTTCTCGGGCCAGCCGGTGCTGCAAATGATCGGAGATCGGCTGGGAGCAACGCTGCTGCTGACGGGGACTGCGTTTTTATTCAGCTTTCTGGTCGGGATTCCCCTGGGTGTATACAGCGCGACCCATAAGTACACCCCGGGCGATTATGGCCTCACAATCTTCTCTTTCGTGGGCATCAGTATCCCGTCTTTCTTTTTCGGCATGACGCTGATCTATGTGTTCGCGATGCAGCTGAAATGGTTTCCGACCTCCGGCTTTGGTAACACAGCTTTTTCAGGAAGCGATTTACAGTGGTTCTTCGATAAATTGCGCTATCTGGTGATGCCCGCACTGGCTTTGGCACTGGCAAATATTGCGACCGTCATGCGTTTCACACGTTCCAGCATGATCGAAACGCTCAGTCAGGATTACATCCGCACGGCTCAGTCCAAAGGACTTACCAAGCGGGCAGTCATTTATCGGCATGCGCTTAAAAACTCTTTGATTCCGGTGATTACCATCTTTGGTCTGTCCATCCCTACCCTTTTTGGCGGCGCGTATATCATCGAAAAAGTCTTCAGTTGGCCTGGCATCGGGCAACTCGGTGTGGAGGCAATCGGTAACCGTGACTACGCAGTGCTGATGGGGCTTACGCTGATTACAGCCATTCTGGTGCTGGTGGGCAACCTGATCTCCGATATTCTGTACTCCGTGGTGGACCCCCGAATTAAATACTAAGGAGGGAAGCGCAATGGATATGACCTTTGAAACCCGTCGCAGGCGGAATCTTTTTCGGACAGACGGCTGGAAGCGCTTCCGAAAGAACAAGCTTGCGCTGTTTGGCCTTGCGGTTATCCTGCTCATGGTGCTGATGGCGGTGTTCGCACCGTTTATTGCGTCCCATGACCCTTATGAATCCATTAAAAGTCAGGCTGGGCTGATCCTGAAAAACAAGAGTCCGGCGGACAGCGGTACGCTGCTGGGTACGGACAGCCTGGGGCGTGATGTGTTCAGCCGAGTGCTGTATGCTGCTCGAATTTCGATGAGCGTTGGGTTGGTCGCGGTAGGCATCTCTACAGCAGTGGGCATTTTGTTGGGTTCGCTGGCCGGATATTTCGGCAAATGGGTGGATACCGTCATCATGCGTCTGGTGGATGTGGTGTACTGTTTTCCGGTGCTGTTTCTGGTCATTATTATTTCTACCGTGCTTAAGCCCAGCATTTATAACGTGATGCTGGTAATCGGCCTGTGCAACTGGACTGGCACTGCCCGCTTTGTGCGCGGCGAGATTTTACGCGTACGTGAACTGGATTATGTGACTGCCAGTGAATCGCTGGGAGCGCGGGACAGCCGGATTATTCTGAATCACATTCTACCGAATGTAATGGCGCCGATTCTGGTAGAGGCAACACTGCAAATGGCGCATGCCATCCTGACCGAAGCGGCGCTTTCCTATTTGGGTGTTGGCGTGCAGATGCCCACCGCCAGCTGGGGCAACATGCTCTTTGGAGCAAGCAACCTCTCCACGCTGACCCTTCGCCCATGGCAATGGGTACCGCCTGGAATCTGTATTCTGATGGCGGTACTCAGCATCAACTTTATCGGCGACGGCTTGCGTGATGCATTTGACGCGCGACAGAAGAAGTAGGGGTGAACATGGACAAGAATATCACAGCCTTACGACTTGCGGCGCTCCGAGAACTCATTGGAAGCCACGATACCGATGCGGCATTGATCAGCCTGTACGAAAATCGGCGTTATTATACCGGTTTTACAGGCTCCAACGGTTATGTGATCATTACACGGGAGAGCGTTACGCTGATTACCGACCGGCGCTATACACAGCAGGCAGAGCAGCAGACATGGGACGTGCGCATCGTTGAGCATGGCGCGGATCGATTTGCGCTGATCGCTGGCGAAATCGCGGCCTTGAGGATCAACTCTCTGCTGCTGGAATCCGCCATGCCGGTAACGGAATACTTTGAACTCAAGCGACGCTTGCCGGATGTGCGTATGGAACTGGCGGAGGAAACGCTACTTGACATCCGCATGGTCAAAGATGAAACGGAGATAGCAGATATCCAGAAGGCTATTCGCCTCTCTGAACAGGCGCTTTCAGAAGTTGCAGCCTGTTGCAAGTCAGGAATGACAGAAAAAGACATTGCAGACGAACTGAATTATCGGGTATCCCGTTCCGGCGCGGACGCCATGAGCTTTGGAACCATTGTGGCAGCAGGGGAGCGGGGCGCTCTGGCTCACGGTACGCCTACTAAACGACCGATCCGGTCAGGTGAGATGGTAGTGGTGGATTTTGGCGCGATGTGGAATGGATACTGCGCAGATTTAACCCGTACGCTTCTGTTTGGCGATGTGCCGCAAGAACGTCTGGATACGTTTGAAGTGGTGGAACGCGCATTTCAGACGGCGTTTGCCACCGTGCATCCCGGTGTGATCGCTGCGGAAGTCGATGAAGCCCACAGGCAAGTATTCCGCGATGCAGGTATGGAGGAGTATGCGCTCAAAGGGTTGGGACATGGTATTGGGCTGGAAATCCACGAACACCCCCGTGTGGTGATCGCAGGCAGACATGAACTGAAACCTGGCATGGTGTTCACCATCGAACCGGGACTATACTTGCCAGGGCGATATGGCGTGCGCACCGAGGATGATGTGTTGGTGACACAGGATGGCGCCATCAACCTGTGTAGCCTGCCTCACCGGATATTGATCACGTCATAGGAAGGAGAAACCATGCTAACTGTCAAAGACCTTAAGACATATTTTTACACGGACGCAGGTTGTGCAAAAGCTGTGGACGGCGTCAGTTTTTCGGTGGATAAGGGTCGAGTGCTGGGTATTGTAGGGGAATCTGGGTGTGGCAAAAGTGTAACCAGCCTTTCGATTATGGGTTTGCTGGACCCGGTGACCGCGCGCGTGGAAGGCGGACAAATTCTGTTTCATGATCAGGATTTGCTGAAACTTACCCCTGCTCAGATGCGGAAACTTAGGGGAGATCGCATTTCAATGATCTTTCAAGAGCCGATGACCTCATTGAACCCCGTGCTGACCATTGGTTACCAGATTGAAGAAGCACTGATGCTGCACAGGGGATTGGATAAAGCCGCGGCACGGGCGAGGACGATCGAATTGCTCAAGATGGTGGGTATTCCTGAGCCGGGGAAACGGATCGATGAGTACCCGCATCAGCTTTCCGGTGGTATGCGTCAACGGGTAATGATTGCGATGGCGCTGTCCTGTGATCCGGAACTGTTGATTGCGGACGAGCCAACCACCGCGCTGGATGTGACCATTCAAGCACAGATTCTGGCACTACTGACCGAATTGCGGGAGCGGTTGGGTATGGCGATTATCATCATCAGCCATGACCTGGGTGTGATTTCGGAAATGGCGGATGATGTGATGGTGATGTATGCCGGACAAGTGGTGGAGTGCGCACCTGGCGAGCAACTGTTGGAGAATCCCTTGCACCCCTACACCATTGGCCTCATGAACTCAGTACCGGATATAACCAAATCTGTAAAGCGCCTTCGAGCCTTGGACGGAATGGTGCCAAACCTGTACAACATGCCCGATGGTTGCCGCTTTGCACCTCGCTGCGAACAATGCCACGAGGCATGCAAAACCGGAGAAATACCGCTGTCCGTTCTGCCGGATGGCCGTCAGGTGAGGTGCATCCTGTATGGAACGTGATCTGACACCCCTGCTGGTGGCAAAAAATCTGCAAAAGTACTTTCCCACCGGAGAAAAGGGAGTAAGCGTTAAGGCAGTAGACGGCATCAGCTTTGAAGTGCGTCGCGGGGAAACGCTTGGCGTGGTAGGTGAATCTGGCTGCGGAAAATCGACAACTGGGCGATTGGCACTGAGGTTATTGGAACCCACCGGCGGAAGCGTATCCTATGATGGTGCGGAGTTGACTCAGTTGTCCCGAAGCCAGATGCGCACACTTCGGCGACGCATGCAAATCATCTTTCAAGACCCCTACGCGTCGCTTGACCCGCGTAAAACTGTGCTCCAAACGCTTTCGGAACCGTTCCAGATTCACTATCCCGACATGAACCATCATGAAATGCTTGGGAAAATTGCATTGTTGATGGATCGAGTAGGTCTTCGTCCGGAACAGTTGACCCGCTACCCTCATGAATTTTCAGGGGGACAGCGTCAACGTGTGGGGATTGCACGTGCTATCGCGCTCAATCCGGAGTTTGTGGTATGCGATGAACCGGTTTCGGCACTGGATGTGTCGATTCAGGCTCAGGTGGTCAATCTGATGCAAGATATCAAAGAGGCGTACAGTTTGACTTACCTGTTCATTTCCCACGATCTGCGCATTATCCGCCACATGTGTGATCGGGTAATGGTGATGTACTTGGGCAACATCGTAGAGATGGCGGATAAGGAATCGCTATTTGAACATCAGCGGCACCCTTATACTCAGGCACTATTGGGGGCAATCCCTGCGTTACACAAACGGGATGCTCGGCAGCATATCCTGCTTTCGGGCGATATTCCCAGCCCGGTGCGGCCGCCCTCCGGTTGCCCCTTCCATCCCCGTTGTCCCAAGTGCAAGGATGTGTGCAAAACGCAAAAACCGATGCTACGTACCATGCCGGACGGTGCGCTTGTTGCCTGCCATCTGGCGGAAGAATAAACCACAGGGAGGAAAGTACTCATGTTCAAAGTCGTGACAGACGCTGCCCCCAAGGCAGTCGGCCCTTATTCCCAAGGTATTTCTATTGGTAAGCTGACCTTCGTCAGCGGCCAGACACCACTTGATCCCTCTACCGGCACACTGGTTGAGGGAGGTATCGAGGCGCAGGCGGAACAGGCATGCAAGAATGTGAAGGCGGTGCTGGATGCCGCCGGAAGTTCTCTTGACAAGGTGGTAAAGACGACCTGCTTTCTGTTGGACATGGGAGATTTCCAGGCATTTAATGCTGTATATGAGCGTTACTTCGTGAACCGTCCGGCACGCTCGTGTGTAGCGGTGAAAGCGCTTCCCAAAGCCGCGCAGTGCGAGATCGAAGCGATCGCATTGGTTGGGGAGGATGAGGTGTGACGCTGTTTTCCGATGAGAATGTCCATCTGGACGTACTCAAACGTCGCGCTTACAACTACCGCTGGGCTGAGTTGCCGGAAGGTGTTATTCCCCTGACTGCCGCTGACCCGGATTTTCCCGCGCCGGAGCCAGTAGGTCGCGCGATGACGAATTACATTCGGGATGGATATTATTCTTATACGCCAAAACTTGGGTTCCCGGAGTTTCGAACGGCGATTGCAAACGCTTTATGGGAGCGCAAAGGCGAGCGTGTGCCACAGGAGTTGATACTGCCTATCGACAGTGCGGCGCGCGGCATGTATGAAATTGCTCGTGCTCTGCTCAAACCCGGCGACGAGATGATTGTGTTTGATCCGGTGGATTATTTGTTTCGGGAATCCGCGCGGGCGGTCGGGGCTAAGGTTGTGTTGTATCCAGCAAAGCTTTCGGATGGCAGGGTAGACCTTGGGGGACTTGAACGCTACATTTCACCCCGAACGAAAATGATCGGCCTGTGTAATCCCCATAATCCGCTTGGCGCACTGTACCGTAAGGAAGACTTGGCAACGCTTCTGGACTTGTGCGAACAGCATGACCTGTATGTGATGAACGATGAAATCTGGTCAGATATCGTTTATCCGGATGCAAAGTTTGTCAGTATTCTATCGCTGGGTGCCGAAAAATGCCGCAGGGTCGCCAGTGTGTTTGGTTTCTCTAAGAGCTTTGGCGTGGCGGGGCTTCGCATTGGTTGTGTGTACTGCACGGATGAAGCCCTTTTTGAGCGTATCGTGGACGCATCGGCGGTTATGACCACAGCGGGAGGCATTTCATCCATCTCGCAGGTGGCGGGGATAGCATGTCTTGAAAGTTACGGTTGGGTGGATCAGTTTATCGCCCACCTGACAGTCAATCGGGATTATGCTCTTTCGAGAATTGCAAAAATCCCGCAAATCACCGCCAGAAAGCCCGATGCCACGTATCTCCTGTATATGGACATTTCCAGTCTCGGT
>Ga0302289_1000406_pt1 | contig 19780 bp, 13 predicted proteins | sample III_Fen_N1_2_FD_194552 | JGI IMG/M metagenome (GOLD analysis project Ga0302289, IMG submission 194552) | Peat permafrost microbial communities from Stordalen Mire near Abisko, Sweden - III_Fen_N1_2 | ecosystem: Environmental > Terrestrial > Soil > Wetlands > Permafrost | place: Sweden: Abisko... | reverse complement strand
AACCAAGCGCATAGATGGCCTGTACGATTTTGTCGTACGTGCCTACTTTTACGCTTTCTTTATTATTGATTGCGCGCGAAACCGTGGCGATGGAAACCCCCGCCGCATCCGCTACGTCCTGTAAAGTTGTTTTCTTTTTTAATTGGGACATGATGGTTCCTTTTTTTACAACGTCAGAATATCATATCATAATTGATCTGTTTTGTAAATCAACCTCGATTCTGTACTTAAACCAGCTTAAATGTAAAAAATGTAACAGAAAATAATATATCGTGTAAATTATGAAAATAATATTGACACGTTGTGTAATGGATGATAGATTAAAATCAAGCAAAGAAATACAGCAGATAATCTTTTTCATTTTCTTCCTCCTGATACACTCAAAAAATCACCCGCGAAAAGAGAAATAAAAACCATGAAGCTTGGATTTGCCAGCGCAATTTTGCCGGATCAATCGTTTGACACTGTAGTCGATTTCGCTGCGGCGAACGGATATCGTTGCGTCGAAATGATGTGTTGGCCGGTTGGCAAGGCGGAGCGCCGCTATGCAGGCGTGACCCATATCGATGTGGATACGCTCGATGCGGTTCACGTGGATGCAATTCAAGCAAAGCTCGCCGAGACTGGCGTCGAGATTTCCGCCTTGGGGTATTATCCCAACGCACTCGACCCGGACGCGGAAAAAGCGGAAGAAGCGATCAACCACATCAAGAAGCTCATCGTCTCCGCGCCGAAACTAGGCTTGCACGCGGTGAACACCTTTATAGGAAGAAACCAATACTTGAGCGTTTCGGAAAACATGAAGCTGTTTGAAAAAGTTTGGCCGGATCTCATCAAGCTGGCAGAAGACAATGGCGTTCGCGTGGCAATTGAAAACTGCCCGATGCTTTTTTCAAAGGACGAATGGCCCGGCGGCAAGAACCTGGCCATATCCCCGCGCATTTGGCGGGAGATGTTTGCTAAGATTGACAGCGCAAACTTTGGCCTGAACTACGATCCTTCGCACTTTGTGCTCCAACAGATGGACTACATCCGCCCCATCTATGAATTTACGGAAAAGCTCTTCCATGTCCACATTAAGGACATCAAGTTATATCGAAATCTCTTGGACGAAGTCGGCATCTTTGCCGCACCGCTCGACTATCTGCAGCCAAAGCTGCCGGGGCTTGGCGACATCGACTGGGGCAAATTCGTCTCCGCACTGACGGATGTGGGCTATCATGGTCCTATCTGCGTTGAGGTGGAGGACAAAGCCTTCGAAGATACGCTGGAGCACCGTTACCAATCTCTCATCCAGTCTCAGCGCTACATGAGCCAATTTATCGTGACCGAATAACACAATCTCGTGGTGAGCGACCGCTGTTCTTTTATAAACTTCATGTAATCCATTACATGTTCAGAAACAGATAGCTAGATCGATGGAGTTTGGAACCGCAATCCAGCATAAAGGAGAAGATGCCGCATATGGTGAAGATTGAGGACGTCGCGCGCGCGGCAGGCGTATCGGTCGCAACCGTGTCCCGCGTGCTCAACGAATCCGGCGGCGTATTGCCCCAAACGCAGGAAAAAGTACGCAAGGTGGTCGAAAGCCTTCACTATGTACCCAATTTATCCGCGCGAAACCTGCGCAAAAACGAAAGCCGCATCATTCTCATCCTCGCGCCGAACTTTTCCAATCCGTATTATTCAAACGTGCTTTCCGGCATTTGCGATGTCTCAAGAAACCTTGGCTACAGCACATTAATTTACAACACATATGACAGCAACGCGCTGGATGAGAAGCTGGTTACCAGCCTGTTTCAGAAGAACCGCGCGGATGGAATGATTACACTGGCCGTCAATCGGGACGATCAATGGCTCTCCAAATACGCTGAAAAATATCCGCTTGTGCAGTGCTCCGAATATGTAGAAGAGGCCGAATTGCCGCATATCTCTGTCGATAACCGCCTTGCGGCAAGGGAATCCGTTCAGCACCTGATTGCGCAGGGACACCGAAGAATCGGCATCGTCACCAGCGCAAACCGCTATCTTTCGAGCACAAACCGACTGCGTGGGTATCTCGACGCACTCGAGCAGGCGGGGATTGAGCAAGACGACGCATTGATTGCCTACGCCTCCGCCGATTACTCGTTTGCCAGCGGCAAACAAGCGGCGCGCGCACTGCTTTCGCTAGCGGAGCCGCCGAGTGCAATATTCTGCGTTTCGGATATCCTCGCGCTGGGCGTCATTGCCGCGGCGGGCAAGATGGGCTTGCAGGTGCCATGGGATCTGAGCGTGATGGGATTTGACGACGTCGACTATACGACGATGTTTCATCCATATCTCACCACCGTCGCCGTTCCGTGTTATGAGCTGGGGCGAAGGAGCATGCTGCTTTTGTACGATCATATAACACAAAAGCCCGGTGCGGAACAAACGGTATACCTGCCGCATCAGATCGTCCTGCGGGAGTCGACCGCGCAAAGAGCGCAGGATGGCGCAGCGGACGAAACAAAAAAGTAATCCAATAAGAGCTATTTAAAGAACTATTGATAGATAGAAGAGATCACACGACAAAGGGGTACATAAACTATGTTAAACGTTGGCATCATCGGCTGCGGCTCAATTGCAAGACAGCGCCACGCGGCGGAATACAAGCGAAATGAACACACGCAAATCGCAGGCGTGTTTGATGTTTCCCGCGCACGCGCGGAAGAGATGGCAAAAGACTTTGGCGGCAAGGTCTATGATACCGTTGAAGAATTGATTGCGGATCCCGCCATCGATGCGGTGAGCGTTTGCGTCGCCAATGCATTCCACGCGCCGATTACGATTGACGCGCTCAATCACGGCAAGCATGTTCTCTGCGAAAAGCCGATGGCAATCACGCTCAAAGATTGCGAAGAAATGCTTGCTGCCGCTCAAAAGAGCGGAAAGCGGCTGCTGATCGATCACAACCAGCGCCTGACTCCCGCGCACAAGAAGGCAAAGGAGATCATCGCTTCCGGCGAACTCGGCCGCGTGATCAGCTTTTCCGCGACGTTTGGCCACAAAGGGCCGGAGATGTGGAGCGCGGATAAAAGCAGCAACACCTGGTTTTTTAAGAAAAATGCCGCCGCGTTTGGCTCCATGGCCGACCTCGGCATCCATAAAATCGACCTTATGCGCTTTCTCATCGGTGCGGACGTGAAAAACGTATTTTCCCGTCTTGCAACGCTGGATAAAAAATTTCCGGACGGAACGCCTATCGAAGTGGACGACAACTCCGTCGAGATTCTGACGTTTGAAAACGGCGCGCTCGGCACCGTCACAACGAGCTGGACGCACTATGGCGAGGAATGTAATGCATCCTCCCTCTACTGCGAAAAAGGCACGATCAAGCTCTACCAGGATCCGCGTTATGCGCTTCAGGTGGTGTATGCGGACGGAACCAAGGCAAACTATGAGCTTGACCGCATGCAGACCAACGACGACGCGCAGCAGAGGAGCAGCGGTGTAATCGACATCTTTGTCGATAGCATCCTGACTGGCAAACCGACCGTGTTGGATGCGCAGGATATCGTAAACTCAATGCGCGTGGTGTTCGCCTGCCTCGAGTCCGCAGAGACCGGGAGAGTTGTAGATCTCTAAGATTTTTAGAATTCATTCCGTTTTCCGTGAGACTCCATTATTTACTTGGTAATAACCATTTATTTGGTTGTTATAAATCAGAAAAGGAGAGAAATCATGAAAAAATTCCTTGCGATTCTCATGTGCGCTATGATGCTGGTTGGTGTTGTTGCTTGCACAAGCACGCCGGCACCGGCAGCGGAAGCAACCGCAGCCGAACAGACCGCAGCTCCAGCGGCGGACGCAACTGCCGCGCCAGCTGCCGGCACAATCTACGTGTTGGGCCCCACACCGGATCACGGCTGGACCGCTCAGGCAGGTACTTACGCCGAGAAGAAGGTTGCTGAAATCAACGCTGATGGCAAGTATAAGGCCGTTTACATGGCAGCTTCCACTGGTGAAGAGCAGGTTGACCAGGTTCAGACCATCCTCGCCAACGGCGATGCGGTCGGCGTAGTCTTCTTCGCTCTCGAAGATTCAGCCAAAGCCGGTCAGGAAGCCCTGATCGCCGCGAACGTTCCGTTTATCTCCTTCGACCGTATCATCGAAGGGCCAGACAAGTCTGCTATTCTCAACGCTTCCGGTGACAACTGGCAGTGCGGTGCAGCTATCGCGTATTGGCTCCAGAAGAACGGCATGGCCCCGGGCGCAACGCTTGTTACCCTCATCGGCGACAACGGCACTGTTTGCTCCCGCCGTCAAGAAGGCTTTGAGCAGTTCCTCCGTGGCGAAATCAGTTATTTCGACAAAGACAAGAACGAATCCTACAAGACCACCCAGGTTTGGACGCAGGACGAAATCAACGCTATGACGGCCGACTATAAGACGGTCTGCAACTGGAGCGCGGACGGCGCATATCAGTACCTCGAGCAGAAACTGCCGGAAATCGTCGCCAAGGCGAAGACCACGGGCGGCAACCTGTATATTTACTCGATGGACGACGAAATGACCTTCGGGCTTATGAACCTTCTCGAGGCGAATGCCATCGACGAAGCGACCAAGGCTGACTTCGCAGCGCTGAACGTCTACACCTCCGCCATCGGCGGCATGGCCGAACTCTATGCGGTCATCGACGGCACCTCCACCCAGGCTGCCACGGCAAAGACCTACTTTGATGGCCTCATGTCAGTCTACTTCTCGCCGAAGATGTTTGAAAACGTCATTGGCTACATGCTCGACTACCTCTCTGGCAACTGGAACTACAAAGTCGGCGACGGCAAGTACGAACCAGTCTGGATCGTTGACGCTGGCAACGTTGCAAACTACGAAGGTTTCTCGGGTCACAAATCCTAAAACCAACGTTACGGCAAACAGGCATGGCTTGATCGGTTTATGATCGATTCGCCTACCAGCCAGGAGCAAGTTTGCGGGTGAACAACCCGTGAGCGGGTACGCAAAACGCGACTGTGCGTACGGATGCAGGTTCGCCCTGCATCCGTACGTGAATGTAACACTCTAGTGAGAAAAAACAGCGAAATCCGCGTAAAATTCACGCTTTTCGCAGCGGAAGAATCCGATTATACTGGTGATAAGGGCAGGTCGCCCTTTGAGCAGTCAAATCGACGAAAACCAATCTATCACCTCCGCAAAAACGAGGAAAACGGGGACACAAACTATGGGAATCCTTGAAATGCAGCACATTTCAAAGGCGTTCGGCGGCGTGATCGCGCTCACGGACGTGCACCTCACGGTTGAGGCGGGAGAAATCCATGCGCTGCTAGGTGAAAACGGCGCGGGAAAATCCACGCTGATGAACATCCTCACCGGCGTTATCACGACGGACACCGGCGAAATCCTGTTTGACGGCAAAAGCTATCCAAACCCGACCATCGCGATGATGGAACGGGCTGGCATTGCCTTTGTGCATCAGGAAGTAAACGTGGTCAATGACTTGGCCGTGTTCGAAAACATTTTTTTAAACCGGGAACTGAAAACAAAACTCGGCCTGCTGAATAGAAAACAGATGATCGAGGAGGCTGGGCAACTCTTTACAAGACTCGGTGTGGACATGGACCCCTGCTCAATGGTCTCCGAGCTGAAGACCAGCCAAAAACAGCTATTGGAGATCAGCCGCGCGCTGCACGCCAACGCGAAGATGCTGATTTTGGACGAGCCGACCACCGCACTGAGCACACAGGAGGTCGAGCATCTGTTTGGCATCCTTCGAAAACTGAAAGCACAGGGTCATTCCTTTATCTTTATATCGCATAAAATGCCGGAGATTTTTGAGATTGCGGATCGATATACCGTACTACGCAATGGTATGTTTATCTCCAGCGGGTTCATCACGGATACCACGCCGCACCAGATTGCAACGGACATGGTTGGTGAGCAGTATCTCGACAAGGACTATTATATTCCGCGACCGCTCGGTGAGACGATTGTTGAGCTGAGAAACGTTACCGGACGCGGGTTCTCGGATGTTAGCCTGGAGATCAAAAAAGGCGAAATCATCGCGTTCACCGGCCTTGCGGGCTGCGGTGCGAGCGAAATCATGCAGACCATGTTTGGTGTGCTGCCGTTTGAAGGCGGCGTGATACGCGTAGAAGGCAAGTCTCTGCGCGGCGCAATCCCGCACTTTATGAAGAGCAAGATTGCGATGCTGCCCAGTAACCGCAAGGAAAACTCGGTCGTGCCGGATATGGATATCCTCGACAACACCTGCATCGCGGAGCATGCCTTGTCGAAAAAACAACAGATGATCTCGACAAAGCATGAATTAACCCGTTACGAAGACCTCAAGAAACTGCTCTGGATAAAAGCAGGTTCACCGAAGGAATCAATCCTCTCGCTCTCGGGTGGCAACCAGCAGAAGGTGTTTCTCGCCCGCTGGCTCAACACCGATGCGGACGTGCTCCTGCTGGATAACCCCACGCAGGGCGTAGACGTCGGCGCGAAGGCGGAGATTTACCGCCTGATTCTGGAGTTTGCCGCACGAGGGATGACGGTGATCATCAACACGCTTGAGATTCCGGAGATCAAAAAAGTATCTGATCGCTGCGTCGTCTTCTTTGAAGGGCACGTGGCAAAAATATTCCAGCACGACGAAATCAATGAACAGGATGTCATGCTTTATTCTACAAACGCGATCAATACGCGGGGAGGAGCCAACCATGCGGGCTAATAAGGGCGTTTTCGCCGGAATCGGGTCTTTACTTTCGAAGGCGTGGAAACGCTACAGTTTCATCTTTGTCTTCGCCATCGTACTGTTGGTGTATGCGTTCACCATCGAGGCAAACGGAAACACATTTAAGTGGGGACACATTACGGCGATCCTCGCAAGTCAGAACACGGTCATCGTCGGCACGATGGCGCTGGGCATGGCGCTTGTCATCATCACGGGGCAGATCGACCTTTCGGTCGGCTCCGCGCTGGTACTCTGCAGCGGTGTTAGCATCATGGCGTTTAACTTGACCAACAGCGTGATCATCACGCTGCTTGCCGCCGTTGCGGCGGGCGCGCTCTGCGGGCTCATCAACGGCGTGCTGGCGGGCTACGCCAAGATGCCGCCGTTTATCGTGACCCTCGGCACCATGCTGATTTATCGCTCATTGATGCTCTCTGTTGTGCGCGAAATTGACCCGGCGATTACGGGGTCTTCGAGCAGCCAGTTTGCGTTGCTCAGCGAAAACAGTTCGTATGACTTTTTGCGAATGAAATTTGGTACGGGCAGCTTGCCGGGCGTTTCGATTCCGTATATTACGTTTGTCTTCGTCGCGGTTATGCTGATTATACTGCTCGTATCGCGCCGCACCAAGTATGGCAAGAGCGTCTACGCAGTCGGAAGCAACGAAAAAGCGGCGTTCCTTGCGGGCATCAATGTGCAGGGCGTGAAGGTTTCCGTGTTTGTCATCACGGGCATTCTCGTGGGCATCGCGGCGTTTGTGCAGGCCTGCAAAATCGGCAACGTCACCCCGGCATCTTCCGGCAAGAGCTACGAAATGTACGCCATCGCGGCGGTGGTGCTCGGCGGTATAGGTATGAGCGGCGGTAAAGGCAATCTGCTCGGCGTGTTCTTCGGTGCGCTGTCTTATACGACGATCAACTTCATCATCGTCTCGATCCCCGCGCTGACGACGGACATTCAGGACACGTTCCAGGGTCTCGTGCTCATCGTAGTTATTCTGGTTCAGACCGTGGGCCCGGTGCTCAAAGAGCGCTTCGCCGAGGCGCGCAAACGCCGACTCACCAGAAAAGTCGCACGCAAAGAACTGGCAGACAGCAAGGCTTGATTTGCCATCGATCGACATGAAAAAAGACCCGCGTTTTGCTCGATTGCTGACGCGGGTCTTGTTATAAGATTTTTTGAATGTTGTCGAACTTTATAATAGAGTGCGGTAATAAAGACCCGTGGTATGTGCTTGCTCCGTCTTTTCCGCAGCGAGAAAGCGCTTGGTGACCGCCTCGATCTCTTCCGCACTCTCGCGCGTGAAGTAAAGAATCTGATGATCCAATCCGCTCATGCTTCGCTCGGCAATGTCGAGCGGCACACTGTTGAGTAGCGCGACCGCGCGAAAATGATCACACTCCACCGGAAAGCGCACCTGCATACGGTCGGTGAGATCTCCCTTTTGCCCGCAGGCTGCGCACCCAATCGAAGCCTTGATCGGGCAATTGCGCAAGTGCATGAGCGGCAGGTAACCATAGGAAATGATTCCGCGCGGCATACTTACGCCGAGGGATTTGATCGCGCTCATCGAGAGCTCAAACGATAGCGTCAGGCTGCTCAGCCACTGCTCTTCGTAAAAACGCACCGACTCCGTATTTGTGCTGTTTAGCCCAAACCCACCATGTACTGCAAGCCCGAGCCGTTTGGCGAGAGCGATGCCGTAGATGTTATTCGCCCAGACGGCGGATAAGCCGCTCTTTGCAAGTGCTTCCAGCCGCGCGTCAAACGTCGGCTCATCTTCGGGAAAGAGCACGCTTGGCAACTGCGCGAACAGCTTGTTTCCGAATTGGTGGATCAACGCTTCGTCAATTTCCTCAGCAGGTAGTATAATCTGATCAAACGAGTCCGCGCAGGAAATCTGTTCTTGTCGATAAAACCTTGCCCAAAGCGCGGGTTTTTCGAAAGTTGAGTGATAGCGCGTTGACGGCGCAAAGGCAAATTCCTCGCGCTTGTGCGGCATTGCCTGCCCGCGCAAAGCGAGCAGCTCGTCTAGCGCCTGCCGCCGGAGCGCATTCAGCGCGGAGGCGGGGAGAGTGAGCCCATCCGCGATATTAGCTTGGAACGAGCGAACATAAAACGGTGTTCCGCCCGTCTTCTCCAGACTCTTTCTCGCGTTCTCTTCGTCCAGCGCGCGGTGAATCGCCTGCTCCGGCGCACCGCCCAGCGCGATCACCTCACGGGTGCCGTCGCTGACGGTGAGCGTCGCGGTGGATTCGTCGAGTGAAAAACTAAGGTCGACGGGGACGAGGGGCGTTTCGTTTCGATACAATGCGGCAAGCGAGGAAAGCACGCCGTCCGCGCCTGTAACATCTTCTTTTGTGCGGTAGCCGAACATCTCGCCATCGCGCTTTCCGCTGAGGTAGCCGTCTGTGAAACCGCTGCGGGAAAACACGGCGCGCAGCGACTCCGCGTCATAAGGTTTTCCATCGAGCGCGAGCCTGCAAGCAGTTGTTGCGGCGGCGACGTATTCCGGCCGCTTCATGCGCCCTTCAATTTTAAACGAATCTACACCCGCATCGGCAAGCTCTAGCAGATGTGGCAAAAGCGACATATCCTTGAGCGAGAGTGCGTAGGGATGATCCCCGCTTGTCCAATTCAGTCTGCAGGGCTGTGCGCAGAGGCCGCGGTTGCCGCTTCTTCCGCCAAGCATGGCGGAAAGATAGCACGCGCCGGAGACGCTCATGCAATGCGCGCCGTGGATAAACGCCTCTTTCTGAATCGACACAGCGAAGCAGATGGTCGTGATTTCGTCCAGCGAAAGTTCACGCGCGAGCACGATGCTGTCAAACCCGATGCTTTCGAGAAACCGCGCGCCGTCAACATTGTGCACGGCGGTCTGCGTGGAGGCAAAGCGTTTTATCGTTGGGTAGCGACGCTGAAACAGCCGCATTACCGCCATATCCTGAATGATCACCGCATCCGCGCCCACCTGCGCAATCCGGTCGGCTTCTTCTTCCAGGTCGGATAGTTCCGCATCAAGAACGATGGTGTTGATGGTCACGTAAACCTTGACACCGCGCGCATGACAATAAGAGACGGCTTTTGCAAGATCCGTCTCGGCGAAATTTGCGGCGTTTCTGCGCGCATTGAAGTTTTGCCCGCCGAGGTAGACCGCGTCGGCTCCGCAGCGCACGGCGGCAATCAGCTGCTCTTCGCCGCCGACCGGGGCAAGGATTTCGGGGTTTGGCATGCGGATGTTTTTCTCCTTTGGGTTGTGCTCTGTTGAGCGTTAAGACTATTGTATAACAAAACGCGAGATCTGACGAATAGATTCACAAGCAACCAAAGAATCAGGCTAGAGGATACAGTATGAAAGACATCATCATTGGCATTGACATCGGCGGGACGTATCTGCGCATCGGCGGCGTTAACCGCGCGGGCGAGGTGTGCTGCTTTGAAAAGCGCGAGAGCAGGGAGGTTTGCGGCGAGAGCGGCTCCGGTTCTCGGCTGATTGCGCTGATTAGCGACTATCTCGCGCGCAACAATCTGGCGGAGCGTGCCGCCGCGCTTGCGGTCGGGTTTCCTTCCACCGTCAGCCGGGATAAACGCACCGTCTATAGCAGCCCGAATCTGCCGCTTGGCGGCGTAGGCGGGCTGGACGGAAAGGACGTTGTATCCACGCTGGAATCCGTGCTTGGCCTACCTGTGTTTCTCGACAAGGACACCGTCTTTTTGTTGCAGTACGATCTGGTGCGGCTGAACCTGCGCGACAAGGGATGCACCATCGGGATTTATTACGGTACGGGTGTCGGCAACGCGGTGTTTCTGAACGGTCAGTTTCTGATCGGTAAGCACGGCGTGGCCTGTGAGTTGGGGCACATTCCCTATTATGGCAGCACGAATATCTGCGGTTGCGGTAGTCGCGGCTGCACGGAGACATACGCGTCCGGCTATGTTCTCCGCAATCTCTGGAAAGAGCATTTTGCCGACGATCCGTTTTGCGAGCTGTTTTTACGGCACAGCGGGGACGCGCGCATTCAAAAATTTGTGGAGGCGATGGCGATTCCGTTTGCCACCGAGCTGAATATTTTCGACCCGGATCAGGTTATCATCGGCGGCGGCGTGGTGGAGATGACGGGGTTCCCGATGGAGCGATTGCTGGGGTATCTCGACGAGTTTTCGCGCAAACCGTACCCGGGTAATGACTTTTCTCTGCTTCGCGCCTCGACAGCGCCCGAAATCGGCGTGGTGGGCGCGGCATACTATGCGATGGAGCGACTGGCGGGATTTTCCGCAAATCAGGGAGGAAACAACTTATGAGTAACCGCTTTAGCATCATTGGCGCGGCACATCTGGACGCGCTGGTGGAAGGAATAGAAGAAAGCGCGCTGCGGCAAGGCTCCGCCCCGGCTGACCAGATTCGTCTGGGGTTCGGCGGGGACGCGCTCAACGAGGCCGTCACACTCACGCGGCTCGGCGGCGAGGTCGATCTTGTGAGTAAAATCGGCACGGACAATGCAGGGGATATGGTGCTGGACTTCTGTCGCACCCAAGGTTTGCCTGCGGATCACTTGTTGCGCGAAGAAGGACTTTCGACCAGCATGAACATCGTATTGATCGATCATGCTGGTGAGCGGCGGTTTATTACCGACCCAAAGAGCAGCTTGCGCGCCCTGACGCTCGAGGATGTTCTGCCCTTTGTGGACACGCTTGCGCCCTTGGTCTCTTTTGCGAGCCTGTTTGTGTTTCCGCGTTTTCGCGCGCCGGAGCTTGCAATACTGTTTTCCGCGATCAAACAGCGTGGTTGCCTGCTTGCCGCGGACATGACCAAGCGCAAAAATGGCGAAAAGCTCTCCGACCTTGCGCTTATTTGGCCGCATCTCGATATTCTCTTTGCCAACGCGGAGGAGGCAGGCCTGCTTTGCGAGTCGACGGAAGTTCCAAAGATGGCGCAGGAAATGCGCGGATACGGTATTGGCTCAGTCGTCATCAAGACGGGCACGCGGGGCTGCTACGTCGCCAGCGACGCGTACACGGGCACGGTATCGGGGTGCGTGAGCCGCGCTTGCATCGATACCACCGGCGCGGGGGATAACTTTGCCGCGGCGTTCCTCTTTGCGCATGCGGCGGGCAGAATGCCGGAAGACAGCGCACGCTTTGCCAACGCGGTAGCTTCCATCTGCGTGGAGCACTTGGGTGCGACCACACACGTCATCACGCTGGAAGAAGCACTCGTGCGCTGCCGCGAGAATTACGGTGCCGGATTTGAAGCGCTGTAGCGCGCAAATCGCGTATCTCCGAAGAAAATCAAACGCGAAATGGAGTTAGTTTTAAACACATCGATTTAAAAAACGCAGAAGCCAATGCAGCGTTTTGCGATCGACTGCAAAATATGGTACTATAGCTGAAATACGGGTACGATTACGATCGATTAGGGAGTAAGGATGTCTGACAAACGAAAGAAGGAGCTTCTTCTTTTTTTTGCCGTTATTGTGACGGTGAATTTGGCGATTGGGTTCAGCGATGGGCTGTTTTCCAATTACTTTAAGGATGTTTACCACACCGATGGTTTCATGCGCGGACTGATCGAGCTGCCGCGCGAGATGCCGGGCGTGATTACGTTTTTCCTCATCAGCGCTGTTTCGTTTCTTGGCGATATCACCATCGCGATCTTCGCGCAGGGCATAGCCGCGATTGGGCTGATGGTGCTAGGGCTCGTGACGCCCTCATTTGGCGTCATGCTGATATTTCTGTTTATTAATTCACTGGGTGTGCATCTGTATATGCCGCTCAGGGATAGCATCGGGATGTCGCTCGCGGAGCCGGATCAAATCGGTAAACGCATGGGGCAATACGGCGGCATCAGCTTTGCGGTATTGACGGTTGCGGGGCTGACGGTGTTTTTCCTGTTTCGATTCGGGGTCTTCAGCTTTCTGAGTAAGACGAAGTGGACGTTTGTCGTTGCGGCGGTGTTCTATCTGCTGGCGATGGCGATGATGATCCGGCTCAAAACGGAAGTCGGACAGATTCGAACCAAACGCGAAAAAACAAAATTCATCTTTCGAAAAGAGTATAAGTTCTATTATATGCTCGCCATCGTGTTCGGCGTACAAAAGCAGGTGATGATCGTTTTCGGGCCGTGGGTGCTGATTGAGACGTTGGGTCAGCACGTGGATACCATCGTGCTGCTTGGCATCGTCGCCTCTACACTCGGCATGTTTTTCATGCCGCAGTTGGGCAAGTGGATCGACCGTTTCGGCGTGAAAAAGCTGCTGTATGCCGACGCACTCTCGTTTATATTCGTCTATGTCTGCTACGGGTTGCTGGCGCAGGGTTTTAACCTTGGTACACTTGCGAAGGTCGGTTTTCCGGTAATTTTGACCTGCGCATTGTTTGTGGTGGATCGGCTCTCCTCACAGATGGGGATCATCCGCACGATCTATCTAAAATCGATCGCGCTCAATAGCGCAGATGTCACGCCGACGCTCTCGCTGGCGATGATGATGGATCACGTGGTTTCGATTATTGTTGGCGTGACCGGCGGCATCGCCTGGGTGACCTTTGGATCGCAATACATCTTCTATGCGGTTGCCGCACTGTCGCTGATCAATCTCGCGGTAGCAATCCTTGTCAAAGACCCGCGTAAGCTGGAAGTTCGCCTGCAATAGATAAAAAAGTATCTAGACATAGCTTCCGTAGCGTTTTACTCCATAACAATTCAGGTATACGAAAATCGATCAATTGAGTCCAACAGAAAAAAACTGACGCCGTTGAAAGCGTCAGTTTTGTTATTGAGTAGGTTGTTGTGTATCGAAGATTTGCTTATCTGCGGCGATGGCGGCGCGGTGTGTTGGAAATCTGCATGATCAGGAGTACAACACCGAAGAGGAGAACAATTCCACCACAGATGTAAACCCAGGAATACGTGCCAACATTGATTGGCTCCAGCGCGTTATCCACTGCGGATTTCTCAAAATAACGCGTGGTGCCACTCTGCTGAATGGAGGCTGGGGTGTAAAGTGTGTCTCCAGCACGGGATACGGACAAGGAGTACGGCTCGCCGCCCAGCGCGGTGATCGTAACGGTGTAGTTGCCGTCGTTCGCAGCTGGCTCGACCTTGCAGCCTTGCGGTGCGAATTCGATTGCGCCGCTGCCATTGCCGCCGGAGAGTTGAATGTCAAACGTGCTGCCGGAGAAGGCGTTGTCGTTCCAGCCGTTGATTGCAAGCGCTGTTTGCACGGCGCCAGCGGTTGTTCCCTCAAAGGTAGCGGGGGCGGATGCTTCATAGGTGGCGTCACCGGATTTGCTGACGCTAACGGAATAATCCTTGCCAGCCAGCGGATAAACGGAGATAATGTAGACGTTGCTTTCGCCGCTCTTGAGCCGAGCCGCGCAACCGTCATTGGTGGAGAGCGTCGTCGTTCCCGTTCCGTTGCCGCCGCCGACCGTAATTTCAAATGTGCTACCCGCAGATGCGCTGGCAATCCAGTTTTCAATCTGAAGTGCGTTCTGTATGCCTTTGCCGGATTGACCCTGGTAGGTGCGCGTAAGCTGAGATTCGTATTGATCCGTTTCACCCATGACCGCGTTGAGCGAGTAGCCGCCGGCGGAAGTGACGGTGACCGTATACTTCGTGTCCGATGTGCCGCTTGCGGGAGAAACGGTGCAGCCGCTGGCGACAAAGCTGATCGGCGCGCCATCGGGACCGCCAACGACCTGAATGGGGAAAGAGTCGTTGCAATTTTTCGCTTCGAGCCATCCGGAAACGGCGAGTGATTTCGCATGCGTCTTCACGGAAACGCCGCTCATGGAGGCGTAAACGCTGTTATAGCCGTAGTTGCCCGCGCGGGTTGCGGTGATGGCATAAGGGCCAACCGCATCCACGGTGACCTCATATTCTTCATTTGAGAGTTTGTTTACGGTGCAGCCGACCGTGGAGAGCGCCAATGCCTCGCTCGTGGTGCCGCCATAAATACGGAGCGTGAAGGTTTCGCCGCTCTTAGCGTCTTCGACCCAGTTTTCAATATGGAGCGCGGACTGGTTGGACTTGCTGGCACAGCCGCTCAAAAGCGCTGAGTAGGTGCTGTTGTAGTTCGTGTTTCCGTCCATCATTGCGGTGAGCGAATAGGCGCCAACGCGGGTGACGGTCACTTCAAACGCCGTATCCACGGTGCCGACCGCGGGAGAAACGGTGCATCCATCCGTTTGGAAGGAGATTGCGCCGTTCGTGTTGCCGCCGAGGATATGAATCTTAAAGTGGTCATAGTAATTGCCTGCGCCACCCCAACCCGAAACGCTCAGCGGCATTTGATCGGTGCGTCCGGCAAGGCCGGTACGTGTGTCTCGCGCCAGATCGGAGGTGCCGCTCGATAAAGCGGTCAACGAATATGCGCCGGAGCCGGTCACGGTGACGGTATAGGTGTCCGCGCCAGTTCCGTTTTGCGGAAACACGGTGCAATTATTCGCGGTAAATGTTACTGGCTCGGTCGGCGAGACGCCATTGAGGGATACTTCGAAGCTTTCGCCGCAGTTCTTAGCGCCCTGCCAGGATACGATAGAGAGCGCGTTTGCGTCACGAATCGCAAAATCGGACGCACCGGTGGAAACCAGCGCATCCTCTGTGGGCACAAATTGTACGACGCTTTCCGCAACTGGTTCAGCGGCGGGGGCACTCACTTGCTGGGTTTCATCGATACGAAAAGACTGCAATAGCGTCTTTGTTGCAGCGCTTGCAGGTTTGTATGCAAATATGACAGCCAGACCGAAGAATAAAATGAATGCGACGAGTGTATATACTCTACGCTTTGCTCTTTTTCTCGCAGAACGAACAGACCGTCCGTGGTTAGTGGAGCGGTTGGGTGGCGAGACGCGTGAAGATGTATACCTACCCGTCTGTCCCATCATCATTTCCCCCGGTTCATCTTTGCGAAAAAATTACCATGAAATGGAGTCATAATTTGTCCGTTATCTCGTAACAAAAGCGTTACGGTATATTCATGGAAATTTAATATTATACTATCGTCTTGAGTATACAATGTCAAGGGAAATTTTACAAACGATGGTATCGGAAGAAGAAATCATGCACAAGCGGTTGCGGTTTGTGCCTTTGTTCATAAATTATTTATTTTTTTAATATTTCTTTGATTTTGCATAACAATATGAACGATTTATGATCGGTGGGGAGAGGATATCCAATTCATATCTGGTTTGGTATAATGTATCATAATTTTGCAAGAAAATACATGTTTTTATATACCGTATGGGGTAATAGCGAATATTAGAAAGGAATAAACAAAAACGAAATGCTGCAAGTTTTACCGCTGGAGGAAGCAAAGGTTCTTTTGCTGACGCTGGCGAAAAAAATTCCTTTTTTTGGCGAAATTGCACCGCTAGCGTCAATTTGCGGCCGCGTTTTGGCAAACGATGTGTTTGCCGGAGAGGATTTGCCCGCATTCGACCGAAGCGCTGTGGATGGATTTGCCGTCGTAAGCAGCGATACGTTCGGCGCATCTGCGGCGCAACCGTCGCTGCTTCGCTTGATCGGTGAGGTGAAGATGGGCGCGCGCGCAGACGTTCCACTCGCAGACGGAGATTGCGCTGCCGTCTGGACGGGTGGAGAACTGCCGCGCGGCGCGGACGCGATGGTGATGCTGGAGGAGGCGCAAACGCTCCCCGGCGGGCTGGTCGCGGTGGAATGCTCCGCTGCGCCGGGCAGGCACATCGTGTTTCGCGGAGACGATGTTCGAGAAGGTGAACTGCTGCTGAGTGCGGGAACACGGATCGGCGCGCGGGAAACCGGCATGCTTGCCGCGATGGGTGTGACCAAAGTGGAGGTCGCGGTGCGACCCCGCGTTGGGATTCTCTCCACCGGTGACGAGTTGATCGATCCCGGCGAAACACCGACCGGAGGACAAATTCGAGATAGTAACGGCGCGATGCTGCTCGCCGCATGTCAAGAGGCAGGGGTAAACGCGCGCTTTTTCGGTCGCGTGCCGGATGAGGAAGCGGCGCTACTCGCCGCCATGCGGGAAGCGGCCAAAGACTGCGACCTTTTGCTGCTCTCCGGCGGAAGTTCAGCGGGGGCGAAGGATGCCGCTGTGCGGTGCCTTTCTGAGCTAGGGGAAGTGGTGTTCCACGGGCTTGCGCTTAAACCCGGTAAACCAGCGTTCGCGGGACAGATGCAGAATACGCTTGTCGTTGGATTGCCGGGGCATCCGGCTGCGGCATATCTCGTTTTTCATGCAATGGTGCGCCCGCTGATCGCCGCGCTGTCGGGGAAAGCGTTGACAGAGCGCGTGGTAACAGCCACGCTGACGCAATCCGCGCCGAGCAACCATGGGCGTGAAGAATTGCTGCTGGTTTGCTTGCGTGACAGATGCGCCGAGCCGATTGCGCTCAAATCCGGACTGATTTCTCCGCTGACACGCGCAAATGGATACATCCGAATTCCGCGGGACACGGAAGGGTTGGAAAAGGGCGCGATTGTTTCCGTAATTCTATTTTGAGAAAAACCGTTTTCGTAATAGAATTCAAGTGAGCGTCATGATGGTTTTTGAATTGCGATTTTGCAATTAGATTTAGATATAGATTTCAACGGATACTGAGGATCATCAAATGAGCAAATACGAATACCTGAGTAACACCCAGTTGGGCGAAGCACTGAAGCAATATCTCGCGTTTTTGGATCAGCGCGGGCTATCCACCCGAACGGAAGAGATTAACGTTGCGGATTCGCTCGCCCGCGTCAGCGCGCGCGTAGTCTACGCGCGGCTGAGCAGCCCGCATTATACCGCCTGCGCCATGGACGGCGTTGCCCTTGCGGCGAAATGCACCTTTGGCGCGACGGAGACAACCCCTGTATTGCTGCTAGAGGGCGACTTTACCCGCGTGGACACCGGCGATCCGCTACCGAACGGTTGCGACGCGGTGGTCATGATTGAGGACTGCGTGGAGACCGAGGGCGGGGTTACGCTCCTCGCCGCCGCCGCGCCCTGGCAACATGTGCGCCAAATCGGGGAAGATCTCTCCGCGGGTGATATGATACTGCCATCGTTTATCGAAATCGAACCCGCCATGATCGGGGCGATGCTCGCGGGCGGCGTGCGAATACTCGACGTTCTGGCGAAACCGCGCGTCGGCATCATCCCCACGGGGGACGAGATCGTCTCCGCAGACGATAACCCACGCGAAGGTGAGATACCGGAGTTTAACTCCGCCGTGTTTTGCGCCATGCTGCAGCGTTGGGGCGCAAGCGGCGTGGTCTACCCCGTGGTGAAGGATGATCCGGCGAAAATTCAAGCCGCGCTCCGGCAGGCAGCTGAGGAATGCGACCTCGTGCTGCTTTGCGCGGGTACTTCCGCAGGGCGGGACGACGGAACAGCCGCCGCAATCCGCGCGCTGGGTGAGGTCTGCGTGCATGGCATCGCCATCCGCCCCGGTAAACCCGCCGTGCTCGGCGCCGTGGGCAGCAAGCCCGTCGTCGGCGTACCCGGCTATCCCGTCTCCGGCATCATCGTGCTGGAGGAGTTGGTGAAACCAGTGATCGACCGTCTGCTCAAGCGGGAGCGCGAAATAGCGGAGACCGTCTGCGTCAAAATGGGACGCAGATATGTTTCCTCGCTGAAGTATCGCGAGTTTGTGCGCGCGACGCTCGGTTTTGGCGCGGACGGGAGCTTGACCGCCGTGCCAATCGCAGCGGGCGCGGGCGTGATTACATCGTTGACGAAGGCGGACTGCATACTCGACGTGCCGCAGAATTGCGAAGGTTATGAGGCGGGCGAGCGCGCGCATGTGCGCTTGCTCAAGCCCATCGACCGCGTCGCGCGGACGGTGCGCATCCTCGGCAGCCACGACCCGCTGATCGACGAGGCGGCGGACGAACTCAGGCGAGCGGACATCCGCTCGTATGTGAGCAGCGCGCACGTTGGCAGCATGGGGGCGATCTTCGCGCTCAGCAGAGGGGAAGCGCAGCTCGGCTGCGTGCATCTGCTGGACGAAACGGACGGCAGCTATAACGTTTCGTATGTTGAAAAATACATCCCCGACGGTGGTGTCGTGCTGATTGAGTGCGTGCGCCGCGCGCAGGGACTGATCGTCGCCAAGGGCAATCCGCGGGGAATTTCATCGGTTATCGACCTGACTCAGGACGGCGTGCGCTATGCAAACCGGCAAAAAGGAGCGGGTACGCGTGTTTTGTTCGATTACCTGCTCAAGAAGGAAGGCGTATCTCCACGCGCGATTGTGGGCTATTCCCGCGAGGAGCTCACGCACACCGCCGTCGCCGCGCAGATTGCCGCAGGCAGTGCGGACTGCGGGCTTGGGATCCTCTCCGCTGCGCGGATGTACGGGTTGGACTTTATCCCCGTCTGCGAGGAGACTTACGATCTGCTGGTTTTGCTATCGGCGATGCAGAGCCCGCAGGTGCGCGCATTTCTGCGCGTGCTCGCGAGCGAGGCGTTTTTGCGCAGGCTGGATGCGCTGGGAGGGTATACCTACGATCAGCCGGGCAGAATCAAGAAGATCTGGCCGGAAAAGGTTGAGCAATAACACTGTTCTTTTGCAAGCAAATCAGAACCAAAGTTCAAGCCAGTGCCGGAATAGCGTTATTTTTTCAAAAATAATATATCGCGCCAAAAAATCTGCATGTGCTTGCCAAAGTTTGTTTGCCGCCGTATGATAGATCTATCCTGCGGCGGTTGTTTTACGAAAAAATATCGCTCGTTTCGCGCAATAAAAGCAGTGATACGAGATGCAACCGCCCAGACCGAGAAAACAAAAGTGAAAGGATGACGGCGCATGAACGAAATCCTCACGCATGTCAACGAGCGCGGAGAAGCGCATATGGTAGATGTTTCGGAAAAAGACGTGACCCACCGCGAGGCGGTTGCGGAAAGCTTCGTCGTCATGAAGCCGGAGACGCTCGTGTTGATTCAGAATGGAGACGCGGCAAAGGGAGACGTATTCGCTACCGCGCGCATCGCGGGCATTCTCGCGGCCAAGCGCACGAGCGAACTCATTCCGCTGTGTCATCCCATCGCGCTGACTTCGGTGAAGGTGGATCTCATCGCCTGTCCGCCGGATCGC
>Ga0302289_1000399_pt1 | contig 20015 bp, 22 predicted proteins | sample III_Fen_N1_2_FD_194552 | JGI IMG/M metagenome (GOLD analysis project Ga0302289, IMG submission 194552) | Peat permafrost microbial communities from Stordalen Mire near Abisko, Sweden - III_Fen_N1_2 | ecosystem: Environmental > Terrestrial > Soil > Wetlands > Permafrost | place: Sweden: Abisko... | reverse complement strand
CGGCTGCACAATATTATCCTCCGACAGGCCGTAGCATCCATCAGGTCGGGATTACCCCCGATGTGATGGTTACGCTTCCCGAAGGCAATACCACACTATACGAAATGGGTGATTTGGCGGATGCACAGCTTAAAAAGGCCTATGATATTGCGCTTGAAAAGCTAAACGGCACTTTTGTAACCCCCACGCCGGGTGCGACCATCGAACCAACCCCCACAGTAGAAGGTTCGGTAGGTGCAAGTACCGACACCGGAGCAGATACCGATCCAAAGTCTGCCGATAAGGTAACATTTCGGGTTTCATAACCATATAAATTGTGGTATCCATAAATCAGCGTGGAGGACGTATAAACCCGAGTGGCGCAGCCATCAGGGCGAATCCATCCTTCACAGATAAAAACCCTGTTGACGCTTTAGGCGAAAGCCAATGGCGAAGAGAGAGGAGGAACGTCCTATGGATCATGTTTCAGGCGGCGGTTAGGCTTTTGCTTAGCCGTCGTTTCGTATCTGTAAATTAATCGACGCCCTTGAACCCCAGGAAAATCGCAGCAACGGAGGCAATCGGCATGGATGAAGAAAAGCGCCTTGGCTTTGTGGGCATCGTGATCAATGATCGAGCGGTGGCCGCTGAGGTTAATGCAACATTAGGATTGTTCGCCCACGTGATTAAAGCCCGCGTTGGCGTTCCGGACACAGCTTCACCCGCTGCCGTCATTGGCTTGATTGTGGAGGGCGACAATCTGACCTTGGGATCCTTGACTGCAAAACTGGGCAACCTTCACGGTGTCGAGGTCAAAAGCGCACTTTCTAAAAAAGCACATTCATCTAATGATTAAATCTTCCGTCCCCCTGCAGGTATAATTTTGTTTTATTTGAAAGGACTGGATTTTATGAGTTCTGAAAACATCCGCAAACTGGTTATTTCCGCTATTCTGGTTGCTTTGACCATTGTGTTCCAACTTCTACGCCCCGTGCTCGGTGGCAGCAACATCGTATCCACTTATATTATCGGCAGCCTTGTTAACGTAGTGCTCATCATCGCTGCATGTGCGGTTGGCCTTTGGAGCGGTGTATCCGTCGCCGTGATCGCGCCTCTGTTTGCTCTGGTTCAGGGTCATTCTACACTCCCCATGGTACCATGGATTGTGGTGGGCAATGTGGTTCTGGTGGTGCTCTTTGCGTTGTTTGCCCTCAAGAATCAGAACACTCTCAAAGTTGAGTGGGTGCGCTGGTCTGCTGTTGGCGTAATCGCAGCACTGGTAAAGTTTGTGGTTATCGCACTGGGTCAAGCGCTCGTGCTTACCTCCGCAAAGGGCTTAGCATTCAACATGGCACTCATCACCGCCGGTAGCGCCCAGTTTGTACAAATCATCACCGCTTTAATCGCAATGGTATTAGGAGGCTTGGTTTTGCCCTCACTGCCTGCCTCTGTGGTTGGAAAAAAATCAACAAAGTAGAAGCCTTTCATTTTCAACAACCGTCGGCAAATGCCGACGGTTGTTTGTTCATATCGAGTAGTAATCATACATTCTACCTCGCAGGTATCGCTTCAGTTGAACTCTGCAAGCCTTTATATTTATTTAAGGCGTATTGTCGTTTGGAATTGAACTGATCATACGCACTTAGCAACATAGGTGCTGTTCATCATCAACCGGCAAACCCTTCCTTTTTCTGTTGAGCCATGCTACTTATCTCGCTTGCTAATTTGACATGCAAAACGTTCAATACCGTTACGAACCATTGGCAATTTTAAGATCCATGCGATATAATCAGATTATCTAATCAAACGGTAAGGCGCACTAATTACCCTGCCGTATAAAAGGTGGAGGGTACATGCTGTGTAAGCGAATGTTTCAACCATTGGTTTGGCTATCTCTGGTTCTTTCAGCTTTGCTGCTTGGGCTAACACTGTTATCCTCCGGTGCGCGCCTAATGGAAAACACCACAAGTGATCCCCTTCACTTTATCGGTGATTACAAGCAGGCCAATTCGACTCAACTTCTCCCCTTTCAAAACGGAACGGAGCTCTCTGCAGATACGCTTACCAGCTTTACACTCTACGGTCATTTTGACCGCGAGGTGAAACCAAATACCCAAATCACAATGCGCATCAACAACCTTCAGGTACAAATTCTTGTCAATGGAGAGTCGGTGTTTACTTTCGGCGATGTTCATCCCTCGTTTGTACACAGCGGCGGTAACGTATGGACGTCTTTCTCCAGCGCTGGCATATTACCCACCGATATTGTGGAAATTCATCTGTCCAACTTTTATGCCAACGAAGTACTGTCTTCTTTCGATGACTTTTTTGCCAACCTGAACACCGGGTCCGAATATCCGGTATATCGAAATGCCCTCTTTGGCAAAGGCTCACACCTGCTGATAGGTGTGTTGGTTTTTCTACTGGGCTTAGCAATGTTATGCGTCAGTTTCTACGCACAGGTGCTTAAACTTTCTCGCGCTCATGATTATGTATATCTGTCCGCGTTTGTCATCGCCTCTGGCATCTGGATGTGTATCAACTATCGTTTTATCTCTTTAATCATCCCCTACCCTGCGTTTTACCAATCGTTGGAAATGCTTTGTATGGCACTGATGCCCATATTCTTAATGCGGTATTTGATCACGCTTGTGACCGAAAGTCAACGGAAACTCTGCTCTATTGTGATCTATATGATACTGTTGGTGGCAGTTGTTTCCATCGTACTTCAACTATTGGGTATTGTAGATTTAGCTACGCTAACGGGGCTGTTCTCCATCATCGATATGGTTGGTATCGTTATTTTTACCGTGTGTCTGATTCGAAGCTTTCGTATCCCATCCGATAAGGAAACCCGCACGGCCATCCTTCCAGTGTTTATCCTGTTCATCGGCGCACTGCTTAATATCTCCAACTACTTTTTCACGTGGCGTACCAGCGGAATGTTCTACTCGCTGGCGTTTTTACTGTTCGCTTTCCTGGAGATGTTCCGTCTGGTACGCGCCTTGCGGGACGGCGTTCGTCGCAACAGCGAGTATGCGCTGCTTGAAAATGAGTTGATCCAAAGCCGAATCGCAGTAATGCTCAGCCAAATCAAGCCGCACTTTTTGTATAACGCACTCAATTCCATCAGCGCGCTTTGTCTCACTGACCCATTGATGGCTGATCAGGCTATCACATCACTTTCCAACTATCTGCGGGGTAACATCCGTTCCCTCGAACAGAACGTTCCGGTTCCCTTTGAGCAGGAGTTGGATCACATCAAATATTACGTTCGTTTGGAACAGTTGCGTTACGGCGAGAAGTTACGCGTTGTATATGCTATTAATATCGTCGATTTTGAAGTACCTACGCTCTCGCTGCAAACATTGGTGGAAAATGCCATCCGGCATGGAGTCAGTCCCAAACCGGAAGGCGGGCTTGTGGTGGTACAAACAGAGCGCGACGGCGACTTTTCCGTGGTGCGCATCATTGATAACGGCGTTGGCTTCGATCCCGATATGCATAGCCAGAACCCGGATTCCATAGGCCTTGCAAACGCCAAAAAACGTATGGAAGTGATGATGAACGCAGTTTTCGATATCCAGAGTATCCCCGGGAAGGGCACGACCATTTCCATCCGTATTCCGGATGTGCAAAAGAAAGGAAAAGTATGAAGGTACTCTATGTCGATGATGAATTGCTCGCTATACGGAAGTTTGAGGCTGTTGCATCAAATTTAGAAGATATTACAGAACTCCGTTGCTGTTCCAGATCCGAGGAGGCATTAGACTATGTGAAAAGCGCGCCTGTGGATGCGGCCTTCCTGGATATTGAAATGCCCGGCATGCGTGGCATTGATCTTGCAGCGGAGCTTATAAAACTTGACCCCGATATCCGGATTTTTTTTGTGACAGCTTATGATCAGTATGCGCTGGATGCGTTCGGCGTGAATGCACTCGGTTATCTGCTGAAGCCATATAACATTGAAATGCTGGCCCGTGAGCTGGATAAGGCGCGCCGCATGCATGGAAAGCCGAAAAAAGCGGTGTACATCCAAACCATACCCAGTTTTGATGTCTATGTCGACGGAGCGCTTTTCCCCATCACCAGCCCTAAACCCAAGGAATTGCTGGCATTGCTGGTAGATCGCAACGGCGGCACCGTCTCTTCCAGATATGCTATTTCTCTGCTTTGGGAAGATAAACCTGATGACGAAAAAACAAAAGCACTTTACCGTATGACTCTGAAACGTTTACGGGAAATTCTTTCCTCTGCAGGTATTGATTTTATCCTGAGCGCGGAAGGTTCAGCGAAGTTTATTCGACCCGATTCATTCAGTTGCGACTATTGTCGCTTCTTACAGGGCGATGTAGAAACAATGGCAAAATACAATGGCGAATACCTTTCGGAATACTCGTGGGCTGAGGAAACGAACGCAAGGCTTACGAACCTGAAGGAGAGTCGTGAGGAGGCGCGCGGATAGGCAAGGGTCTAAACGGCATATCCAAGGTTTTTTTGGCAAATCAAGTTGCAGTTTCATTGTGACTATATCGTAGTCATCATCAGGCATATAAAAAACGTGTTCGCTGACGATTATCAATTTCACCAATCACGGCATAACAAACAGCTACCGCCATGCAAGGCGGTAGCCGTTTGTTGTTTGCCCTCAAGAACCATCGATGTGGAAACCTGATGGCTGCGTAAAATTCACCGGGATGAACTCTTTGCCCACGTATATTCTTGTTTACACGGCTGCAGCCGATTGTAAATCATCGCATGTTTTCATCCAGAATACACGGTTTATTCGTCTCCGAGCAAACCCATAAAAGCACTCAATTCTTCCGTTCGGTGTTCACCCATTACATCATCCGGCGTTCCCTCTGCACGAATTACGCCATCCTGCATGAAAATAACATAATCCGCCACTTCGCGGGCAAAACGCATTTCATGTGTCACAACAATCATCGTACGTTTCTCCTTCGCCAAATCGCGAATCACATTGAGCACTTCCTGCGTCAACTGTGGGTCAAGCGCTGAGGTAGGCTCGTCAAAGCAGAGGATTTCAGGGTCTAGCGCCAGTGCGCGTGCAATAGCAACCCGTTGCTGCTGCCCACCGGAAAGCTGGCAGGGGTACTGCCCCGCTTTATCAGCCAACCCAACCTTCGCGAGCAGTTCTTTCGCGCGCGTTGCAGCTTGCGGCTTTGTCCGCCCAAGAACATGTTCCTGCGCCTGGCAGAGATTCCGCATCACCGTCATGTGTGGAAAAAGGTTGTAGTTTTGAAATACAAAGCCCATTTTCAGGCATAGCTTACGCAGTTCAGTCTTTGGCGCATATACCGGCTTCCCGTTTATCCCTGAGGCTACCATCGGAAGTCCATCAATCAGGATTTCCCCTGCATCCACCGTTTCCAGATGGTTCATGCATCGGAGCAATGTGCTCTTCCCCGAGCCACTTCGCCCGATAATCGCCACTACCTGACCCTGTTGCACCGTAAGCGATACATCCCGAAGAACCGCGTCGCCGCCAAACGCCTTGGCTACATGCTTAACTTCCAACATTAGCGCGCCTCCTCAGTTACGGTAATAGTCGAATTTGTGCGTAAGCCAGTTAAAGAAGATCGTCACCAGTGTGTTCATTGCCAGATAAAACAATCCGGCAATAAACAACGGTTCCACTGAACCCGAGGACGATGTGGCATTTTTCGCCACTAAAAATAGCTCGCTCACTGCGATCGCCGTAGCCAGCGACGTATCCTTCACCAGTGTGATAACCTCGTTGCTGACCGGCAATAGCACACGTTTCAGGGTCTGAGGAAGGATGATCTGCATGAATGTCTGCCCGCGCGTATAACCCAGCACTTGAGCCGCTTCATACTGACCCCGATCGATACTCATGATGCCGCCGCGGTAAATTTCCGCAAAATACGCAGCGTAGTTAAACGAAAAAGCAATCAATGTCGATTGAAGGCGTGGTATCGGTCCTACCAGTCGTGGCAGGAAGAAATACACTGCAAACAATTGCAACATCAACGGTGTGCCGCGCATGATCAGGATGAAGAAGCTGACCGGCGCTGAAACCCATTTACGCTTGCTCATTCGTCCCAGTGCTACCACCAACCCCAGCGGCAATGAGAAAAGCAGGGTGCAAAAGAAGATAGAAAGGCTGGTGAGCATGCCTTCGGAAAGCTGGTTAAGCAGCTTGAACAGGCGTTCAAGGTTGTCAAAATATTGCATGCCTTTCCTCCCTATGGTTCCGCAAGTTTGCGTTACTGAGTTTTCATTTTACCTTGTTATACGGCATCTCGCAAGAGACCAACGCTCTTGGTAGTTTTGCATTGAACGCGGGTCTCATCCTGCACGCTTATTTAAAAGTCAAACCACTATATTCGCTTTTCGCATCTATCGGCGATAAAGCCGAAAGCAGGGCAAACCTCTCATGGGTTTGCCCTGCGCATTGCGAGTGAGGTGCGTTATTGCGCGGCTGCTTGCTCCGCAACAATCGTCACATCGGAGCCAAACCATTCGGTAGATATCGCAGCAAGCTTTCCGTCTTTGCTCATCTCAATCAATGTTTTATTGACGGCATCTGTCAAGGCGATATCATCCTTACGGAAGCCAACCGCGTACTGTTCAGGGGCGAGCTGCTCATCCAGCACGCGATAGTTTGCATTCTTCTTGGCGATATAGTAGTTGGCGACAATCACATCCAGTGCAACCGCGTCCACACCCCCGTTTTCCAAATCAAGCAGTGCAAGCGCATTATCGCTGTATTCAACAGGTGCGGTTTTCAGCGACGCAAGCAGATCAGCATTTGCGGCTACCGCTTCCGCAGCAGAGGAACCGGATTGCAACGCAAGCGTCTTGCCGGCCATGTCCGCAATGGTCTTGATAGGACTGTCCTTGAGCACGCTAAGTACCTGTGCATTGTTCAGGTAGGGGATGGAGAGGCTCATGCTCGCTTTACGCTCATCCGTTACCGTCATTCCATTCCAGATGCAATCGATGTTGCCGGAGTTGAGCTCCAAGTCTTTCGCATTCCAGTCGATGGGCTGCAACACGAGCTCCACACCCAGACGAGATGCCACTTCTTTCGCCACATCGATGTCAAAACCGACATAATCGCCATTCTCATCGGTAAAGCCCATCGGCGGAAAACTAGCGTCAAAACCAAGAATGAGCTGTTTTTTATCCAGCACCTTTTGCAGAGAGGCATCCTCGGCAAACGCAGCAAAGGATACGGTGCACAGCACCAGCGCCAGTACCAGCGCGATAATGGATTTAATCTTCATGATCGTCACTCCTTTAATGCTTTAGCATGTTAAATCGTTTACGTGTGTGAGTATACCCGATTCGGCAATCATTGTCAAGAGGGTCTGCCCTCAAGTGCAGACCCTCTGTAACCCTTATACAATAAAGATTTTCTGATATTTTTCCCATTATTTTCATTCAAAACATGCCACGCAAACGGAATGTATACATCATGGATGACCCTTTATTTACAGCCTGTCAGCAAAATTTAACACGATCTCCTAATCCCAGTAACCGAGCAATTTCATTCTTTGTCCGTGTTCATGCCTGCTCAGTTCAAAATCACAAGCTTTTCTCTCTGCGGAATAACTTCACCGATTCGCTGCGCGGAAGGTGCAACCGCCTTCAGCGCTTCATATACCGCATCTGCGTCTTCAGGAGCGGCAGCAATCAATAGTCCACCGGAAGTTTGGGGGTCGAACAACACATCACAAATCGCTTGCGATGTATCGCCCAAATCTGATTTCGCTTCTGCAAACTCACGGTTGCGGTACATCCCTTCCGGTAAAAGACCCATCTTGGCAAATTCAACAGCTTCTAGTAAAAGATCAATCTGCTTTGGATATATCCGCAAGCTTACACCGCTGCCCTCGGCCATCTCCAGCCCATGCCCCATCAACGAAAATCCGGTCACATCTGTACAGGCGTGAATCGCGAAAGGTCGAACCGCTTCAGCGGCAGCACGATTCAAGGTTGTGGTTAATCGTACGCAAAGCACCTCTCCTTCCGGTGAAAGTAAGCCTGCTTTGCGCGCTGTCATCAAAATGCCGATGCCGAGCGGTTTCGTTAAAAATAATATGTCTCCAGCTTTCGCACCGCTGTTGGTGAGCACTCTGTCCGGCCTTACGAACCCAGTCACCGCCAAGCCATACACAGGTTCATCGCCATAAATACTATGTCCTCCGGTAATCATCGCGCCTGCCTCGTATGCCTTATCATAGCCGCCACGCAATATTTCGTGTACGGTTTCCTTGGGCATGTTCTTGGGCACTATCAACACATTCTGAGCCAGTTTTGGCTCTCCGCCCATAGCATAGATATCTGACAATGCGTTGGTTGCGGCGATTTGTCCAAACGTATACGGATCGTCTACCATCGGCGGAAAAAAATCAACGGTGTGCACAAGCGCTAGTTCATCGTTAATTTTGTACACCGATGCATCATCCGAAGTATCAAACCCAACCAGCAGGTTGGGATCATTGATGACTCTCAAATCCTTAAGCAACTTTGACAGCGTTCCTGCGCCTACTTTTGCTCCACAACCTGAGCATTTGGCGAGTTTGGATAGCTTACTTTCCATATTGTACCCCTCCCGTAAGCATCAGCAATGCCTCCAATACGCCACCCCCGATAGCACGCGCCTTGTCGCTGACGGTTGCGCAATATTCCGGATTGTCACGCGGGTCCACATCGCCGCTCTTCATCCCTCTTCGTACAGGGGTTCCATCAGGCAGCAAACCGCGCAACACTCCACTCAGAACAGAGTGCACAGGCTTACAGCCGACTGTTGCCACAATCTCGCCCTTCGCCACGTGCGAACCGATGTTCAGCGCCGTTTGCCATACCCCATCGCACGGAGAACGGAGAATCCGTTCCTCGGTATAGCCTGCGATATCTCCCGGTATGCCTGTATCCGGCAGTGCCGAACCTTGGGTTAGCACACGTCCCAGATTGTGCCCACGCATGGTTTCCACAACCGCATGACAATCCACTCCGGCAGTAAATCCAGGGCCTAACGCAATGACAACTCGTGCATCGCTGATGCGCGTGTTCAGGTTGCGCTTCATGAGCGTAGCGTCGATAAGCGCATCCGGTGCAAGGGCGCGCAAGCACTCCGTTTCCGGATCAACCAGCACAGCGATGTCTCCGGTTTGCGCAATCGAAAATGCCTCTGCCGCATTCTCTGCCAAACGGGCGTGAATATCCTCCACATTGGCCACGCCCTCCCACACAGCGCCACAGAAGCTTACCGTGCGGCGGATAGCCGTCGGATGGGCGATTTCCGTCATAATCAGCTTGATACCGGAACGCTTCAGCCGTACGGCTACCCCACTGGCTAAGTCCCCCGCGCCTTTAATGATTACTAACATATCCGTTCCACCTTTGAAAGCACTCTACATGCGCGTGCCATCCATTTAACGACGACCATTTAGCCCTGTACGCTCTATTCGTGACATTCGAGGCCGTTTGCCACAGCGCCATCGTTCCGCCCACTCAGGCTTGCATTGCAGTGCTACGATAAGCGTTTCCTCCATGAGTTTTTCCGCCACTTCGCGAGCAAATGTCAATCGTTCAGGTGTGTCTGTTTGGTTGAGCACAACCGCAAAACGACTGCGTAGCCCTTTTTTCTGCCCCTGAGGATGCACAAGCACTCTGGCGACCATCTCTGGCGTTACGAACTCCGTTTCGGTAGCACCCACCAGCTCGGCGTAGAGCGCCGAGCGGTGAGCTGCTTCCGCTATGGTTTTTCCCAAACAACCCATTCCCGCAACAGCGACCGTGAGCTCGGCTCCTGCAGGAAGCACTGGCTCATGCACGGCAGGAGCCTTCAGCGGTAAGCCGCGCGAACCGTCCGCCTCAATCAATACATAATCTGCAAGGCCGTGGTAATCGTCATTCAGCCCCTGTACCGCCGTTAACTTCTGTTCTTGCGCGATGTCTCCAACCGCAAGAAGATTTGTATTCCTGAACGCTGATACAATCTGTTCACGGTTTGGCGACAGCAAAGTCGGACAGGCAGGCAGACGGATATGAGTCGTTGTTGTCAGCAGCACCTTGGCGTGTTCACTCAACTCCGCTGCCAGCCGCCAGATCAACGACGTTTTCCCGCCTCCGCCTACCACTGCCGTAATTCCCTTGGGGATCATCAGTTGATCGCTAACGCGCATCATTGGTCACCACAGTCCGATACTCTCCTTGCTCTTCTACCTGCACCACGCGGTCAAAATCCATATGAAGCAACAACTCGCAGGGTGTTTCAGCGTCATAGCGCACGCAGGTGCCACAATCAGCACTCAGAGCCCGCGGCACGGGAGCCATCTCCGCGTGTATTCCAGCATCCGTCATGACGCGAAACGTCCGCAGTGCTGCAAAGTGGGTATAGAAGGTTGCAATGTAGCGTATCATTTGGTCAAAGTCAGTTTCGTCTCGTCGCCATCCTGTTCAGTGGTAACGATAAAGCCAAAGTTTTTCGCAAAACGTGTTACATTTTCTACCGCGCAAGTTTCATCCACCAGCACCACAATATGATTGGGGTCCTCATACATCGCTTCCCGCGTCATCATCACAGGTTCAGGGCAAGCACAGCCCCTTGCGTCTACCAGTTTCATGCTTTTGCCCCCTTCCGGTTCAGGTTGAGCAGTGTTATCGCCAATAGCACCAGCGCCCCGATACCGACGGCAATTTTGCCACCAAAAGTAGCACCTGCGGCAGAAGAGGCTAAACCAAAGTTGTGGCAAACTGCCGCGCCAATGAGCATACCCAGAATGGTGATCGCGGAATCAGTATTGCCTTCACCCGCCATAATCGTCTGGCGCAGCGGACAGCCGCCCAGTAACACGCTACCCCATCCAACCAGTGCCATGCCAAAAAAATTCCACAGACCGTCCATGTGTGCGATGGGTTGATCGGCAAATCCCAGTTTAAACTTTCCAAGAATCAGGTTACCTGCAAGCACAACAACAAATAGCGCAATACTGCCCCATGCAAGATGGAAATCTTTAAACAGCAAGCCATCACGAATGCCGCCAGCCATGCAGAAGCGGCTGCGTTGCGCCATACCGCCAATGATGAGTCCACCAGCAAGGGACATCCACACCGCCGCGTGCTTCGCACCCGGCCCGTCAGTGGAGAACGCAAAAAGTGTAGGCACAACCAAAACCGCCATCAACAATGCGGCAAAGAGCGACGGCGCAACCGCGCCTTCCAGCGTGCTTTGCTCATATGTGCGCTTGAGAGAAAATCCATTTTTCAGAGCAAGCGCGCCTAAACCCACACCACCGGCAAAACCAACTAGCCCCACCAGCGCGTTCAGATCGCCGCCACCCAGGCGCAACAGCATACGAAGCGGACAGCCGAGAAATACCAGTGCGCCCATTACCACCACCATGCCCAGCACAAACCTCGTCATGGGCGAAGAACCGCCGCGCGGTTTAAACTCTTTTTTGAACAGCGAAAGGAGGAAAGCACCTAGAATGAGGCCGATAATCTCCGGCCGTACATATTGCACCGGGGCAGCTGTTTGCAGCTTAAGCGCTCCAGCTGTATCTCGCAGGAAGCACGCAACGCATATGCCCATGTTTGCCGGGTTACCAAATGCCACCAGAGCAAGCGCGATCACACCGATTACGACGCCTGTGAGGATCACCGAAAGATGTTTCTTCATTTCCTTCACTCCATATGTTATACTCTATTCATATCGCAAAGACAAGCCTTGCGTTATGCGCGCTGGAGGATCACGACGATGCAAACTATCTATTTAGACAACGCGGCAACCAGTTTCCCCAAAGCGCCAACCGTTGTTTCGGAAATGTGCCGCTACCTGAGTAATATAGGCGGCAACCTTGGGCGTGGAAGCTATGGTGCGGCAACCGAAGCAGAACTTACGGTGCTGACGCTGCGTGAACGGCTGAGCGAAATGTTTGGTTCGCCTGATGTGGAAGCCTGTATATTTACCCCTGGGGCAACCTGGGGGCTGAACCTCGTGCTGAAGGGGTTTCTGAACCCTGGTGATCATGTGCTGGTGAGCGCTATGGAGCATAACGCGGTCATGCGACCGCTCAACAGCCTCGCGGGTATCGATGTGGAAAAGGTGCCATGTGCACCCGATGGTACCCTTCAAATGGCAGATTTCGCTGTGCGCATTCAGCCAAAGACAAGACTTGTTTGCATGACACATGCATCCAACGTTTGCGGAACCCTGCTGCCTGTGGAAGAGATTGGCGCCCTGTGCAGCTCCCGAGGCATCGCTTTTGTGATAGATGCAGCGCAAACCGCCGGACACATCCCTTTGCACCGTGAGGCCCTATGTGCGGATGCGTTGATCCTCCCTGCTCACAAAGGCTTGCTGGGGCCGCAGGGCATCGGTGCTGTGCTCATGAGCGCGAAGTTTGCCCGTCAAGTACGCTCCTTCATTGAAGGCGGTACAGGCAGCCGATCTAACCTCGAAACTCAGCCATTGGAACTACCGGATAAATTTGAAGCTGGCACACAGAACATCCCGGGAATGTATGGCTTTCTCGCAGGGTTGGACTATGTGCGTCTACATATGGAACACATCCATACCCATGCAATGCGACTGTGCGGGCTGCTGCTGGAAAGCGCGAATCATTTACCGCACACACGTATACTGGGGAAACCCAGTTTAGAGGGACGTATGCCTGTCGTCGCACTGGACTTTGATGGACTTGACAATGCTATGGTTGCCGACCGACTCTCTCATGATTTTGGCATCGCCACACGCTGCGGCCTGCACTGTGCGCCATCCGCGCACCAGACACTGGGTTCTTTCCCGCAGGGAGCGGTTCGTTTCTCCATTGGGGCGTTCAACACCGAGGAGGATATTCAAGCCACAATCCGCGCGCTGCACGTGATTGTAACAGATCGACATTCCTTTGCGCAAGCCTGAACGGTACGCCATCCAACGCGGATTCCAGCAAAAGCTGTCCCCATGGTTCCCAGATATACTATGCTATAGCACCTTTATTCTGCCTTACAAACGACAATCTCATCCCCTTTTTGCACATATCCGCCTTTCATCACAATTGCAAAGATCCCTTCGGTGGGCATTACGCAGCAACCTGTCGCTTTCTGGATGGCACAACCATCATTGTGACATTCTTTGCCGATTTGCGTCACTTCCAGCAAGCATTCCCCCACCTTTAGCCTTGTGCCAAGTGGAAGAGTTTTAAGCTCAACGCCTTCGGTGTTGATATTTTCCGCAAACGCGCCTGAGGTGAGATTATGAAGCCCCATGGCGCGCATGGTATCGATGCTCTCCCCTGCAAGAAGGCTGATCTGTCGATGCCAGTGGCCTGCATGCGCGTCACCTACAATGCCCCAATCCAACTTGAGCTCGATTCGCTCAACCTCATGCTTGCGCTCACCCTTTTTTTCGCTGATGTTCACACTGATAACTTTACCCAAACGCTCGCTTCCTTTTTCATCGATTGCTCTCCCGATGATAATCACCGCTTTTGCCACCGCTTTTTTCCAACAAGTGGATGGAGCCGATCTCCATATCCCGTTGCGCGGCTTTGCACATATCGTAAATCGTGAGTGCGGCCACGGAACAAGCCATCAGCGCTTCCATTTCCACACCGGTTTCACCTTTGCAGCGCGTAGTTGAAACAATACGCACACCGCTGGGTGCTTCGCTGTATTCAAAGGATATATCCACAGCAGTCAGTGCAATGGGGTGGCACATGGGGATCAACTCATAGGTGCGTTTTGCTGCAAGTATACCTGCCACCTGTGCAACTGCAAGCACATCGCCCTTTTTTGCTTTACCCTCCCGAATCAGGGCAAGCGTTTCCGTACTCATTGCAATAAACCCCTCGGCTTTTGCGCTTCGGGTGGTAACCGCCTTTTCTGTGACATCCACCATCCGGGCGCGCTGTTCCCCATTAAAATGCGTCAGTTCGGCCATGTCAGCCTCCGATCTGGTTCATGCTTCGGTCGGTATCGGACCCTTTTTCATTCAGATGATGCGTAGCAGGCTTATCCTCAATGCCTTCCGCTATTCGCTCGATCAACGCTTGCTCCGAAAGCCCGCGAAGGTTAAGCTCTCTGCCGGAGTGCAAACATGGTTTCAGCATACCGTCTGCTGTCACGCGCAGCCGATCGCAATCCCCGCAAAAAGCGTGGCTCATGGGGCGTATGAGACCCACCGCTCCCATTCCGTCCGGCAGGCGGTAGCGCAGTGCTACGCCTTCATTGTCAAGTGGAATAAGTTCCGGGCAACGAGTCAGCACTTCTTCGGCACTCACAAAAGCTTCCTTTGGCCAGCGTGCACATTCCCCCATTGGCATCAATTCAATAAACCGCACATCTACCGGTATGTTTCGTGTGAGCGCGACAAAATCTGCAATTTCATCATCGTTAACGCTACCGATCAACACGCAATTCATCTTCACCCGCTCAAAACCTGCTGCAATAGCGGCATTGAGCCCGTCCCATACATCCGATAGCCGACCACCGCGTGTGATTTGCGCATATCGTTCCGGTTGTAGTGAATCCATCGACAGATTCACACGGCTGACTCCGGCTTTGCGCAGATTCCTCGCAAGAGCAGCTAGCCTCGTGCCGTTGGTTGTAATGCAAAGTGAAGTAATTCCATCCGTTTGAGAAATACGTTCACAAATTTCAATGATATCAGCCCGCATCAGCGGTTCGCCGCCGGTTAGCCGTACTTTGTTCATTCCGCACCGCGCAGCGGCGGCGACTATGGCGACTAGTTCATCCGCAGAGAGCGGATCGCCTCTTTGAGAAGCGCCGCCTTCCGGCATGCAGTAGCGGCAACGAAGGTCACAGGCTTCCGTCACCGCAAGGCGAAGCGTGCGCACCTCGCGACCCAATGTATCCAGCATCCTTTTCACTCCTCATGGCTGTGCGGCACAATCCGCCTGGCCGCCACGCAGCATTTGAAGTCCATGTGACAGCGTATCTGCCACTGCAGCGAGGTTTTCCACAGCGGCTTTGGGACTGCCCGGCAAATTCACAATCAGCGAACGTCCCCGAATACCGGCAGCCGCACGGGAAAGCATTGCACGCGGTGTGATCGCCATCGACGCGGCTCGCATCGCCTCGGGAATTCCATCGGCACGCCGTTCACAAACAGCCAGCGTTGCTTCCGGCGTTACATCCCGGGGTGAGAATCCCGTACCCCCCGTGGTAATAATCAGGGCAATGTCACGCTCATCCACAAGTCTGCATAAAAGGGTCTCAATCATTGGCTGTACATCCGGTACAATCGCGGTATCGACCACATCAAAACCTGCAGCAAGCAACTGCTCTTTCACACGCGGACCCGCTGTATCCTCCCGCAACCCCGCGAACGAACGGTCGCTTACCGTGACTACTGCCGCTGAAAACATCTCTATTCCTCCCGTTGGAGCCAAACGATCTTCTCGCGCGGTATGCTGACAAAAACCGTATCCCCCACAGCAAACTGTGCCTGTGCCCTTACCCGTATAAAAGCAGATGGATTGGCAGTTGTTACCACAATCGTTTCCTGCTCCGTTGATCGTACAATTCGACAGAGAATAACGAAATCCTTTCCGTTTGGCTCAATGCTGGCATCCTCCGCACGAAAGGCAACCCCGATTGGCTCAGGTTCTTCACAGGGCCAACTCGTCGCCCATTCATCCAAGGAAGCCATGCCTTCTTTGATTATATTGATCTCCGTAACATTCTCAAACCCCGCAAGTTGCGCCGCGCTCTTTGTGATGGGTCGATGGTACCAATCCCCCACGTTCACAACAGCCTGAGAACAACCGCGGTGCACCACACATACCCGTTTACAGAGGCGACGTGTTTCGTCACAATCATGAGTTACATAGAGTGTTGTTCCATCAAACTCAGCAAGTGTGTTCGTGAGTTCCTGCTCCAACCGCCAGCGCAGGTGACTGTCCAACGCTGCAAAGGGTTCGTCCAACAGCAATAGTTTCGGCTTTCGGGCAAGGCAACGTGCCAGCGCCACACGCTGCTGCTGTCCGCCAGATAGCTGACTCGGCAAATGGCTGTGTAGTTCTGAGATACAGAAGCGTTCCATCAGGCTCTCTACGGCTGAATCGCGCTCATGGCGGGGGGTATCTCGTCTGAGGCCACACAAAAGATTCTGGCGTACGGTCATGTTTGGAAATAAAGCGTAGTTTTGAAACAGCAGTCCCACCCCACGTTCCTGTGGAGGGACAAACACCTGTTTTTCGCTGTCAAACCAAACACGCCCATCCAGCGCAACATAACCACTGTCCGGCTTTACCACACCTGCCAGGCATTTGAGTGTCATGGTCTTGCCTGCACCGGAAGCACCAAGCAATGCGATGGTCTCATTTCCGGCATTCAGATTGATCTTTAAATGGAAGTCAGCGAAGCTTTTCTCAATCCGCACTTCGAGCACGTGCCTCGCCTCCCCGCTTTTCAAACATGTTCATAGCTACCAACACCACCATCGAGATAGCGAGGTCGATCAGCACCCACGTGTAGGCAAGTCCATCGTTGCCCTCGCGCCAAAGCTGATATACCGTGGTGGCAACCGTTGCAGTTTTCCCGGGGATATATCCGGTAACCATAGAGGTTGCTCCGTATTCACCCAATGCGCGGGCAAAGGATAGCACTGTACCTGCCAGCAACCCTGCTTTACAGTTGGGCAGCTTGATGCGCCAAAAAATAAACCGACGGGATAATCCCATGGTTGCAGCACAGGCTTCCCATTCAGGGCTTAACTGTTCAAACGACCCGCGCGCCGTACGGTACATCAGGGGAAAAGCCACAATGGTAGTGGCAAAAATAGCTGAATACCATGTCATGGTCAGCTTCCAGTTAAATGCATCCAGCAAAAACGCTCCCAGCGCAGCCTTGGGGCTGATGGTTTTTAGTAAAAAAAAGCCCACTACCGTCGGAGGCAATACCAGCGGCAACGTGAGCACTGTATCCACCGCGCCTTTTAGCCAGGCAGGCAAGCGAGTAATCCCATTGGCAGCCCAAATCCCCAGCAGGAAAATCAGCACCGTGGAGATAGCCGCCACGCGAAGAGAATTGATCAGTGGAAACCAGTCCATAGTGCCTCCTGACAGCCTGATTTTGTCCATTCTTAAAGGAAATCTTAATGCTTAGGTACATATAGCTAGAGTTGCAAATTTCTATTCAAAACCGTATCTCTCGACAACCCCGTGCCACAACACCCATCCACGCAAGCGAGACGAGCCGCCGCGCAGCGGCGATGAGGCGAACGCTCAGAATCAAGTCAATCGCACAAGCCCCGCCCCTTCATCCCAGAGGGGTCGGGGAGGGGGATTGAGGTCCCCCTTCCCAAAGTTGCGTCAGCGCTGTGGTACCTGAAACCCGATATCGGTGAATACCTTGGTGCACTCATCGCCTTTGAGAAAAGCAAGGAAATCGTTAGCAGCCTGTTCATTCTTGGTGGTTTTAAGCATGGCGGCAGGATAATGAACCGGCTTGTGGCTGCCTTCGGGTGCGGTAGCTACTACAGTTACGCCTTTGGCGGTAGTCACATCGGAAATGTATACGACACCGCAATCCACGGAGCCACTTTCCACCTGAGAGAGCACTTCCTTAACATTGGAACCAAAGGTGATCTTCTGATCAGCGTTAAGCTTATCCCATACGCCCAGACTGGTGAAAATGTCCTGCGTATACTGGCCTACGGGCACATCGCTGTTGCCAAGTGCGATCAGCCTTACTTTATCGGTTGACACATCCTCAAACGAAGTGATGCCCTTTGTGCTGCCTTCAGGCACAATCAGTACAACCGTGTTGGTGAGCAGGTCAAACCTCGTGCCCTGAAGCACAAAGTCCTGTGCTTTGGGGTTTTTATCCGTACCGACCGATGCGTCCAGTTCATTCATCTGCTTTTGACCCGCGGAGATAAAGATATCGGCGTCAGCGCCTTCCTCAATCTGCGTCTGGAGCGTTCCGCTGGAATCAAAGTTAAACGTGAGCGTGACATTCGGGGCAACTGCCTTATACAGTTCAGCGATCTTGGTGAGAGACTCGGTCATTGAGGCGGCGGCGAACACAACCAGCTCAGTTGGCGCGGCCGTCGCGGTTGGGGCAGCCTCTGCCAGTGCGGCGTAACCGCTCAGCATCAAGGTTAGCGAAAGCAGGGTAGCCAGCAATTTTTTCATGAAAAGAATACCTCCCTACGATTCTGTTCCGAAGCCGCAGTTTGGATAGGTGCAAACCTTGCAGTTCAGGCAAAGACCACCGCAGCCGAGCTTCACGATATCCCTTTTGGTGATTTCCACACCGGCGACAATGCGAGGCAGGATCAGATCAAAAACCGTAGCTTTGGCATACATCACACAACCGGGTAATCCAAGCACAGGCGTTCCGTCCTCATAATAGCCAATCAGAAGCATAGCCCCGGGAAGCACGGGTGCGCCATAAGTAACAATGCGCGCGCCGCTATCCCGGATGGCTGCGGGAGTGCAGTCATCCGGGTCAACACTCATGCCGCCTGTGCACAGGATCAAGTCAACTCCTCGCGCACGCATGGCAGTAATTGCCTCACGGATGTGTTCCGCCGCATCGTCCGTCGTGATGTGAGCGACGGTTTCCACGCCGAAGGCTGCAAGCTTATCCCGTACCACCGGAGTAAACTTGTCTTCGATGCGTCCATGGAACACCTCGCAGCCCGTGGTTATGATGCCTGCTTTCAGCGGCTTGAACGGCGTAAGTGTCAGCAACGGTTTCCCTGCGCCGATAGCTTCTGCCTTTTCAATCTGACTTTTGGCAATCACCAGTGGAATCACACGGGTGCCACAGAGCTTGTCTCCGGCTTTTACTGCTGTGTTGGTGTGTCGGGTTGCAATCATGATTTCATCAAGGCTATTGATCTGCATGAGTCGCTCCGTATCCACGGTAAACAGTCCGTCCTGCGTAGCCGTCAGCTCAATCTTTCCCTCCCGGATGTCGCCCGCCTGCATGAATTCATTCTGGCAAAGCGCCCCGAGGCGCATCGCAGCTTCGTTTTCGTGCAGATGGTCATCATCCATTTCCCAAACAAAGAGGTGCTCCTTACCCATACTCAACAACATCGGAATATCTTCCTCAGTTACCACATGCCCCTTGCGGAATTGTGCTCCTTTGTATTCCCCTGGCACAATGCGCGTAAGATCGTGGCACAACACATGGCCAACTGCATGGATGGTTTCGATACGCCTCATGGCTGTCGCTCCTTCATCTGGCTTCGGTGAAACCATTATATCATGATTCTTTCTTAAGGACAACGCTATATACTGCAATATAAGGATTCTATAAACACCTCATGCAGATTTTGCACGTTTTAACGCCTGTAATACTTTGGTGCCACGCTCTACCAGCAAGTGGTAACCAATCCCTACCAGCAAGTTGCCTGCGCACAGCAATGCCCACAGTCCTGCATCCGTGATGCCATTCTTTTTCGCCAACTCCACCATCCAGATGTTCAGCAGGTAGATTTCAAACGAAGCAGCACCGATCACCCGAAGTGGTGCAAAGAGCCACCGGATTTTCTCTGCCTTATGGAAAAGCCAGGAGAGGAACACACACAACCCCGGCGTCATCAGGGCAAAGGGGATCCAATACATGCCGTAAGTATTCAGTAACTCCTGATAACGGTTCAGGCAAAGCAACACCGCCGCCAACCCGATGCCAAAGGCTGACAAATAGCCTAGGCGCACCAGCCCTTTCTTGCCACTTACAGGCAACTCCATACCAAATGCCATGCCAAGAACGAAAATCGGCAGTCGCGAAACCCCCATCATCTGATCCAAACCAATGCACGTCAATCCAATGCCAAAAGCAATCGAAAGAAGCAGCACAAGCCCTTTCAGCGGCTGGCGACTTTTGGCAAGCACCGCATAGCACAGCGGCGCAAGGAAGATAAAGAGAAATTGCGCATTTGCAAACCAGTTATACACCTTTGGTGTCCCCAGCCAATATCCCGTCATTGTCAGGTTGCCGGCCACACCACGAATCGCCTGTACCGTGGAAAGACCATAGGTTGGGTACATAACCGCCATCCA
>Ga0302289_1000397_pt1 | contig 20047 bp, 15 predicted proteins | sample III_Fen_N1_2_FD_194552 | JGI IMG/M metagenome (GOLD analysis project Ga0302289, IMG submission 194552) | Peat permafrost microbial communities from Stordalen Mire near Abisko, Sweden - III_Fen_N1_2 | ecosystem: Environmental > Terrestrial > Soil > Wetlands > Permafrost | place: Sweden: Abisko... | reverse complement strand
GGCCATTCAAGACGTGGCGACGCTGCGTGCGACCAATGGTGCAGCGCAGAGCCGACTCGGGTTCGAATCCGATCTGGTCACGACCAACAAGGCCAACCTCGAGGCCGCCAACAGCCGCATCGTCGATGTGGACGTGGCGGAAGAATCGACTCAGCTGGCACGTTGGAACACCCTGGTCCAGGCGGGCACATCCATGCTCTCCCAGGCCAACGGATCGGCTCAGACCGCGTTGAAACTGTTGCAGTAACGCACCCAGTACAAACCAGTCTGATAAGGTTTCCCAAAACCCCCGCGTACCTCGGTGCGCGGGGGGTTTCCTTTTTTTGAAGGTTGCTGCCGGTGCGAGAGCGCATGGAATAGCGGGAGCAAACCGCGACCACGTGCCGTCCGTCTCATCTCAACTGGAAAAAGCCCTTCGCTTCCACCGCGCCGGCCAGCTGGCCCAGGCCGAGCAGGGATATCGCGAAATTTTGCGCCAGCAGCCAAACCAGCTCGATGCGCTAAATTACCTGGGCCTCATCAGGCAGCAGGCCGGAGATCACCGGCAGGCGGTGGAGTGTTTCACAAGCGTCGTTGCGCTTGCCCCGCGCAACGCGACCGCCCTGCTTCAGCGCGGTAGTTCGTTGCGAGCGCTTGGTTGTCCCGACGAGGCGACGGCGGACTTCAACCGGGCGGTGACGCTTGAGCCGGGACTGGCCGAGGCCCACCACCGGCTCGGCAACGTACTCAAAGAATCGCTGCGCTACGCCGAAGCGGCGGCGAGCCTGCGACGCGCCTCCGAACTCGCCCCGAAAAACGCTCCTATCTGGCTGAACCTCGGCGTGGCGTTGCTCGCCCTCTCGTCCCGCGACGAGGCCATCGCCTGTTTTCAGAAAGCCATCGCGCTCGAGCCTGGCCGGGCCGAAGCGCGGAACATTCTGGGCAGCGCCCTGCTCGAAGCGGGCCGCAGCAGCGAGGCCCGCCAGCAGCTGGAGGAGGCGCTCCGGCTCAAACCGGCGTATCCAGCAGCCCATGACAACCTCGGCCGGGTGCTGCGTGCCCAGGGCCGCGCCACCGAGGCGCTTGCGAAATTCCGCATGGCGTTCGCCGGACCGCCGAACCCCGGCACGCACAGCAACCTGGTGTACGCCCTAAATTTTGTGCCCGGGCTTCCCCCGGCCGAGATTTTTGCCGAACATAAACGCTGGGCGCAGTTGCATGCCGAACCATTAAAAGCTGTTCAATTTTCTCATATAAACGTATCTGACCCTGGCCGCCGGTTGCGGATTGGCTATGTCTCACCGGATTTTGTTCACCACGCCGTTTCGTATTTCATTGAGCCCATGCTGGCCGCGCACGACCGTTCGCAGGTCGAGGTGTTTTGTTATTCCTGTGTTCGTGCGCCGGACGCCGTGACCGCGCGGCTGCGAGCTTTGAGTGACCAGTGGCGCGACATCGCCCCGCTCAATGACGAACAAGCCGCCGCGCTTATCCGCGAGGACAAGATCGACCTCCTGATCGATCTTGCCGGCCATACCGCGCACCACCGGCTGTTGGTTTTTGCCCGGAAGCCAGCGCCGGTTCAGGTCACGTGGATGGGTTACCCGAACACGACCGGCCTCGATACGATTGACTATCGTATCACCGACGCCGTGAGCGATCCACCCGGGCAGACCGAGCTGTTTTACAGTGAGAAACTCCTCCGTTTGCCGGGTCCGTTTTCCTGCTACCGGCCGCCCGATCAGGCACCGCCGGTCGGGCCGTTGCCGGCGTTGAAAAACGGATACATCACCTTCGGCAGCTTCAATCACTTCGCGAAAATCTCGCCGGACGTGCTTGATCTCTGGGCGCGGTTGCTGGCGCGCCTGCCGGCGTCACGGTTGCTCATGAAAGCGCACAGCCTGGCCGATGCAGAGACGGCCGCGCGTGTCCGCGAAGCGTTTGCCCGTCATGGTGTGATGTCCGACCGGCTCGATCTGCGCAGCGACGAGCTTTCGGTGGCGGCTCATCTCACGCTGTATCACGACGTCGATATCGCGCTCGATACGTTTCCCTATAACGGCACGACGACAACCTGCGAGGCGCTTTGGATGGGTGTACCGGTTGTGGCCCTGGCCGGGAAGGCCCATGTTTCGCGGGTCAGCGCCAGCCTGCTCACCAACCTTGGCCGACCGGAGTGGATTGCGCATTCAGAAAGCGAATACATCGAGAGAAGCATTGGCCTCGCCGCCGATCTGGCACAGCTGGCCGAGATGAGATTGGCGCAGCGCGAGCGCATGCGCGAAAGCCCGCTGTGCGATGTCGCGCGATTTGTGGCCCAGCTTGAAGACGCTTACCGCGGGATGTGGCGGCAATGGTGCGAGCGAAGTGGCGGCACCGGGCGGTGAGGAGCGCTGGAGGTGATATTGAATTGGGTACCGAGCGAAGCGACAGTCTGACGTTCAGGAGCACGGGAACGAACCGGCTATTTAGGTGGCGCGCTCATCGCGCCACGTTGCGAGGCAAGCTCGCAACCTACGCCGGAAACGAAGCAGACGGCTGGAGGCCGGGCCTCTACACGACTCCGCGACCTGCTCAGCGGTTCTTTCTCAAACGCCCTGAAAATTCTGGCGGAAAGTACGCAGCTCTTGGGTCACTTGCGCGAGCACGGTGGACCAGTCACCGGCGGCGGGCTGACGAAAAAGTCGCATCGATGGGTACCAGGGACTGTCGGCACGATCCAGCATCCATCGCCAATCAGGGGGGAAGGCCAGAAGCGTCCAGATCGGTTTTCCCATCGCGCCAACGAGGTGGACGATCGAGGTGTCGACTGCGATGACGAGATCCAGGTTGGCGATGATGGCGGCGGTGTCGGAAAAGTTGTTGATCTCGGAAGCGAGAGAGATGAGTTCGGGCGAGTTGGCTAGGGTGATTTCATCGTCTGGTCGCACTTCTTTTTGGATGAGATAAAGCGGTCCGCCGGCTGCTTCCGCTAGGGGTTTAAAAGCGGTAAGGGGTATGGACCGGTTATGGTCGTTGTGATGTTGTGTGCTGCCTGAGCAGACGATGCCGATCTTCAGTCCGGCCCGGGCCGCGAATCTATTTCGCCACAAACCGATTTTTTCCAATGGCGCTTCGAGATAAGGAATCTTTGCGGGAATTGAACTTAAGTCGGTTTTGAAGGCAAGGGGCAGGCTCAGCAAAGGGCAGCGCAGGTCATGGGGCGGTATGGGTTCGTTAAGCGAGACGACGCGATCGATGCCGGGCAGAGACGACAGGAGATCCTTGAGCGGAGGGTGTACGTATAGGACAACCTTTGCGCCGCGTTTGGCTACGTCGGGTGCGTAGCGAGCAAATTGCAGTGTGTCGCCCAGTCCCTGTTCACTGTAGAGGAGAATCGTGCGCCCGGCTGGGGCTTCGCCCTGCCAGAGCGGGCTGGTGAAATCGCCGGGTTGCAGCCCGGCCAGTTTCAGCGCCCAGCGATGTTCGTATTTGGGAAGGCCGTTGGCAAAATCGCCCTTGAGCAGAAGAGCCATAGATTCGCTGTATTCTGCTTCAGGGAAAAAGGTATCGGCCGCCGCGCGCCGATAGGCCTGGATGGCCTCGTCGATGCGGTTTTGGGCAAGGAAAACGTTGCCCAGATTATGCAGGACGGCGGGATAATCAGGACGGCATTGGAGCGCGCGTTCGTAGGCGGCCGCGGCCTCATCAAAGTGAAAGAGGGAAAGCAAGTCGTTACCCAAATTGAGGTGGGCTTCGGCATAATCCGGTCGCAGCGCGATTGCTTGGCGATGGGCTTTGGTTGCCTCGGAGAAGTCGTGCAGGTGCCACAGTGTCAGCCCCAGGTTATTAAGTACAGTCGGGGCAAGTTTGCCTGCATCCTGGATTTGACGGTAGACCGCAACGGCTTCAGCCCACCGTCCCGACGCCTGCAAAGCGGCCCCCTGGTTGAAAAGGGCCTCGGCATACTGCGGACGCAGGGCAATTGCCTCCTTGAAAATGGTTATGGCATCAACGTAGTTACCTTCGTTCAGCAGGGTGACCCCCAGGCCGTTCTTTGCCTCGGCGAGTTGAGGTTTGTGGGCGAGGGCGTGGCGAAACGCTTCGGCGGCTTCGGTGTTGCGGCCCAACTCGAGCAGTACGATGCCGAGGTTGGTGGCCACTTCGGCAAAGGCCGGCGCGAGATTGAGCGCTTGCTTGTAGGCGGTGGCGGCTAGTTCTGGCTCCTTCAACTGCTGGTGCAAGGCTGCGAGGCGGCACCAGGCGTCGACGGACGCCGGGTTTAGTTTGATGCAACGGTTATAGGCATCGAGAGCAGGTTTGGTCTGCCCGGCGGATTGCCGGGCTTCACCTAACGCCAGATAAAGGACCGCGTTCTTGGGCTGCATGCGCACCGCCTGCTCAAGCAGCGGGACGGCTTTGGCGAACTGCCCGGCAGCAAGATAGGTCTTGGCCAGCTGGAGGATTCCGCGCAGATCAGGCATGACGTGAGGCAGGCAGAGGCTTCATGCCGTGACCGGTGAGGCGGTGGCTCGCTGGCTGGTGGTGGCGGCGGCCCGCACGCGAGAGATCCGCAATTCCCCGTCGATCGACTCCAGCTTTATCAAGTTGGCTTTGCTTTTGGGATGCTGGGCCAGGATCAACTCGCCGACCGTCGTGAGAAGATAGCCAAGCGCGCGCACATGCTGCAGGAGTTCTTCTCGCTTTTTGCCATACCAGGCGAGCCCCTCCCATGCCTCAAAAAGCAAGGCAGGGTAGTGGGAGCGCAGGAGCTTGTCGGCACCACGGAAGACCTCGAGTTCGAATCCTTCAACGTCGACTTTGATCAACGACACCTTGTCGCATTGGGCGGGAGATAAAAATGTATCAAGGGTAATGATCGGCACGGATTCCACTTCGTTTCTAAAAACAAAATCATGCGCCCGCTGGCGATTATACTCGGGGTTGAGTGAAAGTCCGCCGACGCTTTTTGTGGCCGCTAGGTCGAGCAAGGGCACCTCTATATTGCCCGTGCGATCGCCGACCGCCAAATTGTGCAGATATACATTATCGAGACCATTAAGTGCGCAGGCTCCGCAGGTCTGGTAGAACACGGTTCGTTGGGCATCAAACGCGTGGATGATGCCATTATTCGTTAAATAGTCGCCCATCGGCACGGAGAAGGCGCCGATATTGCAGCCCACATCGAGCACGATCGTTGATGGTATGTCGCGTACCACCTCTTTCGCGAGGCCCAGCAGGAGCGGCTCCCATTCCCCTTCTGTAAACAGAACTCGGCTTACGAGATCTTGGCGCGAACGGGCAATATAGCGGCCGGTTTCTGTTTCTATAACCGTTCCGTAAGTGCGTTTGCTCGAATTCATAAAGAAGGAGGAGAGGGAAGGACACCCGTTAGGTAATTAATAATATCGTGGCGGCGGCTGCTCAGATAGGGCGTGGGATTGAGCGCACGGTCGCGATCCCAGTCTCCTGCCGTGGTGTGCATCGAGCCGGCAACGGCTCCGAAGTGTTCGATATAGGAATCGTCTGTGGTAAGGATCGGTAGCCCTAACGCATTTGGCGCGTGATAATCCCAGTTATAATCTGGATCAGTGCCGAACTTATCGAGTTCGAATACAATCTTTTCGACCATCGAACGCGTATAGAGTTGGGAGATCCCGGGGGCGGTTTTTCGCAGCAGGAGCCGTTTGGTCCGCCCCGCGTTGTTGTCGTTGTTATTGTGGAAGCTGGAATTGTACAGGCAGAGCGGCAGTACTTGGCCCGACTTTTCCATGATGCTGAGGAGCGAAGCAAAGACCTCCATAAAGCACGGATCGTGCAAAGCGTCGGAGTCGGTGAGATAGAGCAGATCGAATTCCGGTCGCTTGAGAAAGTCACGGAACTGGTACCAACGCAGGTTTTGAACGCCCATGCCGTCGCGGTTTGACTCCATTTGCACGACCACCTTTTTCGATGGGGGAAGCAGGAAAATTTCGTCGCAGTATCCCGCGAGCGCGTCGCTTGAATATTCGGTGGAGTGATCGTTATAGACATGCACTACAGCACCTTTTCGGTTTTGATATAAGCTAGCCAGGCAGAGCTGGCTGACCTTCAGCCGATTGTAGACTGGGACCGCGATCAAAGTTCTGTGCGTCATGGCAGGTTGCTTTGCCCGGCCAACCCATGGCGGCGGCTGAGATCGGCCCGCAACGGAAGCGGGAACGCGATGAAGACGTTTGAAACGGAGAGGCTGTCAGGGAGTGGTAAAACAGGCATGGCAGGAAACGACAGCGACATGATGCTATTCTCTTTCTTCGGTCATAATCCGGCCGGCTTGAGGGAAATACCCCAGAGAGCGGTGACGCCGCATTGCGGCATGCAGGGCCACAGGGAGGAGTTTTGTAGGTGGCGCGCTCGCCGCGCTACGTTGCGAGGCGAGCTCGCAACCTACACTACGGGATTAAGCCTTCTTTCAGACGTCCTGAAAATTCTCGCGAAAGGAACCTAGCTCCTGAGTCACCTGCGTGAGCACGGCGCTCCAATCGCCGGGCGTGGGCTGGCGGAACAGGCGCATCGTGGGATACCAGGGACTGTCGTTGCGCTCGAGCATCCAGCGCCAGTCAGGCGCAAAAGGCAGCAGCACCCAGACCGGTTTTCCCAGAGCACCGGCAAGATGAGCGACCGAGGTGTCAACCGAGATGATCAGATCAAGGTTGGCGATGATCGCGGCGGTGTCCGTGAAATTGTTCAGCTCGTGCGCCAGGTCGATAAACTCCGGTGCGCCCGCTTGCAGCAAAGCAGCATCGGCGGGGCGCAGCTCTTTTTGCAGCAGGTAGAGCGGCCCTCCGGCGGCGTCAGCGAGTGAATTAAAAGCTGCGAGCGGAATCGTACGATGGCGGTCGTTTCGGTGAATGGAATTTCCGGCGCAGACCAAGCCGATCCGTGGGCGTTTCGAACCGCCCAAGCGATTCCGCCAAACGGCGACTTTCTCGGGCGGGCTCACGAGGTATGGCACCGCTGCCGGAATGTTATCCAAGTCAGTGCCGCAGACGTACGGCAGACTGAGCATCAGACAATACAGGTCGAACGGCGGCAGGTTCTTTTCGTCGGGAGTGACAATTTGCACGCCCGGAAAATTTGCCGCTAGCAGTTGTTTTAGCGGAGGCTGTACACGCAGGATAATTTGCGCGCCGCGCTTCTGCAGGATGGGCACGTAACGGACAAAATGCAGCGTGTCGCCCAGACCCTGTTCGCAACAGAGGAAGATCGTTTTGCCGGTTAGCGGAAGATCGGGTTGCCAGAATTCCCGTGGCGGTGTGCCATCGTATTCGGCGCATTTCAGAATCCACCTCAGTTCGTACTTCGGTAGGGCTTCTTTCAATTTCCCCTTCAATAAAAGAACGAGTGACTTGCAGAAATCAGCTCTTCGTAAACGCGGATCAAGGGCCAGTGCTCGATCATAGAAAACGATGGCTTCGTCGAGACGGTTCTGCGCGAGGTGGGCATTCCCCAGATTGCAGGTCGTTTCGGCACAGCCTGGTTGCAACAGCAGCGCATTCTCGAAGCAGGCGATCGCCTCCGCGAAGCGGTCGAGTCCGAGCAGGGCATTGCCCAGATTGTTGTGGTATGGCGCATGATTCGGCTTTTGCGCGAGCACTGTGCGATGGATGATTTCGGCGGAGGCAAAATCCCGGGCACTCCAGAGTGCGTTGCCGAGGTTGCTGAGCGCCTCCAACGACTGCGGGGCGATTACGAGCGCCCGCTTGTAGGTTTCGATCGCCTCCGCCCACCGCTCAAGTGCCTGCAGGTTCGTGCCGAGATTAAAAAGTGCCTCAAGGTAACGAGGACGTAAGGTGAGAGCGGTCCGGAGAGCATCGACTGCTTCAGTGTAACGCCGGGCGCCTTTCAGCGCCAGTCCCAGTCCATTATATGCTTCGGGTTGGTTCGGCATGTCCGCCAGGGCCTGGCGAAACGCTGCGTCTGCTTCCGGCCATTTCTTTTGCTCGAGCAATACGTATCCGAGCTGGCAGGCGACGAAGGCCGGGTCCGGCGAAAAGATTAGAGCCTGGCGGTAGGCCTCTGCGGAAGCTTCCCACTGTTGCAATCGCTTGTGCGCCGCGGCGAGTTTGCTCAAGGCTGCGGGATGCCCCGGCTTTTCTGCCAGCACCTGGTTGTAGCGCAGGATGGCGTCGGCGAAGCGCCCAGCGGACTGGAGGGCGAGGCCAAGATCGAAGTGCACATCAAGATCGCTGGGTTGGGCGAGCGATGCGCGTTCAAGCAGCGCAACGGCTTCGGCGGCTTGGGCGTTTTCCAAATGCGCCAATCCGCAAAGGTGGAGCGCGGCAAAGTGATCCGGTTCAACTGCTAGGATTTGTTCACAATGGCCAATCGCATCGATGAAGCGACCGCTGGCCTGGCATTCGCGGGCCTGATGCAGCTCGTCGATTACAGAATCCATAACTCGGGTGCGAAGGGACGGCGGGGTTGAATAATCGGCTTTACGGTGTGCAGGCAATGGCGTTGGCGATCACGGTGCCAATGGTTTCGTGCTGGTTGAAGTGATTATAGATGCGTTTCCTCTGTTCATTGGGGAGAGCGAGGGCGTGTTCGCAAGCTACGATCAGGTCTTTAAGATCGCCGTGTGCATAGCGGAAAACCAATCCATCGGTGGCGAGAGCCTCGAGGCGGCCGCCGTGTTTCGAATTTTCCGAAACTGGCACCATCCCTAAACAACCCGACCAAAAAGGACGATCGGTATGGGTGGTGCTCATCGCTGGGGTGGCGAAAATTCGGCCTTCGGGGCAGAAACTGACCTTGTACCGGTTGAGTGCAGCTAGATCGCTAACATCAAGTGAGTGATCATTGATTGCGGTGAAACGGTCGCCGAACTCGTGCTGGAGGTGACTGATTTGCCGCAGGCGGTGTTCGTTCAGGCCCAGCTTTGAACCTAAGAATATAATCTTGGGTTCCGGATTTTCGTTAAAGGGCGCGGCGAAGGGCACGAGGTTGGCCATCGGACTACGGTGGACGCGGGTGCAGGTCGGGAGCAGCAGTGCGGCACCGCGTTCGTCAAGCGGTGACTCGTCGTGGATTAGAATAGAAAGAAAAGGCGCCAGCTCGCGAAAGCACGGCATTGCTCGGCTGGCTTCGTCGAAGGAGTAATAGAGTATACGCACGCCGTTGCGGGCGAGAAACGGCAGCAATTTGCCCAATGCGATGGCAATCTTTTGCGGACTATGGCCTTCGAAAACCAGCCACCATTCTTCATTCGCTGGACGGTGGGCGCGGGCAAACCCGAGGAGGCCTTGTGTACCTATGACCTGGGCCGGTAGAAACGTGAGTGCGATGTGTCGAGCTGCAGCGAGGGATCGGGTAATGGCTCCATGCCAATCGCAATCGAGCCGGGCCATGCGCAGGAGCTCTTTGTCATCGGGTTCGGTCACGAAACTGGCGAGGTTGATCGCAGGAAGTCGTTGCGTGAAGGTGGCCGCATCTTCTACCTGCTCAGCCCAAGGACAGAATCGGAAAAGTCTGATTTCGCGGTTCGTAGGGCAGGGCGACATGGAGAAAATACCCTAGGATCGTCCCGTTCGCCCCAATATTGAGCGAGACCCGCGCCGGTGCTCCGACCGTCACTTAATTGGAGGCAAATCGAAGGGGCCGCGACGACTGGGGTGTTCACCCTAAAGAATATCATAAGTGCGCCGATAGTAGCACCAGGCGCCCTGTCCCGCGGCAAGGCGTCACGACTATGACCACCACATCCGTTCTGGCTCTCCGAAAAAGAGCACGCCGCCGGTCCCTCCTCGGGGCGCGATCGCGGGTCGACAGGCACAAACCATTCAGGAGCTATTTTCAATGAGAGTGCTATTCTCTACGGGCAGCGCCGCGAGTTACATGCGGCCCCCAGTCTTGGGCGATGAGCAGATTGTATGTGGTCCGGATTGGGCCGATGAACGGTCATCTGATGGCCGGGTGCGATCGCTAAAAACCCCGGTGGGTGAATACGATCTTGCGGCCATCGCGGCTAAGCTTCCCAAAAGCCAGAAGCCAGATGTGGTCGTTTGTCTGGTCGATGCAGCCTGGCGCAACTTACCGCGCAATCTCGCTGCCTTTTCCTGCCCCAAGGTTCTGTTGATCGCCGATACGCATCATCTCACTGCGCCTTTGATGAGCATGGTGCGCTATATGGCGAGCGAGCCCTACGACCGATCTGTTTTCTTATACGATCGTCATCATGCATCGTTTTTCCATGCCGCTGGATTTAGGAATCTCTATTGGTTTCCTGGATTGACCTTTCCGCACGCAGATGAATTGGTGCGCAAGGCACGTGCTCGAGGCGTACGTCAACCACAGATCGCATTTGTCGGGCAAGTTGGCTTTTTGCACCCGCTGCGCAGTCGCATGTACACAGCGATGCTTGAGAAGAAACTGCCTGTCGTTCAGAAGAAGCTCTCGCAGGAGGAGTCACTTGGTTTTTATGGCTCATCGCTACTGGGTTTTAACGCCAGCCTGAATGGTGACCTGAATCTGCGGGTATTTGAAACGCTCTCAACCGGGGCGGCACTATTGACCGACCGGCTCGCGCCCGAGTCGGGGCTGGAGCGCTTGCTCACCGATGGCCGGGAAATGCTCACCTATGGCAGCGCGGACGAACTTATCGAGAAGGCAACTCACGCCTTGGCCAATCCCGAGGAAACGCAGGCAATCGGTCGTAACGGTAGTGATTGGTTCGACAAGCGCTTCAGCGCGACTTGGCGACGGAAGGCATTTCAGGATCTGGCTTTTGACGGTAAGGCCGTCCCGGAGTTTGAATTTTCAGCAGAAGAAAAGACGCGCATATATTTCGGAGGAGACACCGACCGTCTGCTGCAGGCGATAATGGTTTACGAGGGCGTGCAGGAAATACACCGCGTCGAGCCTGCGGTGAAGATCGCGATTGGTGAAAATGTGCCCGAGGACGTGGCGACGATGTATGCCACGCTGCCGCGGTTAAAAACACAGCGTGTGGAGAAAGAAACGAGCGAGACTTTCGATGTGTTCGTGTTTGGTAAGAAGGAGACCGTGGTTCCCTCCGCCCGTTGTTTATGGTGTTGGGATGTGCAGGGGGACGAGGCTGCCGCGCTGGCTACGCAGCTGTTGCCGGCCGGGTACGCTTTGGCTAGCCGTGACGTGGCGATGTTCTGTCAGGTCCAACTAACAATGCCTGACTCGTTTGCGTCTGCGCAATATTGGCATGATACAGGTTTGCGCCTGAGCAAACAGGGGAAGGCCTTGGAGGCCTTGGTGGCTTTGATGCAAGCAGTGGCATTGAGCCCTGATGGTGTGGACAGCCAGTTGGAGCTTGGGGTTGCCGCCTTGAACTGTGGGCATGGGGAAATTTCACGTGAGGCATTCACCGAGGTGTTGAAATTGCGACCGGAGGACAAAAATGCCGCACGTGGTTTGGCTAAAGCCAAACAGTGTGAAGCAGCGTGTGACTATACCCGGCCGCGCGATTTATTATTCTCGCATGTCGAGATCACACGGTTGCAGGGATCGGGCGTGCTTATTCAGCGATTTTTCCCGCAGTCAGGCGATTTTATTACTATACGTTCGCGGTCTTTATATGAGGGCAAGGTCGAATTCGGAGGGATTCACTTTTCACTCGATCTGCCGCGGCTTTCTGATGAAGCGCGAGCTGGTCTTTTGCGGCGGCTGCTTCGGCCCTATAACATTAGGCGTATTCTTGTAGTACCATTTTATGCATCAGACATCGTGCATGCCCTTGTGGCCAAGGAAATGACAGGTGCGTTATTATGCACGTATGCGATGGATGACCAAACATTGTATAGCACAGCTGTTCCACATGAGCTGGCTCAAAAGCTATTTGATAATTCCGATCTACGTTTGGCGATTTCACCCGAAATGATTACGGAATATACGGCCAAATTCCGATGCTCTTTTGGTCTCCTGCCTCCGATCGTGACAAATCGGGATGATGAAGTGCCTAACGCGTGGAACCCGGTCGCCCGGGATTCGAAGCACTGCGCTATGGTCGGGAATATTTGGTCGGCCCATCAATTTGAACAGCTGCGGGCGTTTGTCCGCGCAGCAGGCTTAAGGGTCGACTGGTTTGGAAACTCCAACGTTGCTTGGTTGCCCCAGAACCGTGTGGAGCTGGAGGCTGAGGGGTTGTGCTGTAAGGGCTTCTTGTCGGAGGACGCGCTGGCAAAACAGCTGTCCACTTATCCCTTCGTCCTCTTGCCTAGTGGCACTCTTGATGGTTCGGAAAAGAACGAGTGGCTCACCCGATTGAGCCTGCCCTCCCGCATGGTCTTTATCTTAACCAAGACGCTGACGCCTATGCTCGTTCTTGGCAGCGGGAAGACCGCAGCGGCGCGCTTCATCAAACAATTTGGCATCGGTACTTCCTCGAATTATGATGCAGTTGGAGCGCCGAATAAAATCGCGCAGATCACGGCACCTGAACACCGCGCGCGTTTGCTGGAGAATGCACGTCGTCTCGCGCCGTGTTTTCTTATGCCGGATTGCGGGGAATGGATCTGGCGATCTCTCGCAGCCAAGCAACCCGAACCAACTCCTTTCGATCATCTTTACTCGACAGAGCTAGAGGCTGTTGCTGCTTCCCTGGCGCGGTCCAGTAAACCTAATAGCCAGACTGATGGTAAAGCTGCCAATAGGCAGACCGAGAATCTCAGTATTGCAGCACACACAACTGTGGAACCTGCCAACGATCACCCCATGAACTTCGATCAAATCAAAACCGCCATCGCGCTGCCCAGTGAGACATTCGCAAAATACCAAGCCATCAAAGCTCAAATGGATGGCTACTTCGCCGACCAGAGCGCGGCGCTCTTCGACATATTTCTCCAAATGCAGCAGCATATTAATGCCCGGGGCGACATGTTGGAGATAGGTGTTTATAAGGGCCGGTCTGCAGCAATGAGCACGCAGCATCTTCGCCCCGAAGAGAAATTCTTTTTGATCGATTGTTCCAATCACTTGGATGATGCAAAACGTAATTTGCAGCCTCATCTCCAAGGCCGGGGCGTCTTTCACAAGCAGCAATCAGCATTGATGACACCCGAATCGATTGGTGCGAAACTGCGTTCCGTTCGCTGGATTCATATCGACGGTGGGCACACAGGGAACGACGTCGTGACGGATATTGAGCTATGCGAAAAATTGCTCTCGGACAATGGCGTCATGGTTCTTGATGACTTTTTCAATCCGATGTACCCGCAATTGACAGAGGCTGTATACGCCTACATGGCGGCGAATCGATATAAGCTGACCATGTTCCTTATCGGCTACAACAAAGCCTATCTCAGCCGACCTGGCAGTGCTTGGTGTTATCGTTCCCTGATCAAGAGCGGGCTTGCCGACTTCCTGCGGGTTCGGGAGGTCAATGACTTCCTTGTCTGCAAAACAACTCCCACGGAAGAATCGGCCTGCTACGGCATCGGCAACCGGTTTGTTGATCGTGACTATTACGGCTTGGACAATGCCCCTGACGTCATGCTCTAGGCTGCGCCCTCCTCATGGACTTACACGGTTATTTCGCACAGCTTGCCCGGCAAGGCTCAGGATTTCTCGACGCGTTGCCGATTGAGAAGACACCGCAGCCTCTGGCCTATGCCTTGGAAGCGTTGGCCCCGGCTATCGAGAAGATGAAGCCGACAGGAATTATGCAAATCCGTAGCCTGAACCGGCCTATTCCGTCCACTCAAATTCATTCGGATACCGGGACTGGGCTCAACACCGTGGGCATGCTGACGGACCGTTTCACCATTCTGCTCATCAAGGAATGGAGCCTTCGTCATAAGGGAAACGCTAGCCCGGTCAAAGCCGACGAATTGTTCCGGACCCAGACAACAGATATCATCGCAGCTCTGGCCAAAGCTCAACCGGGCAGTTCGGCCCTCAACTCCAAAATTACTTCAATCAAGTCCAGTGTCACTGCGGTCGACTGGGCGGAAGCATTTTGGGGTTTGCTGACCACCAATCTGTTGATGTGGGAGTCACAGGAAATGCTTTATATTAAAGATATCGGCCAGGCGCCTTATCAAGAGCTGCGTGACTACATCAGCTGGTTTTCGTTCTCCAATATTCAGCGAAATGTCTTCATAGAATTTTGCGAAAAACGCTACTGGCAACCTGAAGGAGGAGAATCATGAAAGTTCTGGTAACGGGTTCAACTGGCATGATTGGTGGTGCTTTTGTGAATGCCTGTCGTGAGCGCGGCTGGGAAATTGTGGGCATGAGTCGCTCGACTTCAGCCGGCCGGCTGCGACTGGAGTACGATCATCGCATCGTCTGGAGTGACATGCTCGATTACGAGGCGATGGTGAGGATTTTCCAGCGTGAGCAGCCGGAAGTTGTAATCCATATGGCTGCGCAGGCTTTTAATGGTACTTCGTGGGAGCTTGAGCAGTACACGCATCAAGCGAATATCCTCGGTACGCGCAATGTCCTGAACGCTGTCCGGACTACTTGTCCGCAGGCCAAGGTGGTGCTCGCGTGCAGTAGTGCCGAGTACGGCGACGTGTTGCCGGAAGATTGCCCGCTGATCGAAGACCGGCCCTTACGGCCTATCACGCCTTATGGGGTGAGCAAAGTCGCGACGGAATGCCTCGGCTACCAATATTTCAAAAACTACGGGCTGCAGGTTTATCTGCCGCGACTGTTTATCCATGTGGGCACAGGACATCCTCCAGCTACGGCTATCCAAAATTTCGCTCGGCAGGTGGCGCTGATATCGAAAGGGAAAATGAACCGCGTTATCCGTGTTGGCCGACTGGATACAGCGCGCGATTTTATCGACGTCCGCGACGGCGTTGCAGGAATAATGCTATTGCTTGAAAAAGGTCGTTCCGGCCAGCCGACGAATATTTGCACTGGAGAAGCGATCACCGTCCGCGAAGCCCTTGAAACTTTACTCGAACTCGGAGGCGTCGAAGCGGAAATCCAGGAAGCCGCTGAATTCTTGCGACCCTCGGACGAACCGCTGCTCCTTGGTGATAATTCCCGGCTCCGCGCTCTGGGTTGGACCCGACGCTACACCATACGCGAAACATTGGGTGAGGTACTTAAGGATTGGATGAACCGCGTCGAATAGACCTTCATGACCAAACCATGCCATGTCGTCTTCACGACGATTTTTGTTCCTCATGTGCTTGAGGATCTTCGGCTCAACGCGGAGCGTTATGGTCACCTCGATCAAGTCAAAGTGTGGGTCATTGGTGACCGTAAGACACCGCCTGCGGCGCGGCAGCTTAGCGCTGAGGCCACGCGCCTCGGCCTCGAGACGGTCTATCTTGGCATTGAGGAGCAGGATGCGTGGGGTGCGAAGTTCCCCGATTTCTATCGTTGCATACCTTACAACAACGAGACGCGCCGCAATCTCGGCTACCTTCGGGCCCTAGAAGAAGGCTGCGAGATTCTTCTCTGCATCGATGATGATAATTTTCCGACGAGCGATGACTTCTTCGGTTCTCATCTTCAAACGGGTGCGCCATTAACCGATCCTCTGATTCAGGAGCCATCCGGTTACCACAACATCTGCGAGTACCTGCAAATTGCACCGAGCCGCTCGCTCTTCCCGCGTGGATTCCCTTTTCGTTTACGCGGCCACAGCAATGCGCCCGAGCACTACGCCCCTCGCAATGGTACCCGCGTAGGCGTGACGGCCGGGCTTTGGCTCAAGGAACCGGATATTGACGCCACCGCTTGGCTCAATGGCCGAGTAGAGAGCGTAGCCTATACGGGGCCGCAGCGATTTGCCCTCCATCAAGATACGTGGAGTCCGATTAATACCCAGAACACCTCTGTCGCGCGCGAACTCGTCCCAGGCTTTCTTTGTGTTCCCATGGGTCACGAAGTGCCGGGTGGCAAAATTCAGCGCTATGGCGATATCTGGGGCGGTTATTTTCTCCAAGCTGTGATGCGCGGCACACCCTATTATGTATCTTTTGGGCGTCCACTCGTCGAACATCGGCGCAACCCCCATAACTATGTTGATGATCTTCGTTTCGAATATTGGGGCATGATTCTCACCGACTGGATCACGGATTTGCTCCGGGGCGAGTACCGCCCGTCCTCGTCCTCCATATCGGAACGGGTTTTGGAGTTGGGCGAATTTTTGCAAGGAACGGCCTGCGGCAAGATGCCTGCGTGGTGTCCGGAGGAAGTGCGACAATTTCTTTTGTCTACATCCAACAGCCTGAACCAATGGGCTGCGGCCTGCTTGACCATTGAGGGGCGCACATTGTCTTCAAAGGTGGCCGCCTAGCTCGGCTAGGAAAACGATGGCGATTTTCTGATGACTATCCCTCCTGACGTTTGCCTGCTCGCGGCTGATTATGGAATCGGAGATCACTATATTGTGGCCGCATTCGCCGACGCGGTGCGCCGTCAGTTCGATATTGGCGTTTGGATGGCTGGCCGTGCGAACCTAGCGTTTATCGCTAATTTGTTTCCCGCGATCGAACACTACGTGGAGAGTGAGCCAGGCCGGGCCGCACTGCCGGCCAATGCTTGGAAGATTGAGGGCGGCCAGATCTTTTATGCGCACTTCCCGGAATTGGAACTTATGCGCGCGGTGGGATATAATGGCTTCCATTTTCTCGATGCTTACCGCTGTCGATTGGGTTTGCCTGCGACCGCCTTTATGTCCCGACCGCACCTGCCCAGCGGCGAGGAACTTGCCGCTGCCGTTCAGTTGTTGAGCGAGAACGGTTTTGCGCCTGGCCGCACGGTTGTGCTTAGTGTTGAGGCACGAAGTACGCCGACTGATGGTGTGACTGCTGAATTTTGGATTGCTCTTGCGGCTGCATTGCAAGGCCAAGGGTTGCAGGCGCTAGTAAATGCTGGCCCCTCAACTGTGGTGCCAACTGGTATGCGCGCGTTGGCCTTGCCGCTCACCGCTTTAAGAGCCGTGGCCGAAAGCGCCGGCTTTTTTTGCAGTGTACGCAGCGGGCTCTCGGACCTGGTTTGCGACTTGCGTTGCCCTCAAGTCGTCGTCTATCCCGACGTCCGTTGGTGGGCGGGATCACTCTATGCGGGTGCAACTTTCACCCGTTTTGGTCTGAAAAAAGTCCCCTTTGAAGTGGTTCTTAATCCAGCTCGCCGGAGCGAACAGATCCGAACAATCGTAAGTCATTTCGAAGCGTCTGCATTTGGAGTTAGTTCGCTTGCCAAAGCCAAGACCGTTGCTTCATCCCAAAGCGGATTCTTATGAAGATATTGACCGTTCTCAGCTCCAATGCAGGACGTAGTATTGGAGACGTTTTTCTTGCTTTGTATAGCACGATTCATCTCGTGAACAAGACTGAGCCGGTTGCGTTTTTAACCCATAGCAACCACTCAGAAATTGCTTCGTTTTTTCGAGAATCTTTGGATCTGATTCTTCTGTCAGACGCGGCGGATCAGCACGCGCGATTACTAGACACAGTTAATATACATTGGAGCCCTGGCCCTTGGGAAGAGAGGCTTCCCCACATCCAAAATCCATGGCGTTATTTCGTGATGAATAGCATTTCGCCGGGTTCTTCGAAATTTGTGGTGCCGAAGGCGGCGGCCCGCGTTTGGGGGGGGGAGCATTGTGATTTTTCCGGAGAGAAGTGATAATTGCCGGCTAAACGATGCGCTCTTTGGAGATTTTGTCCGTAGCGGAATTGAGCAGGGTTATACTGTCTATACGAATTGTTACTTCAATAGTAACTATACAACGAGCCCGGCGCTGCCGGACACAACGGCCTTGGTACAGCTGAGCCTTGCCGAGATCATCGCTATCGCGTCCGATCCGACCAATATCTTGATCGGAACCCGCTCAGGAGTATTCGATGTACTATATTTTGTGATGCCCGAGGTGGCGGCACGATTGATCGTTTTGTACCCTCCGGAACCCGCTTGGCTGTGGGATACCGCGCGCTTTAGGAACGATCACGCTCGGTCCGAATTTCCTCAGTTTTACTTTGATCGTCAGAAAGTCCTTGAGATTCGGACTCGGGATTTCAACGGAGGAACGCTTTCCCTCGCTTTGCGGGAATGAAATGTGATCGGGAGTGGCTTCATTTGGGCAAGGCGGGGGTTCCGAAGCGGCCTTCGCTCGATCGCCGGCCGGTGTAAAACCCCTAAACTTCATCTTCTCCGGGCCGATATTCTTGGCGAAGACACTCGTCTGCACGCGTTCTGCTATTTTCGGGGTACGCGGGTGGCCGAATCTATCGCCATGCCGACGACCAGCCCTCTTTCGAATTCCACTGTGACACCCCGCCGAACCTACACCGATGCCGAAATCATCCGGCGAATCGACGCGTGCCCGAAGCTGGCTTCGCTCCAGAGCATTAATCGGGCGTTGGCGGGCTTGGTGAATTCAGAATCGAGCTACAACTCTCAGATCGCAGAAATCATCCGCCGCGATCCTTCGCTGACCGCACGCCTGTTGCGCATGGTCAACTCCGTCTATTTCGGCCTCACCGCCAAGGTGAACAATATTGAGGAAGCTGTTTTCTATCTCGGTTTGCGCCAGATCCGTGAGCTTTCGATGGCCACGCCCGTCATCGAAGAACTGGAAAAAATTAACCGCACGTCGTTGCGCCTGCCGTGGAAGGAGCTGTGGAAACACTCCATCGGCTCCGCGATCATGACGCGCGAGATTCTCGCCACGACCACACTGCTGATCGACGACGACACCGACTATATCATCGGGCTGCTCCACAACGTCGGCAAAGTCGTCATGGCCTCGGCCTTCCCGGAGGAATTTGGGAAAATCGTCGAAACCACTTTTCAAACTCCCGGCGAAGTCTGTGTGCTCGAGCGGGCACTCATCGGCTGGGACCACGCCCGCATCGGCGGCTACTATTTGCAGCGCCACCAGCTCTCCGCCGAAATCACCGACGCCGTCTATTATCACAACGAACCGGAGACCGCGCCGAACCACTCGTTCTACGCCGCCGCAGTCCAGGTGGCTGACCACCTGGTGCGCTACGCCGGCATTCCCGGCGGCTTCGAAAAGGTCGGGCCGATTGCCGACGATGCCTGGTTGGAGTTGCCCGGCTGGAAGATCCTCTATGGCACGGGTGAAAAAGAAACCCGGCTCGCGCGGGCAGCCCTCTCGAACAGCGTGCAGCGCCTGCCCACCGTGCTCAGTGGGCTGGTGTGACCGTGCCGATGTTCATCACCCTTTTCCCTCCGACGGCGGTCCTTTTGGGCCGTCGTGCTCAACTATAACCAGACGCCAGAATTTTAAACATGCCGGCCATTGCCCAGTTTTCCACTGCCTCCGGGGCGGTGTCGACGGCCTCCGAAGAGGCCGTGCTGGTCTTGGATTCCAAGCGGCGCATTAGTGAGCTGACGCCGCGTGCGGCTGCCCTGTTGGGACGTGCCCCGGCGGCTCTGATCGGCCTGGTCTTTAGCGAAGTTGGCTCGCTCGAGCTGCTCGGCCTCGCCGCGCGAGAGCAGCCCGTTTTCCGCAAATTACGCCGGCCCCACCGCGTCATCGTCACGTTGCGCCTGATCGATTACGCGATGAGCGAACATGACGAACTCGTCGCCCCCTGGCAGGCCAGCGTGGAACTGGTTTTGGTGCGCAGTCCCGAAGGCCGCATTCTTGCGGTCAACGAAGCCTTTGCGCGGAAATTTGGCATTCCCCGTCCGGCGTGGACTGGCCGCAATCCCGCCGCGCTGCTTCATCCCGACGATGTGGCCGACTGGACGGCCGCCACCGCGCGCATCGTACATCCGCCTTACCGTGGTTCACACGAGCACCGCTGGCAGACGGCGCAAGGCACTCGCTGGCTCTCGTGGGAGGAACTGGCGGTGCGTGATGCCGAAGGTTCGATTGTCGCTTACCGGGCGGTTGGGCGCGACGTCACGAAACGCCGCCTGGCGGAGGAACATTATCACAAGCTCGCCAACGCCGTGGACCAGTCGCCGTTTTCCATCGTGGTCACCACGCCAGATGGCCGCGTGCAATATGTGAACCCGAAGTTCACCTTCTCGACCGGCTATACGCTCGAAGAAATTTTCGAAAAAGAAATCCCCGTACTGCGCGAGGGTCACGCCAACGACGAATCGTTCCGCGAGTTCGAGCAGACCGTGGCCG
>Ga0302289_1000395_pt1 | contig 20071 bp, 20 predicted proteins | sample III_Fen_N1_2_FD_194552 | JGI IMG/M metagenome (GOLD analysis project Ga0302289, IMG submission 194552) | Peat permafrost microbial communities from Stordalen Mire near Abisko, Sweden - III_Fen_N1_2 | ecosystem: Environmental > Terrestrial > Soil > Wetlands > Permafrost | place: Sweden: Abisko... | reverse complement strand
ACTGGAGGGTCAGAGAATCATTTTACGGCCTCTCCGGCTCAGCGATGCTGAAGAAGTTTACAAGAACTGGACGAGCGACCCGGAAGTTGCGAAATATGTGCGTTGGAATACACATGAAAACGTAGAAGTAACGCGCGAGTGGCTGGCTCAATGCGAAGCGAACATAGGGAAGACGGGCCATTACGACTGGGGCATTGTGATCCGTGATACGGATGAGATGATCGGTTCGATCGGTGCCGGCAGCGGCGACGGAGCGGACCGGTATGAAGTCGGTTACTGTATCGGCCGTCGCTATTGGGGACAAGGATATACCACGGAAGCCCTGCGGCTCATGGTCGACTATCTCGTATCGAAGGAAGACATCCGGCACTTCAGCGCCACACATGCCATTGAGAATCCCGCTTCGGGTGCAGTCATGAAAAAGGCAGGCTTTGTCTGCGTCAGCTGCGAAGGTACGTGCTGCAGTTTTGACGGAGAAAGAAAGTTCGCCGCGAAGGAATACCACCTCGACAGGTAGTTCAAAAATGAATTGCATAGAAACGGCCCTTCCGGATTTGAATCCGGAAGGGCCGTTTGTTCGTGTCGGGAGAGTAATGAGGCTGGATCAGCCGGCCTGTTCTACCGCAACGGCAACAGCGACGGTAGCACCGACCATGGGGTTGTTGCCCATGCCGATGAAGCCCATCATCTCAACGTGCGCCGGAACGGAAGAAGATCCTGCGAACTGCGCGTCGGAATGCATGCGGCCCATGGTATCGGTCATCCCGTAGGAAGCCGGGCCCGCGCCCATATTGTCGGGATGCAGTGTGCGTCCTGTACCGCCGCCGGAAGCAACGGAGAAATACTTCTTGCCCTGTTCCCAGCATTCCTTTTTGTAGGTGCCCGCAACGGGGTGTTGGAAACGTGTCGGATTTGTGGAGTTACCTGTGATGGAGACGTCAACGCCTTCCATGTGCATGATGGCTACGCCCTCACGTACGTCGTCGCAGCCGTAGCAGCGAACTTTTGCACGCGGTCCGTCAGAATATGGTACTTCCTTAACAATGGCTACCTTTCCCGTGGCATAATCAAACTGCGTCTGCACATAAGTAAAGCCGTTGATTCGGGAAATGATAAAGGCGGCATCTTTGCCAAGACCGTTCAGGATACAGCGAAGAGGCTCTTTTCTGACCTTGTTGGCAGACTGTGCAATCTGGATTGCGCCTTCTGCTGCTGCAAAGGATTCATGACCTGCAAGGAACGCAAAGCATTTGGTTTCTTCGCGAAGAAGCATGGCGGCCAGGTTGCCGTGTCCGATTCCGACTTTGCGGTCATCCGCAACAGAACCGGGGATACAGAAAGCCTGCAGGCCGATACCGATGGCTTCGGCGGCTTCGGCAGCCCTCTTTGTGCCTTTTTTGATGGCGATGGCGGCTCCGACTACATAGGACCACGCGGCGTCCTCGAACGCAATTGCCTGGGTATCCTTGCAGATTTTGTATGGGTCTATTCCCTTGGCGTCGCAGATTGCTTTTGCCTCCTCGATTGAGGAAATGCCATATTCAGCAAGAGCGGCATTAACCTGGGAAATTTTTCTCTCGTAACTTTCAAAAAGTGCCATGATAATATCTCCTTTCCTCGCTCTTATTCTTTTCTCGGGTCAACATACTTCGGTGCATCAGCAAAACGTCCGTATGTTCCGATATTCTTCTGGTAGGCTTCATTGGCATCGACGCCTTTTTTGATCTGATCAATCATCGGTCCAACCTTAAGGAACTGGTATCCGGTGATCTGATCATCCTTATCAAGAGCAAGCTTCACGATATACCCTTCGGTAAGTTCAAGATATCGCGGGCCTTTGTCGAGTGTGGAAAAAATGGTGCCGACCTGCGAACGAAGACCCTTGCCGAGATCCTCAAGAGAGGAACCGATCGGAAGACCGCCCTCCGAGAATGCAGACTGCGTGCGGCCATATACAATCTGAAGAAAGAGTTCGCGCATCGCCGTGTTAATGGCGTCGCAGACGAGATCCGTATTCAGTGCCTCGAGAATGGTTTTGCCGGGAAGGATTTCTCCGGCCATCGCGGCGGAGTGGGTCATTCCGGTGCATCCGATCGTCTCGATCAGAGCCTCCTGGATGATTCCTTCTTTGACATTCAGTGTAAGTTTGCAGGCGCCCTGCTGCGGTGCACACCAGCCTACGCCGTGCGTAAATCCGGAAATATCAGCGATCTGTTTTGACTGGACCCATTTTCCCTCTTCGGGAATCGGAGCCGAACCATGGTTGGGCCCCTTTGCGATACAAGTCATTTCTTCAACTTCGTGTGTTCTAAGCATGTATGTATCCCCTTTCAGTACAGATAAAATATGTTTCCTATATGCCCGGGAACATGCCCAGACAATCACAACATTTTTAATTATAGCAAATGCCGGGATATTTGCTATATACGTTTTCCCCAAAACTTCGTGTGAATTACAGGTCGTGCTATAATCATTTCGTGTGGTCTTCTGCATCATACGAAAGTTATTTGAGAAAAGGAACAGATTATGAGCATGATTGGCATGGACGAACGTATGAAAGAGATGATCAACCGGTATGACGAGATTCTATCCTCGCTGTCGGATCCAACGGTCATTTCTGACCAGCCCAGATACCAGAAACTCAGTCGCGAGCTATCCGAACTGGAGCCGGTTTTGTCCTGCTTTCATCGTCTGACGGCTGCGGAAGAAGAATATGAAGGCGTGCGCGAGATTTTTCGCACCGCAGAAGAAGACGATATCCGCGAAATGGCCAGAGAAGAGATGCGGCATCTCGAAACCCGGATCACGGAACTGGAGGAAGAAATCCATGAAAGGATGACTCCGCAGGATCCGAATGACCGTCGTTCGGTCATTATCGAAATCAGAGCCGGAGCGGGCGGTGAAGAGGCGGCGCTTTTTTGCGGTGTTCTTTTCCGGATGTACAGTGCATATGCACTCAGCCGCGGCTGGAAGACGGAATACATAGACAGCAACGAGACCGAGATCGGCGGATATAAAGAGATTATTTTCTCGATTGAAGGTCAGGGAGCATACAGCCGCTTCAAATACGAAAGCGGTGTGCATCGTGTACAGCGTGTTCCCGTAACGGAATCATCCGGGCGTGTGCATACGTCGACGGTTACGGTTGCCGTTCTGCCGGAAGCCGATCCCGTTGAGGTCAATATCAGCCCGAATGATCTTCGTATTGATACGTTCCGGGCATCCGGAGCCGGCGGACAGCACGTCAACCGGACCGAATCCGCAATTCGCATCACGCATTTGCCGACAGGACTTGTCGTGCAGTGCCAGGATGAGAGAAGCCAGTATAAGAACAAAGACAAGGCGATGGCGGTTCTGATGAGCCGCCTGATGGAACGGGAGACCGGCATCCATAACGGTGCGATCGCCAAAGAACGTAAATCACAGGTGGGAACCGGGGATCGAAGCGAACGGATCCGCACCTACAACTATCACCAGGGCCGGGTGACCGACCATCGAATTGGACTGACATTATATCGTCTGGAATCGATTCTTGCGGGAGACATCGACGAGCTGGTACAGGCGCTTACGACAGCAGACAAAAAACACACCTTGGGTACGGGAACGGACCGGGAGGGTGACGAATGAGACATCGCGATCTCTGCCCAAAAGTTCCGGAAGGTGAGACACGGATCATTTTCCCTGTTAAGGATGAAGATTATGTATTCCCGGCAGCTCTTCTGGCCTGCGGCGAACTGGTTGCCTTTCCTACGGAAACCGTTTATGGATTGGGTGCCGATGCGACAAATGAAGCGGCTGTCGCAAAAATTTTTGCAGCTAAAGGACGCCCCGGCGACAATCCCTTAATTGTTCATGTGGCCCGGAAGTCCGATATTCCGCCGCTTGTTACACACATCACACCGCTTGCGCAGTGTCTGATGGATGCGTTCATGCCCGGACCGGTTACTCTGGTGATGCCGAAGAGCCGGTTAATTCCGGATCTGGTCAGTGCAGGACTGCCGACGGTCGGCATCCGCATGCCGGCACATCCGGTAGCTCTCAATCTGATACGCCATGCCGGTGTGCCCGTTGCAGCTCCCTCGGCAAATATGTCCGGCAGCCCGTCGCCCACGCGTGCGGAGCATGTCGAAAAGGATCTTTCAGGCCGGATTCCGTGTATTGTCGACGGCGGCCCCTGTGATGTCGGCATTGAATCGACCGTCATCGATGTGACGGACTCGTGGCCTGTCATTCTCCGGCCGGGAGCAATAACAATGAGCATGCTGGAGGATGCCTGTGCGAAAGCGGGAATACTCCCTCACGGGCAACCGGATAGCCTGGCATTTGATGCGGAAAATCAGGGAGTACCAAAGGCGCCCGGCATGAAATACCGGCATTATGCGCCCAAAGCGGAGATGACCATTGTCATGCCTGCATCCGGCGATCGAAAAACGCAGTATCTCGAAGCGGTTCTGTCTGCTTTATCGGATTGTGGAGATGCGAAGATCGGTGTTTTCTGCGGAAATTCCGAACGTGAATTTTTGGAAATGAAGCTGACTCCGGAACAGCATCAGCAGATAATATTTTATGTTTTCGGCGCGGATATGGATATTGATGCCGCCGCCCGCGGGCTATTTGACGGGATCCGTTCGCTGGACAGCGCAGGTGTAAGCCGGATTCTTGCAGACGGTTTTGTCGGTGCGGGTCTGGAGCACGCCTACATGAACCGCCTCGAGAAAGCGGCCGACGCGAAGAGGGAACTTGAACCGCTGGAAGCGGATAGGGAGTCGCCTTGCAGAAGCGTGCTCTTTGTCTGTACCGGAAATACCTGCAGAAGTCCGATGGCTGAAGCGATATTCAATAAAATGTCAGCGGAAAAGGGACCTTTTTCCGAGTCGGGACAGCCCCACGCGGAAGTGTGTCTGTCCGCATCGTCCGCGGGAATCTACGCGGTTAACGGAAGTCCTGCGGAAGCGGGCGCCGTTGAGGCAGCAAAGAATCTTTTTGCGGCTGATTTGTCAGGACATGCATCCAGAAAAACGACGGATGAGATGATTTCGGAAAATGACATGATTTTCACCGTGACAAGAGAGCATGCAGTGATTCTTCGAAGATTCTTTCCGGAATTGGCGTGGAAAATCGATTCTTTTTCGGAATATATGTCTCGCAAATCGATCATCCTTCGAGCGGATGACGGAACCGTGCGGAAAACTGACATTCCGGATCCATTCGGCCAGCACAGGATTGTTTACGAAAAAACTGCAATGAGTCTTCATGCTATTATCGAAGCTATGTGGCCGGCGATTCTCGATGACCTCGGGATTGCTGCTGCTGATTGAACCAAAAGAGTTTCGGAGATTTTCATCGGAATATTTTTAGAATCCGTATATATCATGTAGCTATTCGGAAACGGGCATATTATGATTGACGTATTGGGTCCGCAGGATCGCGCACACGAAGAATATGCAGCGCTTCAGGACGTGATAAGGAGCAATTTGACAATATATCTGTGAAGTAAGATCACCGTTCGCGGGTTTCCCCGGACGGAAACGGCATTATACTTGACGAGTCCATTTTCCTATGCTATCCTCTTCTCTGCTGCAAAGGATGCAGTCGATAGATAATAATCCTCGCTCTCGTGTACGTATGAGAGCCGTTCAGTCCAGGAGGAGGTGAATTTTTAGATGGCAAACAAGTATGAATTAGTCGTTGTCTTAAGCCCGGCACTCGGTGAGGAAGGCTATGCCTCCACAACAGAGCTGATTAAGGCTAAGATCGAATCCAGCGCGACATTAGATGCGCTCGAGACGGTTGGTGTCCGCCGTATGGCTTATGAGATCAAAGATCAGAAGGATGGTTTTTACCTTCAGTTCAACTTCACATCAGAACCCAATTTTCCCAAGGAAATAGAGCGTGTTCTGAAGATTACAGAAGGTATCTTGCGATTCCTTGTTATCCGAGTCGGAGCGTAATCACGAAAAGGAAGTGGAAGTATGAACAAAGTCATTCTTGTTGGAAGACTAACCAAAGACCCCGAAGTCAAGACTACACAGAGTCAGGTTCCTTTCTGCAGCTTTACCATTGCTGTGGACCGGAAATTCAAGACGGCAAGCGGCGAGCGTCAATCAGATTTTATCAACTGTATTGCATGGCGTCAGCAGGCCTCCTTTCTCGGACAGTATTTCCAGAAGGGATCCCGTGTAGCTATTGTCGGGAATCTCCAGTCGAGATCCTATGATGAAGCAGACGGAAAGAAGAGATATGTGACGGAAGTCATGGCGGATGAGATCGAATTTGTCGATTCCAAGCGTGACGGAGCACAGACTTCCTCCAATGAGGGAGCCCATATCGTTTCTTCCTCTCCGAATCCTCCTCCGGCGCCTTCCGTGGACAGCGGATTCTATCCGTCGATGGATGATGATACGACCCTTCCGTTTGACCTATGATTTTATCGCACTCTGTGCGCCGGAGCCTATTCGCATAGGCACGGATTATGTTGAAAGGAGAATTTGATTTATGTCAGAAAATAGAGGCCCAAGAACCGGCGGCCGCGATTTCGGCGGTGACCGCGAAGGCGGACGCGGCGGAATGAGACCAAGACGTACACGCCGCAAGGTATGTGCATTTTGCGCCGATAAGATTGAAGTAATCGAGTACAAAGATGTTGCCAAGCTCCGTAAGTTCATTTCGGAGAGAGGCAAGATTTTGCCGAAGCGTATGACAGGCAACTGTGCAAAGCACCAGAGAGAGCTTACCATTGCGATTAAGCGTGCAAGACACATTGCGCTGCTTCCTTTTGCAGTAGACTAAGACGAACGGTTTTTCGGCGGATATGCCGAATCGGTGAATCGTTTCGATTGCGCTTCTTTTATGTAGCGTTTATAATTATTAGGCATTCGTTGCATATTGCGATGGATGCCTGATTTTTTATATATTCATCATCCGACGAAGGAGGAGTGCGTACAGATCTTTGTCTGTACGTCAAATAGATATGAAAGTTATACTGCTTGCAGATGTTAAGGGCCTGGGGAAGGCGGATGATATTGTCGAAGTGAATGACGGGTACGCGAGGAATTTTCTTTTCAAGAAGAATCTCGCATTGGAAGCAACCCCGACGAATCTGAATGCCATCAAGCTCAAGAAGGGTTCTCTTGCTGAAAAATCGCGCCGTGAGCTGATTGCTGCACAGGAGGCCGGACGCACACTGGCCGGACAGAACATTACGCTGGAAATGAAATCCGGCGAAGGCGGCAGACTCTATGGCGCCGTGACTGCTATGGATGTAGCGGCGGCTCTTGAAAAAAAGGGATATAAAATAGATAAGAAGCAGATTTCGATCAAGAACCCCATCAAAATGATCGGATCGTGTGAAGTCGGACTGAAGCTTCACCCGGAAGTATCGGTCAATATTACCGTTGATGTTGTAGCATTAACCTAATGCAATATCCCAACACTGGAACGAACCGTATCGGAGGCAAACATGGCGAAAGCATTATCTAACGTCCCGGCAGGAAGACTGCCGCCCCAGAATGTGCAGGCTGAACAGGCGGTCTTGTGTTCCTGTCTCGATAGTGAAAGTGCGTTAACCGTTGTCTCTGCCATTCTGGTGCCGGAAGATTTCTATAAACCGGATCACCGGCTGATTTTTTCGGCAATTCTTGAACTGGTTTCGACACGTTCGGCCGTCGATATTATTACTGTGTCTGATCTTCTTGCGAAACGCGGTGAACTCGATCAGGTAGGCGGCACGACGTATATCAGCCAGCTTTCCGATCTTTCCATCATTCGTTCCAATGCATCGGAATATGCGGCCATTGTCCGTCAGAAATCCATGCTTCGAAAACTGATCGGATCTCTCGATGAAGTGACAAAGCTGTCTTATGAAGGCGAACAGGAAGCCAATAATCTGGTGGATATTGCCATAAAGAGATTATCCGATATGCGCGAGAATCCCGCAGGCAGCGGGTTTGAGAGCCTGTACGATATTCTTAAGCGGAGTCTTCAGGAAATTGCCGATATTAAGAAGGGCAAGAAAGAGAGAAACGCCGTTCACACAGGATTTCCGCTTTTAGACAGAGCAACCGGCGGCTTCCGTCCCGGCTCACTGATTATCGTTGCTGCCCGACCTTCCATGGGTAAATCCGCACTCGTCATTAATATTGCGACCAATGCATCTATTAATTACAACACGCAGGTTGCGTTTTTCAGCCTTGAAATGTCAAAGGCAGAAATCGGCAACCGTATTCTTGCATCCAAATCTTCTGTAAGCACATATGCACTCCAGAATGCGGATATCAAGGAAGAGGAATGGGATCAGATCGGTCAGGCGATGCGGATGCTGTCGCCGGCGCCTTTTTATATTGACGACCGCTCAGGAATCAATACCATCGAAATGATGGCGAAATGCCGTCAGCTTAAGAACGAAGGCCGCCTCGGCCTTATTATTGTCGACTATCTGCAGCTGATGAGTCCGGCCGGCAATCGCAGCACAGGCAACCGTCAGCAGGAGATTTCCGAGATCTCCAGATCACTTAAAATTATGGCCAAGGAACTGGAAGTTCCGGTTATTGCCCTGTCGCAGCTCTCGCGCGGAGCGGAATATCGTGAAGACCGCCGGCCTCTGCTGGCCGATCTGCGTGATTCGGGTGCTATTGAACAGGATGCGGATATGGTTCTGTTTATTTACCGCGATGCCTATTACGAAAAAGGCGAGGAGAAGCCGGAAATCGAAGATGCGGAAATCATTCTCGCTAAGAACCGTCAAGGTGCGACGAAGACGGTTATGCTCAAATGGTGGTCCAGAAAGACGCTCTTCTTTGAAGAGGATCTGCCGAATATGCCGCATGATGCACATGTTTCACATCCGCATACGCACAAAAAGACCGAACAGGGCGGTGATCCCGGTCCTGAGGTTCCGACACATGCGGAACCGCCGCAGGACACTCCGGTTTACAATGTATCGGAGGATGATATTCCACCGGATATGTATGATTATGATCTTCCTTCAGAGGATGAGGTATAGGCATGTCTCTTACGGCTGAATGTCGGGCTTTTTGCCGGACACACGGTTTATTCCATTGTCAGACCATCGTTGTGGGTATATCCGGAGGCGCCGATTCCGTGTGCCTTCTGCATGTTCTGCATACTTTATCCGAAGAAGCCGGTTCTGAGGACGATGCTGAAGACGGTTCTGAAGACGGTTCTGAGGACGATGCTGAAGACGGTGCCGCGTTTCCGGTGCTTGTTGCAGCTCACGTGAACCACGGGTTGCGCGGCGATGCGGCGGACCGTGACGAAGAACAGGTACGCAGATTATGTGAATCTCTCCATATCCGTCTGGCGGTTAAGAAAGCCGATGTAGCTGCCGTCTCCAGCGAGAAAAAAATCAGCCTGGAAGAGGCCGGCCGTTGGGTTCGGTATGCGTTTTTCAAAGAAACGGCAGACGCATGCACTGCGGACGGGAAGACTGCGTATATTGCGGTCGCGCATCACCGCGAGGATCAGGCGGAGACGATTTTGATGAATCTTTTTCGCGGAACAGGACCGGACGGGCTTTGCGGCATGCGTCCGAAGTACCGGGGCGTTATCCGTCCTCTGCTTTTTGCATCCAGGAGTGATATTGCCGAATATCTGCGGATCCATTTTCTTACTTATTCGGAAGACGCGTCCAATCAGGAGAATCATTTTACGAGGAATCGCTGGAGAAATCAGATTCTACCGCTTATTGCTGACGTGTCACGTAAAGATCCGGTACTGCCTTTGCTGCAGACAGCCGAGATCGTATCGGACGACAGGGACTATTTTGAATCCCGGGTACAGGAAATCGTCCGCTGCAGCACAGTGGCCGGAGGCAGCGATGCCCGGGGAATTCCCTGCGAAGTCCTGCGAAGAGAACATCGTGCGATCGCATCAAGAATTATCCGGTTCCTATATGCCGAAAAATTCTCTTCCGGCACAGATCTCTCCTACGCGCATGTGGTATCCATTCTGTCATTGACAGAAGACGGACCCGGGGGAAGACGGATTGCCCTTCCGCACGGCAGACTTGCCTATGTATCCGGAGACGTACTTTTTTTCGAAGATCTTACAGATCTGCATAAAGGAAAACCGGGGACCTGGATGACAAAAACCGGTCCGCTCCTACTAAGCGGATCCGTTGATATGCCGGAAACTGCGCTGCCGGCCTGCCCCGGACGACGGTCTGTTATGGATAGAAATTCAAAAACTTCTTTCCAAGTGGAGACAATCTTCGTTGAGAATCCGATGCAGGTAGTTTATAATAGTCGGACATGGTACTGTACCTGCGATAAACTTCAGGGTGCGGTTATCCGGACGCGAAGGAAAGACGACTGGTTTTCTGCTGCGGGCTCTGTCGGAGGGAAACCATTACGCAGATTCCTGACGGACAGGAAGATTCCCGCGTTTACGCGAGACAGGATTCTTCTGGCCGCGAAAGATTCACAGGTGTTGTGGATACCGGGAATCGGACATGCGGAAGGTTTTGCGGATGAGATTTCAAGGCGAAGGTTTGACGAATCTCAGGTGCAGAATGCCGGCGAAGGCCGCGGATCAGCAGATCAGAAGCTTTGCAGGATTACCATTTATGACGTAAATGATCAGGAGGAGCAATAATGGCTCATTACATTAAGAGTGTATTTATTCCAAGAGACGAAATCGACAAGGTTGTCACACATCTTGCTGAAAGAATCTCAGAGGACTATAAGGGCAAGGAAATCGTCATGGTCGGTGTCCTGAAAGGTTCTTTTATTTTTCTGGCGGATCTGGTCCGGAAAATTCAAGTGCCGGTTGTGTTGGATTTCATGTCCGTTTCCAGCTATTACGGAGGAACAAAGAGCTCCGGGATTGTGAAGATTATTAAGGACATGGATGTCGATATAGAGGACAAGCATGTTATTATCGTTGAGGATATCGTTGATTCCGGATTGACGCTGCAGCATCTTAAAGAGCTGCTGCTGACAAGAAACCCTGCCAGTCTCCGCGTATGCGCCGCATTTGACAAGCCGGACCGCAGGAAAGCGAATATAGTAGCAGATTACATCGGAATGAAGATTCCGGATGAATTTATCATTGGCTATGGTCTTGATTTTGACGGAAAATATCGTAACTTGCCGGATGTATGTATTCTGGCAATTGAGGGAGGTAATGAATGAGTCAGGCAACCCCTAAGAAATTTGGCGGAGCCCCGTTTTATGTGATTATTCTGCTGGTTATCGTAGCCGCAACTTACTTTTTTGCGAACGGTACCGGTGCCAAGCCGGATAAACTGTCGGATGTGATTAATTTTGTCGAGACGGGAACACACACGCCGGTGAACGTAACTCTGTACGGGTATAAACTCGAATACAAATACACGAATGCCCTTGGGAAACCCGTGAAAGTCAGCAAGGACATTCCCGCACTTTCCGTTGACCGTGTATTGGGCATTCTGATTCAGGCGCAAAAAGACGGCAAAATTCAGAACTTTGATTATAAAGAACCTGCTGACATCAGCAGCATTCTGAGCATTGCCACGATCGTAATTATGGTAGCTGCTATGGGATTTTTCCTGTGGTTTTCCTTTGCCAGAGCGCAGGGAGACGGCAAGAGTGCCATGAGTTTCGGTCGAAGCAAAGCGAAGCTGCATGATCCGACGAAGAATCAAGTGACGTTTGCGGATGTTGCCGGAGCGGATGAGGAGAAGGAAGAACTGACCGAAGTCGTCGACTTCCTGAAAAATCCGAAGAAGTATTCTGACCTCGGGGCTAAGATTCCACGCGGAATTCTGCTCTTCGGAGCCCCCGGAACCGGAAAGACTCTTCTTGCAAAAGCCGTGGCCGGTGAAGCGGGCGTTCCGTTCTTCTCGATCTCCGGTTCGGACTTTGTGGAAATGTTCGTCGGCGTCGGTGCAAGCCGTGTCCGCGATCTGTTCGACAATGCAAAGAAGAACGCGCCCTGTATTATTTTTATCGATGAAATTGATGCTGTCGGCCGTCACCGCGGTGCCGGAATGGGCGGCGGACATGATGAGCGTGAACAGACTCTCAACCAGCTCCTTGTGGAGATGGATGGATTTGGACCGAACGAAGGCGTTATTGTCATTGCTGCGACCAACCGTATGGATATTTTGGATCCTGCACTGCTTCGCCCGGGCCGCTTCGACCGCCGTGTTGTCGTTATGCGTCCGGACATCAAGGGAAGAGAAGCGATTCTCAAAGTGCATGCCAAGAACAAGCCTCTTAATGCAGACGTCGATCTGCATGAGATTGCCAAGATCACACCCGGTTTCACCGGTGCAGATCTCGCGAATCTTTTGAACGAAGCAGCTCTTTATGCCGCCCGTCATAATGCAACGGAGATCACATACCATGATATTTCAGAGGCCGTTTTCAAAGTTATGATCGGACCGGAGAAGAAGAGCCGTGTCATCACCGAAAAAGAGAAGAAGCTTACGGCATTTCACGAAGCCGGCCATGCAGTTGTCCTTCGCAATGTTTCGGAAACGGATAAGGTTGAGCGTGTCTCCATCATTCCGGCCGGCGGCGCAGGCGGATATACGGCACATAAACCGAATGAGGATGTGTACTACACGACTCGCCTGCAGCTTATTCATAACATCATGATTTCTCTGGGCGGACGTGCTGCAGAAGAGATTGTCCTGGGCGAGATCAGTACCGGCGCATCGTCAGATCTGCAGAGCTGTTCCAGCATTGCCCGTGATATGATCACGAAATACGGTATGAGCAAGAGGCTTGGCAACATGGTCTTTGCCGGTGACGAAGAAATTTTCCTCGGCAAGGATTACGGGCACGTGCAGAACTACAGCGAGCATGTCGCTGCCATCATTGATGAAGAAGTACAGACAATTATCGAAGATGCATACAAGGACGTTATTGATATCCTGAACAGGAAGATCGATGTCCTCAATGCAGTCGCCGGACGCCTTCTCGAGAAAGAGAAAATCGAAGGCGAAGAATTCGAAAGCATCTATGCTTCCTTCGGTGAAGATGCTCCGCTGGATCTGGAGTAATCTTATCCAGAGATCCTGAAGACGACCTTTCCGTAAGAAAAGAAACTCCCGCAGGATTACCGGCGGGAGTTTTTTGCGTTAGGAATATATCGGGTCGTAACCGTGACAGGAGATTTTCAGGAATTTGTATCCTCCGGCAGTGATTTTTTATAATCTTGGATAAGCTGCTCCGCCTTTTTCTGGTACTCTTCCGGGATTTCAATATGCCCCCAACCCATCGTCAATTGAAACAACCCGTCATATGCTTCGCTGTGATGGGGGACGACGGTGAACGGAATCCCTTCTTCTTTAAATATGCCGGTCAATACATCTGACTCAAACTCATTCTCAAGACTTGTCCGAATGATCTTCATGGGTCTAACCTCCTCTGGCATTCAGCCGATTTCTGCTGTTTGGGAAAACATAGTAGACATGTAAGGATTATTTCGCGTTTTCAATCCGTATCAGGTCATCCGCAAGTTCGCGAATATCTTCCGGACCCAGGACCAGAATCAGGTCGCCCTCGCTGACCAGCTCATCCAGACGGCGGATAATATCTTTCTTATCGGCAAAAAACTCTGCCTTGCCGCCCAGCTTGTTAATTTTGTCAGCCAGCATGGAGGAGGAAATCGTTCCCGGATTAATTTCGCGGTCTGAGAAGATTTCTGCAAACAGAACATGTTCGCAGGGCAGGAGACTTGTGACGAAATCATCAAAAAGTACTTCTGTGCGATTGAAGGTCAGAGGCTGGAAGACTACCCAGGTCTTCTTGTGCGGAATATGAGAAGCTGCGGCCAGGGTCGCACGGGCGGCAGCAGGGTGGTGTGCGTAATCTGCGACAACGGTTGCACCTTTGTATGTCCCCTTGATCGAGTATCTTCCTTCCGCTCCGGTAAAGGAGGAAAGCACATCCTCGGCAGCCTTTGCGGTGCCGCCGTTGAGATACGTACAGGCAATTGCTGTAAGTGCGTTGTACACATTGTGATCGCCCGGAACATGAAGCGCTATATGGGCATAATAAACTTGATCGATATAGACATCAAATTCGGGATAACCGTCATGATACGTAATCTGATCGGCATAGACATCAGCCGGTTCCCCTGTAACTTCGAAAATATCGCCCTTCCTGCCGGTCGTGACGATGCGGGGCATGGACAGACCCAGCGGCTCGCGATACTTGGGCATCCGGCGGACGGTCTCTGCAACATTCGGGTCGAAGGCCGGAATGACGAGCATCCCGGCAGAGGGAAGTTTCTGTGAGAATTCGGCAAAAACATCGATGACTTCGGACAGATTGGCGAAGCAGTCGACGTGATCGTAATCGATATTGGTAATGGCGGCGGTTGTTGAATAGAACTGCAGAAATGACCGCTGGTACTCACATGCTTCCGAAACAAATAACCCGTGAGGTTTTCCCATGTGAACGGTACTGCCGAAGGCGTCGAGTTCTGCACCGAGATGGACCGTTGGCTCCATGCCGGAAGCAATCAGGATAAGGGCGGCCATAGACGTTGTTGTCGTTTTCCCGTGTGTGCCGGATATGTTGATGACCTGATCAAATCCTGCCGTAAGATATCCAAGGAAACGAGCACGGTCCACACAGGGAATGCCGTTGGCTCGGGCATAAGCCAACTCGGGATTGCCCGGCAGGATGGCTGCGGTATGAACAACGAGATCCGGTTGGAAACTTACCAGATTTGCCGCTGCATGACCTGCGAAAACATGAATGCCCTTATCTTCCAGATACTGAGTGCGGTGGGTCAGATGCATATCGGAACCGGCGGCCTTGTATCCGATCTGTACGGAAATCTCCGACAATCCGCTCATGCTGATTCCGCCGATACCTACAAAATATATGTGTGCGTGCGGCGGAAGAAAGGACAGATCCTGCTTCCCCGATGAGGAATGTACGGTTGTAGTCGATGTCTCCTGCAATGTCATGTCATCCTTCTTTCCCGGATCGCAGCGAATATATCGCTGAAATCACGAAGCTTCCTCTAGCATTATACTCAAGGATTTGATTTTGCACACGCATATGATGAACTTTGTGTACTCTGCACAATCAAGGTTTCTTTATTTGTTTGATTAATAGAAAATCCGGGCGTTCTGTATGAACTCCGGGCAAACTGGGTTACAATGCATGTAACGTCTTGACGTCGATAGTGATATATAGAAGGAAGACGGACAGCACGTTGACAGATTCGCGGGACCAATGGAGGTAGACGCATGGAAATCACAGGTATCATCATTCGCAGAATATCACTGGAAAGCAAGATGAAAGCCATTGTTTCGATCACTTTTGACAATGCTTTTGTCGTACATGATGTCAAAGTAATCGAGGGCTCCAACGGACTATTCATCGCAATGCCGAGCCGCAGAACACAGGAAGGCGATTTTAAGGACATTGTTCACCCGATCCATTCAGAATTCCGGGAGGAGCTTTCCCGAGCGGTCCTAGAAAAATACCAGTCAGCCCTGGCAGAGTATCTGGCGAATGAGCCTCATCATGAAGAGACCAAGAGTCTTTCAGGACAGAGCATTGTCATTGATACTCCATAATCAGGAATGAATGTGCACTTGAGAAGCAGACTGTTCTTGAGAAGAGGCGGTCTGCTCTTTTATTTTAGAAATCTTTCATCAGGAAGGGAGAAATCATGACACCGGTCAAAACGATTCGATATCTGGGTCTTGGATCCATGCTGCTGGCCATTCTGATTCTGTGTTATTTGTTTTCCTTTTCTCTCCTGCAGCCATCCCGAACATCATCCCGGGATTCGTATGCGGTTCTTATTCTTTCAATGGACTCCGGCGAATTTCCGAGGTCGGATTTTGATGCGCTGTTTTCGAAAATGCATATTGTGCCATCATCACTGGTCTTAGATACCGGCATATCTTCGTTGGATCAGCAGAACCAAATTGCTTCCGCCGCTGCTCATACCGGATCGGATCATGTAATTCTGCTCGCATGGAAAGACGCCTGTATTCCGGCCTTAACAGCGTCCCGGACTCTGCCTGGTATGGAAGCCGTTGTGCTGCTGTCCCCGACACTTGCCCGTGCGGATGCCATTGAACCGTTCGGCACGCACAGCCCGGATATTCCGACAGCTATTTTTGATGTAAACACGAAATACGCCGCGTCCCTTTTTGAGAGACTATCCGGAGAGGATACAACTTTGTTTCCAGGACTTCGGGATAAAGGGATCCTGACAGACACCGTTCACATTTCTCCGGACGGCACGCGGTATCTGAGCCAATGGGGTCTTCCGGGCGATACGGAAATACAACATGATTTGCTTGCATATCTCCCGCAGGTACAGATAAAAATCGCAGAGTACATCGGCGCGTTTGTGACCGGCACAGCCTCTGCTGATGCACCGGATTACCGGTCTCCGGTTGCCGGGATCCATGTAATGAAGATTCTCGCAGGTGTGTTTTTTGCATCAGGCCTGCTGCTGTTTTTTTCATCCATTCCGAAAGGAAAAAGCGGGGCAGGAAAATCCGGTGGCCGCGTCGAGGGTGCTGAAGATGCCGTTATCCGGAGAATCCCCGTATCCGCATCCCGCGCGAAGTATTTTCGATTTTCGCGGGTCATGTCGCTGGTGACACTGCTTTCGGCCGTATTGTTCCTGACTGTTCTCATTGTGCTGCAATATGTGAAGCCCGGACTTGTTGTAGCCTTTCTTGCGGCATGGCCGGTAGTTTACTATGCAGTGTGTGCCGTCTTTATGATTCGATTTTTTCCGGAAGCGCGGATTGTGCCGCAAATCAGATATAAGCGCATGCTCTTCAGCGGATTGCTGGCGTTTCTGACAGTCGCGGGCATATTGATGTTTCGCGCCATGTATACGTTCTCGTTTCTTCGGCCGGTATCCGGATGGAGCGGTGCCCTGCTGCTGCTATGTGTTGTTCTTGTTTTTGCATGTGTATGGATTCGACTTGCTCCGGATACCGTCTTTCAATCGGACCCGGAGGATCCTTCATCCGGAAAAGTCACCGGTATCGGGAATCGCCTGATATCCATATGGATTCCTTATGCGGGCATTCTGCTGTTTTCGATTCTGGCCGGGTTCCAGCTTCTTGCTGCAAAAAGCCTGTTTTTACTTGCCGGGCTGCTCATCAGTCTTTGGATTCGACACATTTTCCGGCGGACGAGCGGTGCGGACGGATTTGCGGCGCTTGTTTTTTCAGCCGTATATCTGATCATGGCTTTCGGATAAAATGAACCGGACTTGCACGACAGACAGGGAATGGATATCATGGGAATGCGTCTGCCGTTACTGCAGATGAGACGGATTTCCGCGGAGCAAGCAGTCTATTCCATATTTGACTGACAGGAGGGCGAGGAGCATGTCGTCAACCATCAAAGATGTTGCAAAAAGAGCGGGAGTATCAATAGCTACTGTTTCCAAATTCATCAATGGTGGAAATGTACTTGATGACAACCGTTTTTCCATTGAGGAGGCCATAAAAACACTGAATTATCAGGTGAACACTGTGGCCCGCGGTATGAAAACCCGCCGAAGCATGACGGTCGGTGTATTAATTCCGAGCCTTGCTGACTATTACGGCGTCTCCATCCTGTCATCCATCGATAGTGAACTCTTCAAACACGGATACAGTACGATCATCTGTGATTATTCCGTTCTTGATCCGTACAGTGCCAGAACGAAGTTGGAATTTCTTATGAATAAGCAGGTTGACGGCATCATTATGCAGCCAATCAATGTAAAATTGAGCGATCTTGAACGGGCCGACCGGCAGGAAACCCCGATTGTTTTTGTCGACGTACAGGTGGGCGACCATACACATGACAGCGTTCTGATTAACAATGCAGATATAACACGCCAGATAACGCAGCACTTCATTGAGATGGGGCATAGAAGAATCGGCCTGATAAGCGGTGCGGCGGGTGTTTTGACAACGGATGACCGTGTTGCCGGATACAGGAAGGCTCTTGAAAAATCGCATATCGATTTTTCCGATAAGTATGTTCACCTGATCAGCATTTCGGAATCGAGCGGATATGAAGGAATGAAGCACTTTATGCATCTTCCTGAACCGCCAACGGCTGTCTTTACTACAGGATATGATTTGACGGTCGGAGCTCTTATGTACATGAACGAACACGGAATCCGGATTCCGGAGGATATCTCCTTCGTCGGTTTCGAGAATCAAACGATCGCGCGTATTTATCATCCGAAGCTTACGATCGGTGTGCAGCCGATCCGGAAAATCGGCCTGACAGCCGCCAATATGCTGATAGAACGCATGTCCGGAATCTATAACGGAGACGGCCGCGTGATCCAGTTAAAGGCGTCGATTGATTACGGCGCATCCGTTTTAGATCTCTCCGGAAAATAATTGACACGAAGGTACCCTCGTGGTATTCTTGTTCGGTGACCGCATGCGCCGGGCTTAAATGTCGCGAAAACGACTGCCTTGGATGGCCAGCGAGACTGGAAGAACAGGAGGAAAACAAATTATGTATGCTGTTATTGTAACAGGCGGCAAACAGTACAAAGTGGCTGTAGGCGAAGAGATTTTCATTGAGAAGCTTGAGGGCGAGTCCGGTGAGACTGTGACTTTTGACACAGTTCTTGCGATCGGCAGCGAATCAGGACTTCAGGCCGGAAACGCAGTCAGCACTGCGAAAGTAACCGGAGAGATTGTCAGACAGGGCAAGAACAAGAAGATTGTTATTTACAAGTACAAGGCAAAGAAGGGTTACCGTCGCAAGAACGGACACAGACAGCCTTATACACGCGTTCGTATTACGGCGATCAACGCCTGATAGGAAGAAGAGTACTTTGACATGATAACTGTGGAAATACACAAGAATACGTCCGGACAGATCGCGTCACTTTCCGTGTCAGATCACTCCGGGTTTGCAGAAGAAGGCAGAGATATTATCTGTGCCGGAGTCTCCGCTCTTGTATATACAGCGATAGAGGCATTGCATCAGATATGCGGATTGAGTGATTTCTACCGCATTGTCGAGGACAGCGACGGGAATTCCGTTCCTTTCTCTACGATAACACTGCCGGTCTCTTCGCTGGATAGTGCACAGCTTCATTCTTCGCAGATCATAATGAGGACGGTCGAAATCGGCTTCCTTTTACTGGAAGAATCAGCTCGCGCAGACTACGGGAATCAGTTCATACAAGTAACAACAACAGAAGACGATACGTTGGAGGTGTAAGATATGATCAAGATGAATTTACAGCTCTTCGCACATAAGAAGGGAATGGGATCCACAAAGAATGGCCGTGATTCCGCCTCCCAGCGCCTTGGTGCAAAGAAGGGTGACGGACAGACAGTTATTGCAGGCAACATTCTTATCAGACAGCGCGGAACGAAAGTTCACCCGGGAACGAATGTCGGTATCGGATCAGATGACACTCTTTTTTCCAAAATCGACGGACGCGTCAAATATGAGCGTCTGGACAGAGACAGAAAAAAAGTCAGTGTTTATCCGGTCGAGTAAGAAATTTCACTGGTAAGCAATAGTGTTTTAAAAGGTCCGGCCGGATGATCTTTTCATTGGCTGGGCCTTTTTTGAATGGAAAAGCAAATAGAGGAGAACGTAATGCTAATTGATCAAGCGAAGATTTTTGTAAAGGGCGGAAACGGCGGCAACGGGATGGTGTCTTTTCACAGGGAGAAGTATGTCACCAATGGCGGCCCGGACGGCGGCGACGGCGGCAAAGGCGGAGATGTCGTTTTCTACGCGTCGGAAGATTTATCCACGCTGCAGAATTTTCGCTTCAAACGCAAATTTGTAGCCGATGACGGTGATAAAGGACTGTATCGCCGTATGTACGGACGAGGCGCAGAAAATATGCGCGTGGCTGTTCCGATCGGCACACTGATTACGGATGCCGAATCCGGACGGGTCATCGCGGATCTTACGGAAGAAGGACAGGAAGTCATTGTCGCCAAAGGCGGAAGCGGCGGGAAGGGCAATATGCATTTTGCCAACTCGGTTCGTCAGGCACCGAATTTTGCGCGTGCCGGGATTCCCGGTGAAGAGTTCGATCTGAACGTCGAACTGAAGCTGCTTGCGGATGTCGGTCTGATCGGTTTCCC
>Ga0302289_1000392_pt1 | contig 20142 bp, 18 predicted proteins | sample III_Fen_N1_2_FD_194552 | JGI IMG/M metagenome (GOLD analysis project Ga0302289, IMG submission 194552) | Peat permafrost microbial communities from Stordalen Mire near Abisko, Sweden - III_Fen_N1_2 | ecosystem: Environmental > Terrestrial > Soil > Wetlands > Permafrost | place: Sweden: Abisko... | reverse complement strand
CAGCACCGGAAAACGAAGCGCAACGCGTGTGCCCTTTCCCAACTCGGATGAAACGTCTACGCGGATGCCCAGTGCGTCCGCCGCGCGTTTCACAAGGTACAGGCCAATGCCGCTCGCGCGCGTATCCATGCGCCCGTTATAGCCGGTATACCCTTTTTCGAAGATGCGTGGAAGGTCTTCCTTGCGAATACCGATGCCGCTGTCCTCAACGACAAGCGCTGTTCCCTCTTGATAGATGCGCACCCCGCCTGTGTGGGTATATTTCACACTGTTGGAAAGCAGTTGACCCAGGATGAATTCCAACCACATGCGGTCACTCGGAATATCCTTCGGTAGCGGCGCCATCTCTACTGTGAGTTTGCTATAGATAAACAGAAGCGAATATTTCTTCACCGCCGCGCGGGCGACTTCATTCAGGTCGCACCGCTCAATCACAAGATCGCTCGCAATATCGCCGAGTTTGATGAATTTTAGCGCAAGATCGGCGTACTGATCCACCTTAAATAGCTCCTGCCGCAAGAGACGCGCGCCCTCGTCATCCTTTGCGTCCAGCAGAAGGCGCATCGCCGAGATCGGCGTTTTAATCTGGTGCATCCAGAGGGTGTAGTATTCCCTTTGTTCCTCCTGCAGGCATAAACTTTCCGTCTTGAGATGCTCGTTTTTCAGCGAAAGTGCGCGAATCAGCGCGTCATAATCACTGCTCAGCGCGTCGATCGGCTCCGGCAGTTCCCGCGGCAGCAGTTCTGTACGCGCTCGCAGAAGAGACATCCGCCTGCGGCTTCTGCGATAACGTGCGCCGTCACCCAGCAATACGCACACGAAGGCAAAGCTTAAAATGACGCAGACGTAGCGCACATAGATCATGTCCTGCTGCGCAAGATACCCCAGCAGCAGCACGACAAGCATCGTCAACGCGTAGAATATCAGCATTGCGCGACGGGATTTAAGATAGTCCAGCAAATGACGCATCGTAATCATCCCCCTGTTGGCTGGCTTCGAAATTTATGTTTCAAGCGAGTACCCCTGTCCTTTGCGCGTCTTGACGCAGTCGCCAAGCCCAGCCTCCGCCAGCGTTTTTCGCAGTCGCGTGACGTTGACGCTCAGCGTGTTGTCGTCCACAAATTCGTCGCTGTCCCAAAGCTTGAGCATCAGCTCTTCACGGCTGACGATAGCGCCGCGCTTTTCGAGTAGCGCCAGCAAAATCCGGCTTTCGTTCTTCGTTAGTTCCTGCTTCACGCCGTTTACCAAGAGACACGAAGTTGCCGCGTCAAACTCCGCACCGAGAAAGCGCAATCCGGTGGTTGTTTCATAATCGTATGCGCGGCGTAACATCGCCTGCACCTTGGCAATCAATAGCTCGGCGGCAACAGGCTTAGCAAGATAATCATCCCCACCCATATTGACCGCCATGACCACGTCCGCCGTGTCCGCGCGAGACGAAAGAAACATGATCGGCACCTTCGAGCTGCGCCGAATGCGCTCACACCAATAATAGCCGTTGTAATAGGGTAACGAGATGTCCATGATCACGAGCTGCGCGTTCGCCTGCGTAAATTCTTCGTCAATGCGGTCAAATGCGCGCGCAATGACCGCGTCAAAGCCCCAACTGCGCAAGCTCTTTGCCACCTCGTTTGCGATGATCTCGTCGTCTTCAACAATCAATATTCGAATCATCGTGTTCGCTCCCGTCGCATTTGTTGATTGTGTATTAAACATATAATACACCGAGTTTCTGTTTCTGGCAAGCATACCGATGGTGTGCATTCGAGTTGGCATCGTCACCATTCATTCCCAGCCGCGCAAAGAGAGGCGGACAAGTTTTTATGCATACAAAATGAATTTTTGCATCGAGCAATTTAAAATATTGCCGAATAATCAGTCTTTTGTTCCTGAATAAATATACTATATATTCTTTTATGTTCCGTTGACAGTAGCATGCGTGAGCGAATAGGATAACAGAGTAATCGTAAAATGAAGAAAATCGGCTGTTCAGAGTACGCGGAGGACATCGCATGCGACTGCTCATCATCAACCCAGGCGCCACTTCGACGAAAATAGCCGTCTATGAAGACGAGACGGAGGTGTTCGCCACCTCTATTTTGCACGCGCCGGAGGAGCTCGCAGGCTTCCAACGTGTCGTCGATCAGCTTCCCCTGCGCGAAGGGCTTGTGCGCAGCGCGCTTGCAAACGCCGGGTACACCCCCGCCTCATTTGACGCGGTCTGCAGCCGCGGCGGGCTGGTTCGCCATATCCCAAGCGGCACGTATGCGATAGACGATGCGGTCATTCACGATATCTACAATCCGCCTTTTGGCGAACACGCGTCTTCCTTAGGCCCCGTCATCGCCCGCTCTATTGCCGACGAGACACACATTCCGGCGTATCTCGTCGATCCGGTATCGGTGGACGAGATGCAACCCATCGCACGAGTATCCGGTCTCATGGGTATGGAACGCGAAAGCTTTTTCCACGCACTCAATCAAAAAGCTGTTGCGCGTAAAGCCGCGGCAGACCTTGGTCAACCATATGAGTCGCTCAACCTCATCATCGCGCACATGGGTGGCGGTGTCTCCATCGCCGCGCACGAAAAAGGGCGCGTGGTGGACGTATACAACGTTAAGGACGAGGGCAGTTTTTCGCTCGACCGCGCGGGCGGCTTGCCCGTCAACGCGCTGGTCAACCTCTGCTACTCCGGCGTGACAAAGCAGGAACTCAAACGCAAGCTCTCGTTTGAAGCGGGCGTGTTCTCTTATCTTGGTACGCATGATTTTAGAGAGGTCGAAAAGCGCATGCTCGCGGGGGAAGAAACAGCCACGCTGATCTACCACGCAATGGCATATCAGCACGCAAAGGATATTGGCGCGATGGCAGCCGTGCTGCGTTTTAACGTTGATGCGATTATCTTCACGGGCGGGATTGCGAACTCCGAGCGCTTCTGCGCGGAAATCTCCGGCCATGTGGAGAAAATCGCGCCGATTCTGCGCTATCCCGGCGAAGAAGAGATGCGCGCCCTCGCGCTCGGCGCACTGCGCGTGCTCCGCGGGGAAGCGGCGAGGTCTTATTCGGAAACGATCCAGTAACAGGTTTTTATAAATCGAGTAAATAGAGGAGATTCCAAGGCATGAAACACACCCTGAATGAGTTTGTCGAAACGGCGCAGGGGCTAAACCTCCGCGTCGCGGTTGCCAGCGCGCATGATGAAGAAGTGATTGAGGCCCTACTCGCCGCGCGCGAAAAAGGCATTTGCTCTGCCCTGCTCTTTGGCAAAGCGGATCAGATTCACCAGATTTTCGCTTCCCTTGGCGCGGACGAAACGGGATTTACCATCGTCGAGCCCGAAGACGGAAGCGACGTTGCCTGCGCGCACGCGGCGGTGCACGCCGTAGAAACCGGCGAAGCGGACTATCTCATGAAGGGTATCCTCAACACGACGGATTTTCTGCGTGCGGTGGTGCATTCCGAGTTGTTGACCGGCGGGCTGCTCTCGCATGTGATGATGTTCGAGCTACCGACCTATCACAAGCTGCTCTACATCAGCGACGGGGCGATGAACCCCGCGCCGGACTACGAGAAAAAGCGCGTGATTCTGGAAAATGCCGCCCGGCTTTTGCAGCTCATCGGGTACGATGCCATAAATGCAGCTGTCCTCAGCGGCAGCGAAGTGGTCAGCGAGAAGATTCCGTCCACCACGGACGCAAAGGCGCTTGCAGAGCTCGACTGGTCGCGTTTCAACATGACTGTGTTTGGGCCTGTCGCGCTCGATCTCGCCATCAGCCCGGAAGCCTGCGCGCACAAGAAATATACTGCGGCAGGCGCGGGCGATGCGGATCTCATCATCATGCCCAACTATGAAACAGGCAACTGCTTTGGCAAATCACTGACGTATTTTGCGCATGCACGTACGGCAGGGCTCGTCCTTGGCGCGCGCTGCCCAATCGTTCTCGTGTCCCGCGCGGACCCGGCGGACGCAAAGCTCACCTCTCTCGCATTGGGCGCCATTGCAGCGCACGAAGGAGGCAAAGCATGAGCAACAAAACGCGTCAGTTGCTGACCGGCAACGAAGCCATCGCGCGCGGCGCTTACGAAGCTGGCGTAACCGTCTGCTCCGCCTATCCCGGCACACCGAGCACAGAGATTTTCGAGAATCTCGCGCAGTATAAAGACTGTTTCTACGCCGAATGGGCGCCAAACGAAAAGGTAGCCACCGAAGTTGCCTACGGCGCCTGCATCGCAAATGCGCGCTCGCTCACCGCAATGAAGCATGTCGGTCTCAACGTTGCGGCTGACCTTGTGTTCACGGCGGCGTACAACGGCGTAGGCGCGGGGTTTGTGATCGTCACGGCGGACGACCCGGATATGCATTCTTCGCAAAACGAGCAGGACAACCGCCGCTATGCGTCGTTTGCAAAGATTCCGCTCATTGAGCCGAGTGATTCGCAGGAATGTAAGGACTTCATGAAGGAAGCTTACGAGATTTCCGAGCGGTTCGATACCCCTGTGCTGTTTCGCACCACCACGCGCGTCAGCCACAGTAAGAGCCTCGTCAGCCTTGGCGAACGCGAGGAGCAAACACCCGAGCGCTATGTGCGCAATATTCCGAAGTTCGTCTGCACGCCAGCCTTTGCGAAGAAGCACCGCCCGGAACTGGAAGATAAGCTCAAGGCGTTGGAAGCCTACGCCAACACAAGCCCGCTCAACAGCATGGAGCTTAACGGCGGAAAAGTAGGTGTACTCTCCGCCTCGATCGCCTACCAGTATGCAAAAGAAGTCTTCCCCGCGGACACGTCCTTCCTCAAATTGGGATTCACCTGGCCGCTGCCGCTCGATCTCATCCGCACATTTGCGTCGAACGTTGAGACGCTTTATGTCGTAGAAGAGCTGGAGCCGTTTATGGAAGAGCAGCTCAAAGCCGCGGGCATCGCCTGCATCGGCAAGCAGGTCATTCCGCCGATGTTTGAGCTCAACCCCGAAATCGTGCGCCGCGGTGTCTTTGGCACGGAGCCGGAGGTAGCTTCGCTCGACCTCGACATGGTCGCGCGTCCGCCCGCTCTCTGCCCCGGCTGCCCGCACCGCGGATTCTTCTACGTTCTCAGCAAGCGCAAAGATTTCGTGATCACGGGTGACATCGGCTGTTATACGCTGGGCTACGCGGCTCCGCTCTCCGCAATGGACACCTGCGCCTGCATGGGCGGCGGTTTCTCACTCGGCATGGGCATGGCAAAAGCGTTTGCGCAACAGGGCATCACGGACAAGAAGATTTTCGGCGTGGTCGGAGACTCCACCTTTTTCCACAGTGGATTGACCGGCGCGGTTGAAATACTCTATAACAAAGGCAACATGATCCCCTGCGTGCTGGATAACTCGATTACAGGCATGACCGGGCATCAGGATAATCCCGGTACGGGCTTCACGCTGGAAGGCGAAATCGCAAACAAGATCGCAATTGAGGACGTGCTCAAGAGTTTCGGTTACGGCAATGTAATCATAGTCGATCCACAGGACCTTAAGGCGATGCAACAGGCCGTGGATGACGCGCTCGCGAGCACCGTTCCCGCCGCGATCATTGCGCGAAGGCCGTGCCTGCTCATCAAGCGCATCAAGCACGACGTGGGCAAGTGCACCGTCGATCGGGACAAGTGCCGCAGCTGCAAGATTTGCCTCAAGGTCGCCTGCCCCGCGCTGCATATGACAGACGGCAAGACCGAGATCGATCAAACGCTCTGCACTGGCTGCCAGGTCTGCGCGCAGGCGTGCCCCTTCGGAGCCATTTCCCGCATCGGCGTTCAGAAAGGAGAATGACCAATATGGCAAACTTTACCGGAAAAAGCATTCTCATCTGCGGCGTCGGCGGGCAAGGCACGCTACTCATGAGCAAAACCCTCACCGCTGGCCTTGTTGCCGCGGGTTATGATGTCAAGATGAGCGAAGTGCACGGCATGGCACAGCGTGGCGGCTCCGTTTCCACGCAGGTGCGGTACGGCAAAAAAGTGCATTCCCCCATCATCGGGCGTGGCGAGGCGGATGTGCTCGTCGCCTTTGAAAAGCTCGAAGGTGCCCGCTATTCTGACCTGCTGAAGATTGGCGGTACCGCCCTGATCAACGACTACGAGGTCATGCCCCTGCCTGTTTCCAGCGGAGCGGCGGCGTATCCACAAAACATCTACGAGGAGATGCGAAAGTCGTTTGACCTGCGCGTCATCCCCGCTAGCACGATTGCAAAGTCGCTCGGCAACATCCGCTGCACCAACATCGTGCTGCTCGGCGCGCTCGTCCGCGCGTTTGCGTTGGGTTCCATCGACTGGAACGCCGCGCTGACCGCATCCGTTCCGCCAAAAGCGCTCGCGCTCAACCTTGCAGCGTTTGACGCAGGCTATAAATTTGAAGGCTAAGCTTCCGATTTGGAGCGTTTGTGGTTCATTATCCGTCCCGCCAAAAGCGCTCGCACTCAACATTGCCGCGTTTGAGGCGGGTTACAAATTTGAAGGCTAAGCTTCCGATTTGGAGCGTTTGTGGTACATGGGTTATAAATTTGAGGGCTAAGCTTCCGATTTGAAGAGATTGTGATACAATAGTAGAAATTATTTTACAGGTTGATCTTAAACCCTGTTAACGGGGTTTGCCAGAGAGGATAGACACGCAATGGTATCAAAAGACATGCTCAAGCTAGGGCGCGTGCGCTCCGCCATCCGCGAACTCTTCGAATTCGGGCGCAAGCGCGCGGCAGTTGTCGGCGAGTCAAACATCTACGATTTTTCGATCGGCAACCCCTCGGTTCCCCCGCCCGCAGCGCTCACGGAAGAGATGGTTCGGCTCTTGAACACTTGCGATCCTTCCGCGTTGCATGGTTACACCAGCGCACCCGGGGCAAACGAAACGCGGGACGCGATAGCGAAAAATCTCAACAGTCGCTACGGCACGTCTTTTACCCGCCGGAATCTCTACATCTCCTGCGGTGCCGCCGCCGCGCTGACCTCGGTCATGCGCGCGCTCACGATAGACAGCAGCACCGAGTTTGTCGCCATCGCGCCCTATTTTCCGGAATATGGGTGCTTTGCCACCACCGCGGGCGGAAAGCTCGTCGTGGTTGAGCCGGACATGGCGCATTTTCAGATCGACTTTGCCGCGCTGGAGCGCGCGATCAGCACGCACACGCAGGCGGTGATCATCAACTCGCCCAACAACCCCTCCGGTGTAATCTATTCGGAAGAGACGATCCGCACACTTGCCGCGCTGCTCACAAAAAAGAGCGTTACAGTCGGGCATCCGATCTATCTGATTTCGGATGAACCATACCGTGAGCTGAACTATACGGATAAGCCTGTTCCGTTTGTGGCGAATTACTACAGCGCTAGCATCGTGACCTACTCCTACTCCAAAAGCCTCTCGCTGCCGGGCGACCGCATCGGCTATGTGCTCATTGGCAACGATATGCCGGACTTTGACGATGTCTACGATGCTATCGCGGGTAGCGCGCGTGTGCAGGGTTATGTCTGTGCCCCGGCGCTGCTGCAAAAAGCCATCACACGCGCGGCGGAGCTCAACCTGATGCCGGATTTGACCAGCTACAAGAAGAATCGCGATGCGCTCTATGAAGGCTTGTCCTCGTTTGGCTACCGTTGCATGCCGCCGGACGGCGCGTTTTATCTCTTCCTTGAGGCACCTGGCGGAGACGGGGACGCGTTTGCCGAGGCGGCCAAGGATGAGGATATCCTGATCGTCTCCGGCCGCAGCTTCGGCTGCCCCTCTTATTTACGCGTGGCATATTGCGTATCTTACGATACCATCATCAACGCTTTGCCGGGATTTGGGCGTTTGTATCAGAGATTCTGCAAATAATCCAATTCTTCGCCAAACCTTTCGAGATTTGGGCGTTTGTATCAGAGATTCTGCAAATAATCCAATTCTTCATCAAAAAAAAGCGTAACATTCAAAGCAACAACGCCGCGGGTCACCCCGTGGCGTTTGTGTTAGTTTGTTGCGTCTATATTTTCCAGTTTTTTAAGAACGCTTGCGTGCTTTCAACTTGCGGTGTTTGCAGTACCTGCTCTGTTTCGCCGAGTTCCCCGATTGTTCCGCCGTCCAGCGCGAGTACACGCGTCGATAGCCGCATTGCCTGTGACGGCGCATGCGAAGAAAACACAAGCGTACAGCCGGTTTCCTGCGCGTAAGCGTGGATGGCATTTTCGATCAACTCGATCGCCTGAATATCCGCGCTTGCGGTTGGCTCGTCCAGCAACAGGAGCTTTCGCGGCCGCACCAGCACACGCGCGATCGCCATTCGCTGTGTCTCGCCTCCAGAGAGGCGATTCGCACGCGCTTTGCATAAATGCAGCAGCCCAACACGCTCCAGCGCCGCCTGCGCCTTGCGCGTCTTCTCCTGCTCACCAGCCAAGGCGAGTTCCACGTTTTTCTGTACGCTCAAATCAAACGCATACGGATGCTGCGGTAGATAGCCGATTTCGGCGCGACTCAGCCCATCCAGGCGAAGCGTTCCTTCCTCCGCGCAAATCACACCCGCAAGCAAGCGTAGTAGCGTGCTCTTGCCGCTGCCGTTCGGGCCGATGAGCGCAAGCCGTTCTCCCGGCGCAATCGTCAAGGCGGGCAGGTCGAGCACGACGCGCGAACCATACCGTTTTTGAATGTTTGTTAGCTCTATCATATGCCGACGCTCCTTTGCAGCAGATGCGCCAGCACGTTTACGGCAAGAGAAATGATCAGCAACAAGACCCCCAGCGCGAGCGCGTAGGAGAAATCACCCATGTTGGTATACATCATGATCGCGGTGGTCATCACGTTGGTTTTGTAGGCGATCGCCCCGCCGACCATGGACACCGCGCCAACCTCTGCCATCGCGCGTCCAAAGCCGAGTAGATAGGACGAAACCAGCGCATATTTGCTTTCGTTGAGGGTCAGCAGAAACGTTTTTCCGCGCGAAAGCCCCAGCCCGCGCGCGCTCTCGCGAATGTTGCCCACCAGAGGGGAGAGCGCGGTCTCCATGCTGCCCGCCACAATCGGCGAAATGAGCAATACCTGCGCCACCACCATGCCGGCGACGGTAAAGAGCAGTTTCAGCGCTCTGAGCGGGCCAACGCCGGAAAAAAGCATGTAGCAGAGTAGCCCGCAGACCACCGGCGGCAGACCCATGAGCGTTCGGTTGAGCAAAATCAGCACCCGCCGCCCCGGAAAACGCGCTGACGCGAGCAGCACGCCATACGGCGCCCCCAAAAGGAGCGCCGTACAAGAGCTGAAGAGCGTCATCTTCAGCGTGACTACGATAATACTAACGAGCAGCGGATCGCCCGAAACGAGCAGGCGAAGCGCGCGCTCCAATGCGCTGTCCATCAGCGCTTAACCAACAGCGCCGCCGCTTGCTTCAAACGCGAGGAACGTCGCCTTGTCCGAAAGGATGTATCCATCCATCTCGTTTGCCATGATCAGGCAAACGCCCATCCCGGCATTGCTGGAAAGATACCACTCACTATAGGCGGCAACGCTTGCCGGATCCGTCGTAATGCCGAGCGATTCCGGCCAGAGGGAGACTTCCTTGGTGTGCGTTCCGCTCTGATCTCCGCGGGAAACGAACGGGTACTTGCCTGCGGCAATGCGCGCAAACGCTTCTTTCACGCTGCCCGCTTCGGCGCACTTGGCGGGATCGTCCACTGGCCCAATCAGCACAAAATAGTTATACATAAACGTCAACCGCTCGCTCGAATAGCCGTCGAGCAGTTTTGCGTAGCCATCCGCTACGAAAGTTTCTTCTTGCGACTTGCTGTGCACGAGGATTAAATCCGCGTTGCCCATGGTCGCGGCGGCGATAGCCTTGCCGGTTCCGGCGGAAGACACCTCTACCGTGTAACCATATTCGCTCTCAAACACGGGCAGTAGCGCATCAAGCAGCCCGCTGTCGTTGACCGAAGTGGTCGTGGAAAGGCGAATGGTCTTTGTCGCATCCGTCGCCTGCGGAATCACCGCGGTTGATGTAGGTTTATCTTCTTTGAGGGTAAAGAGCGCCTCGCCATATTCATCCACACCATAGTTGGCGATCAGGTCTGCCGCTTTGCTGCTCATCAGCCAGTCGACGAGCGCCTTTGCGCCGACGGTGTTGATTGCCACTCCGCTGACCGCCTTACCATCCGCGTCCTTGAAAGGAGCCGCGTCATTCACCGCGATAACGGTGTAGTTATTCATCATATCGGCATCCTGCTCCAGCAGAATTTTAATGCCGAGGCTGTCAGTGGTCATCGGAGCCGCGGAAACCTCCGGCTCAGCCTGAATGGACACCGGCGTAGCATCTGACGCGGTGGCGACTGCCGCCTGCTGCTTTGCGCAGCCAAAGGTGGCAAACGCGAGTAAAACAGATAAAACGACGAGACAGATACGTTTGGTCATGTGATTCCCTTCCTTTGTGTACAAGGAAAATCACGCGACCTTTCGCTTCTGCGCCCGCCGTCGTTCTTTTCGGTTCCATCCCCTTTGCAAGCATGGCAGGTAGGATCGTTACCAATCATACCCAAAGGCCAGCGCAACCTCTTTGAAAGGCCGCGAAGGCTCGGGAATTTTCCTTGTATATTCAGTTTTTTTATTATGCAACGGTGTTTACGCGTATAGACAAGTCTTCGCCGTTGCCCGCTGTCGATATTATTTCACAACGCATCCGGCTTGTCAAACGCATCGTATTTCCGTGCTCGTCAGAAAATCGCCTGATTATGATTTGGTTTGCAGCGCGGCACAGGATACGGCTGCAATCTTCTGAATTCGCGCGGCGGTCGCCTGTTCAACGCCTGTTTCCCGCGCAATTTGAGTGAAATTATACGATGTGTCCGCATATTCCGGCCGCAGGTAAATGAGCTTTGTTTGTCGGCTGGTGCGCAGGGCATCCTCGCGGCACATTTGCTCGCTATAGCGTTTTTCGTTTTCCGCTACGCTGACATGGCTCGCGCGCCTCGCTTCCCGACGCTGGCTCAGCCGCATGCCGACCGGGAGGATGAGCGCTAGACCCAGCAGGCAAAAGCCCGAAATCTGTCCCGCCGCGCTGCCGGACAGCGCCGCTAGCAATGCGCCGATCGGTAAAAAAACGGCTGGCAAAAGAATCCACTCACCGCGAAGATGACGGTCGTTCTTAATTGTCTCAATATGCTCCCCTAGGCAATCTCGGCATACCCCGCGATAGGTCACGCCCAAAAACTCTTCCCGGTTACTAAAGCGAGCGTAAGCAAACGCGTGCTTTGCCGCGCCGCCGCAACGGTAACACTTGATTGAAGTCGGCTGTTCCAAAATGCACGCCCCTTTGAAAAGAACAATGAAGCTGATGTGTTTCATTTTTCATTCGTTCAAAACATGGCGGCTGATACCGCAGCTAGGAATATCACCTTCTCAATATACCATAAAAGATGATATTTTGCGTATATTATTCTCGCTGAATTCAAAATTTACAATTTTGTTAGCACTTGCTACTATAATTGCATGTTTATAGGCATTTCGGGTTAAGCCGAATCATTTTTGATGCTCAAGATGTAATACAACACAAAACGCGCGGGTTGTCCCGCGCGTAGTCCAGCAAGCTGCTAGTGATACTATTCTATAGATTCGTTCTTTTTCCAGCTGTATTTCTCTCGTCAAATGCGCGTGACGACGTGCACAAAAAACGCGACGATCAGCGCGACGACTGCGCTGCGATGCGCGATTAACATCTTGGGGTTGCGCTTCTTTGCTTTAAACAGGATCACGCCGAGCACAACTGTGACAACCGCGAGCGACGCCGTGATGAGGCCCGTGATCGACACCCACATAAAGAGAATCTGCACCACGACATGCGTAACCATCAGTATTGCCGCGCCAAAACCGAAAAAGCGATGGTACTTGATCAACAACTTCATGATGGACATATAAAGCTGCTTAAACTTGTTCTCTTTGGGCAGCTTCATCACCCATTTGCGATTGACAAACTTGATCACATAATTCATGATCGCAAGTCCAAACAGAACGGCGGTTAGTACGCCGAGTAGTTCTCCTATTTCACGCATATAATAAATCTCTTTTCTTTGTGTTTCTATTAACGGTATCACTTTGTAAGATCGCAGGCAAGAGGACGATCAAAATTTTCTAAATGCTCACATCCATTGTCAGATTTTTACGCGTAATATAGATATATTGGGTGAGAATTCTCAATTTCACACAGGAGGTTCCATTATGGATGCTGTCACCGATCTGCTCCGGCGCGATCCGGAACGCGCGCTGAACCAAATGCTCGGCGCGTATACGGGGTTGGTTTACCATGCTGCCGCCGCAGTGCTCGGGCGCTCTTCTCACGAGGAGATTGAAGAATGCGTCAGCGATGCGTTTCTCGTTGTCTATAATAGCCGCGAACGGCTCGATTTTTCGCAAGGTTCGGTGAAGGCCTACCTTTGCGCAACGGCGCGAAACCTCGCCATTAATCGCCTCAAGAAGCGCGAAGGCGCACGGGAAGTCCCGCTGGATGACTTTGCGCAATCAACCGAAGAGACGGAAAATTCCGCCCTTAACAATCTGGAGGCGGAAGAACTGATCAACGCGGTGCTCTCACTTGGAGAGCCGGACAGCAAGATCATCCTCTACCGTTACTATTTCAATCTGCCGAGTAAAGAGATTGCAAAGCTGCTTGGCATCAAGCAAAACACAATCGACCAGCGCCTTCGTCGCGCTTTAGCAAAGCTCAACCGCCTCACGAAAGGGGGAAATCTCTATGAAGAATAAATTTGATTTTCGCTTCCCCTCACTCAGCGTCGGGCAAACCCAGCGCTTGCTCTCCGACGTATCCTCGCTGCCGCTTTCCGGCGGCGCCGCCCGCCGTATACGCGCGAGCGTGATGAAAAAATCCGCGCCGAGGACGCTTACCCGCAACCGCATTCGCAGAACGCTAGTTCCAATCGCGGCATGTCTGCTCGCGGTCATTATGTTCTTTGTAGCATTCCCGAAAGCCGCGCTCGCGGTTTCGGAGTTTCTTGGCCGGGTGTTTACGCCTAGTCGGTATATGAGTGAGGACCCGGCGGAGCGAACCCCTGTCCCCTCGGTTGACGAGGCGATTGCCGCTGCGGTTCCGCAGGACAGCGAGTATAACATCACGCTGATGACGGATTTACCGAACGCGCAGGAGTTTATCGACTATCGCGCACAAAACGGATATGCTCCGTTTTCGGAAGAAAATTGGGGCTGGCTTCGCGACATTCGCCCGGAGATTGCGGAGGTGCTCTACGACGGAAACCAACTTATCTGGAACACAAATCTCTTTACGACAAACGAGCACGTGCGGGAGTTTATGGAAAACTTCGGCATGAAATCCGGCAGTAAGCTACTTGTTGATGCACTGACGGACGATGCCACCTATACCATTGCGGGTGATCCGACCGTTTATACACTCCAGGTCAGCGGGGACGGCATCACGCCGATTCAAGATGAAGCCACACTTGCGAGCGCCGATCATGTCGTGCTGTACTCCGATTTTGACATTGATCCAGCACAACCGCTCCCCGACGGTGAGCTAACCATCACGCAAAACATCCGCGTCTGCGAAAAAGACGCAATGGATTACGGCGCGACGGTCGCGATCGTCACACATACGTTCACGTTTGATACAACGAAGGGAAATACTTCGTCAGCAGAATTGCAGGAGGGCGATATCCCGCTTTCAGGCGAAACGTATCTTACAGTAGATAATATGATATTTGCTGAAGATGGTTCCATTTCGAGCTGGACAATCGGCACGCAAAAAGTTTCGTTGAATGGAGTTGTTCTGCATGCAGAATATGAATATCTGCCAACTGGGATAAGCATTGTTCTTACACTTTCTTCAGCGCCAAGTAACTGGACGCAAGATATGATCGATGGTTTGCTTCGCTCCTCAAATCGCAGCGTGCAAAACACGTTCCATAAGATTGGAAATGTAGCAGATATGTATATCAATGGAACGTTTTTATCTGAAGTGCCACGACCTGATAGTTGGGGAATTGGAGAACAGCGGTACATCCTTCCCATTTACCCTGATCAATATGATAGTATTCAATCGCTGGTATTAAAATTAATCCATGTGTACGATGAAACACTGAATGGGGTGAATTTAATCGCGGGCGATGTCTATACTGTGGTAAATCGTGAATCGGGAGATGAAAACAAAACGAACTTTACACCCCTCGTCGAAATTCCCGTCCCGTTGCCGAAGAACTAAACAAATTCAATTCAAAGAGGGTGCCGTCAGCCGACGGCACCCTTTTATGTTCGTATTGTTTCTTAGCTCCAAAGCTCTCTTTGCTTCTTCACATCTTCGTTTTCGATGTATTCATCATAGTTTTCGCGTTTGTCGATCACACCATTGGGGAGAATCTCCATGATGCGGTTGGCGACCGTCTGCGTCACCTGATGATCGTGCGAGGTGAAGAGCATCACGCCCGTGAACTCCGTCATGCCTTCGTTGAGCGCGGTGATCGCCTCGAGGTCGAGGTGGTTTGTCGGCTCGTCGAGGATGAGCACATTCGAGCCGGAGAGCATCATCTTGGCGAGAATGCAGCGGTTCTTCTCGCCGCCGGAGAGCACGCGCGCTTCCTTGAGCGCATCTTCGCCGGAAAACAGCAGCCGTCCCAGCCAGCCGCGGATCGTGGTTTCGTACTGATCCTTGGAAAACTGTCTGAGCCAATCAACGAGCGTATACGTCACGCCGTCAAAATACGCCGAGTTATCGCTCGGCAAGTATGCCTGCGTGGTGGTTACGCCCCACTTGAAACTGCCTGCGTCCGGCTCCATTTCGCCCATCAGAATCTGAAACAGCGTGGTGCGCGCGAGTTCATCCTCGCCCACAAACGCGATCTTGTCTCCGCCGCAGACGACGAAACTCACGTTGTTAAGCACGTTTCTGCCGCCGATGTTCTTCGTCAGCCCGGTGACGGAGAGGATATCGTTGCCCACCTCGCGGTCGGGCTTGAAGTGGATGAACGGATAGCGCCGCGAAGAAGGCGCAAAGTTGCCCATGTCGAGGTTGTCCAGCATCTTCTTGCGCGAGGTCGCCTGCTTGCTCTTGCTGGCGTTGGCGGAGAAGCGCGCAATGAACTCCTGCAGTTCCTTTGCCTTCACCTCGTTTTGCTTGCGCTTGTCCTTTTCCTGCCGCGCGGCGAGCTGGGTATATTCATACCAGAAGTCGTAGTTGCCGACGTACATCTGCATCTTGCCGTAGTCGATGTCTACGATGTGCGTGCAGACTTTATTCAAAAAATGTCGATCATGGGAAACCACGATGACGGTATTCGGAAAATTAAGTAAGAATTCTTCCAGCCAGTGGATGGCGTAGATGTCGAGGTTGTTGGTCGGCTCGTCCAGCAGCAGGATGTTCGGCTTGGCAAACAATGCCTGCGCAAGCAGAATCTTCACCTTGACGGGGCCGTCCAGCTCCGCCATGGGTGCATAGTGCAGCGCGGCGGGTATGCCGAGACCGTTGAGTAGAATTTCAACATTCGACTCCGCGCTCCAGCCATCCAGCTCGGCAAATTCGCCCTCGAGCTCGGCAAGGCGGATGCCGTCTGCGTCGTCAAAATCCTCTTTCGCGTAGAGTTCTTCCTTGAGCTGCATGATTTCATACAGCCGCTCATACCCCATGATGACGGTATCCATTACCGTAAAGCGGTCGAAGGCGTAGTGATCCTGCCGCAACACGGCGATGCGCTCGCCGGGGGTAACGGAGATTTCGCCCTTGTTTGGCTCTAGTTCGCCGGAGAGTATGCGTAGAAACGTTGATTTCCCCGTTCCGTTCGCGCCGATGAGGCCGTAGCAGTTTCCGCTCGTGAACTGAATGTCCACATGCTCAAAGAGCGGTTTGCCGCCGAACTGAAGGGATACGTTGTTTGCGCTGATCATGATTCATTACCTGCTTTCCATTCAAAACAACCGATATCATACCATATCGAGCGCAAATTGCATAGCGTTACGGGCGAATCGCGTCAGAACAATAGAGCAAATTTAGCAGATCGACGCCAGTTTTGGTGCGAAAGAGCTTGTCGCGCATGGTTCGGATCGCGTCCACGTCCATTTCGTCCTCATATGCGTTGACGAGAAAGTCCGCCTCGACCAAAATCTGATAATCGATGCCCTGTATCTCCGTATATGTGTGGTGGTGCGCAATCAACCAGCAAACACGCTCGACGATTGCCGTATCCGTCCCAAGCGTCAGCAGCAACGCTCTGGCTTCCGCCGGGCCTTCTATTTGCTGATGTTCGCCGGAGCTGTTGCCGTATTTTTGCTCACTGATGCGGATGCCGATGTCGTGCGTCAGCGCGGCAATTTCAAGAATCTCCTGTGTTTTTTCGTCTAGCCCTTCCGCTTCTCCAATGGTCTTGGCAAAGCCGAACACCTTGAGCAGGTGGTTTACCCTGCGCGCATCGCCTGCGTTATAAGCTACCATCGCTGCCGCAACAATTCCTGTTTTCATGCCGATTTCCTCGCTTTTTTGTCGATAGTACTATTCTACTCGCTTTTGCTGTTCCCGTACAGCAGATGCATAAAAGGCGTGAAACAGATACTTTTTTCCGCGCGTTGAGACAAGTTTAAATGGTAACGGGGCTTGTGCCGCATATTGTTTTTGGTGTAAAATTTATCAGCGGCTTGCCCGCGAGAGAGTAAATCAAGCAAAGGATATCCGCATGGAACAGCTAAACATTCAACCGTCCCATACGATTCAGCCGATGCGAATCTCTGATACATTCGCGATGAAACAGGGGTTGATGGGTTTTGCCGCGCTGTGGATCTATATCTACCATGTCTGGATTCCGGTTTTTGGCAGCGTTCCTGTGCTCGGCCGCATGGAATCCATCGTGAAATACATCGGCTTTGCGGGTGTCGATCTCTTCTTCTTTCTCTCCGGCGGCGGGCTTGTGTTTTCAATTAAAAAAGACACTGTGTGGGGCTTTTACAAGCGACGCCTTGAACGCATCATAATTCCGTACCTGATCATGGCCGTGTGTTACGCGCTGGTGCAGCACTGGGACATTCTCCTGTTTCTATCCCGCATTTCCGGCGTGTTTTTCTACACAAAGTCGATCTACGGTTTTTTATGGTATGTGCCAGCTATCCTGACGTTGTATCTGCTCTTTCCCGCCTATTACTACTTTTTCTCGCGCAGCAAACATAAAACGCGCTTTACGCTGGTCGTGCTGACGCTTTGGCTTGCTGCCTCAATCCTGCTCAAAAACACGCTTCGAGAGGATTTTTACGGGTTTACGAACCGAATTCCGATTTTTCTCATCGGTGTGCTCTGCGGGCAAAAGATGAAAGATGGCGACGACGCCTTGCCGCGTTGGTTTCCCGCGCTCATGCTAGTGACTCTCCTGTGTGGCATCTTCCTGAGCTACCTGACCAACGTACGCAAGATGGAGCTCCTCATTCCTGTTTCCAATGCTGCGTTTCCGAATATTTTGCTTACGCTGGGCATCGTGTTTCTTGTGCCTTGGGTTTCCAAGCGTCTGATCCGGCGCGATATTCCGTTTTTAAAGAAATTTTTCACTTTCTTTGGCACGATCAGCCTCACGTTTTACTGCACGCAGGAACTGCTGTTGATCCTATATCAGCACATTCTCGGCCTGCACCATCCTGTGCTCGACAACCTCGCGCTCTTCTTGATCATCACTCTATTGAGTCTTGGATTAACCTGGGTTTCGGACGGGATATTGCGGTTGATCAAAGGCAAACCGCTGTTATCAAAACCAACGATTTAACTCGTTTTAAAGCCGGCAGGCTAACAAAGCTAAAACAGGCGTAACACAAAAAACAAAGCCCGCGAGGGCTTTGTTTTGTTTTGTCACCGAAATTCTGCTTCGTGTTTCAGGAGCCAGTCCTTGCGCCAGAGTCCGCCACCGTAACCCGTCAGCGCCCCGTCAGCCCCGATGACCCGATGGCACGGAATCATGATCGCGATGCGGTTCATACCGTTTGCTGTGCCGACCGCGCGCATCGCCTTGGGTTCGCCAATAGCAGCCGCAATCTCGCCGTAGGAGCGGATTTCACCGAACGGAATCTCGCGAAGCGCCGCCCAGACCCGTTGCTGAAACGCAGTCCCCGGCGCGTGCAGCGTAACGTCAAACGTTTTGCGCGTGCCCGCGAAATACTCCGTCATCTGCCGCACGGCTTCCTCCGTGTACTGATTTGTGCCGGGCAGCAACACCGCGTCCAGCCGACGCTGCAGGTCGGCGAACTCACTCTCCAGCATGCGCCTGTCGCCAAACTCCAATAGGCAAAGCCCCTGATCACTCGCAATCGCGACCATGGGACCCAGCGGCGCGTCGAATCGCTGGTAGATGAGCACGTTCTTCGGATCCCGCTTTGCCTTGCCGGGTGCGGTGCCGATGATTTTGTCAAACGCCGTTGCAAAGCCGCTCGCGGAGGAATATCCGCTTTCCAGCGCCGCATCCAGCACGCTGCCGCCGTCCTTCATTGCGCCAAATGCCGCGTTGATGCGATTCATCCGGCAAAATGCTTGAAAGGTCACGCCGTAATGCTTCAAAAACCAGCGGCGCAGTGTGTTCGGGTCAAAACCGCGCTGGCGCAGCTCCCATTCGGTGATGCGAAACTGCGGTTTGTTCTGCGCCTCGCTGAGCAGCTCCGCAATCTCTGTCGGAATCTGATTTGCGCTCTCCATCGGCCTGCAAATCTTGCAGGGGCGATATCCCGCGGCCAGCGCATCGTGCACCGTATCGTAAAAGCTGACGTTCTCCTGTTTGGGTTTGCGTGCGGTGCAGGTGGTTCGGCAAAAGATGCCGGTCGTCTTCACTGCCGCGAAAAACGCGCCGTCAAAAGCAGCATCTTTTTCCACCAGAGCCGTGTATTTTTCGTAGTCTGTCATAAAAAATTTTGCCTCGCTTCTGGCGTGAGTATAGCACGCCGCGGGACTAACTCTCCACCGAAAAAACGTCAAGTATGTTTAGATTAAGCGAGATGTTTTTACCACGAGATCCGTAATCGGCGAGCACCAATTGCCGTCAATTCAGCTTGTTCTTCTCTCTCCACGCCTTGTATTCTTTGACATCATCATGAACCAGTTTATACGCAAGGGCGATCACGGCCGCGTCGTCCACCAGCCCGATTGCCGGAAGGAAATCCGGCAGCAGGTCGATTGGGCTCAGAAAATAAATCAGCGCGCCAACGATTGCGATGATCGATCCGATCGGAATATCCAAATACCGTTTTTCGATAAATGCCTTCACAAGCGCAATCAGAGTCGGAATTTCAGATAACATTCCCCCGACTATCGGAATATGCGCTAATTTTTTCTCGAGCCGTTCGAGAAAGTGATCCATCTTGTCCTTGTTTTCGAGCAGTTTTTTTGCCTTCTCTTTGCTTTGATCAAACCGACGCTGAACTTCTTCCTCGTCGAGAACTTCCGCTGCTTGCTCTTGTTTCGTATCGTCAGCCATGTTGATGCTCCTTGCTGTTTTCTTGATTATCTAGATCTATCACTGAGTTATAGTAGTAGTATTGTTTTCATTCATTATACTACATTTACTGGTTCGCTCCAAAAACAAAACAAACCCTTTCAGGTGAACTGAACCCCCAAAACGGGCATTGAAAGAAAAGAGCCTCCAATCGTAGGATAAAGCGATAGAAGGTTTTTGAGTTTTTTCGGCTTTTCACGTAATACAGACAGCTATCTGAACCAGTCTGCAACAGCCGTCATGTCCGGTTTGTACACCATTAGCATGAAAGCAACAGCCAAGGGTAAAACGCCAGCGATCCCGATCCACCATCGCAGATTCATGACACGAATCAATTCAGGTGGAAGCGTCTTCTCTTCCTCACGCATGCCAGATATGAGTCGCTTGACCTTATACTGTGTTGTAATATCGGTTGTAACCCAGATCACACCTGAGAATAGAAAAAGAAGAAAGCTAACGGATAACCATCCGATCTGCATCAGATCGCCTAACTGAAAACTAAGTGAGAGTCCACCCAGCAAAGAAAGGACGATCAGTGGAGACGATAGCAGGGAGTCTATAAACGATACCGTGTTGTAGGTATAGAGAATGATTTCCTTATTATTCGAGGCAAGGCTCCGGCGTTCCCAAATCATGCCTACCACTGCATTGGAAAAGAATATGGTAGCTGCTGCAATATGGATAAAACGAGCATGACTGA